>Ga0214921_10000848_pt1 | contig 54512 bp, 53 predicted proteins | sample LL1505_MetaG_FD_177992 | JGI IMG/M metagenome (GOLD analysis project Ga0214921, IMG submission 177992) | Freshwater microbial communities from Lake Lanier, Atlanta, Georgia, United States - LL-1505 | ecosystem: Environmental > Aquatic > Freshwater > Lake | place: USA: Georgia | collected... | reverse complement strand
TAGAGCCGTCGTAGACTACGACGTTGATAGGACGGGTGTGGAAGCGTGGTAACACGTTAAGCTTACCGTTACTAATAGCTCAATTGGCTTGATTTATGCACTGAAAAAATTTTTCTTGATACAAATTGCAATGTTTTTTTTTCAACAGAGAACACTTAATTTTTTTATACATATAATTTATATTCTAGAAAAAAATAAAGCTTTAATTGGAGCATCTCATCGTCTGATGAGAAGCCACAATTATACTATTAATATTGTTTATTAATATTATAAGTTTATTTTTGTATTAATTTTATTATTAATTTTTTTTGAGAATAAATGAACTACTGGGCATTTTTTAGTAAATTTAACAAACCGTTAGTAAAAACATACAAGGACATAGCTAAATCCAAATTTTTTTTTGTTGATGGAGGTGCTCTTGGGGAATTGTCAAAACCATTTAACGTCGCGAGATCAGTCCTAATTGCAATACGTTTTGAACCTCGTGGTATTGATAAAGTTGTAATGGATAATTCTGATATTTATATTAATGGAGGGTTGTGGAGTCATGATGTTGATAAAATCTTGAATGTAGCTTACGATCCATCAACAAGTTCAATTTTTCCACCGAATTACAAATTCTTAAAAAACTTTGATGATAACCATGGAGTACCAATACGAAGGACAGTAAAAAAAATAAAAATAAGCCTACGGTCTATTGATTCTTGCGTAAAACAGAAGTTAATCCCTTTGCCCAATTTTATCAAACTAGATATTCATTCAGCAGAGCTACCTGCTTTAATGGGCTCACAAAAAAGTTTAGAGGATTGCGTTGGGATTTTAGTTGAAACGTGGAATTCAGAGGTGCATTCTAAGCAAAATCTTCATTATGAAATTGAGAAGTTTGCAATAAAAAATGGATTTGAGGTTTACGATTCTGTTTGCGCAGCTAGATGGCAAATTAAACATAATAATCAGATTAGCTCTGTAGATAGAGCTAGGTATATAGGTTCTGAAATTCTTTTTATTAAAAAAAATGTTAAAAAAAAACTTAGACTGCAAAAAGCTTTTGTTTTAGCATTGTTTGGTTTTTACAATGATGCTAAGAATGCTTTAGGAACTGCTATGCAATCGGAGCATAAAAATTTTTATAATACTATAACGAAAGTACAAATTTCAATAAAAAAAAAACCTATGTATCAATTAAAGAATACGATAAAAAAAATAATCTATTTTTTTGGTCGTTAAACAAAATTGACATATTAGATACTGAAGAGTAGCAAAATATTAGGTTTATTATTAACAATAGATCAATTGGCTTGATTTATTCACTAAAAAATCTTTTGATATAAATTACAATATATAGTGAAATAAATATATTAAAATCAAAGATTATTTAATTGCGTATTATTCTATGAAAAAGTTATTTTTGATACCTGCAAAAAAAAATTCTAGAGGAATAAAGAATAAAAATTCAATAAAAATAAATGGAAAAAGTTTAATTGAAAGAACATTAAAAGAAAGTTTTGCATCAAGAATAGCTGATCTAATTTATGTTTCTTCTGACAGTGAAGATATCTTAAATACGGCAAAAAAATATGAGGCAATACCAATTAAAAGACCAAAAAAATTTTGTACTAATAATGCAAGTGCTAATTCTGTCATTTTGCATTTTATTTCAGTTTTACCGGATAATTTGATTAGAGCCAATCCATGGATTTTTTATTTGCAACCAACTTCCCCCTTAAGAAAAAAAAGACACTTAATTAAAGCTTGTAAGTTATTAAAAAAAAATAGAGGGGTAGTTAGCGTTTATGAAACAGAATCGAATTTATTCAAAGGATTATATAAAAAAGGCAAGTATCTTTTTCCGTTGGCTAAAGAAAATCTTTTAACAGAAAATAGACAAAAATTAAAAAAAACATTTTATCCAAATGGAGCTATTTATATTTTTAAAATAAAAGATTTTCTTAAGAAAAAAAAGATACCAATATTTAGGTCAGTACCCTATATTATGAATCGTAAAGATAGTTTGGATATAGACGCAGTATCTGATTTAAGAATTTTAAAAAAATTAGAGAGATAGATATGAGAAGCTTTAAAATAGGAAATATTTTAATAGGAGAAAAATATAATCCAGTCATTATACCCGAGATAGGCATTAATCATAAAGGTGACATTAATTTAGCCATTCATATGGCTGACAAAGCTATAACGACTGGCGCTCAAATAATAAAACATCAGACGCATATAGTTGATGATGAGATGTCTTGCGAGGCCAAAAAAATAAAGCCAGCGAACGCAAATATACCAATTTATGACTTGATAAAAAAAAATTCTCTAAATGAAAAAGATGAAAAAAAACTCATGAATTATATTCAAAGTCGTAAAAGAATTTTTATAAGCACACCTTTTTCTAGAAAAGCTGCAGAAAGATTAGCAAATTTTGGTGTTCCGGCGTTTAAGATTGGATCAGGAGAATGTAATAATTATCCTTTAGTGGAGTATATTGCTAAATTCAAAAAACCTATAATTCTTAGCACAGGTATGAACTCTATAGATAGTATCAAACCTAGTGTAAAAATTTTTAGAAAATACCAAATTCCCTACGCTTTGTTGCATTGTACAAACATTTATCCAACGCCAACAAGATTAGTTCGTATAAATTGTATAACTTTATTAAATGAAAATTTCCCTGACGCCGTAGTGGGTTTGTCGGATCACACTGAAAATATCTACACCTCTATTGCATCTGTTGCGCTGGGTGCTTCAATCATTGAAAAACATTTTACTGACTCAAAAAATAGAAAAGGTCCAGATATTTCCTCTTCTATGGATCCTTCTGAACTTAAGGAATTAATAAAAGCAACTAACGAAGTTTATTTATCAAGAGGCAATATAAAAAAACCTATACCAGAGGAAAAGAAAACAATGGATTTTGCTTTTGCCTCAGTTGCTGCAATTGAAGATATTTTTAAAGGTGAGATCTTAAATTCAAAAAATATATTCCCATTAAGGCCACATAGTGGTCATTTTAAAATTAAAGATTATGAAAGATTGCTTGGAAAAAAAGTTAAAAAAGACATTAAAAAAGGTTTTCAGCTAAAAAAAAATGATGTCTAAAAGAAAAATTTTAATAATTACCGAAAGAAGAGCTGATTACAGTAGATTTAAACCAATCATTAATCTTATAAAAAAATCAAAAAGACTGAGCTATGAATTAATTGTGACTGGATCTCATTTGCAAAAGAAGCATGGTTTAACAATCAATGAGATAAAAAAAGATAATATTAAAATACATTATCAAATTAAAAGTTTTGTTGAAAAAAAAAATATTAATGACGGGGAATCAATGATTTTAGCTTTAGGAAAAATTTTTTTAAAAATATCTAAAATAATTAAAAAGTCCAAAGCAAATATAATTTTATCTGGTTTCGATATAGGAGCAAATTTTGCATTAACGGTTGCTGGAGCGCATCTAAATATACCTGTGGTTCATATACAAGGAGGAGAAGTCACAGGATCAATTGACGAGAGTTTAAGACATTCAATGAGTAAATTTTCAAACTACCATTTAGTTGCAAATAATGATGCTAAACAGAGACTTATTAGAATGGGTGAAAGAAGCAAAAATATTTTTAATGTTGGATGCCCATCAATAGACGCTTTATTTTTAGAAAAAAAAACAAACCCACAAGAAATTTTAAAAAGATTTAAAATAGATGTCAGAAAAAATTTTATTATTATCATTCAACATCCAGTTACTTCTGAAGACAAGCATTCAGGAAAGCAAATTCTTGAAACGATTGAAGCAGTCAAAAAAAGTCTTCTACCGGCATTGTTTGTGTTGCCTAATAACGATTCTGGTCATGACGATATTATAAAAATAATCAAAAAAAGCAAAATTCAATGGACGGAAAGTCTTTCTTTAAGCGAATATAGCACCTTATTGTTTTATGCTAGAATTTTAATAGGAAATTCAAGTTCCGGTATCCATGAGGCCGCCTCATTTAAATTGCCAGTTATAAATATTGGAACTAGACAAAACGGAAGATTAAAGCCAAAAAACATTATTAACGTCGATTACAATCGACATGATATATATAATAAGATTAAATTTTGCATGTCTAATAAAAAATACTTAAAAACTGTTAAATCATTAAGAAATCCTTACGGAGATGGAAAAAGTTCTTTAAAAATCTTAAAGATTTTGGATAAAATTGATTTAACTAAATCTACACAAAAACAAAATACTTATTGAATGAAAAATATTTTTGCAAATCAGACAATATTAATTACCGGCGGAACAGGTTCAATTGGTAGTGCAATTGTAAAAGAACTTTTAAAATTCAACTGTAAAACAATAAGAGTTCTCGGCAGTGACGAGAATGGTCTTCATAATCTTTCATTAGATTTAGCTTCTTTCCAAAATAAAAATTTTATTGAATCAATGATAAAAAATAAAATTAGATATTTTTATGGCGATATAACAGATCTTAATAGAATGATTTCAGCAACAGAGGGGGTAGATTATATTATACATGCTGCGGCATTGAAACATGTGCCAATATGTGAGTACAACCCATTTGAGGCAACTAAAACTAATGTAATTGGAACAGAAAATATGATTAAAGCTTCATTTTATCATAAAAATATTAAAAAATTTATATTAATTAGTACTGATAAAGTAGTAAACCCAACAACAGTACTTGGTATCACTAAGCTTTTAGCTGAAAAAATTGTCATTAATTCTAATTTAAACAAAGGTTTTAGAAAAATCAAATTATCCGTAGTGAGATTTGGTAACGTTATTGGCACTAGAGGCTCAGTCTTGCCTAAGTTTATCACTCAACTAAAAAAAAATGAAAATATCACACTTACAAATAACGTAACTACAAGATTTTTTGTAACTATTGAAGCAGCAGTTAATAGTGTTCTAACTTCATTTGAGATTATGAAAGGTGGGGAAATTTTTGTACCTAAAACAATTAATGCAATTAAAATTTTTGATCTTGCGCGTGCTCTATGTAAAAATTACAATTTTTCAGAATCAAGAATTAAAATTATAGGTTTAAGACAGAGTGAAAAAATACACGAAGAAATTATTACAAAAGAGGAACATCATAATTTAAAGATTTATAAAGATATTTATATTATAGATCATATGAATCTACATAAGCTAGCAAAAGTAAAGAAAATGATAAGTTTTTTTTCTTCTGATCAAGCAAAAGTTCTCACTGTCGATGAAATTATTAACTACCTTAAAAAATTTGATTTATTGACTGTTCAAAACTAGTTCTTCCTATAGAGCCGTCATAGACTACGACGTTGATATGACGGGTGTGAAAGCGTGGTAGTGGTAATACGTTAAGTTATTATATTAAAGAAAACGTAGACATTGACACTTACATTATGATTTAAAAAATTTGAAACAATTTAAGCAAAATTTTATCAACTTTAAAAATTACATAAAAAAAAGTAGCCTTTTGTGTAGATATATCGATATTGGCATAATGTCAAAAGAGTTAGAAATTGAAATATTAAAAAAACTAAATAATGTTTTATTAATTTTGATAAATGCATTGATAACTATGGAAATTATTCTTAAAAATAGTAAATTTAAAAAGAATTTATTACAATGATAAAGTTTTTACAAAATTTTTCTTATTTAATTTATTCTAAATTAAATTTTTTTATATCTATAATCATCTTTAAAAGTCTAAATATTAAAAAAATTGAAGACAAAAGTTCAGAATTAGAAATTTTATCTAATTTGCGTAATTTCGGTTTTTCAGTAGTAGAAAATTACTTAGATAAAAATAAATGTGAGCAAATTATCAAAAAAATAGACTCATTTATAGAGTCCAATCCGAGTAAAATTTGGTCAGGAAAACTTTCATCGGATCAAAGAATACATGGAGCAGAACACATTGATGATTCAATTAATGAATATTATAATTCTAAAATGATAAAAAATGTTGGTAGTGCTTATCTATATTCTGATTTGGAAAATCTAATGACAATGGCAAACAGAACTAAATTTTTTCAAGATAATTTAGGATCTGGTGAGGGATGGCATCGCGATAGTTTAAATACGCAATTTAAATCAATTCTTTATTTAGTTGATGTTGATTTTAAAAATGGTCCATTTCAAATGATAAAAGACTCTCAAAAATTCTTTCAAATGTTAACAGACTCACAATTTTTCGATAAAAAAATTAACAACACAAGATTTACCGAAGATGACATCAACACATTAATTAAAAATAATATTGAAAGATTATTAACTTTTTCCCATAAGGCTGGAACTTTATTAATAGTCGATACTTCAACTTTACATAGAGGCTCCCCTATAATCTCAGGAACCAGGTATGCATTAACAAATTATTATTATCCAAGTCATCAAATAGATAATTACAAAAATCATTTTATTCCCATGATAACAAAAAATGATCTTTAATTTTCTTAGTAATTTAAAATCTTAAGTAAGGATGTTATTAAAACACAAGGACTACCGTTTATTTGTACAGAACTTAATTTTAGACAATATAAAAGATAATTTTTTTTTTTATAAAAAATTAAAGATTAATTTAAAGCCAATTCAAAATCGGTTAGTTTATGTTTCTTTATTAAATGATCCGGATTTTTTTTATTTTTATAATAATATAGATAAAAAAAAAAACTTTAATTTTTCTTCAATTATATCTTATAAATATGCAACATTAGTAAAGAAAAAAAATCTTATAATTAAACTAAATTTTAATCTTAGATTAATTTTTAATTATATTAAAAATACTGAGTTATTCTATAACTTATACTTTATCTTAATAAATTTTTTTTTCTCTCAAAAAAAAAATAAGGAATTTTTCTTATGTTTTGTTCACAAAAAAAAACTATTTTATCATATTTATTTTTTATTAAAAAAAATAAGGTATAAATGCATTTTTATTGTACTTTCAAAAAAACAACAAAAAGAACTAAAATTAGATGATAGCAATTCAATAGTTTTGCCACCTATTAATTTATCAGAAACTTCATTTTTTTTTAATCAAAACGCAAATATAAATTTTTATATTAAATCTGTTTACAAAATATTTGAAAATTTTAGTCCAAAATTTATTTTATCAGTAGAAGGTGATCATTTTTTTAGTGAAATATTATCCCAAGTTGGAAGGGCTTTTGATGTTAAGTCTGTATGTTTGCAATGGGGAGCATTTCCTCTTACAAAGCCAAAATTATCTTTCCGAAATATGAGTCACGACTACTTTATTTCTTGGGGAAAATTTTTTACTAAACAACTCCAACCTTATAATAAAAAAGTAAAATTTTTAGATTTCGGCTATTTATCTTCAAAAAAAATAAAATTTAAAAAAAATAAAGTAGTTTTTTTTTTACAGCCATATGATTTTTCATTTACAAAAAATTCATTTTTAGAATTGTGTGAATTAGCCTTCAGGCTGGCCAAAAAATTTCCAGATTGGAATTTTGTTATTAGAGAACATCCAGATTTTACTTTTGAAGATCTGTATAGTAAAAATTTTAAATTAAATATTAAGAATATTATATTAGAAAAATATATAAGAAAAAATTTGAGCGAAAGTTTATCTGAGTCCAAAATATCTGTTGGCATTTCAAGCTCCGCTTTAATCGAAAGTTTATTCTTTGATACAATTCCGTGCGTACTTCAATTGAATAAAAATATGAAATTTGTGCCAAATTTTAAAAAGTTAAAAATAGGTTTTGTTGAGAGTAACTCCGATTCAATGGAACATAAAATTTCAAATTTGATAAGTAATAAAAATTTCTTAAGTAAAATGCAAAAGAATATAATTATGAAAAAAGTTATTTTTTTTCAAAATACAAAAAAAAAGTCTGTTAGACTCATTTCTGGTTTTTTAAATAATAAATTATTTTAAATTTATGGTTCTAAAAGTTTTTTTTAAGTCTATAAAAATAATAGGAAAAAAAAATTGTGCAAAAATAATATCTTTTTCATTAGTCTTGATGTTTTTTGAGGTTTTTGGTGTAGCACTTATCTTACCTCTCTTGGATGTTGTGTTAAACGAAAAGTCTATTCTTTTAGAAAAATATTTCTTTGTCAAAGAATATTTTATTTATAACGAGCATAATTTTTTAATTTATTTATTAGTATTTTTTATCATTTTTTTTATTATTAAAAGTTTGTTTTTAGTATTTATTAATCGCGCTTTCGTGAAGTTTGTTTACCTGCTAAGAGTAAATATTCAAAAAAAATTATTGAAAAATTTTCTTAAAAGAAGTTATGATTTTCACTTTAAAAAAAATTCTTCAGAATTGATTAATATTATAGGTAATGAGGTGAATATTTTCTCAGGAGCCGCTTTACTTCCAATGACTAGTTTAGTTTCAGAAATATTTATTTCTCTAGGTTTGTTGCTTCTAATGATTTTATATGAGCCGCTAGGCTTTTTATATATGCTGATCACGGTATTGGTCCCTGCTTTACTTTTTTATAAATTAACTAAAAATAGGCAATCTCAATTTGGGATTTTAAGAAATATTCACGATGAATTGTCCATTAAACATTTGCAGCAAGGAATTTTAGGGGTTAGAGAAATTAAAATATCGAATAAAGAAACAGAGTTTTTAAATCTATATGCAAACCAAACTAGTCATTCATCATATTATATTTCTAAAAGTTTGTCATGGCAGGCTTATACAAAAATTATACTAGAATTTATTACTGCTCTAAGCGTTTCTTCACTGGTAGTCTTTTTTATTTTTATAAATAAAGAAAAAATAGAAATTATATCATTAATTGGATTGTTTGGCCTGGCTGTTTTTAGGTTATTGCCCTCGTTAAATAGAATTATAAACACACTCCAATCTATTAATTTCGCTTCTAATGCCACAGAAATTGTTTATAAAAATTTACACGTCAAAGAAGATGTTTTCGATAGCAATTTGAAAGAAATATTACAGTTCAAAGAAAAAATATTTTTAGAAAAAGTTTTTTTCAAATATCCCTCTTCTAAAAATTATGTGTTGCAGAACATTAACTTAATAATAAATAAAGGTGAGTTTATAGGTATTGTAGGATCTAGCGGATCAGGGAAGTCTACTTTAGTAGATTTAATAGCGGGTTTATTAAAACCCACGTCAGGAAATTTATATTTAGATAATCTTAAATTACCAATTGATAAATCTGAAAAAAAAATTGATTGCGCTTACGTATCTCAGAATGTTTTTCTTTTAGATGATACTATAAAAAGAAATATAGCTTTTGGTGTAGACGATGATGAAATCAATATTAATAAAATTGAAAGATGCATAAATTATGCTCAATTGGATGATTTTATTAGTCAGCTTCCAGAAGGCTATGAAACAGTAGTTGGAGAAAGAGGTGTAAAAATATCCGGTGGTCAAAAACAAAGAATTGGAATTGCAAGAGCCTTATATAACGATTCAAATTTACTTATCTTTGACGAAGCAACGAATGCTCTTGATCATAAAACAGAAGAAGAATTATTTTCTACTATTTTTAAAATGAAATATAAAAAGACTATTATTTTTATTACTCACAAAGAGCTATCTTTAAAAAATTTTGATAAAATCTATGAAGTAATAGGTAGAAAATTAAAATTAAAAAATAATCAATACTGACAACATTATTATTTATTTTTTAATCCCAATTTTCCATCTATTATAGAATTTTTTTTATTCGGCCTTTAGCATTCTCGGCTAGGATAACTCAAAAAAATTTATTATTTTGATTAGTATTTTTTAATGCCTTATGCTAAGACATAAAAAATTAAAATAATCTTTATTACTAACCTGACGGGAACACAGTATGTTGTTTTGCTAATATTTATTTTTATTAGACAGAAAAATTTTTAAAATAATCTTTTTCTTTTTTATACCAATTAATTGTTCTGCGCAAACCCTCATCGAAAGAAAAATTTTTCTTTATTCTAATTAAGCTTTTCATTTTTGTAATCGATGCCTTCATTCTGTGAATCTCAGTTTTTCTTTCCAACAAACCTCCAATAATTAATCTAGATTTAGATTTTGTAATTTTTTTTATTTTTTCTGCTAACTGCCTGATTGATATTTCTTTACCTTCTGAAATATTTACTATTTCATTAAAAAAGTTTTTATTTTTTGTCACCTCAATCAAAAAATTTACGGTATTTCCGACATAGTTAAATTCTCGTGTTTGCTTTCCTTTTGTAATTTTCACAGTTTCATTTCTAATAAATTTTTCAATTAACTCAGGTATTACAGCTTTATTACTTTGTGTTTCACCGAACACATTAAACGGTCTTACAATTTTTATTGGTTTTTTCATATGAGACATGTGCATTTGTGCATAAAGTTCTCCGGAATATTTTCCTATAGAATATGGAGAGATTGGATGGGTTGTCATTTTCTCAGAGAATAATTTTTTATTATCTTGGTGCCCATAAACTTCTGATGATGAAACATAAATAAATTGCTTATAATTTTTCAAATTTTCTAAAAGATTAGATGTTCCAATCACGTTGCTTTCCAATGCTTCCTGGTAATTCGTGAAACTGCCTTTTACATCATTGTAAGCAGCTAAATGAAAAACAATACTTGGTTTGAAATCGTTAATTTTATTGATAGTATTTGAATATCTTAAGTCGCATTCAATAACTGTTAATTTTTTCCAAATTTTAGATAATCTGATATTTTCATAAACACTTTCATATTTTGTGGTGATGGCAACATGGTACCCCCTTTCAACAAGAGCCTTGACCAAGTGCGAACCTATAAACCCAGACCCACCAGTTACTAAAATTTTAGTTTTCATAAGCATTTATTAAATTGAAATTATATACATTAATATTTAATAAAGCATTAAATATGATGATTAAATTTAAAATTATTTTATTTAAATAAAAGAAAAAGAGTAAACTTAAGTTTTTTTTTTCAAATTACTAATAATTTTTTTAATATTTAATAAATATTGTTATTATTGTTTATGGAATTTACTACAATATAATAAATATTTTTGAAAAATATATATATATGGGTTTTTTATTAAACGACGCTTTAGTCTTAATCAAAAGTAGTGAAAATATAAAATTAAGAAACACCATCTTCACTGTAGGATACCCAACATCGCATGTGTCCTATAAGAATTTAATTTTCTTATTAAATGATGATAAATATAAAATAAAAAAAGATTTATTAAATCAGACATACTTAAAAAAGATTTATCGAGTAAAAAAAAACAAAAAAATAAACTTTAGATTCTTTGTAAAACTATTAAATTTTGATAATTTTTATAATATCGATAATAACCCAAAAAAAAAACCGACTTATTGTATCGATATTACAAAAAATAATTCAAAGAAGTTTCGAAATAAAGCTGATTTAATTTATGACACAGGTTCTCTTGGTTATACTAAAAACCCTTTAGCTGCTTTATTTTTTTTATCAAAATTATTAAAAAAACCACTTAAAAATGAAAAAAAATTTGGGCAGGGGGGGCATTATTGTTCATCAACTACCACATAATGGTTTCATTAAAACGGGATATTTTCAATTTAATTTGAGTTTTTTAATTTTTTATTACAATAAAAAAGAGTTTAGAATTTTAAAATATTACTACGGATTTTTTAATAATTTTTTTAAGAGATTATTTTTCCGTAAAAAATTTATGATTAATATTGAAAAAAATATTAGCACTGAGAGATTAAGAAAAAGTAGAAATTTGATATATTTTATTGTACAAAAAAAGTAAATTTCAAAATTAATATACTTAAAGCTATCTTTAATTATAAATAATAAAATTCAAAAAGATATAATGAATTTAATAATAACATTATAGTATAAAAAAAATCAATAATTCTTTAAAGGTTGAAAATATATAATTTTTGTTGAAAAATATATTATATGTTAGTTGCCAAAATAATAATAATATTTACTGCATATTTTTAAAAACTTAAAATTTTTAAAAAAATTATTTGTAATTTAAAAAAAATAAGAAATTCAAGTTTATTTTGCTTCTTTCTACTATTAAAATTACTAGTTAACTTATTTTTTCAAAAATTATTTCAAAAGCCTCGGCGCTTTTGAGGTTAACGGTATTTCCTCTATAATTATGCAAATTTCGCATACCTTTGCTCGATAAAAGGTGAGGATATTTTTTTAGCTCTTTTTTATAAAATTTATTTAAAATTTTAATTTTATTATCTAACTGTCGTTCAATATTAATAAAAAGAGTTGGATTAAAAATTTTATTTTTTTTTAATAGTCTATCTGTAGCTGAAGGAATTTCGCAACACAGCAATCGTTTAATAAAATTAGTTGTATGATTATTTCGTGTGGCAATTAATACTGCTTCTGAAGTTGCTCTATGATCGTGATGATTGTCATCTAAACAATGTGTTAAAATAGTATCAGGTTTATATTTAATAATTTGCGTATAAATATTTTTTGACATATTTGTTATATCGTCTCTTTTTAAAGAAAGACCACTATAATCTAAAAATATTGGCTTATTGATTTTCAAATAACTACAAAGCTTTTTAGCAATATTTTGTCTTGTTTTGTTATTATTATTTTTTAAATCAATTCTTTGATCGTATGTCTTGCAAGTATAAATAACTTGTATTTCACTTATATTTCGATATTTTAAAATTGTACCACCACATCCTATAATTTCATCATCTGGATGAGATATAATTATAAGTATTTTAGAAAAGTGCATTATGATATTTACTGATTAATTGTTAATTTTACAATTATTATTTAAACCTATAAAAATATGAATCAATATTTATTTAAAGCTTTAAATGAAATCGAGATTTAAAAAAAACTACCCAAGAGTTCCTTATGGACTAAGCGTTCATGACAATAAAGAGATTAATGCTGTTATAAAAGTTTTAAAAACTTCAACACAAATGGGTAAAAATGTTTCTACGTTAGAAAAAAGAGTTGCTTTTCTTTTTAATAAAAAATATGGGCTAATGGTAAATTCAGGTTCATCAGCAATAATGTTGGCGATGGAAGTTTTAAATTTTCCAAAAGGTAGTGAGATTATAACTCCTGTATTAACTTTTGGAACAACTGTTTCCTATATTATTAGAAATGGTTTGGTCCCCGTATTTGTTGATGTAAAAGAAGGCACTTATTGTATTGATGAAGATAAAATTGCAAAACTAATTACAAAAAAAACTAAAGCAATATTGGCCCCTCATTTGCTTGGTAATATCGTTAATTGGAATAAAATTTCAAAAATTATACGTAATAAAAAAATTTTAGTAATTGAAGATTCCGCTGATACTGTTGGAGCAACTCATAATCAAAAATTAGCAGGCACCCTAGCGGATATAAGTATAACGAGTTTTTATGGATCACATATAATGAATTGCGCAGGTAACGGTGGTATGGTTTGTTTTAATAATAAAAAACTTTATGAAAAGGCAAAATTATTAAGATCTTGGGGAAGAAGTTCATCATTGTATAATGAAAATTCAGAAAAAATAGAGAATAGATTCAATATAAAATTAGATGGTATTCAGTATGATAAAAAATTTGTCTTTGCTGAGGCAGGTCACAATGTAGAACCGTCAGAAATGGGTGCAGCATTTGGACTTGAGCAACTTAAAAAGTTAAAAAAAAATATCGAAAAAAGAGAAAATAATTTTAAAGATTTATCTAAATTTTTAAAAAAGTACGATAAATATTTTATTTTACCAAGACAGCTAAAAGGATCTAAGACTGGCTGGTTAGCATATCCTTTAACAATTAGGAAAGAGTCTCCCTTCTCAAGAACTGAAATGCAAATTTTTTTAGAAAAACGAAATATTCAAACCAGAGTAGTGTTTACAGGAAATATTTTAAGACAACCAGGCTTTAGAAAAATCAAAGCCAAAAAGGTAAAAGCAGGTTATCCTGAGGCGGACCATGTTATGAAAAGTGGAATTTTGATAGGCTGTCATCAGGGAATGACAAAAAAAATGATGTATCATTTAAAAAATTCAATCAAACTATTTATTTTAAGCAAATGCAGTTAGTTATCTCATAAACTTTGATTTTATATCAAAATAATCTCTTGGGGTATCAAATGAAAAAAATTTTTTGTTTGTCAACTGAATAAGCATCTTATTTTTTTTGGAAATTTTATCTAAAAAATTTGCCCACGATTTACTTTTACAAATTTCTTTTATTAATTTTTTTTTAAATATAAAGTAACCCAAGTTAATAGGATTTTGTATTATAGGTTTTTCTAAAAAATTTTTAACAATTAATGTTTTTTTATTATATATTATAGTCCCGTATTTTAATTTAAAATAAGTACTTAGGACTGAACTATCTTTCTCGCTTGCGTAAAAATTTTTTATATATTTATTTAAATCTATACTGACATGTGTATCTCCATAACAAACGATAAAATCATCCTCTATAAATTTTGAACAATCTTGAAGTCTTTTTATAATATCTACGTTACCTGAATTAAATAACTTAATATTTTTGTTTTTATTGAAATATTTTAACTTGAATTTTTTAATTTTGTGGAACTTGTATCCTGCCGCCAATATAATTTGATTAACTTTAATTTTTAAAAATTTTTTTATTAAGTAATACAAAAAAGGTTTGTTATTAATTAGTAAAAGTGGTTTTGGAGTTTCTAAAGTGTGAGGTCTCATTCTCTCACCTTTGCCACCGCACAATAATACTACATCCATTTTTTTTTAATTTTTTTATTATAACTGATATACATTAAAATTCTTAAAAATGAAAAATATACTTATTACAGGAGCTGGAGGATTTATTGGAAAAAATTTAGCCTTAATCCTATCCAAACAAAAATATCAAGTTTTAGCTCTAACAGTAAAAAAACAAAAAGAAATTAAAAATATAAAATGGTTACAAGGAAGACTTGACGGAAATTATCAAAAACATTTAAAAAAAGTTGACCTAATCATTCATTGTGCAGCGTCAGGCGTTTACAAAAAAGAAAAAGAAAAAAAAATTTACAAAGTAAATTTTCACGATTCTCTTCAATTTCTTAAGCAAGCATATAAAGCTGGATGTAAAAAATGGATTATTTTAGGGACCTCAGGAGAATATGGATATTTGAAAAATGAACCAATGTCCGTTAAAAAAACAAAATTAAGACCAATAAATGTTTATGGAAAGTCAAAAGTTTTATTTTTTAAAAAATTAACCCAACTTAAATTAATAAATGAATGTCAAATTTTATACCTCAGAATATTTCATGTTTACGGTATTGGAGAGCCAAAAAAAAGATTATATAATGGCTTAATACATGCAGTAAAAAAAAATTTAAATTACAAATTAACTACTGGTGAAGAAGTGAGAGACTTTGTCAGCATTAATTTTGTTGTAAAAAAAATTATAAATAGTTTTAAATTATTCAATAAAAAAAATTTTTTTCTAGTTAAACATATTGCCAAAGGTAATCCTATTAAAGTAAAAAATTTTGCAAGATACCATTGGAAGAGAAATAAAGCTAAAAAATTACTGTTGTTTGGTGCAAGCAAAAAAAAGATAATTTATCACACAATGTATTCTGATAAAAAATCACTTTTGTAATAATTATTTAAATATTAAATTTTTAAATTATTTTTATTTAATTAATAATTTTAGCTACTGGTAGCGGTATTATATATTTTTATTTAATTTTTTTTTTTTTTAAATTTTTTATTATTTCATTCTTAAAATTCCAGGCAGTTAAAAAAATATAATCTGGATTGTTCAGGATTAATTTTTTTGGTGCATAAATTTTAATTTTTGTACCAGAAAAAAACAATCCTTGTTTATATGTATTTGAATCTATCATATAATCTATATGATTTATGTTAAATTTGTAATAATTTAGAAGAGTTAAGCCTCTATCTGAGGCACCGTAAGCAGCTATAGTTTTTTTATTTTTTTTGATCTTTTTAATTATTCTAATAATATTTCCCTTTGAATTTTGGACATCTGACGAAAATTTTTTATAGGGAAAAATTGTATTAAATTTTTTATTTTTTTCGAATTTTATAATTTTCTCTATTTTATTTGAGGATGTTTCGCTTTTTCTTTTTCTAACAAAAACCATCATGGAACCTCCATGAATTTTGCTTTTCCTGTAATCAAATATTTCAAGGTCAAATTTATTAAAGAATTTAAACATTGGAGATATGGCAAAGTAAGATATGTGTTCATAATACATAGTATCAAACTGTAGTCCTTTAAAAGTATCCACCAAATAGGGATTTTCGTATATAAAAATTGAATTTTCATCCATCACCTCAGCTAGGCCGGATACAAATTCATTCATGTTATTTATGGCGCCAAATGTATTTGTACATAAAATAATTTTTGGCGATCCATATTTTTTTTTTATGATTTTTGCATTTTTAATATTAAAAAAATCTCTGAATATATTAATTCCTAATTTTTTTGCAAAATATGTTGTTTTAAATGTAGGATCTACACATAATTTCTTAATCTCCTTATTCTTCAACTTAAAGTGCTTCAAAAAAGTACCATCGTTACCTCCGATATCCATAACCAAGTCTTTAGTTTGTAGTTTAAATTTTTTAATTATTAGTTTTGCTCTTTTATGAAAATGATCGTCAACAGTTTTACTGAATCTTGAGTGATAGGTATAATCTTTGACATAAAATTTTGGAAGTGGAACCTTGCCAGCCTGAACATGCCAGCATTTTTTGCATACTAAAATCTTAAGATTTGGAATTTTTATTCTAGTGTTTTTTTCTTCAGCATTTCTAATTGGAATATTTCCCAAATTTAGAAAAGGATATAATTGTTTACTTTCGCAAAGTCGACATTTTTTTGTTTGCACTATAGTTTTCTTCATTAAATTTTCTTTATGTTAGTATTTAAAATAACCTGTTGTCTATTAATTATTCATATATAAATTAAAGAGGATTAAGTTCATTATTTTTTAAATTAAATGACAAAAATTTCCATAGTTATTCCAACTTATAATGGAGCAGTAAACATTCACAAGCAAATTAAAACAATAATAAAAGACTGCAAAACGGGAAAAATTAATAATTTTTATGAGTTGGTTATTTCAGATAATTGCTCTACTGACAATACTAAAGAAATTGTTTCTAATTACAAAACAAATAAATTTGTCAAAATAAATTATTGCAACTCAAGAACCAATACCGGATTTCCATCAAACTTTTTAAGATCAATTAAAATGGCAACCTCACAGTATATTTTTTTTTTAACAGATGATAATTTGCCTGATAAAGAATTTTATAAAAAACTTTATAATTTCTTTGAAAATAATGATTATGTGAATTTGTGCATTTTCCCCTTAGATATTGTCAAAAATTTTAAAAAGAGAATATTTGGTTTCAATGAATTGGCTTATGTTTTAATGCGAGGCTCAATTATGTCTGGAATGCTTATTGAAAAAAAAAAAATTAATTATAAATATATTGTAAAAAAAGGACTATACCCTCAAAATGGTATTTTTGTAGACTATTACTTAAATTATGGTTTGAAAATATTTAATTGTAGTGAAAAAATTAATTGTTATTCTAAATTTTCGATAGAGACAAAATTTAATGATAGAATGCAAAGAAAAAAAGATTTGGCGGTAATTGACAAAATTAACTCTATCGATGTTTTTTTTCAAAATAAAAAAATAAATTATTTTCAACTTTTTTATTGTTATTACGCTATTTATTTTTGGGTTTTCAATATAAAAAATAACTTAGTTAAAGCTAAAAAAAAGGAGTTAGCAAAAATTTTTTTTAAATCTACAATTTCTAAAAATAGAAGTTGGCTTATTTATATTGCAATCCTATGCTCCTATATGCGAATTTTACTAAAAAAAAATAGATAAAAATCTTCTACTGCAACAAAGCTTTTATTTTGGCAATGATTGATTTTTATAATGATGCAAAAAATATTTGAGATATCCACTAACATTTTAGTATGTACCTTTCTATCGGGCTATAATAAAAGTGGAATTTTTTATAGAAAAGTACTAATCAAAATATTAAATTTTTGTGAGTTGCCCTAGCCCAGAATGCTGAATAAAAAAAATCTATGAAAATTGGAAAATTAGAATTAAAAAATAAATAATAATGGCGTCAGTATTAAAAATACCTGGAAAAAAAACAAAAGGAATTATTAGTTTTACTACCCAGGAAAGAGATAGATGTATAATAGGAAATCCAAAAATAGAAAATCAAATTAAGCAGCTAAAAAAAAATTGGTTATTTGGTATCCATCATAATTGGCATGATTATAATTTTTTATATAATTCATTGTTTGATTTCCACCTTGCGGGTAAAGAAGATTTGATTAGTAAAAAGAGTCTTTTTTTTTACAATTCTGATTTAGACTGCTGCAATTTTCCACCAGAAGAATTTTCTTTTCATAATAACAAAGATAAGCATTGGGATATTTTGTTCGTAGGTAGACCAGTTTTTTTTAAAAAAATTCCTGAATTTTATTCAATCATTAAAAAATTATATGATAAGAAAATATTTATTAGAGTCCTGTTAATTATATTAGAAGGCGAAAAAAAATTTTCTTTTGACAACTTTGAGTATAAATACGAAAAATATAAAAAACACTATTATGAATATTTTAATGATTTTGAAAGACAACGTTTTAATTTAATTTCATTAAAAACAAACTCACCTTTTGATATTACAACTTTATCTAAATTTTATAATTTATCAAAAGTATATGTACATACCTCTGATGTTGAGAAAAGATCTAGAACTACATCGTATGCTTTTGCATCAGGAATCCCAGTCGTATGTATGAAGAACGTGGCTTCTATACTCCCCAAGAGCCTGCAAAAGAAACCATATCTTTATTTGGCAAATTCATATCAAGAATTTTCAGATCTTATACTTGAAGCTATTAATTTTGTTAATGGTAAAAAATATGTAAAAAAAAATTTACAAAAAGTAATTAGTTATTTTTCATATAAAAAATCTTCACTAAAATTAATAAAATTTTTTGAGAAGGTGCAAAAGATTAAATACACTCAACAAGATTTGTTGAATTTTTATTTTGATAATTTAGATTACAGATTGGGATCTAGTTTTTTAAATAAAAACCAAGCACTTAATTTAGATACATTTTTGAATTACATCAAAAATCAAAAAAAAAATAAATTAATGAAAAACTTTAATAAGTTACTTTCTGAAGATAAAATAAATAATTATTACTTTTTTTACCGCAAAGCCTCTTATGTAAGGGTACCTTTTTTTAAGAATGTATTTCTATTTTGTAAGTTAGTATTAAAATGGATACTTCATTTTTTTTTAAATAAAAGTCCCTGACTTAAAAATGAATATAAGAATCTTTCATAACCCCATCCAATACATGCGGAATATATAGTTTTTTTGTTATAGTTTCTAATATTATATTTTTTTGTTAGTGTGTCATTGTGATTATTAAAAGAGCCAACCGCAAGCCATTTTTTTTCATTAGGTAACCAAAATTGAATTTCTTTTTTTAATGAATTTAAGTTTTGGAATATCATTCTTTTCATTCCATTTTCAGAAAAAAAAGCATCAGATGCAGATATAATCCTAAATTTAATTTTAAGTTTTACAAATTTTTTTTTAAAAAAATTTAAGTTTTTATTTAAAAAATTATTTACAAAATTTATATCGCCAAAAGCCACGTATTCACGCATAGTAAATGACTGCAATCGTTCAAATGTTTTGTAGTTCTTGCTTTCATATCTATTGCATGATGATCGGATATTAAAAACTACATTACTTTTAATGGTTTTATCTCTGAAAGTTTCGAAACAGTGATGACAGACCGTTGGTGATAAAACCAAATTAGGTTTGTTAAGTCTTTTTTTAATAAAATTTTTATCTAACGTTTTCAAATTAGATATTTGATCAAGAGATATTATATCTCTTTCAATATGAGAGCAAAAAATGGCGTGATGAGCAAAATTAGAAAGATATCCATTTAAGAACATGCTTTCTAATGGAACAATATTATGAGAATAAATGTTTTTATATTTATTTATTTTTGCATAACTTTTTAAAAAGGTATCTAATTGTTCAAAATTTTTTAGAAATTGACCTTGAATAGTATATATTCCAGGAGATATTTTTTTAATTTGATTAGATTTTTCTAATTTAAAAAAAAAATTTTTTATTTTAGTAAATTTAACATCATTTTCATATGCAATATTTGTTTTAATTTCTTTGTGTGAATTATCTACTCTTGAGATAAGTTTTTTAATTAATTTTCTTAAAATAAATTTATCTTTATATTTTATTTGTTGAGTAAAAAAGAAATAAATAATTGATTTTTTTATTAAGCATTTGTCAATTTTTGCATTTAAATAATAGGATCTTTCAATAAATGCTTTCTTTGATTCCATAGATATTAATTGACTATTATTTAATTTGAAAACTAATTTTTTTGACATTTTTTTAAAAGAATTTTTTTTAAATCATCAAGAGTTTTAAATTGATTTAATTCATTCAATTGTAATTTAATTTTGAATTTTTTCTGAACCTCTAAGATCAAGTTTATAAACCCTAAAGAGTCTAATTTTTTTTCATATTTATCTTTGTTTTTAAGATCTTTAATATAATCTACTATAGTCTTTTGTATTTTTATATTTGACATTTTTTAGTAATAGTTTTTTTATTTTATCAAGATAAATATGAATTTTGAAACAATATATTCTAAAGAGATGTTTTTTGAAGATAAATGTTGGAAAAAATGTGGTGGCGGATTTTGCTGCAATAATGAAAACGATAATTTTGATTTTCAGCATATAAAAACAAAAGGCTCAACAATATTTTACCTCCCAAGAGAGTATTTTTATGCAAATAAAAATTTAAAAACATTTCAGAATCAATATGGGGCACGCCCTGTTATTTTTAAAATGAAAATTAAAGATATTACAATTGGAGTTGTGAGTAGCAAGTGCGAGTTACTCGGAAAATGCAAAGATAAAATCGACAAACCTTTTTTATCTAGAGCGTATCCCTTTTTACCTGTTTACGATTATAATAATAAATTAAAGACATTAATACCTGCATCAATATTTGATATTATATATCAAATAAAAGAGTTTACCTCTCCATGTAAGGTTAACGATTTTCAAAAGAATTTTGACCATTATAATGATAATAAATTTTTTCTAAATTTAGACGTTTACTCTAAATTTTATTTAAAGGTCCTAGAAATATTTTATAAAGTTATTAAAAAAAATATTTTGATGGAAACTAAAAATTTTACAAAAAATAACAAAAAGTTTTGGAGAGTATTTGAAAAATTGTATCTTTCGGGTCTTATTTTTTCATCAAGCACTTTAAAAAATGATATTTATAAAGAATATTTAAAAGCTGCAGATTTTGATAAAAATTTTAATTTACTCGATGAAGAAAGATATCTTAGTTTTTAATAATTAATTATGATTTTTAATAGTTTTAACTTTATATTTTTTTTTTTATTCGTTTCTATTGTTCCTTATTTTTTTTTATCTAAATTAACAAGTTATAAGTTCTCTATAATCTGGCTATTAATTATCAGTGTATTTTTTTATTTTTTATGGGGTATTAATTTTTTATTTTATTTAATCACTACTATTATTGTTAATTATTTATTAGGAAATCTAATAATATATTATTATAAAAAAAAAAAATTCTTATTTTCAAAATTATTTTTATTTTTTTCTATAATTTTAAATTTATTTTATTTAGGTATTTTTAAATATTATAATTTTTTCTTGGATATTTTGAATAATTTATTTATTTTGAATTTGTCAAAAAATAATTTCTTGCTACCTATCGGTATAAGTTTTTATACAATACAACAAATTGTTTATTTAGTTCAATGTTATGGAGGTGAAGTTGAAAATTATAACAAAAAAAACTTTCTTAAGTATTTTTTATTTGTAATTTTTTTTCCTAAAATTATAGCTGGACCGATTGTTAACTACAAAGATTTTACCAGTCAGTTTAAAAAAAATATTTTTAAGATAAATTTTAATAATTTATCTAAAGGTTTGTTTCTTTTTTCTATAGGTTTGTTTAAAAAAGTTATATTAGCAGATCACTTAGCTATTTGGACGAATAATGGTTTTTCAAATATTTACAATTTAAATTTTTTTGAATCATGGATTTTATGCTATTCATATTCTTTTCAATTATACTTCGATGTTAGTAGTTATGCCGATATGGCAATTGGAGCTGCACTTTTTTTTAATTTACATTTACCGATTAATTTTAGCAGTCCCTACAAGCAAAAGAATATTTCTGATTTATGGAATTCATGGCATATGACCTTAACTCAATTTATTAATAATTACATATATCGACCTATAATTTTTAGTTTTAAGAATATTACATCATATAAAATTGTATTCTCAATTATAACAACAATGTTAATTGCGGGTCTTTGGCATGGAGCTAATTGGACATTTGTTATGCTTGGCCTGTTAAATGGAATAGCTATAGCGATTTATCACTTAGTAAAAGATTATAAAATTAATTTAAATAAGTATTTTGCAATTTTTATTACTTTTACTTTTTTTTCAATTAGTCTTTTATTTTTCAGAGTAAATAATCTTGAAGAAGGATATTTTATTATATTATCGATGTTTAGTTTTGATAATATTATGTTACCAGGCAACTTACATAATTATTTAAATTTTCTTTCTATCTTTAATATTAAATTTGGAACATGGCTGTATAGTTTAAGAGGTGATTATATTTTAATTATATTTTTAATTACTTGTTCATATCTTATATTTTTCTGCGATAATTCTCATCAATTGACAAAAAATTTCAAACCAAATATCAAAAATTATTTAATTATAATTATTAGTTTTTCAATATCTATTTTATTTTTAAATAACAGTTTTCAATCTATTTATTTTAAATTTTAATGAGTAAACAGTATAAATTTTTTTTTTATTACTCTATTTTTTCGATAATATTTATTTTATCTCTGCTAATTTCTTTTAACTACTATTTTTCAAAAAAAGTTTTTTTAGATTTGAAAATAAAAGATCATATTTTGAAGATAAGAAATAATAAATTAATTTCACCTGCAAATATTGGTGATCTATATTTTGATAGATACTTTAAGATTGGACTTGCTCAGTATTCAACTAGCGAATGCTATTTAGTGGGCTCTAGTCAACATACAGTAATTAATTATGAATATTTGAGATCTGGAAAAAAAATAAATGATTGTAAAAATTTAGATAATCTTAGCTTACAAACAGCAACATTAGAAGATTATGCAATTTTATCTTATTTTTTAATTAAAAAAGAACAGAAACCAAAGAAAATAATTTTTGCATTAGAATCTCCTATTTTTTTATTTAACTTTGATCCTTCTAGTAGATGGAAAGTACTGGATACTATTTTTTATGAATTTATAAAAATTGCAAAAATTGAATATATATATTTTAGGGATTATAATTTTAATACTTACCTAGATTTTAATTTATTAAAAAATAATTTATATTTTATATTTGAAAAAAATTTACTAATTAACTCTTTTGATAAAAAAGATAATTTTAAATTAACAGAAAATTTAGCTTATTATGATAGTTATGGAGTTCTTAATAATAGAAAAGAAGAGAAGCGAGAGAATGTTTATGACATGGTGGGTTTTACTGATAATTATGAATATGATAAAGCTACATTTTTTTTTGAAAAAATGTTAGTTTACTTAAATTCTTTAGATATCGAAATAGAACTATTATTACTGCCTTATAGACCTGATGTTTATGATAATTCTACTTGGGCCTCGGATATAAAAAAATTTGATAAGCAAATACAATATCTAAAAAAAAAATATAATCTCAAAATTCTTGGCACACTGTATCCTGAGCAGGCTGATTGCGTTACTGATGATTTTATAGATAAATCTCATCCTAAAATTAATTGCATATTAAAGTCTCTTAATATTGATTATTGAGTAATAAAATTATTAATGAATATATTTTTTGCACCAGTTATTTTGTTTGTTTATAATAGACCCAAACATACAGCTAAAGTCTTAAAAAATTTAAAAAATAATTATTTAGCAAAAAAAACTGAATTACTTATTTTTTCTGATGGACCTAAAAATAAAGAAGATTTTCTTCAAGTTAAAGAAGTTAGAAATATAATTAATAAAATTAAAGGTTTTAAGTCCCTCACAGTTTATGAAAGATTAAAAAATATTGGATTATCAAATAATATTGTTTTGGGATTAAATCAATTTTTTAAAAAAAATAAATCAGCTATAATTTTAGAAGATGATTTAATAGTGGATAAATATTTTTTATATTACATGAATTGTGGATTAACAATTTATAAAAATGAAAAAAAAGTTATATCAATTCATGGATACTCTTACCCAACTAAAGACAGGACACCAAATTTTTTTTTTTTAAAAGGAGCGGATTGCTGGGGCTGGGCAACTTGGAAGCGAGGATGGAATATATACAATTCTAATTCGAATTATCTTTTCGAAAAATTAAAAAAAAAAAATTTATTAAAAAAATTTGATTTTGAAAATTCGTATCCATACTCAAGGATTCTTAGAGATAACATAAAAAAAAAAAATATTTCTTGGGCTACTAATTGGTATGCTTCAGCATTTTTGAAAAATAAATTAACTTTGTATCCAGGAAGGTCTTTAGTTAAAAATATAGGAACAGATGGCTCAGGTACTAATTTTGGTAATGTTAATTATTTTAGTACAAAAGCAAAATTGTTGAATAGAAAAATTGAAGTAAAAAAAATAAAAATTGAAGAATGCGCCACATCAAGAAATCAATTTATATTATTCTTTAATGAATCTCAATCCTATGTCAGCAAATTTGTTAATTATTTAAGAAAGGTAAAAATTGATTTTTTTAAAAAAAATTAAAAACTTTATTAAATTTAAAATTATATATTCTGGTCCTTATAAGCAATGGAGTGATGCAAAGATAAGAAGCACTGGTTATAATAATAAATTAATTTTAAAAAAAGTATCAGAAACTACTTTAAAGGTTTTGCGCGGTAAGTATTTATATGAGAGAGATTCAGTTGGCTTTAATGACTATACTGTTGATAAATTTTTTTTAAAATCCCTTAATTATATTAATTCTCATAACAAAAATAAGTTATCTATATTAGATTTTGGAGGCTCGTTAGGTTCAAAATATTTTCAGCATAAAAAATTTTTTAAAAAAATTAAAAATTTTTATTGGTCAATTGTTGAGCAAAAAAAATATGTAGAATTTGGAAAAAAATTCATAAATGAAAGCAATTTATTTTTTTTTGATAAATTAAATATTTGCTTAATAAAGAAAAACCCTAATGTGTGTTTAATATCAAATTCAATTCAGTATACTGAGCGTCCTTTTCATAATCTTAATGCAATAACTAAAGCGCAAATTAAATTTATCATATTTCTAAATTTACCACTTACAGATCAAGACAAGGATGAGATCTTTGTACAAAAAGTAAGCAAATCAATTTATAATGCTTCATATCCAATTTGGTTTTTTAGTAAAAAAAAATTTTTTGATTTTATAAAAAATAAAAAGTTCAGTTTATTTAAATCTGAAATTTCTAGAGAGACAAAGTACGAAACGTTTAAATATTATAATTTTTTATTTACTAAATAAATGGATAACTTTTGTACATTATTTGATTCATCATACTTAAATAGAGGTTTAGCTTTGTATGATAGTTTAAAAACCAATTCAAAATCTTTTCATCTTTATATTTTTGCTTTCGATAATTTAACTGAAAAGATTTTAAAAAAAAAAAACCTCTCTAATGTAACAGTTATTAACTTAAAAAAATTTGAAGATAAAGAATTGATAAAAGCAAAGAAGAAAAGAACTAAGACAGAATATTTTTGGACATGCACAGGTTCAACTATTTTATTTTTATTTAAAAATTATAAGATTAAATCATGTACATATATTGACTCTGATATTTTTTTTTTTGAAGATCCAAAAATTGTTTTAAATGAAATAAATAAAAATTCCTGTGGTATTACAATTCATAATTATTCTAAAAAATATGATCAAACGAAGACTAGCGGAAAATATTGCGTTCAATTTTTATATTTTCGAAATGATAATATAGGCAATGAAATTTTGGATTGGTGGAAAAAGAAATGTCTAGAATGGTGCTTTAATAGATTTGAGGATAATAAGTTTGGAGATCAAAAGTATTTAGATGATTGGTTAGAAAGGTTTAAAAATGTACATGTAATTAAAAATCAAGGAGCTGGAGTTGCTCCCTGGAATATGCAAAAATTTTTTTTTATTCAAAAAAATAATAAGATTCAATTAAAAATTAATAACAATAGATATAATTTAAATTTTTTTCATTTTCATAACTTAAGATTTTTAAAAAATCGTAAAATATTTTTAGGGGGCTACGATATTAATCGTAATGTTTTGCAAGCTATTTATAAACCTTATATTTCTTTATTGAATAAAATTAATACCGACCTTATTATAAATCATCGACTTGATAAAAAATATTTATTAACAGATTATTATAATGGTAAAGCAATATTTTTTAGAATTCTAAAAAGAATTCTATTAAGAAAAAACTTTTTAAAATTAAATTTTTTTAATGATGATGTATGCCAAAGTTAATTAAGTTACCTACATTTAAGAGCTCATCAGGACAACTTTCTGTATTAGAAAAAAAAATACCCTTCAAAATCAAGAGATGTTATTTTATTTACAATATATCTAATCAAAGAGGTGGTCATCGGCATAAAAAGACTAAACAAGCAATGGTATGTGTTAATGGATCTTGTAAAGTTGTTGTTAAAAATAAAAAAAACACAAAATTTTTTCTATTAAACAAACCTAATAAATGTCTTATGTTAGACCCTCAAGATTGGCACAAAATGTATAATTTTGAGAAGTCTACGGTTCTTCTGGTTATTGCTTCTCATAAATATAATAAAAATGATTATATTTATAATGCTTATTAATATTTATTAATGATTGTTAAATGAATTTAATTGAATATGAAAATTTAAATAAAGTTAATAAATTTTTAGAAAAAAAAATTCTAAAAAGAGTGTCTGCTTTTTTAAAAAATGGTAACTATATTTTAGGAGAAAATGTTTCTAATTTTGAAAAAATATTTTCTAAATTCATTAAAAATAGATTTTCTGCAGGGGTTGGAAATGGCTTAGATGCATTAATAATATCTTTAAATTCACTTAACTTGAAGCCCAATGATGAGATTATTGTTTCTTGCCACACTTATATTGCAACTATACTTGCAATTATTAGAGTAGGTTTAAAGCCTGTTTTGGTTGAACCAGATATTTTTACATATAATATTAGTCCAGAAGAAATTAAGAAAAATATATCAAAAAATACTAGAGCGATTTTAGTCACGCATATGTATGGCAAGTCATGTGATATGCACCCAATATTAGATATTGTTAATAAATATAGACTCTTTTTGATAGAGGATTGTGCTCAATCTCATGGAGCTCAATATTTTAAAAAACACACAGGAACTTTTGGTGATTATGGTTGTTTTAGCTTTTATCCAACTAAGAATTTAGGTGGGTTTGGAGATGGCGGGTTAGTAACGTCTAGTATTAGAAAAAATATTGAAAAGGTAAAAAAATTAAGAAATTATGGTTATAAAGCAAAAAATATTACTGAGTATTTAGGATTTAATTCAAGATTAGATGAGATACAAGCGACTTTTTTAATTGAAAAAATAAAATATTTAAAAAAAATTAATGAACATAAAAGACGTTTGGCTGAAATTTATTTTTATTATTTATCAGATAATTTTATTAAACCTGTAATCGATAAAAATTTTTATGATGTTTATCATATTTTTCCAATTAGAATTAATGAAAGAGATAAACTTATAGCATATTTAAGAAAAAAAGGTATAGAAACAGCTATTCACTATCCTATTCCACCTCACAAACAAAAACCTTTTAATTCTTTTTTTAAAAATAGTTTTCCGTTAACAGAACAGATACATAAAACTATATTAAGTTTACCAATATCTTTTTTTCATAGCGAGAAAGATATAATTAGAATATGCAAGATAATAAATAAATTTTAATGAAAAAAAAAGTTGCATTAATAACGGGCATAACAGGGCAAGATGGCTCTTATTTGGCTGAGTTCTTAATTGAAAAAGGTTATATAGTTCATGGAATTAAAAGACGATCGTCCAGCATTAACACCAATAGAATTGATCATATCTATCAACACCCACATGTAAAAAAAAAAAATTTTATATTACATTATGGAGATTTAACTGATTCTTTATCAATAACTAAAATTATAAAAAATACCTATCCTAACGAAATTTATAATTTAGGTGCGCAATCACATGTTGCGGTAAGTTTTGAATTGCCAGAATATACTGCCAATACAAATGCCTTAGGTGCTTTAAGAATATTAGAAGCAATTAGATTTTTGAAATTGGAAAAAAAAACAAAATTTTACCAAGCTTCTACTTCCGAATTGTTTGGCAAAACCACATCCAAATCACAAAATGAAAACACAAAATTCTATCCCAGATCTCCTTATGCTGTTTCAAAAATTTTTGCTTATTGGATAACAATTAATTATAGAGAAGCATTTAATATATATGCCTGCAATGGAATTTTATTTAATCATGAATCTCCAAGAAGAGGTGAGACTTTTGTAACTAGAAAAATTACCATTGCCTTATCTAAAATATTTTTAGGTCTAGAAAAAATTTTATATATAGGAAATTTGGATGCGTTAAGAGATTGGGGTCATGCCAAAGATTATGCAAAAATGCAATGGTTGATGCTGCAGCAAAAAAAGCCTAAGGATTATGTTATTTCCACAAACAAACAATACTCCGTTAGAAAATTTATAGAAATTGCAGCAAAAACTATTGGAATAGAAATAGCTTGGAAAGGCAAAGGTTTAAATGAGGTTGGGTACATAAAGGATTTTATTGGAAAAAAAAGCGCATTTTTAAAACAAGGACAGATTATTATTAAAGTTGATAAAAAATATTATAGGCCATCAGAAGTAGATAATTTATTAGGAAACTCTAATTTAGCAAAAAAAGAATTAAACTGGAAATCAACTATTAACTTAAAATCCATGATAAAAGAAATGATAGATTCTGACATTAAAAGTCTTAAAATTAATTCAAATTAAATCTATATATTTGCTTTTCAATGAATATTAATAAAAATTCTAAAATATTCATTACAGGTCATAATGGTTTAGTTGGATCTTCAATATGCAGATTATTAAAAAAAAAAAAATATAAAAATTTAGTTTTAGTATCAAAAGATAAATTAAATTTGTTAAATAAAAGCAAGGTATTAAGTTTTCTAAAAAAAAATAAACCGGAACTAATTATTTGTTGTGCTGCAAAAGTTGGAGGAATATTGTCCAATAACAAATATCCAGCAGATTATTTGTATCAAAATTTATTGATGGAATTAAACATTATTCACTCTGCTTATGAAATTGGCATAAAAAAAATAATTTTTTTAGCCTCAAGCTGTATTTATCCAAAATTGTCCAAACAACCTATAAAAGAGAATTATTTATTAACCGGACCTTTGGAGAAAACAAATGAAGGATATGCATTAGCAAAAATTATTGGTTTAAAAATGTGCGAATATTATTATAAACAATATTACGATAAAGAATTAGACTATCGATGCATAATGCCAACAAACCTTTTTGGTAAAAATGATAATTATGATCTTGAAAATTCTCATGTCATTCCAGCTTTAATTCGAAAGATTCATAATGCAAAAATGAATAAAAGTAATACAGTAATAGTTTGGGGCACCGGCAATGCTAAGAGAGATTTTTTGTCTTCAGATGAATTAGCAAAGGCGATTTTATTTATAATGAAAATTGACAAAAATTTGTATTACAGCAAAAATGAATTAGATAATCTTCACATAAATATTGGCAGTGGAAATGAATATTCAATAAAAGAAATTACTAAAATTTTGATGAAGATAATAGGTTTTAAAGGAAAAATTATTTATGATAAAACAAAACCTGACGGCACTCCAAGAAAAATATTAGACTGTAAAAAATTAAAAAAATTAGGTTTTAAATTTAATCATAATATATTTGCCTCTTTAAAAGACACCTACAATGATTTTTTAATAAATGAAAAAAATATCAATAATTACAATAAGTGATGGAAATAGTAAATTTTTAAGAAGAACTTTTAATTCTATAGATTCTCAAAATTATAAAAATTTTAAGAATATAGTTGTTTCAAAAAAAATTGAAAAAAATATTTTAATAAATTATAAAAATAAAAAAAGATTTTTCATTGTAAGAAAAAAAAGTTCTATTTATGAAGCTATGAATTTGGGTGCAAGACATGCATTCAAAGATTTTGTTATTTATTTAAATTCAGGCGATATATTTTATAACAGTAATTCATTGGAATTAATTTCAAGATACCTTAATTACAATTCATGTTTAATGTTTGTAACAGCTTTAAAAAATGGAAATGATTTATTTATACCGAAAAATAAAACTTTTTTTAAAAATAATTTTTTATCACATAGTTCTTTTATAAGACCACCAGTTTCTAAAAAAAACAATATTTTATTTAATGAAAAAAATTTAATAACAGCAGATGGAAACTGGATGTCTGCTAATGTTAATAAATTTAACATAAGAAAATATTATAAACCATTGACAGTTTTTTATTTAGGTGGAATTTCAAATTTACCCACAAAAAAAACTATAATAATAAAAGCCAAAATTGGTTGTTTAGCTTTTTTTAAAGAAGTTGTTAAATATTTTTTATTAACTATTGTTGGGATAAAATTTTTTTATAGAATTATTTATTTTAGAAAATATTTAAAATTAAAATATTATGAATTTAATAAAATATTTAAATAAGATTAATGTTGTTAAATCATCACTTGATGATTCAGTATCTGAACTGCTGGATGGAAAAAATAAACAAATTATTTTTTTTTTAAACACACATTCTATTGTCGTATCTTTAACTGATTTAAAATTTTTAAAAGCTATTTTGTATTCAAAAAAAATATTTGTAGATGGAATTGGCCTTTTTATTGCTAATTTATTTTTTAATAAAAATAAGAATTCTGCAAGAGTTACTGGTTATGATTTTTTTCTTTCTTTTTTACATAGGACAAACAAAAGAAAAAAATTTTTTTTTTTAGGTAGTGATATAGACACTTTAGAAAGAATAAAAAAAAGAATTAATATTGAAAACATATTAATTGACTGTGAGTATTTTTCTCCACCTTTCAAAGATGAATTTTCAATCGAAGACAATAGCGTTATCTTAGAAAAAATTAAGAATTTTAATCCAGATGTTATTTTTGTAGGTATGACAGCCCCTAAACAAGAAAAGTGGGCGTATGAGAACATCAAAAAAGTTAACTGTAACCTAATAGTCTGCATAGGCGCTGTATTTTCATTTTATTCGTTAAAAGAAAGTAGGGCCCCAAAATTATTTAGAGACTTTGGTTTTGAGTGGCTTTATAGATTGTTTAATTCACCAAAAAAAATTTACAAAAGAGTAATTTTTTCAGGAAGTATTTTTATTTACCTAGTAGTAAAAAATTTATTTTTAAGTATTATTGGTCTTACCGCTTATAAAAAAATAAATATTAATATTTATAATAATATTAATAATATTAATTTCAATAAAAGTTTTGTTTATGTGGCTTTTAATTTAGCTTTTATAAGTTTTTTTTATTCAAAAAAAATAAATAATATAAATAATTATGTTTTTTGGCCGGACGGTATTACTTCACTATTATTTAATAATAAAATAAAAAAAATTCCAGGAAGAAACATTTTAGATAATTTCATGATTCCTAAAATTATTAAAAATTTGAGAGTTATAGGAAGTTACGATAAGAAAATAGAAGATTATCTTAAAAAAAAATTCCCATTAGTTCAGATCATTTTTAATCAAGTTCCTTACTCAACCGTTGAAAATATTTTTGATAGTTTGCCTGAGATTTTGATTGATGATTTGTGTTTAATAGTACTTCCAACGCCTAAGCAAGAAGCTCTGGCTAATTTATTATTAAAGAAATATAAATTTGCTAAGATCATTTGTATTGGTGGAGGAATAAGAATGAGTGCAGGATTAGAACCCGTTGTGCCGAAATTTTTAGAGAACTTAGGATTGGAGTTTATTTGGAGATTACGATTTGAGACAATAAGAAGACTAGTTAGACTAATTCAAAGTGTTTTTTATTTTTCACTTTATTTATTGCAAAATAAATACAAAATTAGATTAATTGTCTAAAAAATTCGATTTATATTGCTGGGCTTGTGACTTCTCCGAGGATAGAGGGGAGGGTATTTTAGCAAGACATTATGCTATTAACCTTTCAAGAATTAAAAAAATTAGCATTTGCGTCAAGACCCCAAGTGTTAATTATCAAGTTTATAAAAATAATATTATTAAAATTAATTCTCATGAAAGAGAATATAGAAATTTAAATTTTAATTTTTTTCAAAATTATTTTTATCCTTTTTTAGGAATTTTTTTTTTATGGGTACACTTTTTTAAAAAGCATAAGGTTTGTTATTTAAATTTTTTACCACTCTGGAATATATTTATTTTTTATTTATCTCCTCCAAAAACTCATTTTGGTCCAATCACCGGCTTTGTTTACAATAATAAAATCAATTCAATCAAAAGTTTTTTAAGAAAATACCTTAATAATCTATTATTTAAAATTAATTTAAAAATAATATTTTTAAGACAAAGGAACTATTATTTTTCAACGGAATTACTTAAAGACGTGATTGATAAAAAATATCAAAAAAGAATTATTTTTAATTATTTATTAAATTTAATAAAATTAAAAAAAAATAATTACAAAAAAAATATCGATATTCTAATTTATAATAGAAATTATTTTGTAAAAAATAATCTCGAAAGAAATAAACTGTTGAGTATTTTAATAAATAATAATTTTAATGTTTCAGTTGTTGGTGATTTTCTTTATATTGAGGGCGTAAGAAATTACGGTTTTATTAAAAGGAAAAAAGTTATCTCTTTATTGAACCGAACAAGATTTATTATTAATTCTGGAGAAAACCCTTACAATATTTATACAATAGATGCTTATAATTCCGGTTCGCAAATTATTTATGAAGATAAGTTTAAAGGAAAAATAAAGTTTTTTAATAGAGGTAAGATACATTTTGTTAACTTCTCCGATAAAAAAAAGATATTAAAAATCTTTAATTCATACAAGAGCAGCAATAATAGTAAAAATTATAATAAATTAAACAATGTTAATTTAAATTATTTTAAATCTATCTAGGTTGATTTATATTTTTAATATAAAAAAATATAATAAAAAATAATATCTGATCGATCCCAAACATTGTAAAAGAATTCTCTGTTATTGATCTTAGGCACATATAGAAAAATATTAATATTGAATATATAGCTAAATTATTATCTTTTATTAATGTTTTTTTTTTTATAATTAAATTTTTTATTGTTTTTAGAGAAGAAAAGATAAAATAAAAGTAGAATATAATTCCAAAAATTCCAGCGCAGATATAGGAATAAATTAAACCATTAGATACGCCCCATTTTATAAAAACTCTGTCAGCTTGAGGTCCGTATCCTAAAATAGAAAAATTTATTTTTGAAAAAACATAAATCCAATGACAATATCTTCCTGTTAATAAGTTATTAATTGATATATTTTCATTATGACAATTTTTAAAAATCTGCTGTTCTTTAGTAAGGTTCTGTAAATCAATTGCGGATAGTTTCTTTTTTTCTTCATCTTGCAAACGCAAATAATTTTTTGTTGTGTTGAAATCCTCTGTATTAGCAGTAGATTTAATTTTAAAATATATTTTAGTTGTTACAAAAACGGATAAAGATAATAATATTATTATTATAAAGATTTTTAAAATATTTTTATTTAACACTTTAAAAATATAAAAAATACTTAATAGAAGTATTGCATCTATTATAAACACGGTTCTTGTTTGTGTGAGAATAACTATAAAAGCAATCATAGTTAAAATAAAAAAAATAATTAAAGAATTTGAGATTTTTAATTTTTTATTTAATAGAATAATTAATAAATAAAAAAAAATGACAGATAAAGTTCTGGCTAATCCAGAAACTCTGGGAACAATTTGGTTTAATATTTCTCCATGCTGTAGAAAATTATTCCAATAAAGAGTTAAAGAAATCTGATCTTCTTTGTAAATCTGATATAAAACATAACTTATATATACGCTTAAAATTACCAATAGAATGTTAATAAAATTTTTAATAAGAAAAGAATTTTTTTTTAACAAAACTAAGTAAATCAATAAGAAAAAACTTAATGATTGAAATAAAATATATACTCTTTTTATTTCATCTAAATTTATTTTTTTATCAAAATTAAGAATATAAAAAAAAATTGATATAAATTGTAATAATAAATATCCAAAAATAAAATAAAAAACTTTTTTATAATCTTTGTTAAATTGATCATTATTTTTAGAAAAGATTATGCATAAAGTAAGAATTAATGAGAGTATTATTGGACTTAAAGTTCTAATAAAATTAGTTAAGTTAATAATTGATAAGTTATTAACGTTAAAATATATAATTAAATTTATATCAGAGTTTATAGATGAAACTATAGCCACAAAAGCTAATAAAAAAAAATTTTTATATTTATTATTTTTGGTTATTTTCATTTAATATAGTATTTAATAATATGATTTATGTATATTTCATTTTTTTAATAGTTAGTAATATTTTTTTTTTAAAAAATAATTCTCTATTAGCAAAATATCTACAATTATACGATGTTCCATCCAAAAGAAAAATTCATAAAAACAAAGTACCTGTTCTTGGAGGTTGTTTAGTATTTTTTAATTTAATTATATATTTTATTTTTATTAATGCAGATTTTTTAAATTTTAATATTTCTTATTTTCAAAATATAAAATTATTTAATATTTTTTTTTTATTCGCATTTTCCTTTTTTTTTCTAGGAATAATTGATGATAAAATTGACTTAAATCCAAATTTAAAACTTATTTTCAGTATTGTATTGTTGTCGTTGCTTATGGCTATAGATCATCAGTTTCTTATTAAGGATATTAGATCAATCATCTTTGATAAAGTTTTTTATCTTGGTAAATTTTCTTATTTTTTTTCCATTCTTTGTATTTTACTTTTTTTAAATGCCTTAAATATGTTTGACGGGATTAATTTACAAACCTCTATTTATTCAATATCAATAATTTTTTATTTATTTATTAATAACATTTTTGATATATTTATTATTACTATTTTAGTCTCACTCATTTTTTTTACTCTATTAAATTATAAAAATTTATCTTTTTTAGGAGATAGCGGAACTATGCTGATAGCGTTTATTTTTTCATGTATATTTATTAAATTATATAATATCGAGAATAAATTTTTGGTAGAGCAAATCTTTTTAGTTATGTCTTTGCCGGGATTAGATATGTTTAGACTTTTTCTTAATAGGTTATTTAAAAAAAAAAATCCTTTTAAAGCTGACAAAAATCATATTCATCATATATTAATTTATAGATTTGGGTTTGTTAGAGCGCTGATAATAATTCATTCTCTAATTATAATTCCCTTTTTTTTAATTTCATTTATTCCAATATTAATTTTATTATTGATTCAATTAATTATTTATATTTTAATTTTATTTATGCCAAAAAAAATATTTTTTAATTAACGTCTTTAACTCTATATAAATTATTTATTTTTTTTATTATAAAATTTTTGTTTAAATTTGTATTTAATCTATATATCTTGTCAAATTCTTTTTGTAACATTCCGGCTATGTATAAATTTCCCCATTCGTTATAATGAGTGTCATTTTTAAATATTAAATTATTATATTTTGAATCATATTTTGAACTTAATTTATATAAATTGATTATATTATATTTTTTTTCATCTCCAATAATTAGTCCAGTAAAAGATTCATTTTCTATTTTTGATGGTAGTATTATGATAAAAAAACGCCTGCCATCTTTTAAAACTTCATCTTGAAAAGCCTTAAGCGTTTTATTAAAAAAGATTTTTTCATTCTCTTGATAATTTTTTGTATTTAAATTTTTATAAATAATACTATTAAATTTATTAGCTAATATTTTTGAATAATTTTTTTTATCAATGTTAGAATATTTATTAGAAAAAATAGTTCTTGCATGATAGAATGAATCTATCATTAGATAGGTAATATTAAGCTTTCCTATTAATTGAAAAAAATAGTTTATTTCTTTTTTATTAATAAAATATTCATTTTTATTATTAAAATTGATAATTCCATTATTGGTATTGTCATTACTACAAAATACGTAGTAAACATCTTTAATATCTAGAGTTTTATATTTTAAATATCTAATAAAAACTTGGTCTATTGAGTAACCTCCAACGCCAAAATTTATAAACTTAATATTTTCTTTTTTGTATGTATCATTGAGAATATTAATAAAAACTAATTCGTCTTTAATATTAATATTTTCAGTCATACTATCACCAAAAAAGGCTATTATATTGTTTAATTTTGCAGTATTTTGATTTTTGTAACTCCTAATTCCATTTTCATCATATTGGTTTCTTATAATAATCTTAAGATCCGGATGTAAATTATTTAAAATAGAAGATGCTGGTCTTTCGTAAATAGCGTCAGAAGCTACAAGTTTGTTTCTTGAAAGATTGTTATATATCCCTATTTTGTAAAGTATTAATTCTATTAAAATTACTGAAACTATTAATGAAGTTATTAATAATAATAAGTTTTTTAAAAATATTTTAATCATTTTATTAATTATAATTATTATATCTGATAATAGAATTTGCACTATAAGACTTATATGTTTTTAACTAATTATCTATATACTTTTATTAGCTATTTATTCTCAATAGTAGTTTTTTTTATTTTAGGCAGATTGTTTCTTAAGATAATTAACATTCAACATTCTAAGAATAATATTAAATTTTATGAATGTTTAATATTTGGAATATTTTTTTGGGGAATTTTAGTTTTTATTCTTAATTTTTTATTTAAAATAAATAGTTTTGAAAGTTATTTAGTATTATCAATAATTCTAATATTAAGTATTCCTTTTATCTATTATTTAAAAAAAATTGATTTTAAAATTTTATTTATAGTTCTTCTTTTATTTTTCTTCTTCTTCCAAATAGAATTTGGATATGACTCTGGACTTTATCATCTACAGCATCAAAATTTAATAAGGGAAGAAAAAATAATATTTGGCATATCAAATATTAATAAATATTTAGGACATAGTTCAATTATTGAATATGTCTCTGCCCCTTTATGGTTTTTATTTCCAATATATTTAATTAATTTGCAATTAATATTTTTATTGGTTTTTATTTTATACTTTTTTGAAAGAAGAAAAGAACCTTTAATTCTTTATATTTCTGTTTGTTTATTAATCACCTCTTCATTTTGGATTAGACATATACCTCTAAAGATTGGGCATGTGGATCTTTCTTTGGGAGTTATGTTTATTATAACATTTTTAACCTCAATTGAAATATTGTTTAATAAGAATTTAGATGTAAAAAATTTGTTTACTAAGTTTACATATTTTTCAATTTTTACATTTATGATTAAATCAAGTGGAGTAATTATTTTCTTTAATTATATTTCTGTTTTTATATTCTTTCTATTTAATAAAAATTTAAGAATAAAAGATTTAAATTTTTTATACTTTCCTATTTTTATAGGTTCGTTATGGTTAATAAAGTCACTTATTAATACTGGCTGTTTAGTTTATCCAATTTATTGGACATGTTTTAATTTAGAATGGGTATCTAAAGGTTATGTCTTTGAATATTGGAATATTGTTAATTTTTGGGGAAAAAAAACATATAGTTTATTAACCCCCCATTTGTTTTCTAATATTTCTTATTTATTAATTTTAGTTCCTATACTATCTTTATTTTTTTATAGTCTTTTTCTTCTTAAAAAAAATAAAGTACTTAACAATTATTTTGTACTATATTTTATATTTATAATTTCATTATTTAATCTAATTTTTTTTTACGCAGGTAATTTTACACACAATCTTGTAAATTTTAGCGATGTAATTAGAGAAATTGTATATTTATTATTTTCTATTATTTTACTTTTTATCTTTTTAATTTTTTCTTTTAAAACGAAAATCAGTATTAAATTTTACAACCTCTTTCCAATTTTTTTTTCAATTTTTTCAATTATTATTTGGCTATTTTCATCTCCAATTCCTCGATTAGGATATCAATTCTTAATAATTTTTTTTATAAGCATTTCATGTTTTTTTTATAGTAGCTCCAATTTTTTAAATAAAATTAATAGATTTTTTTTTCATTTTTATATCATAATTTTATTTGCTAAATTCTTTTACGTAAACGATTTTAAAAAAATAATAAAATTCGAGATAGATAAGAATATTCCAGAAGTTGTATATCAATCAAGAGTAGACTATGGAGTAAGACCTGAAAAAGGGGATCAGTGTTGGATTAGAGTTGACTGTTCGTCAAACACAAGAAATTTTTTATTATATAAAGAAATCTTTAATTACAAATTTTTTGTAATAAATTAGATTTTATTTTAATAATTAAAACCTTAATTAATTTAAATAATAATTTTATATATATTATAGATAATTTCCAATTTAATGATGTGAATGAGAAAAATTTATATATTAGGTAATATATAGATCCATTCGCATAAAGTATGGATAATTTATTTTTTTTTAAATATTTTATTAAGTATTTCTGATTTATTTTCCAACTTCTAATTTCATTATTTCTTGTCTCATTAAACGTAACGCGATCATTGTTAAATTTTTTTAAGACTAAATCTTCTTGTATATTTACTTTTTTAATACTTAATATATCGCTTACAGATGTTAAAAAATGTTCATAACAACCCCAGTCATAATTAGGACACTGCATTATTAATTTTTTTAGTAAAATAATTTTTTTATCATCTTTTATTCTAAAAATAAAAATATCAAGACCATAATTAGAGGGATATAACTCTATCTTACCTTTACTATCAACGTAATGAAGAGGAAATACAGTCGAACAATTCTCATAATTTATTTCTTTTTTTATTTTCACAATAAAATTTTTAGGAACTTGAAGATCAGCAGTTGACCACACAATAAGATCAAATTTTTTTTTGTCGCAAAGATTAAGTGCATTTTCCATCGAAATACTTTGTGAATATCGACTTTTATGAGGGAGTTTTTTTTTATTTATAAAAAATTTTTTTTTAAATTTAAATTTATTTATAATTTTTTTAATGTTTTTTTCATTAAATATAGTAACAGCGAGTGTAATATCTTGTTTTAAATCTTCTAACGATCTAAGAAATTTTTTTTGAACGTTATCGTTTTTTGATGAAATTCCAAATGATCTAAAAGTTGTTATCCATAATATTTTCATTTTATTTATTTATTGATATAATGAATATTGTTGATAAGTCTATTCTTTCATGAAAAACTGCATTGTAACGACAACAATATTTAAACCAAGTTTGGCACTTAAAAAATTTAGTGAGTTAAAAAATTGGACTTTAATTGTTGTTGGAGATCTTAAAACGCCACAATATCTTTATAAAAAACTTAATAATGTAATTTATTTATCACCCCTGGATCAGGAAAAAATTTCTAAGAAACTATCAAATTTGATTGGATGGAATTGTATTCAGAGAAGAAATTTTGGTTATATTTTTGCAAAATATAATGGAGCAAAAGTAGTAGCCTCTGTTGATGATGATAATATTCCTTATTCAAATTGGGGAAAAAAAATATTTTTAAATAAAAAAATTAATGTAAATTATTTTAATATTAGAGATGAAGTATTTGATCCTTTATCAATATTTAAATTTAAAGAAAAAATATGGCATAGAGGGTACCCAATAAATTTGCTTCAAAAAAGAGCAAAGGCTGTAAAAAATTCAAAGATAATAAAAGCTGATATTCAGGCAAATTTATGGGATGTTTGTCCAGATATTGACGCCATAAACAGAATTAGTCTTAAAAAAGAAGACAATTTTTATTTTCCAAAAGTAACTCCTTATAGCAGCAACAAATATTCTCCTTTTAATTCACAAAATACAATTTTTACTATTGATGTATTAAAAAATTATTTTCTATTTCCTTTTGTAGGAAGAATGGATGATATCTGGGCCTCATACTATGTTCAAAGTCTTGGTTTTAAAGTTGTTTTTTGTGAAGCCACAGTTTTTCAAAAAAGAAATCAGCATGTTTATTATAATGACTTTAAAAATGAATTAATTGGTTATGTAAATAATTTTGATTTAGTTAAATCGCTTTATCACAATCCTAGTAATATAAAGAATTTCCTGCCTAAAAGATCTTATATAGCGTTTAAGGAATATCAAAAAATTATGAAAACTATTTAGTGAATGATTGTTAGTTTAATTTCCATCTTTTTTTATTTAATACCATTTGCTTTAATATCCGGTCCATTTTTACCTGACCTTTTAATTTCTATTATAGGAATATTATTTATATTTTACGCAATTAAAAATAAACATTATCAATATTTTAATAATAATTTTTTTAAAATATTTTTAATCTTTTATTTGTATATTGTTATAAGATCACTTTTTTCTGCAAATCTAATAGAGTCCTTTCAAACAACCATATTTTATTTTAGATTTTCAATATTTGTTCTAGCTACTTATTTTTTAATTGAAAATAGTAAAAATTTTATAAGAATCTTCAGTTTATGCTTGTTATCCGCAATCACCTTGGTTGCTGTAGATGGAATATTTCAATTTTTTTATGGCTATAATCTTATTGGTCTTAAACAAGCAATCACAGACAGAGTTGGCGGTTTATTTGGAAAGGAAAGTATTTTGGGCAGCTATATCGTAAGATTAACACCTTTATTATTTGCACTGCTGTTTATTAATTTTGATAAAAAATTTTTTTTTAATTACGCAATTTGTTTTATTTTAATTATTTTAAATATAGCCGTTTATATTTCTGGTGAAAGAACTTCATTTTTTTTAATGATTTTATTTGACGCAATTTTTTTAACTTTAATTAGAATAAATTTCATTCTTAAAATTTTCAGTGTTTTATTAATTTTTTTATTAATATTTACATTTTCTATTTATAAAAAAAGCATCAGCGATAGAATGTTCAATCAAGTTTATGAAAGTGTGTTTAAAGAAAAAAAAATTAATATTTTTTCTCCTGGCCATCAACTACATTATCAAGCAGCGTTTAAAATGTTTCAAGATAATTATATATTTGGACAGGGAGTCAAAATGTTTAGATTCGAATGTTCCAAAGAAAAATATTATAATGATAACAAATATGTAGAGGGTAGTTGTTCAACGCATCCGCATAATACTTATATTCAATTTCTAGCAGAAACAGGTATATTTGGTTTTTTTTTTATTTTTTTATGCTTTTTTTATATTCTTTATAATTTATATAAAAATTATCAAAAATTAATTTTATATAAAAAAGCAAATATACCTTTAGTTTTGATTTTAAGTAATATTTTTATAAATTTATTTCCTTTTACTCCAACAGGAAATTTTTTTGGCAATTGGCTATCAGTTTTGTATTACTTACCCGTTGGTTTTTATTTATCATCAATATATAAAAGTAGTAAAAGTTTTAAATAAAAAATATTACCGTACTCATGTTATTTACTTCAATTAATTTTATATTATTTTTTATTACTTATATTTTTTTTGTTACTATATTTAAAAAAAATTGGAAATTAGTAACTATTTTTTTTTCAATTTTTTTTTATTCTTATTGGAGTATTTATTTTAGTTTACTTTTGGTTTTTACTGCTTATCAAACATGGTTTTTCGCTAGTATTATTCAGAAATCAAAAAATTATAGAAAGATATATTTAATTATAAGTCTTATAATATCTTTATCAATATTATTTATATTTAAATATTTTAATTTTTTTATTAATGAAATTTTTGGAATTGACTTAAAAAATTCTATATTTTTAAAAATAATTCTTCCAATAGGTATTTCATTTTATACTTTTCAATGTATTTCTTATATTGTCGACATTTATAAAAATAAAATATCTTGCGCAACTTTAGTAAATTTTTTAGTTTTTATACTATTCTTCCCACACTTAATCGCAGGTCCTTTAGTAAGAGCAAGCTCGTTTATTCCTCAAGTTGAGAAGGGAATATATTTTAATTGGGGTAATATAAGAATTGGAACCTTGTATATTTTTTGGGGTTATTTTTTAAAATTATGTATTTCTAATAACTTGGGAATATATGTTAATACGGTTTTTAGTCATTTAAATGAAAGTAACACCCCAACTTTAATAGTTGCTTCTATATTCAATTCCTTTTTAATTTATTCAGATTTTTCAGGTTATTCTTTGATTGCAATTGGTATTTCAAGATTAATAGGATTAAAAATTCCTGCAAATTTTGTTACACCTTTTTTTTCTATTAATTTAACAGATTTTTGGAGAAGGTGGCATATTTCCTTATCAAAATTTTTAAAAGATTATTTATATATTCCATTAGGAGGAAATAAAAATGGTTTATTGAATACAATACGAAATATTTTAATAGTAATGTTTATAGGGGGGCTATGGCACGGAGCTTCAATAAACTTTATAATTTGGGGCATGCTGCACGCGTTTTTTTTAATTATTGAGAAAATTAATAATGATTTTTTAAGAATTGATATTAAAATAATTTTTTTAAAAAAATTATATGTTTTTTTATTGATTACTATATTTTTTATACCGTTTTCAGTTCTGTCTTTTAAAGATTTTCTTATTTATATTGATATTTTTGCATTTAAAGAATTTTTTAATTATTCGCAAGTTATAGAAAAATTTTATGTAATTAGAAATTTTTTATTTATATTTATTCTTCTTTTAGTTGAGACTTTTATTGATAAAAGAAATTTTATAAAACTAAAAAATAATTCACTTTTATATGGATTGTTATTGACAATGTTAATCGCAGTTATTTTCAGCATAGGAAATTTTGATGAAAAATCATTTATATACTTCCAGTTTTAGTAAAAAAAATTTATTCTTAGGAATTTTGCTAAGTTTACTTATTATTTTATTTATTAGTTATATTGTAAATTTTATAATTCAAAATTCCAGCTACAGACTTTCCATGATTTATGGCTCTCATAATCTAAATTATAAGAATTATTTTTTAGGAAATTCTAGATCAGTTCCGTTTAATCAAAAAAATTTAAATCATATTAATTATGTTTACAATTTATCACATAATTCAATGAATTATTTTGAAGTTGAAAATATAATAAAAACTATTAAAAAAAAACAACCAGAAAATAAAAATATATTTATTGAAATTACCTCATTAATTCACAATGATATTCAATGTCAGTATTCTATTTTTTCGCATTTAAATTTTTATCCTTCAAAAAAAAATATTATAGATTTTTGTAAAAAAAAATTTTTTTTAGAAAAATTTTTTCCAATAATCAAAGTTAATGATGAAATTTTTTATAGAGTATTTTATTATTTTGTTTTTCCAAAAAAAGATCAGGAATGGAGCAATAATTATGCAATGCCAAAAAGCACCTGCGATGAACCAAATATTACTCCGTTTTTAGAGTCAATTATTGATATTAATTCTATTAAAATTATGAAAACAAGGGCAGAAAAATTAGATAAATTATATAGTGATAATATAACCAGGATTTTTTTTTATATAACACCTGTATATAGTAAAAATAACTATGCTTTAAATATTGAAAATGAATTATTAAAAAATAGTCCAAAAAATTTTTTAAGACTGAACTCTTTATTGAATAAAAATTTTTATAAAGATTGCAACATGTTTGCTGATACTTTACATTTATCTAAATCAGGAGTCTCAATGGTTGATAAAATACTTTTTCATGACAAAAAAATATTTCATTAATAAATTTTATAATATCTAAATGTTATTATCTATTATTGTACCTTGTTATAATGAAGAAAAAACTATTTTACAATGTATTGAAAATATTAACCAAATATCATTAGAAGATATTAATTTAAAAAAAGAAATTATAGTTATCGATGATGGCTCTTTTGATAATTCTGTAAATATTATTAAAGAACTACATCGAATTGGGAAGATTAGTAAATTTTTTATAAAAACATATAATCAGGGAAAAGGCTCTGCTATTAAAGAGGGACTTAAATTATGCAGTGGTGATTTTGTTTTAATACAAGATTCAGATTTAGAATATAGCCCTAAAGATTACCAAAAATTATTAATTCCGATATTATTTTTAAATGCAGACGTCGTGTATGGTTCAAGATTATTAACAACAGAAGCAAAAAAAGTTTTATTGTTCTGGCATAGTCTTGCTAATAAAATTTTAACTTTTTTTTCTAATATGTTTACAAATTTAAATCTTACAGATATGGAAACTGGGTATAAAGTCTTTAAGATTAAGTGTTTTAAAAACCTAACTTTAGTTGAAAATAGTTTTGGATTTGAAGCTGAGATTACAGCTAAACTTGCAAAAAAAAAATATACCTTTTATGAAGTTGGCATATCTTATTCTGGAAGAGATTATTCTCAGGGTAAAAAAATTGGTCTAAAAGATGCTTTTAGAGCCGTATATTGCATAATAAGGTATTCTATTTTTAGTTAAAAGCGCGCAGTCATATTTTTTATTTTTTAGATAATGATTATAACTTATTTTAATATTTTATTGTGGAGTTTGCATTTGAACAAACAACTCTCCAGTTATTATCAACCTGATTGTTATATCCCACGATTTCATTGACATTTTATATTTAGATAAACACCTGATAATAAATTTAATGCAAACATAACTATTTAATATCTAAATATTTCAGTAACTTGAAGTGTAATAACATGTAATAATGTGTTTGTTATAATTTGATGGATGCATTATCATAATTTCTAATAGATATGCTATTTGATAATTTTAAAACTCACTACGACTATTATGTTTATGTAGTTATTATTTATGAATTTTAATTTTTCAATTCTTAAATTTTATGCAAATTTCAAAAAGAATATTAATTTTTTAGGTTCATTTTTTGGTATTTTTTTTAACCCATTTTTTATAATTCGAAGGGCTCTCTACGTTAATATTAAAAGAATTTCACCACTGTTAACAGGAAAGTTATTAGATTTTGGATGTGGCAGCAAGCCATATAAATCATTATTTTATAATGCAAAAGACTACGTAGGAATTGATAATTATAGTTCTTCTCATGATCATAAAAACAGTGAAATAGATTTTAGTTACGATGGAAAAAAGTTACCATTTAAAAATGATGAATTTGATTCAGTTTTTTCTTCAGAAGTGTTTGAACATATATTTAATATTGATGAAATTTTAATTGAACTAAATCGTGTATTAAAGATTAATGGAAAATTATTAATCACGATACCGTTTGCATGGGAGGAACATGAACAACCCTTTGATTTTGCAAGATATACTAGTTATGGAATTAAATTTTTATTAGAAAAATATAAATTTAATATTTTAGAAAATACAAAAACTACAACAACATTTTTAGCTATAGCCCAGGTTTTTATAGCTTATTTAAGCCAGCATGTATTACCACGTAATATTTATTTTTATAAAATTTTTCATATATTAATAATAACCCCCTTGTTAGTTTTGGCTCTAACAATTAATTTTATTCTTCCAAAAAGATATGAATATTATTGTAATTGTATTCTTTTAGTAGAAAAAAAGAAAAATTTAAACGTCAACTATATTTCGTAATTATTTAAATAAGAAATAGTATATAAATACATTACCAAAAATACATTAAACTTTTTAAAAAGTGTTTATGATTAAAAAAGCAATCATTCTTTTAGGCGGAAGAGGTACCAGACTTGGTCCTTCCACAATCTCAATAAATAAACATTTGCTTCCTATTTATAATAAACCAATGTTTTTCTATCCGTTATCAATAATGATGCTTGGTAAAATCAAAAATTTTTTATTTATTATAAATAAAGGAGAAAAAAAAATATTTGAAAATGTTTTAGGCGACTGCAAAGATTTAGGTATCAATATTGATTTTGCCGAACAAATTCATCCAAGAGGAATTCCGGATGCAATTTCTTTAGGAAAAAATTTTACTAAAAAAGATTATTTTGCAGTTATTTTAGGTGATAATTTTTTTTATGGATCTAATTTGCCAGAAGTATTAATAAATAATTTTAAAAAAAAAAATATCGTAACATTTACCTTTCCAACGCAAAACCCTAGTCAGTTTGGTATTCTTGAAGTTGATTCGAGTGGCAAAATAAAATCTTTTGAAGAGAAACCAAAAAATCCAAATTCTAATTTAGCTATCACAGGATTATATGTTTTTGATAGAAATTTTTATGATTTAAATAAAAAGTTAAAACCATCAAGTAGAAATGAATTAGAAATAATAGATATTTTAAAATACTATAAAAATAAAATAACTAATATTAAACTTGGAAGAGGAGATGTTTGGTTTGATTTAGGAACTTATAAAGATTTACACAATGCCTCAACTTTTATAAAAAATATTGAAGATAGACAGTCTTTAAGGATCGCATGTTTAGAGGAAATAGCGTTATCTAATAGATGGATAACAAAAAAAAATATTAAAAATCGAATTAAATTTTATAAAAATAGTTCTTATAGCGATTATCTCAAATTTTTACTGTAGGTGTTTTATGAAAAAAAAATTTTTGATATTAGGCGGGTCGGGTTTTATAGGAACAAATTTTATAAATTATTTAAGTTTATTCCGAAGTAATATTATTTTTAATGTCGATAAAATAAGCAAAGAATCTACTACTGAAAAATTTAAAAAAATTAAATTCGCAAAAAATTATTTTTTTTATAAATTCAATTTAACTAATCAAAAAAAATTATCTAAATTAATAATTGATATTAAACCAGACTTAATAATTAATTTTGCAGCAGAGTCACATGTTGATAGATCGCTAGACTCCCCGAAATTTTTTTTTTTAAATAATACTCACATATGTATATCTTTAGCAGAAGCGTGCAGACAATTGAAAAAAAACTTTAAAATTTTTCATATATCAACAGATGAAGTATTTGGTGATATCAAAAATGGAAAAGTGAATGAACAAGAAAAATTAAAGCCCACAAGTCCCTACTCAACTTCAAAATCATGTTCTGATTTAATTTTAAGATCTTATTCTGATGTTTATAATTTTAAATTAACAACTATACAAATGTGTAATAATTATGGCCCATATCAGTTCCCTGAAAAATTTATACCTACAGCAATTAACTGTTTAATTAATAAAAAAAAGATTCCTATTTATGGAAATGGAAAAAATATTAGAGAGTGGATTTACGTAGAAGATGCATGCAAAGCTATATACAAATTATCTTTGTTAAAAAGACCAAAAAAGTCTTATAATCTCGGCTCTAATATAAGAGTTGATAATTTGAAACTTGCGAGTATTTTAATTAAAATTTTTTTCAAAAATAAAGTAAAAAGAAACAAACACTTTCTATTCACAAAAGATCGGCTTTTGCATGACAAAAGATACGCGCTAAGCTCTGAGGTAGCTAAAAAAGATATTGGTAATTATGTATTTAATTTCTTGGATAAGGGACTGAAAAAAACTATAAGTTGGTATCTAGGTAATTTGATATGGTTGAAAGTTTGCAATAAAAAATATCAAGGACAAAGACAAGGTTTAAAAGTGTTTAAAAAATAGCTTAAAATAATTTATACTTAATAAAACTGTTAATACAATTCTAGTAATTTAAAATTTTATATGAAAAGTAAATATTTAATTTGTGGAGCAGGTGGATTTATCGGCGGACATCTTGTTAAATCATTATTAGATGACGGACATGAAGTGGTATGCGCGGATGTTAAACCTTTAGATAACTGGTTTCAAATATTTGCTTCTAATAAAAATTTTTCATTAGATTTAAAAGAATATGGTAATTGCCTTGAGATAACTAAAGGTGTTGATTTTATTTATAACATGGCTTGCAATATGGGAGGAATGGGATTTATAGAAAATAACAAAGCAGAATGTATGCTTTCGGTTTTGATTAATACTAACTTGTTACGCTCTTGTTTAGTTAACAAAATAAAAAAATATTTTTTTTCATCTAGCGCCTGCGTTTATAATGCTGACAAGCAAGCAAATATTTTTATAGAAGGTTTAAAAGAATCCGACGCTTATCCTGCTATGCCTGAAGATGGATATGGTTGGGAAAAATTATTCAGCGAGAGAATGTGTAGGCATTTTTATGAAGATTATGGCCTAGAAACTCGAGTTGCAAGATATCACAATGTTTATGGGCCCATGGGTACATTTGATGGTGGAAGAGAAAAAGCACCTGCTGCCTTATGCAGAAAATTAATAATCGCTAAGAATGCGGGTACAAAAAAAATAGATGTATGGGGAGATGGACAACAAACAAGGAGTTTTATGTTTATTGATGACTGCATAAAAGGAACAAAAAAAATATTTGAAAGTAATTGTCGTCAAGTTTTAAATATAGGATCAGAAGAACAAGTCTCTATTAATCAAATGATAAAAATTATTGAAGAAATTGGTGGTTATAAAGTTGAAAAAAATTATCAACTAGATAAGCCAAAAGGAGTGAGGGGCCGTTCTAGTAACAATGATCTTGTGCGCGAAAAACTCGGATGGGATTTTGAAATTAGTTTAAAATCTGGTTTAGAAATAACTTATAATTGGATAGAAAAAGAAATAGAAAAAAAATTAAATAATAATAAATTTGCTATTAAATATTAAAAAAACTGTTGTTATTATTTACTCAAATAGCTTAAAATTACTAATGATTATTAAAAGTTTAATTAATATCAAATCTAAAGATAATATTACTTTTGGAATATTATTTTTTACCTTCTTTCTTATTGTTGGTCTTTACCCTTTAAAATCAGATGGAATTATTAGAGTTTGGTCTATTGTTTTGTCATTGGTATTTTTAATTACACTGATTATTAAACCTAATTTATTTACACCTTTAAACAGATTGTGGATTAAATTAGGAATTTTACTTGGAAAAATAATGTCGCCAATTGTTATGTGTTTAATTTTTTTCTTCGTAGTAACACCTGTTGGAATGCTTATTAGAGTATTAAAAAAAGATACTATAGGATTAAAAAGAGGTGCATCCTCTTATTGGATTAATAGAAAAGACAAAGCACAAAGCATGAGGAAGCAATTTTAATGATTGAGTTTTTAAAAGAGTTTTGGGACTTTATCAAGGTTAGAAAGAAGTATTGGCTTTTTCCTATTTTTATCGTTCTCATTTTATTTGCAGCATTGATTGTGCTTAGCCAAGGCACAGCAGTTGCTCCATTTATTTATACTATATTTTAAATTTTAAGTGACTTCTGTTCTTGGAATTTCAGCATTTTACCATGATAGTGCTGCAGCTATTATTGTAGATGGGGAAATTATTGCTGCAGCACAGGAGGAAAGATTTACAAGAAAAAAGCATGATGCTAGCTATCCAAAGAACGCAATTTCTTATGTTTTGAAAGAGGCTGGTCTAAAATTAAGCGAGGTTAATCATGTGGTATTTTATGAAAAACCTTTTTTAAAATTTGAAAGATTAATCGAAACTTATACTAGTTTTTCCCCAAGTGGTTTTAAATCCTTTTCTATGTCTATGCCATTATGGCTTAGTGAAAAATTATTTCAAAAAAAAATTCTTTTTGATGCATTAAAAGAACAGGATAATAATTTTAACGATATAAAAAAAATAAATTTTTCTGAACATCACTTGAGCCACGCCGCAAGCGCTTTTTTTTCCAGTCCATATGACGAAGCGATTATTTTAACATTAGATGGAGTTGGTGAATGGGCAACAACATCAGTATCTTTAGGAAAAAATAATAAAATTAATATCTTAAAAGAAATACATTTCCCCCACTCCCTAGGTCTTTTGTACTCAGCATTTACCTATTTTTTAGGATTTAAAGTTAATAGCGGCGAATACAAAGTTATGGGACTGGCTCCTTATGGAGAGCCTAAATTCAAAGATATTATTTTAGATAAATTAATCGATGTTAAAGAAGATGGTTCTTTTAGATTGAATATGGATTATTTTAATTATGCGACTGGTCTTACAATGACCAATAATAAATTTACAGGATTATTTAATATAAAAAGACGCGATCCTGAAAATAAGTTGTTACAAGTTCATATGGATATTGCGGCTTCAATTCAGTCGGCAACAGAAGAGATTATTTTAAAGATCACGAGATTTTTATCTAAAGAATTTAAATTACAGAATTTATGTATGGCAGGAGGAGTCGCCCTAAACTGTGTTGTAAATGGTAAAATTTTAAAAGACGGTTTATTTAAAAATATTTGGATTCAACCAGCCGCAGGGGATGCTGGTGGCGCATTAGGAGCTGCTCAAGTCTTTTACTATCAAGAATTAAATAATGAACGTAAAATTTTAAAAACTGATTCAATGAAAGGATCTTATTTAGGACCTCGATTTACAGATAATCAAGTCGAGAATGAACTTAAAAGTTGCCAAGCTAATTACAAAAAATTAAGTTCAGATCAAATTATAAAAGAAACTGCAAAAGCATTATCTGAAGAAAAAACCATTGGTTGGTTTCAGGGTAGAATGGAATTTGGCCCAAGATCTTTAGGTAACAGATCTATTATTGCAGATCCAAGATCTGATGATATGCAAAAAAATCTAAATTTAAAAGTTAAATATAGAGAAAGCTTTCGTCCTTTTGCACCCGCTATTTTATTTGAAAAAGTTTCCGAGTGGTTTGAGTTAAATTCTTCAAGTCCTTATATGCTATTAGTGACTAATGTTAAAAAATCTAAACAACTTCAAATGACAGATCAGCAAAAGAGATTATTTGGTGTAGATAAATTAAATATAAAAAGATCTAGCATTCCATCAGTAACTCACATTGATTATTCAGCTAGAATTCAAACAGTTCACAAGGAAACTAATCCATTGTTTCATAAATTAATTGAAGAATTTGAAAAAATTACCAAACATCCAATTCTTATTAATACTTCTTTTAACGTAAGAGGAGAACCCATTGTCTGTTCTGTAACAGATGCCTTCAATTGTTTTATGGGGACAGATTTAGATGTTTTAGTTTGTAATAATCTTATTCTATATAAAGATGATCAAAATAAAGATTTGCTTAAAGATTACAGAAGTAAATGTGAATTAGATTGATGTTATATTTTTAGTTATTTTTTGTTATTTTATTAAAATTGGTTGCGGGGCTTGGATTTGAACCAAGGACCTTCAGGTTATGAGCCTGACGAGCTACCAGACTGCTCCACCCCGCGATAAAGTTTTTTAGTTATAACATTATATTTTAAATTATCTACTTTTGTTCAATTGAAGGGATTTTGTTTAAATTTCAATTATATTTACAAAGGAATACTATTTATGTATAAAACGACGCCTGGTGATTATTGCAAAGGAGTAACACCCGATCCCATTCCGAACTCGGCAGTTAAGCCCTTTAGCGCCAATGGTACTTTGTCTTAAGGCACGGAAGAGTAGGACGTTGCCAGGCTTTATAAATCCTTATTAAATTTAATGAGAAATATACTAGTTGTTACAGGTGGCGCAGGGTTTATTGGCTCTAATTTAATATCTGAACTCTTAAAATTTAAAAAATTTAAAGTTTTAAGTATTGATAATTACTCCTCAGGTTTATCTAAAAATCATATTAAGAATAAAAGAGTTAAGTATTTAAAAGGAAATACTAAAAATATAGAAATTTTGTTGAAAAGTTATGTTGGCAAAATTCATACTATTTTTCATTTTGGTGAATTTGCAAGAATTTATCAAAGTTTTAAAAAAATAAATGATTGTTTTAGTTCAAATATTGAAGGAACTCCCAACGTATTCAATTTTGCTTTAAATAATAAAGTTAGATTAATTTATTCTGCAACATCTGCAAGTTTAGGTAATGCTGGTAAAGACATGAATTTATCTCCCTATGCTTTTTCAAAGGCTAAGAATTTAGAATTATTAGAAAATTTAAAAAAGTGGTTTAATTTTCGATTTGAGGTTGTTTACTTTTATAATGTATATGGAGAAAAACAAATTTGCAAAGGAGAAATGGCAACAGTTGTTGGTATATTTGAATATTATTTTAAAAGAGGAAAAAAATTGCCTGTTGTAAGACCTGGAACCCAGTCCAGAAGATTTACTCACGTTTTTGATACTGCAAAGGCTTGTATTTTTGCATGGAAAAAAAATAAATCCAAACACTATTCTATTGCAAGCAATCAATCTTATAGCATTATTGAGCTTGCAAAATTATTTAAAAGTAAAATTAAGTACTTACCAGTAAGAAAAGGTGAACGTTTTGCATCCGCTTTAACAAAGATGAATTTGAATAATAAGATCATAAGATTAACTGCAAAAATTAGGCTTAAAGATTATGTAAGCAATTTTTTGATTAATAATCATTAACTTTTCTTTACAAATTGTCTTTAAATATATATTTAAGGTCCCTATGAAAGTTGTTAGCTCATTAAAATCTCTTAAAAAAAGAGATATAAATTGTAAAGTGGTTAGAAGACGCGGGAAACTTTACGTTATTAATAAAAAAAAGCCAAAGTTTAAAGCGCGTCAGGGATAAAATTTTATGGATATCAGTTCTCAAAAAGAAACTTGGTCTAATTTTAAAAAATTGTCAGTTTATATATCGGTGGCTGTTGTTCTTATTCTGATTTTGATGGCAATTTTTTTACTATAGACTTTTGAGTTTAGTAACGAGCTTTTAGTTTTTTGAATTTTTTAACTCTTCTGGTATTTTCGTCTTTTTCTCTCTTTTTTCTTTCAGACGGTTTTTCAAAGTGACTTTTAATTTTTAGTAAACGAAACACGCCTTCTCTTTGTAATTTTTTTTTAAGAGCTCTAAGAGCTTGCTCTAGATTGTCATTTTTAACTTCTATTTTAATATATGCTTTCCTCCAAAAAAGTGAGACGATTTAGCATTTTTGATGTTATATTGTCTATATTTTTATGAAGCTTTTTAAGCACAGACCAACAGAAGGTTATCAAACTAAAACAAGTATAATTAATAGAAGAAAAGCAATCTTAACTACTGCTAAATACACTTTTTTTGGTTTAATTGGTCTTAGACTTTTGTGGCTTCAAGTATTTCAAAGAAATAAATATTCAACTTTATCCGATCGAAATCGTTTTAAAGAATGGAAAATTGCAGCAGAGAGAGGATTAATATTAGACCGCTTCAATAATAAGATAGCTGAAAATCGTCAACTTTACAGAATTGCTCTTATTAAAGGAGATGTTACAGATCTTGATTTTGTTCTTACAACATTAAATAAATTTTTAAGATTGGACAATGAAATAATTGAAAAAACTAGATCAGATTTTATAAAACTTAGAAAATTTCAACCTTATGTTATTAATAAAAATCTAACCTGGGCTGAATTTTCAAAAATAAATAGCAATCTTTTTATTTTAAATGGAGTCCAGCCTTTTATCTCAATGGAGAGACATTACAATTATCCTTATGAATTTGCTCATGTATTAGGCTATGTCGGTGTTCCTAATGAAAATGATCTGCAAAATCAAAAAGATGATCTTTATAGAACACCAGGAATTAAAATAGGAAAACTTGGAATTGAAAAAATATTAAATAGAGAGCTTATTGGCACTCCTGGCTTTACTCGCTTTGAGGTGAATGCAGCAGGAAGAGCAGTTAGAACAGTTGAATTTGTAGATGGAGTTAGTGGCAATGCTTTAAAAACTTCCCTTGATCTTGAACTTCAAAAATTAACTTATCAAAAATTAGGACGAAATGCTGGATCTGCAATTGCTATGGACATTAAAACAGGTGAAGTTTTAGCATGTGTTTCAACGCCTTCGTTTGATACAAATAAATTTGCTTTTGGAATAACCCAACCAGAATTTAATGAGTTATTAAAGAATGAACGAAAACCATTAATTAATAAGTTTTTATCAGGTCAGTATCCTCCAGGATCAGTACTAAAACCAATTATTGCTTTAGCAGCACTAGAAAATAAAATCGTTGATCAAGATTACACCCATTTTTGTTCTGGAAAGATTGAGCTATATGGTCAAGAGTTTTATTGCTGGAAAGATGGAGGGCATGGAAGAATTAACTTAAAAGATGCTGTAAAAAAATCATGCGATATATATTTTTACGAAGTAGCAAGATTATTAGGAGTAGATAGATTAGCAGAAACAATAAGAAAATTTGATTTTGGTCAGACCGCTCTAAAAGATTTTGATGAGGAAAAAAAAGGTTTGGTTCCAGATACAAAATGGAAAAAAAATGTCTTAGGAAAACCTTGGTTGCTTGGAGAAACTTTGATTACAGGAATAGGACAAGGTTATATATTGGCTACGCCAATGCAAATTTGCAAATCAATGGCTGAATTTGCAAACGGAGGTTATAAAGTCAATCCAACTTTTTACCTTGATGAAAAATCTAAATTAAGTCGCATGGATTTTGATG
>Ga0214921_10000847_pt1 | contig 54655 bp, 48 predicted proteins | sample LL1505_MetaG_FD_177992 | JGI IMG/M metagenome (GOLD analysis project Ga0214921, IMG submission 177992) | Freshwater microbial communities from Lake Lanier, Atlanta, Georgia, United States - LL-1505 | ecosystem: Environmental > Aquatic > Freshwater > Lake | place: USA: Georgia | collected... | reverse complement strand
ATTCACAATATTCATCAGCTGATTATAGACCAAATGACGATCTTCAACTGGTAACGATTCAATTTTGGCTTGCAATTTCTCTAAATCCATATTCAAATATAATAAAAAAATCGTGATATATCAAATTAAACAAAGCCTTCACTTTCTAATTTCTCTTCCACCAAAACATTTTCCAAAAATGTTTAATGCCACCAAATTCCCAGTTAATGTCAAATTTTGATTCGTCTTTATATGGAGGTAAATTAATTTTCAAATGAATCATAGTCTCTACATCGCTTAAGTTTCTTTCTGAATTGCTTTCAATAGATGTTTTTAAAAAATATTTAATTTCAAATATTGTCTTAAATTTTTCTGCTTTATAAATTAGAAGGTTAATGTCATAAATTTCATTAAATGGATTTAATTGATTTATAGCATTTTTTAATGTCGTTGGTTTTATATTTTTGGTCTTAAAAGTCTTAATTTCATTTACATTAATTTCTGTCGTTATATATTCAAAATTTTCTGAAAATGAATTTGAACATTGCTTTCTGGCTATTTTTAAAAGTTCTTTAGAGCCATTATTTAGTTCAGTTTCTAATTTGTAGTCTGTCATAATTTAATTTTGGCTAACGCAGAACAAACTTGCAAAATGCAGCCAAATTCCACAGAAGTAAAGTTAAAGAATAAAGTTGAGTAATGAAAAGTTTAAGCGGCTCCCAACGAAGGTTGCATTTGGTAAGGTTGTTGTTAGCAGTAGTGGTATTTATTTTTTTTACGTATCTTTGTATTACAATGAAATTCTACGATAAATATCCTAAACTTAAAGAAAAAGGCTTTCTCACTAAAGTCTTGACGGATACTGTTTTTTCTACAATGTCGCTAGAAGACCAACAAGTTGCAAAGTCTAAAGTTAATGAAATGGTTATGCGTCTTTTGAGTGAACAAGAATCAAAAGGGAATCAATTCTTCGCTAATTAGTCTAGTTAATAAACTATAATCACCATCATCTGCTAGTTTCATAGCTTGAATGTAGATATTTCTACTTTCACCTTCTCTATGATATAATTCAATTGGTTGGTAGCCAAATTTAAGAGCGACTAGGTTCATTAAAATACGTCCAGTTCTGCCATTTCCATTATTAAATGGGTGAATTTTAATAAATTCATAATGAGCATAAGTCAAACATTCTAAATAGTCGTTTTCATTTTTAGCTATAGAAATTTTATAGTTTAAATTATCAAGGAATTGATACATGAGTTGTAGTAACTGATTTGGTTTAGGAGGCACAAGTTGACCAACAGTCACCTCGGTTGTTCTCCATTTTCCAGCCCATTCATATAACTCACCAAAGCCAATTTTATGTATTTCTAGTAGTAATTGAGTCGATATTGAAGTTTCACTGTCTAATTCAAAAATGTATAATTCAGCTGAAATTAGTCCTTTCGCTTCATATTCATTTAATATATTTTTGTCAACAATTCCAAGTAAATTGTCGTCAGGAAAAGGAGTCCAGTTTGTATTATTTTCCATGATTTTTGGGTAACATTACCGCTAACGTATGTGATCTCGCAAGTTTACCTAAAATTACTATATCTTCAAGTTGTTTTAAATTAAAAGTTGATGATGGTTTACAATTTTATAAGAAAATATTTGGAAAACCAATTATCAAATAGTTTTAGGTTTGGTTTATGCTTTCCTAATGTAAGTGTGTTGTTTCTAAGATAGTTATTTTTTACAACTTTGTTTTGGCTTCGGCAGGCTCACTCACCAAGTAGAATTTGTTTTGGCTTCGTAATTTATGATTCTCCATTCACCAATCCTTAAAATGAAATCGCTAATGAACTTGTAATAAAGAAATTAGAATTGCTTGGCATTGTTCCGTCTAAGAAAATTTTGTCTTTACTACTTAAACCTCTTCCTTCAATTCTCAACATAATATTATCAGCGGGTAAATAATCAAAGTTTAATGAGTAACCATAAGTTTGAAAACCGTTTGGTGTAACAGTAGCGATAATTACACCATTTTCATCTTTGTAATATTCAGCTCTTGCTGCAATTTTAAATTTATTATTCACTGAATATCTTGCAATTACAACTGGAGAATACCATACATTTTTTGCAGATTCAGCTTTCACTTTTTGTTGTGCTCCGATATCAAAACCAGCTATTAAACCAAATTTGTCAGTTAATTGCATTTGTGCGTAGAAGTTGTGAAAGTTTCTCCAAAGTTTGTTTGAATCTGGTTGTTCATTTCCAAAATAAGTAGAGTAATTTAATGTAACTTTTGCATTAGGTTTATAAGTTAATTGCGTTCCAAAGGCAGGAGTTTGATTAGCAACTACTTTTTGGATTCTTTGCCATCCATTTAAATACATTGCTGCAAAATATAACTTTTCATTTTTAGATGTATAACCAATTTTTGCTCCAGCTTCGTAGTAAGGTGAATTATCAGCCAAAATACTACGAGTTAAATTCCAGCAATCTTTACCGATAGCACTTTCAAAACCAATATGTGATGGCATAATACCTGCATCTAACCATAAATTATGATTTTTTGCAATTTTAAAACCTGCATTTGCTTCAAAAACATGTTGCAACACACTTTGCTCAGCTGATAAATTATATTGTGCATAAGTACCTGACATCAAAGCTAAATTTGCTCTAACAGTTGATGAAGTATAGTTTGCTTTGATAAAACCAATATTCAGATTTACTTCATTTGAACGGTTGAAACTGTAAAAGAAACCTGGACGTGTATGGTTTTGTGGATTTCCGAAATCGTTACTGTAATAAGCCTCTAAATATCCTGAAAAGGTTAATTTAGCTGTAGTATCAGTTTGAGCTAATGCTCCTGAAATAGGAAATGCACATGCAGTTAATAAACCTAAAACTGCTGATTTAATGGTAGATATAGTTTTCATATTTTGGGGGTGAATCGTGAGTAATTGCCTGTTTTATTTCATCCGATTTACCAATAATACTTTCAAAGGTAATTCCGCCAGTAAGTTTTTGTTGTAAGTCTTTGATTTTAAATTGTAAACTAGCTTTATCAATGGCTTTGCTCAATAAAGGAATAATTTTATTGTTATCATCACTTTTTACTATGTAATCAAAAGCACCATTTTTAATTGCCTGTACACCATCAGGAATATTTCCGTAGGCAGTTAAAAGTATTATTTCAATTTCAGGAAATTTAGCTTTTACCTTTGCCACAAACTCCACTCCATTGCCATCAGGTAATTTAACATCACACAAAACCACCGCAGGCGTATTCATTTCCAGTTTCTTATAACCAGATTTTAAATCAGAAGCTTCACTTACTTCATAACCTTCAAATGAAATAAGTTTCACCAAAAGTGAACGAAGTTTTTCTTCATCATCAATAATTAGTACAGTATTATGATTCATATTGATTGCTTTTTTTAAGTTCAATTCTACTTCTAATCCGCTGATAAATAGGTTTTTCTATGGTTATGTAGGCAATTAAAGCAATACCCCAAAGTAAAATAAAGTTTCTGTCTGGGAAATGATGCCAGCTCCAAATTACATTATTTACAAAACTGATATGAATTAAGTAAAAAACAAAAGAGGCATAACCCAAATGCACCATTAAATCGCTTGCCAAAAACTTTGAAATAAGGGTGTTTTCTCTTATCAATCCTAGTATAAAAAGGGCAATAAATAAGGGTAAAATATAATGATGAATGAGCATACCGTATTCATTTTCAAATCCGTGGGTCCATAGTTTGGTTTGAAATGGAATCATGCAACACATTGAAATAAAAATACCCAAAATCCCAATGTAGGTGTTGGATGTAGAAAAACTAAATAGCTTGTAATTTTTTATTTTTTTTACATGTAATGCCAACATTATGCCTATCAAAAACTCAAAAAAACGACCATGAAAAGTGCTTAGAAATACAAATTTTGTGTTGGATAAAAAACCATAAGTATGAAAAGGCAGGTTGTGATTTGTTTTTATACCAATAAAAGTAAGTATTAATGTGCTGATAATGAGAATTAAAATACTAGATTGTACACCCCACTTATAAATGCAGTAAAATATAAAGGGAGCTAAAATGTAAAATTGAAGCTCAACACTCAGCGACCAAGCCTGAATTAATCCTGAAAATAAAAAATCGTAGAAATACCCTTTCAATAACGTAAAATTCATAAAACTTTCTAAAAATGAAGGGAAACCCGTAAAAATATACTTACTCAAAATTACTAAAAAATAAATAGGATATATGCGAGCCAAACGTATTAAAATGTATTTGTAATAATTTGATTTGCTTAGTGTTATAAGTTTTTCATAGTAACTATAAGTGATTAAAAATCCACTCAAAACAAAAAAAATGGCAACCCCAATGTGCCATTCATTCAAAAAACGGTCTAGCATATCAGGGAAAGAATTTCTCCAAAACTTACGATTATGATACACAAAAATCATAATGGCAGCCACGGCTCTCAAACCTGTGAGTGAAGCAAAATTTTTAGTCATCTAGTTTATAAATAGCAATTATCAATCACAAAGCGTGAATTAAAAAATAAATGTAAATAAATGTTATCGTTTTATTTGTATGTATCCTGTTTGTTTTTTGTTTGCTGGGAAAGTGCCATTGTCTTTAATCTCAAACACAAAGTAATACAAACCATGAGAAAGAGGCTCTCCTTGGTTGTTTACCCCATTCCAATCGTTATTGTAAGGTCGTTGATTATTGGATTCAAACACCAAAAAACCATTGAGATCAAATACTTTAAGACTTGAATTCCTTTTTAAATTAAAGTTTTCTACCCAAAAATATTCATTTAAGATGTCGCCATTTTGTGGAGAAAAAGCATCATAAAACATAATTGAATCTACCCTGGTATCAATTACCTCACTCAACGGCGCCACAATTAGAGAATCTTCCACATTTTCCATAGTGAAAATTTTGGTATAATTGGCTGGTAATTTGATAGTTTGTGTATTTACAATAATAGCACTGTCGGCAATGCCATCTCTTTTAAAATACACCGAATAAGGTGTTCTGCCATACAAATCAAACTGAATACTATCTAGTTCTGATTTGGTTCTGTCGTTTTGTAACAAGGTTTTCACCACCACATTAGGCAATATTTTTAATCTTAAAGTATCAGAAGGAATGGCCTTACATATTCCTTTCACGCCTTGAGCCACCACTTTTACATCTCCAGAAAAATTACTTTTCCATTTCATTTCTATAATTCCATCAGTATTTACAATGTTTTCAATGGCTGTACTAGGATATACTTTCCATGAATAAGCAGTTTTTGAAATGGCTTCAGAAAGGTAAGCAAAGGCCTTTTGAGAAACATTGTATCCGTTGTAAATTTGTTTGAAAGGCACAGAATCTATGTATGTTTTTAAGTTACTAAAATCAATGGTTTCCTTAAAAAAATCAATGGTGTCTTTGTAATTAACACTAAATCCTGCCGAATCGGTAATAGTGGCAACGTATTTACCAGCATCAAGTGAAATGGTGTCTCGTATTTTTAAAGATGAAAAGGTAAATAATTCATTTGTATTCACGTTTTTAGCCACTATTTGATACGGTTTTTTCCCTCCCAGAATAGTAGTGTAAATATTGGAATTCACATCTTTACAAGCAGTTTGTTGAGTATTTAAAATCACATTTTTTACGGTGTCTTGAGTGATGGTAATCACCTGAGAACCTTTGGTTATGTTTGGGAAAACAGCATTATCCAATGAATCCAACACAATTAAATTTAAAGTACCTGGCAAGGTGGTTTTAAAAATATATGAATTGCTATTAATCAACAAAGTATTGCCAAAATTCCCATATTGATACCTTACTTTAAAAGGCTTAGTACCTTGAAAATTGATTTCAATGTTGGCAGTATCATTGTAAAAAAGAGTGGTTTTGTTGGTAGAAACTGTGTACATTCCCGCTCTTTGAATGCTAGAAACGGGAGTGGTATCGCTTGAGCATGAGGCATTTGAGGTTGTAGTGGTCAATTTTATTTCTACGCTGCCTGAGTAATTTCCGTTCCAAACCAAAAATGCTCTGCCAGATGTAGAGGCTATGGTTCCTGCATTGCTAGGCGAAATCATCCAATTGTAAGTTTTTACATAATCTGCAGAGTCGGCAGTGATTTTTGTAATAGGCTCATTTACAGTAGCAAAGCCAGCATTGTTTAAGGTGATTTTAGGTGTTTTTAATTTTACTAGGTTTAAAATAGTTAAAATAGTTTTTGCAGAAATTGTATTGCATCCACTTGCTTTTAAAGTATTTGTAATTTCGTAAATACCTGGCGATGAGTTTTTTAAATTTACTACACCTGTAGTAGAATCTATTACAAGGCTTGAATTGGCACAACTAAATATTCCTTTTGTAGCATTATTTATCAAAGTAGGGTTGGGGTTTGCACTACCCAAACAATAGGGTGTGCCTGCATATTGAAAATCAGCTGTGCTAGAGTTATCAAATACAGTCACTTTTACGCTGTCGGCATTAGTTAGAGTACCAATTTTTATGGTGTTTACCACAGTGTAAGTACCAAGTAATGATTTACTTGGGTCTATTTCTCCTGTGATAGTGTCAATTTCTAAACCAGTTGTGAGCACTTTTATTTTTCCTAGTATTGCATTTGAAGCAAGTTGTAATTTCACTTTTTGAGTAGAAGATTTACAAATAAATGGATTTGAAAATGAAAATTTAGCAGAAGAACCTTGAATGGTGATGTAGGCTGTATCTGAGGTGCTTGGGCAAGGTGTATTTTGAACTACGTTTGTAACAGTGTAATTGCCAATTTTTGAAGCATTTAGATCTATTTCCCCTGTTTTGCTATCCACAATTATGTTGGCTGAGGAAGCCACAAAAGTGCCAGCCTCAGCGGTGCCCATTAAAACAGGTGAAATAGTGTTTGTTTCGCCAAGTACATAAGTTGATTTTGGATAAGAAAACTTGCCATTTTTGCTGTTAATAATGGAAATATTTACTGTATTACTAGCGGAAATAGTGCCAGCACAAAGACTATCCGAAACCGATCTTAAAGTATAATTCAAATTTATTTTGGGTGAAACATTAAATACCAATGGATTAGCTTTTACACCCGAAATCACAGAATCTTTTAGGGCGGCTCTTACAGTAAATGTAAAAGGTGCTTTGCCTGTAAATGCAATGCTAATTGGTAAGTTGCTCCCTTCACAAATTGTTTGCGAACTTCCGGTTACAAAACTAGCTGTGGGTGGTGTATTTACATTTAATTTGTGAAAACCAGTAGCTGCATTGGTACTACAATATTTGTCTGAAATAGTATTAATTACATAATCTGTGGTAATACTTGGTGTTACTTTCCATGAAAATGGGGTGTTATTTATTCCGTTTTGAATACTATTTATTGTACCTTCTTTTATGGTGAAATTAAAGGGTGCTGTACCCAATAATTGAACTTTTAATGTGTCAGAAAAGCCGCTACAAATATTTGATTTTCCTGTAATTACAGCATTTGGAAGTGCCCTAATTGCAAATGCTGCAGTATCTGATACAGTAGGGCATATTCCGTCAGTACTGATAGTATTTGTTACAACATAGCTACCAGTTTTGGCATTTGCTACTGAAAAATATACGCTGCCAGTTGCAGTATCTCCCAGTAAATTAGCAGGATATGTATAATATCCTTTTACTGCATTGGTACCTAGATTTACGTTGGCATCTCCTTCTCCCAAACAAAAATTGCTTTTGGGCATTCTGATGGTGGGGTCTTTGTATTTTGATATTTTAACAGTTACTTGATACACCAATGGAGTACAGCCTGCAACAGATAAAGTATTGGAAATGTTGTAATTTCCATTTGAAGCAGTGCTTAAATTAATTAATCCAGTTGATGCATTTATGCTTAAACCGCCATTCGCAGAAAATACACCACCAATAGCCCCAGAAAATAAAGTAGGAGCGGGGTTGGCTTCATTGCTACAATAATTTGCTTTTGAAAAGTTAAATTTTGCTGATGGTTCGGTAAGGATAATTGATTTAGTAGCAGAAGTGGCATTGTTACTATCTTTTACCATAATGGTATAAGTGCCTGCTGATAAGTTGTTTATAGTAAAGCCTGGACTAGTGGCATTGTAATAATTAACATTTCCGCTGCTGTTCGTTACCTTATAAGTTACTATATCTGAGCTGCTTCCAAGATTGGTACTGAAAACTATGCTGCCATTGTTACCTCCTGCACATGTAGGATTTGTGCTAGAAGAGCTACTAATTGCAATAGGAGTGGGTGTAAATACATCTATTTTATTACTTCCACTATTGGCTACGTAAATAGTGCCATTGTTAGCCACTGCAATCCCTCTTGGAGAAGTAGTTGTAATGGTTTTAATAAGGGTTAAATCATTGGTATATATTTGAACATGGTTGTTGAGAAAATCAGATAAATAAATTCTGCCATTGGCATCTGTGGCTAAATTATTGGTGGTTAAACCTGTAATGCCTGCAATACTTGCCGATTTTATGAGAGAACCTGCTGGCGTATATTTGTTGATTGTTTTATTGGTTATGTTCACTATAAACACGTTACCATTTTTATCTACAGTTATAGAAGAATTGTTTGAGTAACCAAGTAATGAAGTTTGAATAAGTACACTGCTTGGATTATATTTATAAAAATTGGTGAATGTGCTACAAACGGCATATAAATTTCCTGAACCATCAGTTGCTAAACCTTGCACGCCTGAAAGGCTATATTGCATTGGCTTAAATACGCCATTGGCAGAGGCTTTGCTAAATGTATTGTTAACATTATCAGCCACATACACAGAATCTCCTTTGGTAATGGCAAGTCCGCTGATGGATAAAAATGTGCCTATAGCTGCGCCTTTTCCCCCAAATTTTTTCACCAAAATACCCGCAGGTGTAAACTCTTTTATGAGGTAATTACTATCTACCACCACAATATTGCCAGCAGAATTGGTAGCTACAAAAGTGGGAGATGTAAGTTTGGTAATACTTAAAGTGGATGGTACATAATCTTGCGAAAGTCCCTGAAAATAAATGCTAAAAAATACGAGTAGTGCTAGTCCTATTTTTTTCATATAATTAATAATTAGTGATTTATGAATTGTGCGTTTATTTAATGCTTATAAACAAAGTAAGGTAATTCTAATTTACGAATTTTTAAATAATTTGTATCAAAATTATCCAATATTATCTTTTTATTAAATCTATTAATTCAACTTTTTGATGTGAAAATATTCCATACTTTTACCATTCAACTTTAATATTTAAAAAATGAGAAAATCAGATCTTATCCTTGCTGAACTTAAACAAGAAGCAGCTAGTACAAGAAATTTATTGTCGAAAGTGCCATTTGAACATGCTGATTATAAGCCACATGAAAAGTCAATGACCTTGAAAAGATTGGCTATGCACGTAGCTGAAATTACAGGTTGGTACAAAGAAACTTTGTTGCAAGACGAACTTGATTTTGCAAAAGATAGCGGTGTAAGAAAAGAAGTTAATTCAACGGAAGAATTACTTGCTTACCACGATGATTTAGTAGAAAAAGCAGAAAAAATACTACTTGAAACAGCTGACGAAGTGTATGATAACTTATGGACAATGCGTAGTGGTGAAATGATTTTCTTTACCATGCCTAAAGGTCAGGTGGTTAGAACTTGGTGCATGAACCATTTATATCATCACAGAGGTCAATTAACGGTGTATTTAAGATTGTTAAATATCCCATTGCCAGGCATTTATGGCCCAACTGCTGATTCTGAAATGTAGAAATCAAAATATGGCTAACCTAAAATTGGTTTAGGTTAGCAATATTTTATTTGCTATAAAAGAAGCAGTTAAGCATTGAAATTTGTAAATACAGATAATTTTTTCATTGAATTTAAGGCTATTACATTTTTTTTATTTTACTTTACAAAACACACTCAAAAAAACAGAATTTCTGTTTCATTATTTTTGGATTACAACATGAAAAGTCTTAAAAAATTAAAACTGGCATTTTTTTTATTTTACTTTCATCTAATTCAATTAGTTGCACAAAACGCAGGTTCGGCAAGTAAAATTGACTCTGCCTTTACTGTGGATGTTTTGGAACTTTCTATGGAAGAATTATTGAATAGTAAAGTAACAGTTTCGTCAAAAAAAGCAGAACGTATTTCTGATGCACCAGGCTCTATTACAGCCTATTCCGACAAAGATATTCAAAATTTGGGTTACTACACACTTAGAGATTTGGCCAATATCACCGCTGGTTATTCATCATTTAAAGGTATTGGCGAAACTACCTTTGAAACCAGAGGTCAAAAACAAGACGGATTTGATAACAACAAACATTTGGTCCTCATTGACGGTATTCCGTTTAACCACGCAAGAGCAAATATGGCTTTGGCAGAAGAAAATTTGCCCTTGTTTTTTGCCCAAAGAGTAGAATTTTTAAAAGGTCCAGGCTCTGCATTGTATGGCACCTCAGCTTTTTCTGGTGTTATTAATATCATTTCCAAGGACTTAGAAAAAGATTCTACTTTAGTTGAAAGTAAATATTCGGTGGGCAACAATGATTTTTCTAGAAGGGCAATGATGAATATTTTTAATCAAAGCAAAATGGGGCGTTCAAAACTTTGTGTGGGTTACTTTGCAAAAGATAATTCAAACGATTTTTTAGGCACTGGCAATGCAAACAATTATTTAAGTAAATATTACGACAAAAGTTCCAATATTTTTATCAATTCATCTCATAAAATATTGTCGGGCAAATTGTTAGGTTTAAGTGCTGGTTTAATTTATAGCCGCAAAACTGGAGGCTTAGGCGAATTTTGGATGGGCCAACAGACCCAAAATTTTCCTTATAACCTTATTACTTGGGAGCAACTGGTGCCTTATTTAAAATACGAGAAAATGCTCTTTGATAAGTTTTCTCTCAACTCCTATTTTAAAGGAAATGTCTCTACCGAAAATGTATATTTCGGAAACTGGTTTAGCTATTTCCCCACCAATTCATCTTCCTCTGCTTTTGGCACTTACAACATAAGAGTGTACGACAAAGAGGTGCTGGCAGAAGTAAAATATAAAAGAAACGACTTTACAAATTTTATTATTGGTACCAATATTATTTCAAGATATTCTACCGGTTTTCCTGAAAATTATAACTATCAAATTAGCAATATTTCTAGCGTAGCATTGACTCAAGATTCCACCTATTCTCGCCAATCTTCTACGTATAATATTTATTCTATTTATGCTCAATTTCAGCACAATATAAATGTTTTACAAGGTTTAAATTTAACAATTGGTTTCAGAGAAGACATTGGGAGAACCTACGCAGCGGCTAATTTTAGCATGACCAATAAATATTCACAATTTTCACCAAGAATTGCTGGGGTATTAAAAGTGAATAAACTATTAAACCTAAAATATATTTTGGCTACAGCTCTCAGAGCTCCCTTAATTAAAGAAGTTTCGGTAAATGAAGAAGCCAAAAAAACAGTAGCAAATACCAACCAAATCCCCAATTTAAAAGCAGAACAGCTTATTTCTCAAGAATTTGTAGTAGCCTTTCACTTAAAAAAAACAAGTTTAAATACTTCCATTTTTATCAATAAAACCACCCATGCCCTTGGGAAAATTGGGGTAGCGGGCATCAATGGTAATCAAGAAAATATTTATTCAAATTTGCCAGGCAATATTTCAGCTTCTGGTTTTGAGTTTGAGGCAAATTATAAGCCTTATAATCAGCTACTTATTTCTGCAAACGTGTCATTTGCCTCTGCCAAAATAAATACAATTATTCCCAATTCTGCAAATACCGCAGATTCTACAGTGGTTACCAATCCTGCCAATATTCCCAAAACCAAATTCAATGCTTTTGTAACTTATCATATCTTGGCACCCATAAAATTATCTAGCACTTTGGTAGCTCATGTTATTGATAATTACACAGTTGGAGGTGTTTCTACGGCTACTATTCAAGGTTATAAACTGTTCGATTTCAATACAATATGTGCTATTTCTCCAAATCTTAATTTTGAATTGCAGGTTAGAAATTTGCTCAATGCCACCATTCGTACACCAACTTTTACAGGCAATGGAATGCTGAACATCCCAAACCCTGGCAGAACATTCATGGGAACACTTTCATTAAACTTCTAAAAGATTTTCCGTATGAAAAAATATCTTAGCCTTGTTTATTCACTAGTTTTAATTCTCATTTTATTTTCTTGTAATAATAAAAAAAGCAATCTTTTGCCTTTGCCACAAATGGATTTAGTGAATCTTGTCACTTTCACAAATTCTTCCAATCAATTGGATAGCTTGATGTTGCAATCAAATGAAGATATTCTTATTCCTTTTGATTCTGTTAAATTTCTTACCCTCAATTTTCAACTTAGTTCTGGTCTGGAAATGAAGCAAATAGATATTAAATTCTCTGGCATCCCTACCAAATTAGAACTTGAACATTTTTTTCCAGCCAATTACAATGGCAGTAAAAACTATGATATTACCAAAAACTGGCAAGACACTACTAAAGAAAACAATGCATTGCTATTTTACAAAAACAACCTCAATTACAAAGACTTATCGTGGAAATCATTGGCTAAAAACAACAATGTGTACTTGGCTTTTTCAGCTCTCAATAGCAAAAATGAAAATTATACACAATTAAAAAATGATGTAGAAACTTGGTGGCCCAATGCAACATTCAATGCAGGTTTTGACAGCCCCACCGCTTCAAAACTTAAAATTATGATTCCAATAGCCAAAGGCGAATTCATTATCAATGCCATAGTCCACGACAAAGAGGGCAAACAAGGCTACTTTACCAGAAAAATTAAATGTAAATCGTAAGGGTTTATGGGATTGGTTTTGAACTGTAATTTTTAAATTTATTATGAAAAAGTATTTATTAATTATCTTATTTGTATTATTTAAAACATTTGCGTTTTCACAAAACAATAGTTTTAAGATTTCACTTGCTGATTCTACAGAGTTTTACAGCAAAATTTTTTCGAATCAGAAAAAAATATTAATCAAAGACTCAACTTATCATTTTGGTAAATGTAAGGATTATTATAGTTTAGATTATTCCATAAAAAATGGAAGGTTAAATGGTGATTTTAAAATGCAGTATGATTCTTTGGGTTATAATAAAATTTATGGTAGATACAAAAATGGTAAAAAAGAAGGTGTTTGGAGAAAAGAAGAATATATGTTTCTAACAATACCTAGTAAGCGGGAATTAGAAATGAATTTTAAAAATGGTAAATTAAATGGTAGTTTAAAAAAGTTGAATGTTTACGGAAAATTAGAAATAAAAGGATATTGTGAAAATGGGTTAAGACATGGAATCTGGATTCACTATGATATTAAAAATGGCAAAGTAATTGATTCTGGCAGGTATGAGAATGGAAAAATGGTTGGAGTTTGGAAACTAAATAAAACATTTTTTAGCCCAGACCCATATCAAAAAATTGTAATGATTAATTATGATACAGTTTCAATTGATAAAAGATATCATCCTGAAAGCATTCAAATTGTTCAACTTGTTAATAATCAGTTTTATGTAATAAAAGGTTGGGCAGCAGGGGTTAATATGTACGACCAAAAATATATTTATGTGCCATTTGAAAAAGATTTTGAATTCTTTAATGATAAATCATTTTACGATAAATTAATTGCATGTTATGCATTTTCAGATTTCACAAAAGAAGACGATGAAATTTTTAATTATTTGAAACCAATTATTAAAAATGAAAGGAACGGGCTAAGAGATTTTTAGTCCTTAGTTTCTAAAACTTGTTCTCACACTAAACAAAATATATACGTGTAACGAAAGAAGTCTTTTGATGAAAGTCCAACCTGAAGTAATGTTTGTAATTATTTTCAATTTCAATTAATCACTTTTAATCCTTCGTATTTAGGATATAGACTGTCTGACGATAAAATGGGCAATTTTTCTTTTATTGCTTGTGAAATAATCAGCAAATCAAAAGGGTCGCCGTGTAGCTTGTTTTCTGTTATGTTTACTTTTGGCACATCAATTATTCCAATGTAATAGCTTGGTTTTGATTTTAAAAGTTTAAGTTTAAATTTTTTTCTGATTTTTTCTATTTTCAGAATATCAAATTTAAAGTATGAAGTTTTGTTAGCTCTTATTTTTATACTTAATTCGTAATAAGATGCTTCTGAAACATAAAGCTCATTATCAGTATTGTCAATTATAGCTTTTTGCGCATTACTCAATTGACTAAAGTCACTTTCGATAATGTAAATCAGCACATTGGTATCTAATAAATATCTCATTGAGTTCTTCTTACTGGTATTTCGTGAGGTTCTAATAATAAATGTAAATTTTTAAAAGAGGGATCAACTGGTGTGTTTTTTATAATATCCAATCTTCCTAACTTCTTTTTAGGTGCTTTTTTTTTATCTTTTTTCTCTTCAGTTTTCATATTTATAATGTTTTGTTCATCAACGAATAATGCAAATATAAAGTTTTTTTAACAAACAAAATATTTGAAGGGCAAACTCATTTGCTCCATGTTTAAGTCCTCACCGTTCATAACTTTGTAGGCATAAATAAGCCAAATTATTTAAGAAATTGCTTTGTAACAAAACAACTTCAATCTGGAGAGAAAAAAAGCATTGGGCAAAATTTAATGCAATCACAACTTTTCAAGATGAATATTTTTACTTATTCTCACCTATTTTTAAATTATCAATTCATATAATCAATTTTATACAGTAAAAAATATTACTTTTGTAAATTGCATTTGCCAATATTTTGGGTAAGAATTACATTTTTACATTACAAGTGCTTTTAAATGAAGATTTTTTCTCTTCATTCAGCTAAAAATAAGAATACAATGAAAGTTTTAAAATTTGGTGGTACCTCTGTTGGTACTGTAAGCAGCATAAATTCAGTAATTTCCATTATCACTGAAAATCATAACAAAAATTTGTCGCAGGTGGTGGTAAGCTCGGCTTTAAGTGGAGTTACCAACAAGTTGATTGCCATGGGAAAATTGGCTGCCGAAAGCAACGATTCTTATTTAGAAACCTTGAAAGAAATAGAAAATCGTCATTATGATGTAGTAAAAGCATTAATTGATGTTAAATCTCAAAGCAAGGTTTTTGCTAATTTAAAAATTGTTTTCAACGAATTAGAAGACCTGCTTCATGGTATTTTTTTAATAAAAGAAGTGTCAGTTCGCACGCTAGATTTAGTGGTGAGTTTTGGTGAAAGATTGTCAAACTATATTTTAGCTGAAATTCTTACCATCAAAGGCATTGCCGCCAATTATGTAGATGCCAGAACACTTATCAAAACCGACAATAATTTTGGAAATGCTAGGGTTAATTTTGAAGTAAGCAATGCACTTATTCAAAAACATTTTGCTGCTAATTATTCTGCAATTCAAATAGTTACAGGATTTATTTCATCAACAGATAAAAACGAAACTACCACTTTAGGTCGTGGTGGATCTGATTATACAGCGGCCATTTTAGGGGCAGCACTTGATGTAGAAGTAATTGAAATCTGGACAGATGTAGATGGTATTTTAACATCAGACCCAAGGGTGGTGAAGAAAGCATTTACATTACCAACTGTTTCATATATTGAAGCCATGGAAATGTCTCATTTTGGGGCAAAAGTAATTTATCCGCCAACTGTGCAGCCAGCTTTTGCAAAAAGTATCCCAATTAGAATTAAAAACACTTTTAACCCAAGTTTTGAAGGTACTTTAATTAGCAACAAAGCTGAATCTGGTAATTTCATCATCAAAGGTATTTCATCTATTGGCGACACCGCTTTGTTGAATGTGCAAGGTGGTGGCATGGTGGGAATTACAGGTATTTCTGGCCGTTTATTCTCAGCTTTGGCTCGTCAACAGGTAAATGTGATTTTGATTACGCAGGCTTCTTCAGAATTTTCTATCAGCTTAGCCGTTGACCCAAGCGATGCTGAAAGAGCCAAAGAGGTAATTGAAGAAGAATTTGCCCATGAAATAAGAGGTAATAAAATTGAGCCAGTAGTGATAGAAACTGGCTTATCGGTGGTGGCAGTGATAGGCGAAAACATGAAAGAAAATTCAGGTATCTCAGCTAAATTGTTTAGTGCACTGGGAATGAACGGAGTAAATGTGAAAGCAATTGCACAAGGTTCGTCAGAATACAATATTTCGGTGGTGGTGAAAAAAATTGATTTATCAAAATCATTGAATGCCTTGCATGAAGCATTTTTCTTGTCTGACGTAAAAACATTGAATTTATATATTGTTGGCTTGGGTTTAATTGGTAAAACATTAATTAAACAAATCCAAAATCAGTCAGAATATTTGGCCAAAAAACATTCTCTTACCATTAATTTGGTTGGTTTAGCCAATTCTAAGAAAATGTTGTTGAGCAATGATTCTATTGAAATTGAAAGCTGGGAAGAAAATTGGGAAAAAAATGGAACAGAAACCAATTTGGCCGAATTTGTAAATACCATAAAATCATACAATTTACCCAATTGTGTTTTTGTAGATAACACATCAAGTAAAGAAGTAGTAACACATTACAATGATTTGCTTGCTGCAAGCGTTTCAATAGTTACACCTAACAAATTGGCCAATTCTGGCACTTATGCTGAGTACAAACAATTAAGAAAATTGGCCAAAAAACACGGCGTTAAGTTTTTATACGAAACCAACGTGGGAGCTGGTTTACCAGTGATTAATACGCTAGAAGATTTGTTAACTTCTGGAGATGAGATAATTAGAATTGAGGCCATCCTTTCTGGAACTTTATCATTTATCTTTAACTCGTTCAAAGAAGGGGTAAGATTTGTTGATATTGTGAAAGAAGCCAAAGAAAAAGGCTTTACCGAACCAGACCCAAGAGATGATTTAAGTGGAATGGATGTGGCAAGAAAAATCTTGATTTTGGCGAGAGATTCAGGTTTGGAATTAGAACCAAACGACATAGAGGTGGAAAATATTTTGCCTAAAAGCTGTAACGATGCCAAAACGGTAGAAGATTTCTTTGTGGAACTTGAAAATGAAAATCAGTTTTTTGAAAACCGCAGAAAACAAGCCGAAAATGAAGGAAAAGTATTAAGATTTATTGCTACTTTAGAAAATGGCAAAGCAAGCGTAACCTTAAGAGCTGTAGATGCTACACACCCATTCTATTCATTATCAGGCAGTGACAATATTATTTCATTCACTACTGAAAGATACAAAGAAAGACCATTGGTAATAAAAGGCCCAGGTGCAGGAGCAGAAGTTACCGCCGCAGGTGTTTTTGCAGATATTGTGAAAGTGTTTCATTATTTGGTGTAAATGAAAAAGTTTATGAAACCCATTTTTGACACAACTTTACAAGCAATTTTGAATGAAAGACTTTCAAAATTGGAAAACTATTTCAATGCCGATGTTATATTTTATTATGGTTCAATAGCAAATTCATTAGAAAAACCATTTAGAGATTTTATCGAAGATTTAAAGTCCGACAATACCAAACATCAAACTTTGTGTATTATCCTTAATACACCGGGTGGTAGTGCAGAAACTGTTGAAAAATTGGTAAATATTGTAAGATTTCATTATAAGGAAGTCTATTTTATTGTGCCAGATGCCGCATATTCGGCAGGTACTATATTCTGTATGTCTGGCGATAAAATTTTTATGGATTATTCTTCATCATTAGGACCTATTGATCCACAAGTTTTTAATGGTAAAAATTGGGTGCCAGCTTTAGGATATTTGGATAAAGTAGAAGAAATGATTGCAAAATCGGCAAATGGCACACTTACTCAAGCTGAATTAATAATGTTGCGAGAACAAGATATGGCAATGTTGCGTAGATTCGAACAAGCTCGTGATTTAACTATTGAATTATTAAAAGAGTGGTTGGTAAAATATAAATTTAAAAATTGGAGTATTCATCGTAATGGTGAAATTGTTACTGATATTGAGAAAACCGATAGAGCTACAGAAATAGCTAAATTTCTGTCAGATAACAAACTTTGGCATTCACATGGGCGTTCAATAGGCGTAGATGCTTTAACTCATATTCTTAAATTAAAAATTGAAGATTATTCAAATAATGAAGAATTGAAAAAAATGATACGTGATTATAATGATTTAATTTGTCAATATATTATTAGAAATAATTCTGAAGCATTCTTACACTCAAGAAAATTTATTTAATCATGAATACATTAACTGATAAATTGAAAGAAACAATTAATTGTGAACAAGTTAAATTAGCAAACAACATAAACTTTCAAGAGTTTGAAAAACTAGTAAAAGCACTTGACCAATTGGGAAATACCCCAAAAGCACAATATTCTATTCCATTAGTTGATACAATAGGTAAATCAACTTACTCATTATTGAATAATTCTATTGAATAATGGATAAAGAGCAAGTTATCAGCAAGTTAATAGCTTATAGAGCCTTGTTGACTCAATATTTTGAAATCGATAAAATGGTTCTATTTGGTTCTTATGCAAAAGGAATTCAAAGAGATGATAGTGATATAGACGTAGCAATATTCGTTAATTCGTTCAATTCCAATAAAATAGAACCTTCTTTCCTTTGGAGTTTAAGAAGAAAGATTGATTCAAGAATTGAACCAATATTGATTGAAAACAACCATGACCCAAGTGGTTTTGGAGAAGAGATTTTAAAGTATGGGTTAACAATTTAAAATCAATCAATAGTTATTTTAACATATTAGATTGATAATCTGTTTAAAAGATTTAAAATAAATGAAAGATATAAAAGTTTTTGCCCCAGCCACAGTTGCCAATGTTTCCTGTGGATTTGATGTGTTAGGTTTTGCTGTTGATAATCCTGGTGATGAAGTAATATTAACCATAAAAGATACTCCAGGCGTTACCATTTCTAAAATCACCGGCGATGATGGTCGTTTGCCTTTAGTGGCAGAAAGAAATACGGTGGGCGTATCAGTAATTAATTTTTTAAAGCATATTGGATCTGATATTGGTATTGATATTCAGTTGTTTAAGAAAATGCCTCTTGGTAGCGGACTTGGCTCCAGTGCAGCTAGTGCTGTAGCAGGTGTGTTTGCCGTGAATGAATTGTTAGGCAAACCTTTAACCCAAGAGCAACTACTTCCTTTTGCTATGGAAGGCGAAAGATTGGCTTGCGGCTCTGCCCATGCCGACAATGTAGCTCCTTCATTATTAGGTGGTTTTGTATTAATTAGAAGCTATGAACCGCTTGATGTAATTAAACTTCCTACGCCAGAAAAACTGTGGGCAACCATTATTCATCCACATATTGAAGTGCAAACTAAGGATGCAAGAGCTATTTTAAGAAATAAAATTGCCTTGCCAGATGCCGTTACACAATGGGGAAATGTAGCAGGTTTGGTGGCAGGTTTATACACCTCTGACTATAATTTAATTGGCCGTTCTTTGCAAGATGTAATTGTAGAGCCTATTCGTTCTATTTTAATTCCTGGCTTTGACGATGCCAAACAAGGAGCCCTTGATGCAGGTGCTTTAGGAGGTGGAATTTCAGGTTCTGGGCCTTCCATTTTTGCCTTAAGTACCGACGAACAAACTGCTATAAAAGTAGGAGAGGCTATGACAAAAGTATTTACCGGAATTAAAATCGGTAGTGAAGTATATGTGTCTAAAGTGAATTTAAAAGGCCCGGTAGTAATGTAAAAATATCTTGGAAGGGTAAATATTATTTTACTCTTCCTTTTTTCATCTTTCCTTTCTTCATTTTTTAATCAAATCCGCCCCATTTTTCATTTTTTGTGATTAAATTGCACCTTTATTTCATAAAAATTAATTATCTAATTCTATAAACTTAACAATGAGGGTTTTAAAATTTGGTGGTACTTCTGTTGGAAAACCAGAAAGAATGCATTCTGTTGCAGAACTAATTAACGATGGTCATAAAAAAATTGTAGTTTTATCTGCCGTTAGTGGCACTACAAATGCCTTAGTTGAAATTGGAAATCAATTAGTTGCAAATAATAAAGTAGCAGCTCAAGAAGTTTTTGACAAGTTATATGCTCAATATCAAGAATTTATTGCGGCATTATACAGTACAGAATCTGGATTGAACAATGGAAAATCTGTAATTGAAAATGAGTTTAATCTAATTAAAAGTATTTTTGATAAACAAGTTACAGATGTAGAACAAAGAATTTTGCTTGCTCAAGGAGAAATTATTTCTACACAACTTTTTAACTTTTATTTCAATGAAATAGGAAGAAAATCTATTTTATTACCTGCTTTAGATTTTATGATGATTGATGAAGATAATGAGCCTGTTCTTTCTTTTATTGAAGAAAAACTAGGAGCATTTTTAAATCAATATTCTGATACTGAATTATTTATTACGCAAGGTTATATCTGCAGAAACCCTAAAGGTGAAGTAGATAACCTAAAAAGAGGAGGAAGCGATTACACTGGTACTTTAGTTGGTGCTGCTTTAAATGCAAGCGAAATCCAAATCTGGACGGATATTGATGGCATGCACAACAACGACCCAAGAATTGTAAAACGCACTTTCCCAATTCACGAATTGAATTTTGAAGAAGCTGCAGAGCTTGCATATTTTGGCGCTAAAATCTTGCATCCTACATGTATTCGCCCAGCAGCCGATAGAAATGTGCCAGTTAAGTTGCTAAATACCATGCAGCCACAAGAAAGAGGTACTGTAATTGCAAACAACACAACCGATTCTGAAATAAAAGCAATTGCTGCAAAAGATGGTATTACGGTTGTAAAAATCAAATCAAGTAGAATGCTTTTGGCTTATGGATTTTTAAGAAAGGTATTTGAAGTATTTGAAAAATATAAAACGCCAATTGATGTAATTACAACTTCTGAGGTTGAGGTTTCTATGACTATTGATGATATCTCACATTTAGACGAAATTAAAGCTGATTTGGCTAAAATAGCTACTTTAGATGTAGAATCTGGTTATAGCATTATCTGTGTTGTAGGTGATTTCTCTGCAGAAAAAACAGGAATTGTGCTAAAAGTAGTTCAAAATTTAGTAACCATCCCATACAGAATGCTTTCTGCTGGTGGTAGCTCACACAATGTGACCATTGTGCTAAAACAAGAGTATAAAAACGAAGCCTTGAATTTATTAAACGAAGGTCTTTTTGATTGGAAATAATATTCATTGATGCCTATAAACAAAAAAAGCTACTCGTTAAAGTAGCTTTTTTTGTTTATTATTGAGTAGAAATTATCTTTTAAACAGTCCGTATTTTAAAATACAATATAATGCTCTAAAAGCGTCTTTCATTCCTATTTTTTTGCCTTCTTCAAATGTTCTGCCATAATATGAAATCCCAACTTCGTATATTCTTATTTTAGGAATACGAGATATTTTTGCAGTAATTTCGGGTTCAAAACCAAATCTTTTTTCGTGCAAATGTATGCCTTGTATCATTTTGGTATTGAATAGTTTGTAGCATGTTTCCATGTCAGAGAGGTTCAAATCTGTAAACATATTTGAAGCAAATGTGAGCATTTTGTTGCCAATCGTATGCCAGAAAAATAAAATTCTGTGAGGGTTGCCGCCTATAAATCTTGAGCCATAAACTACATCTGCAAAGCCAGTTACAATTGGTTTTAACAAATCATTGTATTCTGCAGGGTCATACTCTAAATCAGCATCTTGTATAATCAAATACTCTCCTGTAGCATGTTTAATCCCTGTGTGCAAAGCAGCACCTTTTCCTTGGTTGTAGTCATGTTTTACATATCGAATATCCAACTCTGGATTTTCGTTTTTATATCTCAAAATTGATTCCTCAGTATTATCTTTTGAGAAGTCGTTTACAATAATAATTTCTTTTTGAATATTATTAATGAGTTGCACTTCTTTAACTTTATTCAAAATTTGATGTATTGTGGGCCCTTCGTTATAGGCCGGAATAATAATAGAAAGTTTAGAAATTATCATACAGAATTATCAATATCTTGCAATAATGCTAAATTTTTTTATCAATTTTGTAAAAAAAAGTAAAAATATAGTGTACCTACACAAAACTCCTTTTTTTGTACAAAAGCTTTTTTCAAATTTTGTTTGGAAATCTACTAATAATCAAAATGTTATATATTTAACTTTTGACGATGGTCCAATTCCTGAGGTTACTGAGTGGGTGCTGAAAGAGTTAAAGAAATTTCAGGCAAAAGCTACTTTTTTTTGCGTAGGAGAAAACATCAGAAACTACCCTCAAATATTACTAAAAATTAAAGAAGGTGGTCATCAAATTGGAAACCATACTTTTAACCATCTTCGAGGCACAAGTACTAAAAATGATGTTTATTTTAGCAATATTGCCAAATGTCAAATGCAAATTCGTGAGTTAACACATGAAAAAGGACTAAAACTTTTCAGACCACCTTATGGAAGACTTAAGTTTTCGCAAATGAGTTATGTAATTCAAAATTATAAAGTGGTAATGTGGGATGTGCTTAGCGGTGATTTTGATTCAAAACTAAGTCCTGAAAATTGTCTTAAAAATACCATAAAAGCGACAAAAGCTGGCTCAATTGTGGTTTTTCATGATAATATTAAAACTTTTGAAACCTTAAAGCATGTTTTGCCACTATTTTTGCAACATTTTTATGAAAAAGGCTTTCGATTTGAAACTATACAGTAATTTATTTATACACTCTTAGTCGAGGGTCAGTGTTGGTATATTTTTTTGTAGTGATTTTGTAAGCCACCAATTCCCTATTTGAAAACAAAGTTTTGTAAGTTTCTAAATCTTGAGTGAGTGTTACGTCTTTTTTGAGATAGGTAAATATCTGTTCTACAATATCTAGCACTTCTTCTTTGATGTAATAAAATGTCCAGGCTTCTTCTTTTTTTTGTCTTACCAAGCCTGCATTTTTTAAATATATCATGTGTCTTGATGTTTTGGTTTGGGTAAAATCCAATATTAATTCTAAATCGGTCACACACATTTCTTTATGTGTGAGTAACAAATTAATAATTCTTACCCTCGATTCATCGCCCAAGGCTTTGAATATTTGCCAACCAAATTGTAAACTAAAGTTTTTTAATCTCATATTAGATGTAAAATGGCTACACACAAATTAATGTAGCCATTTCTTAAGTTTTAAATATTTAATGATTTAGCAAAAAACACCCTGATATCTTTTAATAAATTTACCCACCAAGGCAAGTTTGGTGCCCAAGGCAATCCTTTTTTGTATCTCTGTTTGTCTTTCCATCTAAAAATATCAAAAATAGCTGGTTCGTACAATTCCCAAATTTCGCATTTTGTAGCCGGAGAATTACTTACATCAATTATACAATTTACAGCTCTTCTTGCAGCTTCGTTGGCTCCTTCCATTGTGGCAAGGTCAGTATTGGTTTTTACATAATCCGACGCCAAAAATAAATTCGGCACTCTTGTGTATGCAAAAGGTCTTAAATACCAAGAGTTTACAGTGTTTACAAGCAGAGGTTCTTCATTATAATTTTGTCCATCACCAATCACAATATCTGGGTCTAAGAATGAATGAATTAAATATTCATCTTTCAGCACCACTTCTCCTTCCACATTCAAGCTTAGTTTTAATTGGTACCAAATTTCTTTCAAAATTTCTTCTCTTGTACACACATTAGCAGGTTTTTGAATCAGAATTCCTGGGGTAGTCCAATCTGAAATATCAATGGATAAAATGCCTTTTACATTTCCTGCACCATAATTATTCAAATCTATGTTCCAAAATTGTTTTTGAGAAATAGAGGTTAAAGCCCAAGGAGTATCTACATAAATGGTATGTCCGTGATTGATATTTACTTCTGTATTTAAGTAATACTGAGCTCCATTCATCCAAGCTACACTTGAGGCAAGTGTTTGAATATTAGTTAATGTAGGGTCAATATTTATAAGTGCTGGAGTAATAAATTTTGAAAAAATATCTATTGGCAAACATGAAATGTAATAGTCGGCATAATGTGTTTTTACTTCACCATCTTGCAGAATTTCTACACTTGTAATTTGGTGTTTATCTGCATTAATTTGTTTCAAAGGAGCATTAAAATGATATTTTACACCTTTATCTCTCAAGAATTTTAACCATGGATTTATCCAAACTTCATTGGTGGGTCCGTTTAAAATTCTATCAGAACTCACTCCTGGAATGGCAATATCAAAAATCAACTGTACAAAAATATCGCCGCCAGTTTTGGTGCTTGCAGTGTCAGCTCTTGCCGCTACCAAGGTTCTTGTAAGTCCTTTAGCAAAAAATGTTTGATATGCCTCAGAATGGTTACTGGCATCTAGAAACTCCCACCAGCCCAAACTTTCATATTCGTTCAGTCTTCTATCTTTACAACTTGTTATAAGTTGCCAAACCCTTTCGGCAAAGTATTTTTTATCCTCATGGGTCAATCCTAAATTACTATCAAAAGCATCATCTAAAATTTCTTCAAAATCTTTTAATGAACGAGGAAATCTTGACGGCATCACAATAGATTCTTTGCCAAACCTTGCCATTTTTATTTGGGTAGTTTCTACTAAATTGTCATAAACCGACCCTTTTTCGTAAGGTATTTCCTTAATTGTAGCAATTATATGCTTATAAAATCGAGGAAAAAACCTAAAACCATGTTCTCCTGGTAGGTCTTTTCTTCCATCTTTACCTGTGCCAGGTACTGGCACACTTCTCGCTTTTCCACCTGCAATGTCTTTTGATTCAAATACTTCTACATCAAAGTTCCTTTTAATTAGCTCATGAGCTGCACTCAAGCCGGCAACACCGCCACCTAAAATGATTACTTTTTTTTTCGACATATATGTTTTAAGTTAATTATTTTATAAATGCTTTAATTTGAATGGCTAAACCTACTGAAAAATGTAAACCATTTGCTTTTAATTTATAATTATCAAGAAAAGCCTGGTTAATGGCTTTAATTTTACTTTCGTTTTTCCATTTAGTAAAAGAATAATTGGATATTTCAGCTTTTATAAAAAAACCAATTGTTTCTCTCCATATATATCTGCGAAGCCCCAATCCTAGTTGAAAATTACTCCCTTTTCCTGCAATACTAGTTGAGTCGGAGGGCCTATTAAACTTACAACTAGCTCCATTTAAGCCAGTTGATAAAAAAATAGTAGTTCTCTTAAAATTTAAGAAATGATAATATACTTTTATTCCTGCATTAGAGCTTTTAAATGATTCTTTCGTACTGTCATTACTTGCAAATCCTGGTTCTATTCTTAATCCTACCCCAATTCTCTCCGTCAATCCATATTCAAAATCTAATGGCGTAATAAATTGACCACCAATGAATGAACTAGAATTTCCATTAGATGAAGCCGTCAATTTATAAATGCCTACACCTGTTCCCCAATCTATTAATACTGAGTGTCTTTCAAAAGAATACTGGGCAAGCAAAGAACCACAAACTAGATTTAGTATAAATCCAATAATCAATTTTTTCATCGTAAATAAATTTTTCCAAAATACAAATTATTATTATTCTTACAATAAATATTTTTAGTCTTTTTTCAATAATAGCCATCTTAAAAATGCATTTTTTAAAGAAATTCTATCTTTTTTGATAATTTAACATTAATATTGTCTTTTGTTTAAATCATAATTTGAATGTATAGTAGTGTAGAGGCCATATTGTGTTTTGCTTGGGCAATGATGATTTCATTATTTGCAATACCTTCTATTACCTATGTGGCACATCTAAAAAATTTGCTCGATAAACCCAACCAAAGAACGCTACATCACTTACTTACTCCTCGTTTAGGAGGTTTGGCCATTTTTGCTGGCACTTTTTCTGCCACTTTAATTTTTGGTAAAATTAATTCCGATATGCAATATTTATTAGGCGGAGCTACCATCATTTATTATATCGGTCTTAAAGATGATATCGTTTCAGTATCAGCATTTAAAAAGTTTTTTGTGCAAATTTTAGCTGCAGGTATTGTAATATTTTTAGGTGATATCAGGCTAAAATCTTTTCATGGCTTATTAGGTGTTTTTGAACTCCCAATCGGCTTAAGTTATGGCATAAGTTTTTTGGCAATTATTGGCATTACTAATGCAGTAAATTTAATTGATGGTTTAGATGGACTAGCAGGCTCAATCATTGTGGTAATCTCTGGTACTTTTGGCTGGTATTTTATGATGCACGGTGGCGAAAAATATTTCCCTTCTTCTTATGTAGCTTTTAGTTTAATGGGGGCAATGATAGGTTTTTTAAGGTATAATTTTACCAAAGCTGTCATTTTTATGGGTGATACTGGCTCTCTCGTTTCTGGATTTATGATTGCAGTATTAACCGTGCAATTTATTGATATGCAAGTGGTTGACGTTGCAGGACCTAGTGTTGGTATCGCTATTTTATTTGTGCCTATGTTTGATACACTCAGGGTGTTTTCATTAAGAATTGCAAAAGGAATCTCTCCATTCACTCCAGATAAAAACCATATTCACCATATTTTAATCTCAACAGGAATTGGACAAGTAAAAACTGTAATTGTGCTTGTGTTATTAAATTGTTTAGTGGTAGGTTTTGTACATTTTTTTATGTTTTTAGGTAACCATGTTTTAATTTCTATAATTTTAGTTTTTGCACTTTTACTTGCTTTATTGTTGGAATATTTAAGAAGAAAATTTGCGTTAAATGACTAAAAAAAAACTAGTTTTTTTAGTTTACTTCTTTTTAAATATTTTCTCTGTAAATACTTTATGGGCAGAGATTAAGCACCAATACAGTGTTTTACAAGATCTTAACAGCGAAATAATTGTTTTTGACGATTATTATAACAGTTATGTGCCTTTAATTCCCTCTAAAAGTAGCAAATATTTAAGTGGTCATTTGTGGTTAGATGTGCAAAAATTTAGAGGAAATTTTTTGCAATTTGCTGCTTCACCCCACCTCTCTATATTTATAAATGGTAAGTTTTTTAAAAGCTATTCAACTTTTAGTGAAGAAAAAATCCCTGTAAATCAATTGATTAGTTATAGCCAATCTAATAGAAAAGTATTTGTAAGTTTTTATAATCATACAGGAGTTTGGCCCAAAAACATCAATATCACTGTGCCGGTGCAATCTTTTGATTTTAATAATAATGAGGAATCTCAAATATTACCTCGAGAAATAAATTATTTTAATCAATTTTTAGTGCAGGTATTTTTTATAGTGGTTTTGTTTATAGCCATTCTCAAAATGTTTTTTAGTAAAACATTTTTCATATTCTACTCATTTTTAAACTATTTTAGAAGAAACAACGATATCGACGAAGATGATATCATTTTGGCAAGCACCATCAACAAAGAAAGTTTTACCTTCATGTTTGTAAATTGCTTTATATGTTCATTTTCAATTATGATTTTGTTTCATGCTTTTTCACCAGATTTCTTACCCACATTTTTTAAGGGCTTGTCTTATTGGCACATCTGGATTATTCAATCCTTTTTCTTTATGTTACTGTATTTTATCAAGTATGTTTTGATATTAATAAACGGCTTAATTTATAAACTCGAAAAATATACCGAATATCATTTTTTTATTTTTGCTTCATTTATCCAAAAAATTGGAATATTTATTTTTATTTTTTCAATGCTTTTTTCAAACACTCTATCCACATTATCAATTGATTTCAACGGTCCAATGCTCAATTTTGCATTAGTTTTTACTGTGATTTTGTTCTTTATTGTGGTGTTTTACAAATTAAGACACCTACACAAGTTTACTAATTTTTATTTATTTTCTTACCTTTGCATTACAGAAGCCGTTCCAATATTACTTTTTTATAAGTTATATTTAGCTTCTTAGTTGATAATTAGTACTATACACGATATTTATATAATAGCATGAGTGAGATATTGTCTTCCGACATAGTGAAAGAAAGAGTAAAGAAAGTTTCTTCTCTTTTGGTTTCTCAGCCAAAGCCAACTGATGAAAAGTCACCTTATTTTCAAATTTCTAAAAAATATAATTTGAAAATAGATTTTAGACCATTTATTCAAATAGAAGAAGTTTCTGGTAAAGAGTTTAGAAAACAAAAAGTGGATATTTTGGCTCATACTGCCGTTATTTTCACTAGTAGAAACGCCGTTGATAACTTTTTTAGAATTTGTGCTGAAAGCAAAATTGAAATGCCAGTTGACTACAAATATTTTTGTATTTCAGAGCAAACAGCTAATTATCTTCAAAAATATATTACTATCAGAAAAAGAAAAATCTTTGTAGGTACCAAAACCTCTCAAGATTTAATTGAAATTCTAAAAAAACACAAAGACGAAAAATTTATTTATCCTTGTTCTAATATTAGAAAAGAAGATATTCCTGTTTTTTTAGAAGCAAATGGCTATACTTTTGTTGAAGCTGTGATTTATAAAACAGTTGCCAGCGATTTATCTGATATTAAAGAACTAAAATACGACATGATTGCTTTTTTTAGCCCATCAGGTATCAATTCTTTATTTGTAAACTATCCAAATTTTAAACAAGGTAATATCAGAATTGCTGCATTTGGACCTACTACAGCACAAGCTGTTAGAGATGCTGGTTTAATTTTAGATATTGAAGCGCCAATGCCCAATATTCCTAGTATGACGGGTGCATTAGAAGAATATATTAAAATTGCCAATAAAAAGTAAATGGTACAGAATTGTGAGAACTAAAGATTTAATATAACTTTTTTTAGGTCAATTGAAATTTGTATTGTTTTTTTTTATACTTTAGCACTCAAAGTGAAATTCTGTTCATGAAAAAACATTTAAAAACATTACTATGTGCAGTAGCTGGAGCAGTTTCTATTTCTGCTTTCGCCCAACAAGATGCACAGTTTAGCCAATATATGTACAATTCTTTGTACATCAATCCGGGAAATGCTGGTATTGAAGGTAATCCTAGATTTACAGCTTTTCATAGAAGTCAGTGGGTTGGTTATGGAAATGGTGTAACTACCCCTACTACTCAAGTATTTACTGCCTCTTTGCCTGTATTGGCACTTAAAGGTGGCTTAGGTGTGCAAGTTGTACACGATTTGCCAGGAGGGGCTAGTAATTTAAGAAATATAGATTTTCAAGTTTCTTATTCATATCACCTAAAAATAGCGGGTGGTAAACTAGGTTTAGGAATTAGAACAGGTGTTTTTTCAAGGTCAAATTCTACACAATACGAAGCTACAGATGCAAAAGATCCAGTAGTGGATAAAATGAATAATCAATCTGTTTCTGGTATCAATCCTGATTTTGCACTTGGGGCATTTTATTATCACAACAAATGGTATGCAGGAGCAAGTTTAAATCACCTTGTTCAGTTCAAATATTCTGATGTTTACACCCAAGCAAGAAGACACTCATATTTTACAGCTGGATATAATTTTCTACTTTCTTCTGCTTTAGTTGTAACCCCAAGTATCCTTTTCAAGTATGATAACACCAAGTTCTCATCAGATTATTCTGCTAAGTTTACTTACAACACTAGATATTGGGCTGGTTTATCATTTCGTCAAGAAGATGCCATCATTCCTTTTATTGGTTTAAGTATGCTTAAAAATAATGCATTAAGTGTAGGATATGCTTTAGATTTAACATTAATAAATGCAAGTGGCAAAAGTTCAAGTTCTCATGAAATTATGCTTTTGTATCAATTACCTCAGGTTCTCCCTGTAATTAAGCCAGTTATAAGAACACCGAGATATAGATTTTAGTTAAAATATTAGAATAGTGCAATTTTAACTAAATATTACAATAATATTTGCACAATAAAAAAAAAGTATATACCTTTGTGTATAGTAATTTGCAACGAGTACACGTTAATTTGTAATTAGAGTATGTGTAAAACATTTCTTTCAAGAGTTGTAGCATTCATAGGTTTTATTGGTGCTGCTTTACTTATCCAAGCTTGTGTTAAAGGTCCTAGCCAAGAATATGGTGATCTAGTAGGGGCGCCTAATCGTGATGGTTGGGTAGTAACTGTTCCTTATGGTATGGTGGTTTGTCCATCTGGTACTTTCCACATGGGGCAAGCAGACGAAGATGTTTCTCATTCAAGAGCAAACATGAACAAACAAGTAACAATAGGTGGTTTCTACATGGATGACACTGAAATTACTAACAATGAATACCGTCAATTTGTTCAAGCTATGCTTACAGATTCATCAGCATTAGGTGTTGATGTAATTATGAAAGAATATTATCCTGATACTACAGTTTGGGTTCGTGATTTCTCTCACCACATGGGAGATCCAATGATGGAATACTATTTTGCTCACCCAGCATTTGATGATTATCCAGTTGTGGGTGTAGATTGGTTTGCAGCTAAAAAATTCTGCGAATGGAGAACTCAATTCTTAAATGATTATAGAGTAAATCAAGCTAACTTATTCAGAATGCCTGATTTTAGATTACCATCAGAAGCTGAGTGGGAATACGCAGCAAGAGGTGGTAGAGATATGGCTAAATATCCTTGGGGTAACCCATACATCCGTAACTCAAAAGGTTGTATGTTAGCAAACTTCAAACCAGGTCGTGGTAACTATTATGATGATGGATTTATGTATTCATCTCCAGTAGCTTCTTATTTTGCAAATGATTATGGTTTGTATGATATGAGTGGTAACGTAGCAGAGTGGTGTGAAGATGCTTTCTATAATGCTTCTGTACCTGTAGTTTGGGATTTGAACCCTACTTATTTTGACGAAGCAGAGCCACGCAAAGTAGTGAGAGGTGGTTCATGGAAAGATGTAGCTTTCTACTTAGAATGTGGTACTCGTACTTTTGAATACCAAGATACTACAAAATCTTACTTAGGTTTTAGATGTGCAATGACTTACTTAGGTCGTTCATCTGGAGCTGAATTTTAACAAGCTTTACAATCAATTTCTATATCCTGTTTAATGTTTAACAACTAAACCTTTAATTTCAAATGAGTGTTAAGTATCGCGTAACCCACCCTCCTAAGGGAGCCATGGAAATTTTCTATGCCAAAGTTGCACCTATCGTAACTGGTGTAGGAGCTTCAATCGTAATTATTGGAGCATTATTTAAAATTATGCACTGGCCAGGTGCTTCTGCAATGTTAATTGTAGGTTTAAGTGCTGAGGCTGCCCTTTTCTTGTTATTCGCTTTCGCTCCTGCGGAAACTGCTCCAGATTGGACTTTAGTTCACCCAGAATTAGGTGACGATCATGGTCATGGTGGTCATGGACATGCTGCTCCTAAAAAAGTTGCTGCAGCTCCATCTAATAACTTAACTGCAAAAATGGATCAAATGCTTGAAAAAGCTAATTTAGATGAAACAGTATTTAAAAGATTAGCAGATGGTATTAATAACTTAGCTACATCTGCTGGTAAAATGTCTGATTTATCTGATGCTGCTGCAGCAAATAATGAATACGCACAAAATGTAAAAGTAGCTTCTTCATCAATTGTTAAGATGAATGAATCTTTCTCTAAAACTGTTGAAGCTATGGATTCAATGGCAAGTGGAGCTGCTGATGCAAAAGATTATCATAACCAAGTTCAAGTAATCACTAAAAACTTAGGTGCATTGAATGCTGTTTATGAAATGGAGCTTCAAGATGCTAACAATCACTTGAAAGCGATGAACAAATTCTATGGTAATTTATCTTCAGCAATGGAAGCAATGTCTGAAGCAAGTAAAGATACTCAACAGTTCAAAGCTGAACTTTCTAAATTAACTGCTAACTTAACTAACTTAAACAATGTTTATGGTAGTATGTTATCAGCAATGAGAGGTAACTAATCTCTTATTGAATAGTTTAAAATTTGTTTAATTAAGTTTCATTTAAAAATAAAATTATAATATGGCAGGTGGTAAAGAAACCCCTCGTCAGAAACTAATTGGTCTAATGTATTTGGTACTCCTTGCGCTATTAGCATTACAAGTGAGTTCTGCAATCATGGAAAAGTTTAAGTTTCTAGACGATAGCTTACAAATAGCAAATGATGCAGCTGAGAAAAACAACGATAAAGTTGAGCAAAGCATCGAAAAAGCCGTTGTTGATGGTGGTAATAAAGATGCGTATGTGATTGATTATGCTAAGCAAGTAAGAGACGAAGCTGAAAAAATCAAAAAACATATTGAAGCTTTACGTAAAGAATTAGTAGATGCAACTGGTGGTATGGAAGAAGGTCACGGTGGCGCTATGTGGAAAGGTGCTAAAGAGGAAACTAAAGTAGAGGTTTTCATGATTGGTGCTGAAGGTTCTAAAAGTGGTAAAGGATACGTTTTACAAAAAGAAATCAACGGCTATATAGATAGACTTAATGATATCTTTAAAAAAGCACCTAAAGAAATCCAAAGAAAGTTTGAGTATTTAGCAAAAGATGCAAAAGAGGATGAAAGAATTCCTGAGCATTCTGAGCAAAAGCACAAAGATTTCCCTTCTTTAAACTTTGGTCAAACTCCTATGTGTGCTGCTATGGCCGTATTATCAACCTTAGAAGCGGATGTTTTAAAAACTGAGACTGAAGCTTTAGCTGCTTTACAAAATTTAGTAGGTGCTAAAGATATTAAGTTTGACAAAATTTTTGCTTCATATAGTGCTGAATCTGCAGTTATTGCTTCTGGTACTAAATATAAAGCAAATGTATTTATTCAAGCTTCTTCATCTACTTTGAAACCTAAAATTATTGCTCAAGGTAAATCTTTAGAAGTAAAAGATGGTATTGGTACTTTAGAATTTGTTGCTACTGCTGATGGTGGTTCTCCAACTCCTGATGGTATGATCAAGAAAACATGGTCTGGTACTATTACTATTAACCATAAAGGTAAAGATACTACTTTCAACATTAAAAATGCTGAGTACTATGTGGTGAAACCTGTAATTCAAGTTCAAGCTGGTGCATTATCTTCTTTATATGAAGGTTGTCCTAACTACTTGTCTGTTCAAGTACCTGCTTTAGGTGCAATATATGCTCCAGTATTTGGAGCTGTAAATGCAACTTCTTCAAAAGGTAATAATGCAGCTGATAAAGGTAGTATTGCAGTTGTGCCTAATGATGGTACTGCAGCTTCTAAATCAAAAGTTAAAATTTCAGTAACATCTGGAGGTCAAAAAATTGGTGACGTTGAATTTGGTGTAAGAAAAGTACCTATGCCAACAATCAAAATTACGATTAACGGAGCACCTTGGGATGGTAAAACTCCTATTAAACCTTCTGCTGCTAACATTGGTATTAAATGGATTGCTGATGAGAACTTCAAACAAGCTGTAGGTGAAAACGAAGCTAAATTTGGTAATGAGCAATGGACAATTATGCTTGCAAAAGGTAAACGTTCTATTTCTCAAAACGAAGGTGGTGGTGGAGCTTCATTCACTATTCCTGATCCAAGTAGAGGTGATCGTGTAGTATTAGAGTTTAAGAAAATTAAAAGAGCTGGTAAAAAATCAATAGAGATGACTTCAAACAACATCTATATTATTCCAGTTGATAACGGTAAATAACAACAAATCAATTAAATATATGCTTAAGAACATTCTAACAACGAGCATTGCAATTGCTTCTACTATTGTGGTAGCAACTGCTCAAGACCAAAGTGGATATAATCCATATTCGGTTCGCCCTATTCATGAGTCTGATGTTTTATACAAAAAGACTGTGATAAGAGCACTTGATTTGAGAGAAAAACAAAATCTTCCTATATTTTCAACCAATAAGGAAATTACTCGAATCATAATTGATGCTGTTAAAAAGGGTGATATTAAGCCATATACTTCTGACTCATTAGATCAAGGTCGTTCTTTGACTAAAGAAGAGTTTCAGAAAAAAATTACCATGGCTGTGCCTGAAGATAATGAAGGTGGTGATGAACCAGCTGCTGATCCTGCAACAGGTGGTGGTGATGCTGCTCCTGCCGGATTAGAATATCTTCCGAAACAGTTGTATCAAATGCAAATGAAAGAGGATTATATTTTTGATAAACAAAGATCTAGAGCTTATCATGATATTCAATCTATTACTGTATTGATACCATCTGAATTTAATGCTAAAGGTATTGAGGAACCAATTGCTACTTTTAAATACAAAGATTTAGTAGAGGTTTTCAAAAAAGATCCTAGAGCTATTTATTTCAATCCAAGTAATGATGCTGAACACAGAAGTTTAGTTGATGCGTTTGATTTACGTTTGTTTAGTTCTTACATTATAAAAGTTTCTAACCCTAGAGATGAATATTTAGTAGATATTTATACTGAATCTCAAAAACAAGGTATCATGGCTTCTTATTGGAAAGCTAATGAGCTAATGGAATTTGAGCACAACTTGTGGGAGTTTTAATAAGAACTTTTGTTTAAATATAAAAAAAGGGCTACTTAATTTAGGTAGCTCTTTTTTTATATGTTTTTTTAAATGTATTCTTGATCATCAGTCACAATATCATTTTCTCTTTTTGTTTGTGCTAATGCGTTAAAATCAAATAATGATTTATCTAGCATGTGAGATGGTGATATGTTTTTTAGGGAATTGAATATTACTTCTGTTCTTCCTGGTGTTTTGGTTTCCCATTCTTTTAGCATGTTTTTTACATTTCTTCTTTGCATATTTTCTTGGGAACCACAAAGATTACATGGTATGATTGGAAATTCCATCTGTTCTGAAAAAGTAATGATATCTGATTCTTTGCACAATGCCAAGGGTCTGATGATGGTATATTTTCCATTATCTGATTTATACTTTGGTGGCATGGTTTCTATTTTACCGCTGAAAAGAATATTTAGAAAGAATGTTTCAATAATGTCTTCTCTGTGATGCCCAAGGGCTATTTTGGTAATTCCTAGTTGATCAGCTGTTGCATATAAATGTCCTCTTCTGAGGCGAGAACAAAGACTGCACATTGTTTTACCTTCTGGAATTTTGTTTTTTACTATTGAGTAGGTGTCTTTTTCTACAATTTTGTATTCTACTCCTAGGTTTGATAAATAGGCAGGTAAAATATGTGCTGGGTAATCTGGTTGTTTTTGGTCTAGGTGAACAGCTATTATTTCAAAAGGAAATGGGCTATTTTTTTGCATGTACATTAAAATATTCAGCATGGTATAGCTGTCTTTCCCGCCAGAGATACAAACCATAATTTTATCGTTTGGTTCTATTAGGTAATATTCGTTTACTGCTTGCCAAACAGTTTTTATGAGTTTTAGATGTAATGGGTTTTCTCTTTCCATTTGTTTTAGTTGAATTTCCATGCTACAATTCTGGTGGTTTTGTTGCCAATTGTAAATGGAATGGTTTTAATTGATGTTGCTTTTACTTTTTTTAAAGTTTGGTAAATGGGTTTTAAACTCGTTTCTTTTGAAACTAGTGTTGTAAACCATGTAACTTGATTTGAGTAGTTTATACTTTCATTTATCATGTTTTGTATGAAAGTAATTTCGCCACCCTCGCACCAAAGTTCATTATTTTTTCCTCCAAAGTTAAGAACAGGTTTTGTTATATTTGGATTTAAATTCTTATTTTTTCTGGTTGTACTTTTGTTTGCTTCTTCTTGTGAGGCGTGAAATGGTGGATTACAAATTGTGCAATCTATTTTATCTGTTTGATTAATAATGTTTTCGAATATTTTTTTGGGATTGTTTTGAAACCTTATTTCAATTTTGTTTTTCAATACTTGATTATTTTCTGTTATTTTTTCTGCGTTTTGAATAGATTCTTTGTTGATATCTGAAGCTATAAAATGCCAATTATATTCTGTGGCACCAATGATAGGATAAACCAAGTTTGCCCCTGTGCCAATGTCTAGTATTGTAGTTTTTTGACCATTTTTATTTTCAATTAAATCAGCTATTTGATGGATGTATTCTGCTCTACTTGGTATAGGTGGACACAGGTTTCCATTTGGTATTTCCCAGTATGTGAGTCCATAAAAATGTTTTAAAAGTGCTTTGTTGAGTGTTTTTACAGCATCGGGATTTGAGAAATTGATAGTTTCTATTTTGTATTTGTTTGTGATAATAAATTTTGAAAGAGATGGTTCTGATTTTATAAGTTCATCAAATTGGTATTTGTTTTTATGTTTGTTTCGGTAATGAAGTTGATTGTTGATTTGTTCATCATCATTTCTCATTTTTTATTATATTTAATTCAATGCAATTTACTAGTATTATTTTTTTAGTAGATGCATTATATTTGAAAATTAGTTAATTATAGAAAAAATAATGTTTAAATCTAGGGTTACAGATTTGTTTTCTATTCAATATCCTATTATTCAAGGGGGTATGGTTTGGTGTAGTGGTTGGAAATTGGCATCGGCTGTGAGTAACGCTGGAGGTTTAGGCATTATAGGTGCTGGTTCTATGCAGGTTGGATTGCTTGAAGAACATATTATTAAATGTAAACAGGCTACCAATTTTCCATTTGCTGTTAATTTGCCTTTGTTGTATGAAAATATAGAACTACAAATAGAAGTTTTGATTAAACAAAATGTAAAGATTGTGTTTACATCTGCAGGCAACCCTGCAAAATATTGCAAATTTTTGAAAGATGCAGGTATTAAAGTGGTGCATGTGGTGGCAAGTTTGAAGTTTGCTCTTAAGGCTCAAGATGCTGGTTGTGATGCAATTGTAGTAGAAGGATTTGAAGCAGGTGGCCATAATGGAAGAGATGAAACTACAACTTTGTGTTTGTTGCAATTGCTGAAAAATCAAATTTCAATACCAATTATTGCTGCCGGAGGTATAGGCACAGGTGATGCAATTTTAGCTTGTAAAATACTAGGCGCAGAAGGTGTGCAATTGGGGTCACTTTTTGCTGCAAGTGAGGAGTCGTCGGCACATGAAAATTTTAAGCATCTGATTTATGAAAGTAAAGAAGGAGATACCGATTTGGTATTGAAAAAGTTGAATCCTGTAAGATTGTTGAAGAATTCGTTTTATAATGAAATAAAACAATTGGAAATTGATGGTGCTACTACTGAAACTTTAAAATCAAAATTGGGAAAAGGAAGGGCCAAAAAAGGTATTTATGAAGGTGATTTGGTGGAAGGAGAAATTGAAATTGGTCAAATAGCGGCAATAATAAATCAATCAAAATCGGTTTCTGAAATTATGAAACAGTTAGTTGATGAATACAATGAAGCATATAAAAAGCATTTTTGTTAAAATTGAAAATAGATAAAAGGTTGCAAGCTAGCTGTTTTGAATTGATAAATAAAGAAAACAGCCAAAGTAATAATAGCAATTTGTCTGTAAATATCAGCATTTGCAAAAAATTCTTTGGCCTTAATTGTAAATGATTGTGGCATAAAATGAAGTAAGATGCCTATTGCCAGCATATTAAATGTAGCTTGGTATGCCATAAGAATATCTGGGATTAAGCTCCAAGCAAAATTATCTTTGATTTGTAAAATTACTTTCATGGCTATATCCATTTTTTCTGCTCTGAAAAATATCCAACAAAAAGCTACAAAATGAAAAGTAATTAAAATAGAAATTACTCTGTAAACCTTTGAATTTGTGATAGGTACGTGTTTTGCCCAGTATTTATGAATAATGAGTGCTAAACCATGTAAGGCACCCCATAAAATGTATCGTAAATGTGCCCCATGCCACAAACCTCCAATAAGCATGGTTAAGAATAAGTTTATATTGGTTCGTACTTTTCCTTTTCTATTTCCACCCAAAGAAATATAAAGATAATCTTTGAGCCAACGAGAAAGAGAAATGTGCCATCTTCTCCAAAATTCTGTGATGTTTTCTGATTGATAAGGTCGTAAAAAATTTAGTGTAAGTTGAAAACCAAGTAATTGTGCTATGCCAATGGCAATATCTGTATAGCCAGAAAAATCACAATAAATTTGTATGCTGTAGGCATAAATTGCCATTAAGTTTTCGAACCCTGTGTAGGCATTGGGTGCAGAAAATATTCTATCTACTAAGTTTACTGATAAATAGTCGGAAATGACCATTTTTTTGACTAACCCTGCAATAATAAGGTAGATAGCCCCTGAAAATTGTGAATTGGTAAGATGATATGGTTTGTGAATTTGTGGTAAAAACTCTGAGGCCCTTACAATTGGACCGGCCACCAACTGTGGGAAAAAACTTACAAAAAAGGCATAATCTAGTAATTTAGTTACAGGTTTTATTTCGCCTCGGTAAATATCAATGGCATAACTAAGTGATTGAAAGGTATAAAACGATATGCCGACTGGTAAAAATATACTATAAATATCAAGTTTATCTCCGCTTACCGTATTCCAAAAACCTGCTAAATAATTGATAGCGATGAAATTAGTGTGAAATATTTGGTTTATAATTTCTGTTGCGAAATTGGCATATTTAAAAAAGCCTAATAAATTTAAGTTTACTAAAACGCAGGCTGCAATTAGCCATTTTTTTCGTTGTTGGGTAGTGGCTTTGTAAATTAAGCCTCCTAGATAAAAATCAACACAAATAGAAAATAGTAATACCAACACATAAATGCCGCTGGATTTGTAATAGAAAAACAAACTTGCCAACATCAAAAACAAATTTCTTTTTTTCGTATCTTGATATACTAAACAGAATCCTGCCATTAATAAAGTAAAAAATACCCAAAACATGCCATCTGTAAAATTAAGTGGCGCTTGAGCTGTAAAAACTAAAAATCTTTCTATAAATTCCATTGTATGAAGTATATTTTGAATTTATTTTTCGCTGTTTTTATAAGATTTTAAAATTGCAGTATGCAACAATTTTGCTTGTAATTCATATCCTTTTCTGGTAAAATGTAGTTTGTCGTTAAGGCAAAGTTTATTCGCATACCATTTGTTGATAGACATTTTACCACCCATAATTTCATGTAAATCCCATAGTGCAGTACTGTTTTCATCAGCAACTTGTTTGAGCAATTGAGAAGTGATTTCATAATTGGTGTTATGGATTTTCTTTTTTCTGTAACTATTTGGTGGAGTGGTAATTATAATGCCTGCATGAGGAAAAGTTTCTTGTAAACTTTTAATTAATTTGGTAAAGTTATTTGAAAATCCTAATTGACTAAATTTAGGAAAATAGGCATCATTGGTGCCAAGTGAAAGAATAATTAAATCAGCATTGAGTGGTTTTAAAATACTGCTCCATTTTTCATATCTTAAAAATGTGCCTGCTGTGGCACCATTTAAACCCACCATGTGAAAAATCATTCCGTTTTCTTCCTTTTCCATCACAATTCCATGAATTTCAAATCTAGATGATTGATTTGAGTTTCTTTTAAAACCTATTTGAATGCTTTTTACAGGGTTTGCAAATACAAATTCAACGTATTGATGAAGAGTGTCAAATTTTGTATTTATTAGAGAATCAGGATTTAACACTACAGGCAAATACATGCTGCTGTCTTTGATGGGGAAATAGATTTTTACACTTTTGGTAACTGCGCTATGACCTTGAAATACCCCAATATTGATTTTGAAAGTAGCATTTATGTCGTTGGTTTGTGCATTTATGCCCGCCATGCCTGGGTATTTTACACAACGAGGATTTGTCATGCGGCAGGTTTCCCAAATGCCAGTGCTACTTGTTTTGTACCAAGTGGCATTATTAGTTTTGGCAACTGAGTATGGAAAAACTAATCCTCTGCCTCCATTGCCAAATTGTGAGTCGGTTTGAAAAAGCCTTCTTAATTCGCCAGAAAACATATCTGCCTGAATATGAGAATCTCCGAGATGTAAAATGTTGATTTTTGGTTTTTGATTGCAACGCAAAGAATCTAGTTTTTTATAAAATACAGCCAGATTTTGGGCGTTGTATAATTCATTTTTGCTGTATTTGATGAATTTAAAAATAGAATCAATTGCAGTGAATTGAAATTCAGCCTTTTCGCAAGACGCAATTTTGGTCGATTTTAAATTAATAGCTAATACCCCAATAGAAGCTAACAATGTGACAATGAATATATATTTAATTTTTTTGTCTATCATATTCATCAATTAGTGCTTTGTAGAGCATTTTGCCCACATAGCTTGCTCCTGTGTTGGTAAAATGAGTGTAATCTTTGTTGGCTAAAGCAGGTTTGGCCTCCACCCATGATGTCATTGAATTTTCGCCACCCATGTTGGTATATAAATCCCAAAATGCACAACCAGCTCTAAATGCCGCATTTTTTTGTGCATCACGAATTAGAGGTACATTGGGGTAAGAAACATAAATATCGCCTTCTTTTTTGCTCATATCCGATACTCCAACTACCAAAATTGGGATACCTGGAGTATTGTTTTTGAAAAACATGAGCTGTTTGTATAACAAATCTTCATAAAATTTATAATTCGACAAAACATTGGGCACCACATTTACCCCAAATTGAAAAATTATGAGTTTGGTATTCAGTTTTTTAAGTTGGGTGTTTAATAAAAATGGATTTATTTTGGTAAATTCTGTACCCGAACTGCCCCTCATTGGTACATTATCGAATGTGATACCAGATTTACAATCAAAACTTACTCCATGAATAATTTTGTGATTTTTTTCTTTTAAATGCAATGTTACGTTGTCGCTTTTGTGTTCTGCAAGGTCAAAAATTGCCAAAAAGTCGTCTTCTTCCACACATTTAAGTGGAATTTTATTTTGAGAAACTTTGGCAGATGAGTCGCCATGATTGATATATAAAAGTTTTACTTGTTGTGCTTTAATTTCGTTTTTTCTTGCCTGATGAGTTTTAGAAATCAATACATCCGACTGATTATAAAGGGTATCTGCTAAAAAGTAAGAAGCCATCATACCAAAATATTTACTATTTTTGCCAATCCCAGCAGGGCCATAAGCGGGCTTTTTTTCCCATGAATGATTGCCTTTTAGCACATGGCTGTGACGAACTTTCATTGGGTCGGTGATATGGAGCATACCTGTGCCGCAACCACCAAATTTATCTTGAAACATACTTCTTAAAACGCCCGTAATTCTGTCGCCTTCTATCTGAGAATCACCAAAGTGCAAAACTCTGTAATGACCAGTGTTGCTATCAGCTAAGCTAGTAAGACTGGCAAAAAATGGAGCTAAAATACTATCATTTCCTGCAGGATATTGAATGCCATAAATGCTATCTCTAGGAGCTGTAACTTTGTCAAGCGATTCTGGTTGAGCCATTTGTAAAGAATCAACCAGTACTCTTTCTGTTATTTTAGCAATATCGACATGTTTTTGAGGAGGAGGTACAAAAAAATGCCCCATATTGAAATTTGACAGATAAAGTGTATCTGTAATCATTATTTTTAATGGCAAAATGAGATTTCCTACACCTAAAAGAAAAAATACAGCAAGAAGGGTGAGAAAGGTTTTTTTAGGAGAAATCATTTTTTAGCAAAAGCAAAGCCTACAAAATTAAACACTTTTTTTGTTAAGTAAGTATTTTAACTTCTTAAATTTGTTTCTTTGTAAATATTTTATTTTCATAATTGTATAAAAGGATTTAATTTTAAAAATGCTTACCAGCCAACAAATTGTATTTGAAGATAACCACCTTTTAATTGTAAACAAACCTGCGGGGTTTTTGGTGCAAGGTGATGAAACTGGTGACGTGTGTTTGGTAGATGTAGCAAAGCAATATATTAAAGAAAAATACAACAAACCTGGCAATGTTTTTTGTGGCTTGGTGCACAGGCTAGATAGACCTGTAAGCGGATTAGTAGTTTTGGCTAAAACTTCAAAAGGACTAGAAAGAATGAATGCCATTTTTCAAGGGAGGGAGGTAGAAAAACGCTATTTGGCTGTGCTGATGGGCAAACCTGACAATGAAACCGCTACTTTGGTGCATAAATTAGTTAAAGATGAGAAGAAAAATTTGGTAAAAGCCTTTGCTGCCACTTATTCTCAAGGACAACTTAGTGAATTGACTTATAGGTTTTTGCAAGTAAGTGGAGCTAATTCTTTGCTAGAAGTGCTGCCCAAAACTGGTCGTTCGCATCAAATTAGAGTGCAATTGGCTTCAATGAAAACACCCATTGTGGGTGATTTAAAATATGGAGCCCCGCAGCCTAATGAAGATGCTTCAATTTGCTTGCATGCATTTTCGTTGAAATTTACACATCCTGTAACCAAAGAAAATTTGTATATAAAAACCCAGCCTCCAATGGTGTCGGCTTGGAAAAAATTTGAGAAGCACATTCTATCACTGTCTTAAATTTTATTTTTTCTACAAAACTTGGGTTCAAATTACTTACCTTTTGATTTTAAATTGTAACTTGCAGAATATTTATAAGCTATTGATTTTAAGTATAATAGTTTGTAAATAATAGAAATTTAATGATTAGCATGAACATTCGTACCCCTTTGCATTTTGATGATTATCAATTAATTGATTCTGGAGATTTTGAAAAATTAGAGTGTTTTGGCTCCATTGTCACTCGTAGGCCAGAGCCACAAGCTGTTTGGAAAAAAGCACTTTCGGAGCAAGAATGGGAAAAACAAGCCCATGCTTATTTTAAAAAAGACCGTACAAATCCTGAAAAAGGGGAGTGGTTGCTGAGAAAAGGACTTCCTTTAAATTGGAATATTGCTTATAAATTTGATAGTATGCATATCAAATTTAGACTTGGTTTTTCGTCTTTCAAACATGTGGGTATTTTTCCGGAACAAGCTGATAATTGGGATTTTATCTATACTCAAACCAAGAAAATTCCTCAAGCAAAAGTATTAAATTTGTTTGCCTATACAGGTGGAGCAAGTATGGCGGCTGCGGCTGCAGGGGCTCAGGTTACCCATGTGGAGTCGATAAAACAAACGGTTTCATGGGCAAATGACAATGTTGCTTTGTCTGATTTAGAAGGTGTGAGATGGATGGTAGAAGATGCCTTGAAATTTGTGCAAAGAGAGGTAAGAAGGGGCAATACTTATCACGGAATTATCTTAGATCCACCGGCTTATGGGCGTGGACCGAATGGTGAAAAATGGATTTTGGAAGATAAAATTTATGAATTATCTGAACTTTGTGGTAAACTTCTGGAGCCAAAAAATAGTTTTGTGGTATTTAATTTATATTCAATGGGTTTGTCGGCATTGGTACTTGAAAATTTAGTAAAAGAAACATTTCCAACTCAAGGAACTTATGATTTAGGCGAACTTTACTTGCTAGATAATGCCACTAGAAAACTGCCTTTGGGTACTTATTTGAGAGGAGAGTGGTAGAATAAGTGATATGTGACAAGTGGTTGGTATTTTTTATCTGAAAAATACTGCGTAGCTCCTTGGTAATCTGCAAGATTACGTCTCAACTCTCAACTCTCAACTCTCAACTCTCAACTCTCAACTCTCAACTCTCAATTATTCCATCCAAAACCTTTGCCAATTCGCCAGTCAGATTTTTACGTGAAAATTTGTTTACATCATTTCCTTCTACAACTAATTTGTTGGATTTAAATTTATTGTAAAAATCAAACAAAATATTTTTCATTTTCTCCTTATCATAAAAATCGGCTGTTGCACCTGCTTTGGCCTCCGAAATAATATTGGCGGCGTCTCCATCTTCTGGTCCTACACACAAAATAGGTCTTTGAACTGCCAAATATTCAAATAATTTTCCAGTTAAAACTCCTTTTGCATTATTACTATTGTTTAATGGCAAAAGCAAAACTTGAGCAGTTCTTTGTAAGTTAGCAACTTGATTATGTGCAATATATCCTTTTTTAAGCACATAGTTTTGGAGTTGATGAGATGTAATTGATTCATCAATAGATGCATCTAGTTTTCCAAATAAAAGCACTTCAGCATCATTTCCAAAATCAGTATTTTCGGCAATTAATTCCTTTATCGCTACCCAAAAAGCTTCATGATTTCTTGCTTTTCCTAGCATACCACAATGCAAAATGGTGAATTTTTTATCCAAAATTAATTCATTATCAAATTGATAATCAGCTTCATCAAAGCCATTTGGAATAAGAAATACTGGTTTTGAAGTAATGGCTTCAAATTCTTCTTTCATATTATTTCCCACCACAAGCACAGCAGAAGCTTGAGTAAGTACTTCTTTTTCAAGTCTTTTGTGTTTGTTTAAGCCCCAAGAAGTCAGTTTTAATTCTGAAAAATAGTCAATATTGGTCCATGGATCTCTAAAATCTGCCACCCAAGGTAGGTTATTTTTTTGAGCTAAGCCCTTGGCAATCAAATGAACACTATGTGGTGGGCCTGTGGAAATGATAGCGTCAATTTTATTTTCGTTCAGGTATTTTTGTAAATAAGAAATAGAAGGTTTTATCCAAAACATTCTTGGGTCTGGGATAAATAAATTACTTCTGATCCAGATGGCTACTTTGTCTTTTAGTCCTCGCTTTTGATTTTTTGCAAAAAAGTTTGGATTGATTTTGTTGTCTTTTTTTTGTCCCGTAAAAAATTTATACAAATTATAAGGTTCCCAAACTGGGGTTTTTAAAACTGTAAGTCCTTGAGGGACATCTTTTAACAAGGATTCATCAAGCTCTGGATATTCGGGATTTTCTACAGTGTACACAATGGGCTCCCAACCAAAATCCCTTAAATATTTTACAAATTTAAGCGGTCGTTGCACCCCAGAGCCTCCAGATGGCGGCCAATAATAAGTTAAAAACAATACTTTTTTTGACATAATGAGGGTAAAAATAAGCAGTTTTGTTGGGTAAGCAAAAAATTGAGTTTAATTAAAAGAAATGTTTATACTTAAATTGTGTATTAAAATATATTCTTACTCTGCAATAATCTCATTAATCTCAGCAATTGATTTGCTTAAATCGTATGCAATTTCTTCTACATTGAAACCTTTGGAAATCATTTTTATTATCATTTTTTTTAGATTCGTTTTTGCTTCTTCTTCTCTTGCTTTTGCTTCTTCTAACAAGGGCGTTAATTCCTGTAAACCTTTTTGATAACCTGTTCTTTCAGAAGTAGATAAGGTAATATGTAAGTCGTTATAAATTTTTAAACTTTCTTCATAATTCTTTTTTTCCTCTTTCCTCATGGTTTCTTTTTGCAGAAAATTTTCAAATAATTTTGTTTAATTCCTCAACAGAAATACTGAGTTTTTCTGCTATTTTTTCTAATGGAATCCCAACCTCAATCATCATTTTTATAGCTTCTTTCTCTCTTGCTTTTGCTTCTTTCTCTCTTGCTTTTGCTTCATCTTCTCTTGCTTTAGCTTCTTCTAACAAGGGCGTTAATTCCTGTAAACCTTTTTGATAACCTGTTCTTTCAGAAGTATCTAAGGTATTTTGTAAGTCGTTATAAATTTTTAAACTTTCTACGTAGCTCCTTTTCTCCTCTTTGTTCAAGGCAATAAATTCTGCCACTTTAAATACTTTTTCTAATATTTTAGTTTGAAGTCTTAATGGAATTTTCTCTAATTCATGTAAATGTTTCAATACATACAACCATTTATCTAGGTTAGTTTCTAGTTCATGTTCTTGTTTGTTAAACTTGCGAATTTCTAGGGTGATAAAATTGAGTTTTTCTGAGAATACTTTATTTGTTTCTTTATCAGCGAGTTGAACATAACTAATTACTTTGTTTTTATCAGTTTCATCAAAAATAAAATCTAAAATTGCAATTACATAAATGGCTTTTAATTTATAATCCCATTTGCCAACTACGTTTTGCTCTTGAATAGAAAATGTGCTGTAATACAGCATTCTATCTTTAAAATGATCTTGTTTTGCTTTTTGAAGTTCTATAGTAAATTTCTCTCCTTTTTCATTTTCACAATAAAGGTCAAAAATTACTTTTCTATCTTCAATTGAAATAGGATAATGGTCGTTTTTTTTATAAGTCAAATCTTTAATACTAATGCCCTGAGGAGCAAGTATTTCATTTAAAAAATCAAGTAAAATATCCTTGTTGCTTTCTTCGCCAAAGATGCGTTTAAATCCAAAATCGGTAAATGGATTGATGTATTTTGATTGAACTGTCATATTTTCAAAAACTATTTACACAAAGATAAAGCATTGATTTTGATTTGCAAATAGATTGTGTTTGATTAGTTTTCAGTATTTTTTGTAACATTGTCAATTTTAAAAGTTAATCTTTTTGTGTTTGTTTTATTTTAAGAATCAATCAAAGAATTCAAAATCTCAACAATAAAAAAAATGTTCTCTTTTTTCTTCAAAAAAATATCCTTATTTCCTTGAAATAATTAAGATTCTTTGCCACCTTTGGATATAGAACTTTTATAGAAAACAGAAAAATATGTCGCAAATAGAAAAATTAAAAGCATTACAATTGACCATAGAAAAGCTTGATAAAGCGTATGGAAAAGGTACTGTAATGAAATTGAGTGATGAAAAAGTGATGGATGTGCCAGTGATTTCTACTGGTTCATTGGGTTTAGATATTGCTTTGGGAGTAGGTGGTTTGCCAAGAGGTAGAGTAATTGAAATTTATGGTCCGGAGTCTTCAGGTAAAACTACTTTGGCCATGCATTGCATTGCAGAAGCACAGAAAAAAGGTGGCTTAGCTGCATTTGTGGATGCTGAGCATGCTTTTGATAAATCTTATGCAGAGAAATTAGGTATCCAAACAGAAAATTTATTGATTTCTCAACCAGATAACGGTGAACAAGCTTTGGAAATTGCGGAGCATTTAATTCGTTCTGGTGCAATTGATATTATTGTAATTGACTCTGTGGCGGCTTTGGTGCCAAAAGCTGAGTTGGAAGGCGATATGGGTGATAGTAAAATGGGTTTACAAGCTCGTTTGATGTCGCAAGCATTGCGTAAATTGACTGGTGCAATTAATAAAACTGGCTGTTGTTGTATATTTATCAATCAGTTACGTGATAAAATTGGCGTAATGTTTGGTAGCCCAGAAACCACTACTGGTGGTAATGCATTGAAATTTTATGCATCTGTAAGATTGGATATTAGAAGAATTGGTCAAATCAAAGAAAGTGCTGACAATATTCTTGGGAACAGAATTAAGGTAAAAGTGGTGAAAAACAAAGTAGCTCCTCCTTTTAAAGTGGTTGAATTTGACATTATGTATGGCGAAGGAATTTCTAAAGGTGGCGAGGTTTTGGATTTAGCTGTTGAAATGAACATTGTAAATAAATCTGGTTCTTGGTTCTCTTACAATGGCACTAAATTGGGTCAAGGAAGAGATGCTGTGAAGCAAATGTTAATTGATAATCCTGAATTAATGGCTGAACTTGAGGCTACTATCAGAGAAAAAGTAAACATCAATCCTAATTTCTTGCCAGTAGAAACTGAGGTTGGTGAAGATGAAGAATAATTATTGAGATATAAGATTATAGATATTAGATTTTAGACTTAAGTCTTTTTAAATAAATAATTTTAAGAACAAAAAAAGGGGTCGGAAAAATATTTTCCCGACCCCTTTTTTTGTTCTTATGAATGAGTTAATTACGAAAGTCTAAATTGGGCAACTCCTCTTTTTAGTTCATCGGCTATACTAGCTAGGTTGTTGCCAGTGCTTGCTACTTCGTCCATTGAGCGGTTTAGTTGCTGAGCCGATGATGCTACTTCTGAGGTGCCAGAGGCCGTTTCTTCTGCCACCACCACTATGGTTTCAATGTTTTTAACAACAGTATTTATGGCACTTTGTTGTTCTTTAGTGGCCATCATTACTTCTCGAGCTAGGCTTAAAGTTTCTTCGTTAGAATCATTAATAAATTTGAAAACTCCTTCTGCTTCTTTGCTAGCATTATAACCACTTTGTACACTGGTTTTCATTTTTTCTATGGCATTTGCCGCCGAAAGAGTGTCATTTTGCACTGCTTTTACCACTTCATCAATATCTCTAGCAGATTTACGAGAATCTTCGGCTAGTTTTCTAATTTCCTCAGCCACCACCGCAAATCCTCGTCCTGCTTCGCCAGCTCTTGCAGCTTCTATGGCAGCGTTTAAGGCCAATAAATTGGTTTGCGAGGCAATTTCGGTAATTACTTTTAGTGTATTTTTAATTTCTTCTGATCTTGTAGTAAGCACCTCAATTGATTCGCTGGTTACACCTGCCACTTTGGTAATGTCGTTCATGTTGGCAACCACCTCATTTATTTTCTTAAAGCCGTTGTTTACATTTGTCAAACCTTTGTCGGCAGCTTGGTAAATGGTTTCTGCTTTTTTACTCATATCGTTGGATGAATGCATAATTCCATCCACCAATTTAGCGGAGTCGTCGGTCTTAATGGCTTGTTCCTGAGTGCCTTCTGCAATTTGAGATACCGCAGAGGATACTTCAATTGTGCTGCGTTTCATTGAAGTGGCTTTGTCGAGCATTTCTGAAGAAGCCGCAGCCACTGTAAATGCATTAGATTCAATACCTTTTAATATTTTATTGATATTTTGTAAAGCAATATTTAAGGCATTTCCCATGTCTTTCAAATCGCCATTGGTATGCATTGTAAATCTTTTGGTTAAATCACCCATGCTCATAGCTGTTACAATTTGGTTCATGTCCAAAATAGGCTCTGATACGTTGATTAACAAAGTGTTAAATGATTCTATTAATTGTTTCCATGCACCTTCAGCACCAGTTGCATTCAATCTTTCTCTTAACTGACCATAATTTCCTGCTAAATCTACCACTCTGTTTACTTCAGTAATTACTGTGTTTAATGTGTTTTTCAACGATTCTAAATCTTGCGTTACTTTCAATATATCGCCTTCTAGTTTTACACCATTTACATCTAGAGTAGCATGCAAATTTCCTTTTTTCAGTTCATCAATAAATTGTGATGAAGCATTGAACCCAACAGTAAAAGCAGTAACATCGGTGCAATATTTAATCACCTTCATTGGTTTTCCATTCAAATCTAAAATTGGGAAGTAAGTGGCTGATAAATAGACTTCTTTGCCACCTTTGCCCACTCTTTTGTAAGTACCTTGGTCAAATTCTCCGGTACCTAATTTCTTCCAGAAATTAATATATTCTATTGAATTGGCATAGCTTCTTTCAACCAAAATTCTATGATGTTTGCCAACAATTTCATTTTTAGAATAGCCAGAAACTTTTTCAAAAATATCGTTGCAATTTAAAATAGTACCATCAAGATTAAATTCAATTACACCCTGACTTTTAGAAACAGCATTCACTTGGGATTCAAAAACGGCATTTTGTTCTTTTGTGGTGGTAATGTCTGATGCCATCATCAAAATTTTCTCTATTTTGGCATTTTCATCATAAGCAGGAGAGAAAGCGGCAGCTAACCAAATTTCTGCACCATTTCTTGCAATAAATTTATAATCTCCTACTTGGTTTTGACCATTGTTTACGTTGCTCCAAATATTTCTATATTCTGAGGATGAAGCAAAATTAACATCCACAAATGCACTAAAGTTTTTACCAATTAATTCTTTTTCATTGCTGAATCCTAATAGTTTAGCAAAAGTTGGATTTGATGTAATTACATTTCCACTTGTGGTAATTTCTACCAATGAATACTGCAAATTGATGGCATTCATAATACCAGAAGTACGTGCTTTTTCAATTTTAATTAAATTTTCACGCATAGTTTGCAAAGCTTGTCCTAAGGTATCTAGGTGACCACTTGGCTCAAAAGGACTTTCAAGATTTCCTCTACCAAGTTCTCTAGCAAAACCAGATTTTATTTTTATACCATCAACTAATTTAATTGTAGCTCTGGTCATTTCTCCAATTTCATCATTTGATTCATTGGCAGGTATGCTAATTAATTCACCCTCTGATACTCTTAAAATGGAGTTTTTTAAATCCACTACTTGTTTGCCAAGGCTAGATGCAAACATTTTAATGATATAGATTAAGGCAATTGAAAATACAATTGTAATGGCAAAGAAAATCAACAAATTATCTACAATATACCCAAAGCCAAATGATACTTTTGGCACAAAAATGGTTGCATGCCATTTTAATCCTGGATAATTATAGGCACCTTCACTTTGAAAAGTACCAAATGCATAGCTGTTTTTTGATACTTTATTTTCTCCTATTTCAATATTCTCTCCTTTTTCGTAGCCTTCTTTTGTAAATAATTTTTTGCCAATTGCTTTTTGGTCTTCGGCATCAATTATGTTGTTGTTTGAATCTGAAAGCATAATAAAAGAATTTGGATATGCTTTTTGCAAGGTAGTCTCTGTTTCTTTTCTTATATCTCTTGCAATTCTTATCCAGCTAGTAAAGTTGTACCAAGTACCTATAATTTGTCCTTCTGCATTTTTTATAGGGGCAACAAATGCTATGCCTTCCCCTCTGTTTCCTAGTACTTTTGCTACTTCTTCATTTTTTGAGTATTCACTATAAAATGCGCCGCCTTTTGGTCCCCCATTTGAAATAGTATTCTGAAACCATGCTTCATTTTTAATATTTTTACCTAACAATCCCGAAAAATCTGCTTTTGCTCCAGTTTCATTTTGTGTATTGGTGGCTAAAATATTGCCTTTAATGTCTGTAATCATCATTAAATCATAAAACACATAACTTCTTACAAAAAAGTTTATCAAATCTTGTGTTTCTTCATCAGCATATTGGTTTTTAATGGTTTTTACTGCTTGTTGGTTGTAGGCAAATACTTGCACATCTCCGTAGCGTTCAAAATAGTTACGGTCTAGTTTTTCCATTAATGCTCTAGAACGACCATTAGCCACTACTTCAAATGTTTTATTACTATTAGATATTGAAGAAACACTAAAATACACCACATTTACTACCACAATTATTACAATTGATAATGTGGAAAGGGTAAGAATTTTCTTGGAGATGTTCCAATTATTAAAACTTGAAATGAGCTTTTGCATTTTTTAGGGTATTAAATTTTTAAGTAAACTTATTTACGAACAATTACCGTTTTTGTTTAATGTTCGTTAAACAAAAACAATTAAAATTTATAAATAAATACTACGCCAGCAGTAGTTTGCGAGTTTTTAGTAAAGTTGCCGTCTTTGTCTTCAAACTGTTCTAGGGCTCCGTTGCCTTGTTTTTTGAAAATATCAGTTCTTACTTCTGGTTTTACCAATAAATGCCCATCTGCTAAAGTAATTTTTCCTGTTAAGGTTAAAGAAGTAACATCGGTATTGCCAATGTATTGTACACCAGATGTATTATCAAAATATTCGCCTCTAAATCCTAAACCAAATTTTTCAGTAAATGAGTAATTGGTGTATAAAGCCACACCACCCCAATGTTTGGTGTCATCATCTTTGGCTTTTGCAAAACCTTGCACAGCATTTATACCTGCAAAATATTTTTTAGTAAGTTGAAAACCAGCAGTTAAATCTACCATTTGTTTCACAAATTTAGTGTCACCAATGTTGGCTTCGTTTCCACCAATATAGTTTAAGAGAATGCTATAACCATCTTTTGGGGTAAATGCCAACTCCGAAATAAAGGTTGAATATTTGTTGTTGTCATATAATCTGTCCCAGTTATTTACTAAACCAGCCATTGCATTAAACTTAGGGCTAAATGTATAAACCCCCTTTAAACCAATATGATAGAAAGGTCCGTTGTTGAATAAATTGGATAATGAATAGTTGTAATTCACCGGGGCATCAATTACTTCATAACCAATGTGGGTACCAAATTGACCAGCCGTTACGGTTAATTTATTGGTTAAATAATAACTAAAATAGGCTTGTTTGATGGCTAATGAACTGGTTGGCTTGTCTTTACCAAGTGGAGTAAGCACGTTACCGTAATTTCCTAAATCTGCATTTGGTCCAAATACTAAATCTGCCACAGCTTCTGATTTGCGTTGTTTGTAGGCAATTTTGGTTTGCACTAAACCTAGTTGAAATTGACGTTCTTTTTGGTCAAAAGCCCTAGCAAAGCCAGAAGAACCAATATTAGAACCTTGTTTTGGATTATTGGAATTAAACATGTAATATGAATCAATATAGCCACTAAATGAAAATTTACCACGAACTAGAGAATCTATAGGTTCGTCGTGGTTTTGTGCTTGTGCCACACTTGCCATCAAAGGCAAACTTAATGCAAAGAATGTTTTTCTTAGATTTTTCATAATTTTCGGGATTTTGAAAAGGTAATCAAAAGGTTCTGTTTGATGCTTTTACTTTTTTTGAATAAACAATGTTAATGTTTCTTATAAATAATTTTTATCTGTGCTTCTACTTAAAATCCTAATAAAAAGTTGTTTGTATAGTTAAATAAAATCTAAAAAAGTTGATTATTTAGATTCGTTCTATATTTGAGGAACTGAATTAAGATATTACAGAAATTATTGTTTATTTTGTGTAATAATAGATTTAAGACATTAGACATTAGACTGAAGACAGCAGAAAAAAGCTATTATTGTATTATATAAATATCTCTAATGTATTTATTGTTAAATGTTTATTGATAAATGATTATTGTTAAATGTTAAATGATCATTGTTCACTATTAATTACTAATTATTAATTCCCAAAGCTTGAGTGGTAAAGTTTTTTAGAGTAAACGACCCTTTACGATTAATTTTTTTGTTAATTCTGGCCTTTTTGTTCAGAGGGGTAATATGGTTATACCCAATTCCTTTGAGCATTCAGGAGCTAAATTGGATGGTACTTGGCGAAAGAGTGGCACATGGTTTTTTGTTGTACAAAGATATTTGGGACACCACTGCACCATTTTCGGCAGGTGTGTATGCCCTTATGCACCTATGTTTTGGTAAATCTCAGTTGGCTTATCAGGTGGTGGCTTTTGTACTTACATTGTTGCAATGTTTTCAATTTATGTACATTATGCGAAAAAATGATGTATTTAATGAAAAAACCTATTTGCCAGGGTTTATATATTTGGTTTTAATGAATTTGTTTTTCGATTTTTTTACACTTTCGCCCATGTTATTGGCCAATACATTTTTGTTGTTTGCTATCGATCAAGTTTTTTATCATATTCGCCATCGTACTTCCGATGCTGGTATTTTTAGTACTGGTTTTTTTATCAGTTTGGCATCCATGTTTTATTTGCCTTGTGCCTCATTTATTATCTTCTTAGTGTTTGCATTTTTATTTTTTAGTCGTACCAATTTTAGGCAGTATTTGTTGTTATTCATAGGGTTTACATTTCCAAGTGGGATAGTTTTGTTTTTCTTTTTTTGGAAAAATGCTCTTTTTGAGTTTATGTTCAATTTTGTGTTTTCGTATATTTATCTTGAGTCTGAAAGTATCTATTCTGCACCAGTTTTTATGGTAATTTTGATTGTGCCGCTGACCATAGTGGGCATGGCTGTGATGAAATTAATAGGCTCAAATAGGCATATCAATTATCAAATCATTTGTCAGCAATTGATGTTTTTTTGGATGATTTTGTCTATTTTGGTTTTTGTTTTTTCAGAAAAAAAAGGAGGTTATCAGTTAATGCCAATTATTCCAGCGGCGGCTTTTTATATCAATCATTATTTAATTGCAGTGAAAAAGAAAATTTTTGCAGAATTAACTATGTTGATGTTGATAATAAGTACTTTATATATCAATTTTGATTCTTTGTATGGAGGGGTTTTAGAATCAACCATTATCAATACCCAAGAAACTTTTGTAAAACATCATCAATACGACCATTTACTTAAAAATAGAAAAATTTTGGTGTTGGGTCATGCACATAGTATTTATAAAAACAACTCATTAGCAACTCCTTACCTTAATTGGGGCTTGGCAGAGAACCATTTTGGAAATTTGGATAGTTACAACAATGTGATTGGCATTTATGAAAATTTTAAACAAGATATGCCAGAATATATTATAGATGAAACAGGTTTATTAGAAAAAGTGTTTGATAGAATCCCATCGCTCCAAGCTCAGTACCAGAGTTTTGGATATGAAGGTGTGTACGAATTAAAAAGTATTGAAAAATGAAGTATTGTAGAGAAATAGTAATAGCAGCGATTTTTTTTGTAGTAAGTTGTAACACCAAAGAAAAAGCTACTGACTGGCACCAAAGTAAAAAAGAAATTGAGAAAACACCCACCGAAACATATAGTGTTGATTTGCAAACCAATGCACATCCTTTAAGTCCACAAGAGATTCAGCACCAACACGAAAGCATTGCCGCTCAAAATGAAGTAGTACTGGGTGAATCAAAATTTACTATTACCAAAGAGCAAAATAAGTTTACACTTTGGTACCAAAATCAAGCACAAAAAAGAGCATTGGCTACTTTTAATGACCTAAAACCAAGCCCATTTATTGCAGGTGTATTTTTCCCCAAATCCCAAATCATAAAAGAACATGTATTGGTTTCGGTATTTGGGAATGATGAAAATAAATTGCTTTTGTATAACCAAGATGGCAAAGAAATATGGTCACTCAATGGTGGAGAGTTTTTTACAGTCAATATTAAAAATGTACGTTATTTAATTACTATTCAAGATACCAAAAATCCATTGATGAGTATTTATGGAATTGATTTACAAAAGATTGCAAAGCAAAATATCCCTTTAGGTACAGTAAACGATATTAGTTATTGGATTCAAAAATCAGATAAGTTATTTGCAGTAAAAAACAATGGTAAGCCTGATATTATTGGCAACTTCACCATTAGAGAATTTAATTGGGATACTTTTGAATTTAGCACCAACAATATTACCATCACTCCTGAAGAATTGGAAAAATTCAAAAAAATCAAATTTGATTACGAAGTAAGGTATTGATTTTTAGCTTAAAGTTATTTATATATTTTAAATTAAAGATATAGGTATAGGCGTTTAGGTCGCACAAATTTATAAATTTTATTACCTTTGTTTTTTATATGACAAGGTATAAATTTACAGGTGTAAAAACACTTGAATTCGTGGAGAAATTTAAAACAGAAGATGA
>Ga0214921_10000846_pt1 | contig 54699 bp, 37 predicted proteins | sample LL1505_MetaG_FD_177992 | JGI IMG/M metagenome (GOLD analysis project Ga0214921, IMG submission 177992) | Freshwater microbial communities from Lake Lanier, Atlanta, Georgia, United States - LL-1505 | ecosystem: Environmental > Aquatic > Freshwater > Lake | place: USA: Georgia | collected... | reverse complement strand
TTTTTTTAGTATGTTGTTTTCTCTATTGTTTTCTCTATTGTTTTCTATATTGTTTTCTCTACTATGTTATGTCTTCTAAAAAACAATCAAATATAATACTCACGCTTGCGTGAGTTAAGCGGTTTGGCTGCAAGCCAATAAGGGGGTATTGGGGGCTTAGACCCCCTGCTTAGACCCCCTGCTTAGACCACCGAATATAGAATTGCAATAACAATCAATATTATAATTACATACCAAACCCAACTAGGAATCATAGAAAATAAACTAGCAGATGGAACAGGACCCGCATAATATAATTCTTGGGCTTTATGTACAGTCATTGCGGTATTAGAAAATACAACATTACTCATTTGACCGGCAAATCCACCATCTGGTGTTAGCATAACATCTGAAGTGCTAATTGCAGGGTAGCCTTTTAGAACACAGCTAGAGCCTAATTGCCCGTCAACATAAATATCTACAACTTGGTTATAAACACTAACTATGACATTTACCCATTTTTGTAGGGGTAGCATTTTATATGTGCACGTACCAATTGTAGGGTCTGTATTATTAGATGCATCAAGTAAACAACTTACATTCTGGGATGATGATAAATTAGGGTATGCCCTTTGAATACCCCTTCCCATATTATTGATATATGCATATAATGATTGTTTAGTTAGATTAATTAAATTTTCATATAAATTTATATGTGTATCTATTTCAGTAGCACCATTTAATGTAATCGAACAATTAATTGCCGCTAGTTTAGAATTAACGGCGCTTTGTAATTCTAATAAATTAACTGTACTAGTTGCACTAGTTGCACTAGTTGCACTAGTAGCAGTAAGTGATGCCATAGTTGTTAAATCAGTTTGTAATTTCGTAATATGTTGAGTTATATTAGTGCTTGGTGAAAGTAATGCCGGTAATTTATCAATGACACTTTTAACAGCAGGTTCAATATCAGAAGGTGTTTTTGCAGTAGTGCGATTTTGTTCTAAAACATCAATAATTTGTTGAACTGCGGTATTAATTGAATCAACTTGGTCATCAGCATTAGATTGGCTTTGCAATTCTTTTGCTAAATTACATAAATCTGTTAATACTGCAACCATAGCATTTACTAAATTATCAGTGTTTTCGAAGTTTTCAATTCTAAGTTTAGGGCAAGAGACTACGTCATTGCCAGATACTAGGCTAAAATAATCATTATGTATTACTTGCGATTCAAAAGGTGCACTATTATCTTGCAATTTGGAAATATCTATCCTTCCTAGAGATTGTTGGTCTCCTTTATATGAATTACATTTAAAACCTTCTTTCATTCGCATAGATTGTTCTAACATTATTGTCATTGTATCTGCAGGTTTCATATCAGCATTAGTGGGTGCATTATTACATCCGGTTGCGATATCATAATGAATAGTAGGATAATCTATGTTATTACCCGAAATTTTATTGAAGACAGTATTATTGCAAGGCTTTAGTTTAGTTGTAGTTCCGTGTAAATCAAATGTGCCATGGATATAACCAGCATCTTCCGGTTCATTAACACCATATTCATGTGTTTGTGGATGTGTTTGTCGATGTGTTTGTGGATGTGTTTCCAGTCGGGTTTCTTGTGGTTGAGATGGAAGACCATTATTTGGAATATTTTCAAATTTGGAAATCGCTACTAAAGAATTATTGGAAGACAGTGGCGATGGTCCTTGTAATTTCAAGCGAACAATTAAATCATTATTTTTATCGCCTAGGACAATTTCAGGATTGCCTGAACCTGCATCACCGCGTCGTAAAATTGTTTTTTCCTTACCATAATTATATGTGTAGTCAGTAATATTTAACCACATACTAATGCTATATTCATTACTGTATCTAGAACTTGGAATAGTGCCGGAACCAATTGAAAATTGGCTAGTAGCATTTTTGACATCTGCCAATGCTACTACATCTACTGAAGTATCTAATTTTCTAGAAGAATAAACAGTGTAAGCCCAATAACAAGCAATTGCTACTAATAAGATAACAACTACCAATAAAACTATACCAAATACATTAGAACCACTATAGCCACTATTGCCACTATTGCCACTATTACCAGTTCTAACTATATTTGTGGGTGCAGTTGCTAATGTAGATGTATTTGGGCGTTGGGTATTATTTATTTTTATATTCATTCTAGAGTTATTTGGAATATTCATATTGCGTGTAGACTGATTGCCAGATGGATTGCCATATGGATTGCCAGATGGATTGCCAGATGGATTGCCAGATGGATTTTTATTCATTTTAGAATATATATTATAACTACTATGAATTACTACTACTTATAAGTATTATAATATTCTAAGAAATAAATGCAGAAAAAAGAAAAAGAAAGATTACAAATAAAAAGAATTTTTAAGAAAGCAATATTTATTTCCTATTTATTTCTTATTTCTTATTTCTTATATATTAGGTATTTCTGAAAAAGAAAGTGGATATGGATATAAATTGAGATTACGTATTTTACCTAAGAAATTATTATTTACTTGTCCTAGAATAATTTCGCTATTAATATCATAAATTACTGGCAAACTGGGTAGAAATTGTGCAGATACTAATATACCATCTATATATAATTGAATAGTGCGTCCGTTTATAACTAATATATATTTAGACCATTTTTGTTGTTTTATTTTATCAAACTTTATTTCGGCAAATTGTGCATAAAATGGATTATCTCTATATTTCATAATTATTGATAAATAGTTTTTTTTGGGATGATATGATATTTGAGGTGAGTCATTCATAACAATTATGGGTTTTAAAATATTAAAACTATTTTCCCATTTATCATTACCGCCTAAATTAGGTATATACATTTCCCAAGCAAATGTTAGACCATAACCTAATTTAGGTACATAAAGAGTGCTACGATTAGACACCATATTTGTTATTTGTATTGAGTGTTCATAATTATTATCAAATACTGTTTCAGTAGATAATAAGTTTATTTGGTATTTTGATATATTGCTTTTACCTGGTAGATAATAATAAAAATAATATATACCTATTAATCCAAATAATACAACAATCATAATAGATACATATAATACAGATGTATTCATTCTAGCAGACCAATCTAATACACTATATTAATCTAATATACTATTAATCTAATATAATCAGATAAAAAAATGATAGAAAAATGATAGCAAAATTATTGCAAAATTATTGCAAAATTATTGCAAAATTATAGCTAACTAAATATATATGTTTCTAGAATACTTTAACAATGCCAAGGCAAAATTATAAGACATAGGAATATAATTGATAGTAAAATAATACTAATTGATATAATTTGCAATCTTTCATCTATTTTATGATTCATTTTTTCTAGTTCTTTAAGTTGATTTTCATAATGAATTATTCTATTATTAAAGGCACTATCAAATTCATCTTGAAAATTATCATTAAATGAATTTACCATTTTTGCTGATATATTACTGATTAGTGATTAAATGATATGGCTAATAGAATTTCATAAATCAATTTTCCAAAACAATTTTTCTAAATAATTTTTCTAAAAATACCAAAATAATTATAGTTGAATAAAAATCTAATAAAATAATAATAAATTTTATTAAATTACAAAATAATCAACCACAAATAGCAACAAAATAGTCATCTAGAATGTATATGAAAGTAGTATCACCAGATGATGCGTCTAATTTATCTAACTTGTTAAAAGATGGAGACTGGATGGTTTTATATTATGCTGAATGGTGCGGGCATTGTAAAACAATGAAACCTGAATGGGAAAAAGTCGTATCCAAAATGAAAGATACTGGAAAGGTAAATTTAGCCGAAGTAGAAAGCGGATATATTGACCATTTAAAAGATAAACCTCAAATTGAAGGTTATCCAACTATTAAAATGTATAATAGTGGAAAGGAAGTTGCTAAATTTGGAAATGAAGAGCGTATCGCAGATAATATTGAAAGATTTGCAATGACAAATTCTAATAAGAAAGAAAATAACACAAAGTTATTGGTAAATGGACTGGAAAAAATGAAACCTACTAAAAAACCTACTAAAAAACCTATTAAAAAAACTGTTAAAAAAACTGTTAAAAAACCTACTAAAAAAACTGTTAAAAAACATACAAAAAAACATAATTAGGTTTATGACACAATTTATTCTGTAGCCGGGTTCATACTAATTATTTGTTTGGTATCACTAATTAATATGGCATCTGGATAATATAGTAGGTTGCCTATTTCACAGTTTGCAGTTTTATTATTCAATACAAATAAATTAGATTTATCTGAATTAGGTGTTCCATCTAATTGTATAATTTTTACTATTTTTCCATTAAAATATACTTCTGCATTAGTATTTCTGAAATTAATTATTATATTTAGTTGGGTATTTATTGGTATATTTTGTAAATCTTGGTCAAAATATTCAACATATGAATCCAATTTTGTTTTAGGATTAGAACCGTCCCCGGCTCTAGAAGTATCTTCCCATTTTCCACTTGGCATATCTGTAATAAAACAATTACCATCATTATCACATTTTTCTACAAATGCATCTGGGTATGAACCATAAGAACGATTACTTAAAGATGTTGTTGTTATCGCTATACGTAAATTATTACTAAATGGTGCTAACCATACACCGATTACTTGATTTGGAATATCTTTTACTAAATTTTCCCAAGATTGATAACTTAATGTTGTATCCGAATTTATATTTGTTCCTTTATGAAATATATGACGCCAATATCCATAATTTTGATAAAAATCATAAATAGTTAGATTAAATGAATAACAAAAATGACCTAGCATAAATGGATTTGATATTTTATTTCCAGAAACTTGTCTAGAAGATTTAGTATATCCTACTAATATTGATTTATTAAAATCATTAGTAATCTTATTTGTAGTAGTAATTGGTTTTACCCAAGCACTATAAGATGAGGTTTCATTGCGAATTTGCCCATTTTTAGTTCCCATACAAGTTTGCGTATCATTATTATAAGTTATTCCATCACAAGTTAAATCATTATTACAAAGATTTATACAATCTGTTACTGTATTTGTTGTTTGTTGAAAAATTGGTTCATATAATGCAATATCTTTTCCATAATAACTACTATTTGCCTGAATATTATTATTTGAATTTGGATAAAAATATATATATACCACATATCCAATAAATAATAAAGAAATTACTAATATTAAAATAACAATATTTACATTTTCAAAAATACGTTTTTCTTTATTATAAAATCCAGTCTTATTATATAATTCAACAGTATTAGCCATTTTAAAATTATTCCACTATAATATATTTCACTATACTATATTTAACTATATTTTAGATAGAAAAATAAAAACAAATAAAAATAAAACAATTTTTAAAATTTATAAATTTATTAATTAATTATACCTTACACCTACGAAGTGAGAATACGGTCTTACCCATTAGGCTTTCACTTGCGAAAGCTTACTACGCCCACGCCCACGCCGAACCCCAGTTGCTTGTGTTGTATTTCTTTGAACTGCCTCTGCAACTACTGGTGTTGTGGCTTGCTCCACTGTTGTATTCTCAGATGGATTCTCAATTGGATTCTCAGTTGAATTCTCAGTTTGCACTTGTTGATGATTATCAACTACGCTAGTATTGGCATCGGCATCGGTATTGGCATCGGCAGTTTGAGAATTACGATTGCCAGATGAACGTGGGTAATTGCCCCGATTCACTCGGCTTTGAAATCCACCACGACCACGTCCACGAAAATTACTACGAGGACGATAATTAGGGTTCTCACAATGAAGCATTACACCATTAAATCCATTAACATTTACAGCGTGAAAAGGATGTTTTTCATTATCAGATTTTGCAAGTGCAAATTGAACACATTCGCCAGTATATAGTGTTCGAAAGCAATCACGCTTAGTTTGGATATTAGATTGATGCACAAATACATCAGTATTATGATGTTCTCCCTCAGTTAGAACAGTAATAAATCCATAGTTAAGACCATTATCAAACCATTTAACACATCCAGTTAGTGGGGTTGAAGCAGAAGTTCCAGATGTTGCCATTTTGTATTAAGAAATAATATATTCTTTATTTATAATTCTTTGAATTATATCTTTGTTTTAGTTATATTGTATTGGTAATAATATTATCTGTTTAAGTTATTTTATTCTTCTTCAATATTAATTTAAATTTTAATTTTAATTTTGTTTCTTTTTTATTTACTATTTCATATTCCTATTTCATATTCCTATTTCATATTCTTTTTTCATATTCCTATTTCATATTCCTATTTCATATTCCTATTTCATATTCCTATTTCATATTCCTATTTCATATTCCTATTTCATATTCCTATTTCCTACCAATCTAAACTAGTTTTTTCTTTGAAAATATTTTATTTACACTATCTAGAATCCCAATTGAATAATTATTAAAAATATATTAAAAATATATTAAAAATATATTAAAATTATTATAGTAAAATGTTAAAATATATTGGTTGTCTAATAGTATTATTCATTATATTTTTTTGTTATTGTCATATTGACCGTCTTAAAACTATAAATAATACATTGAATATTTTGCAAGTATCAGACCCTAACCCTGAATTAGCATATGAATTATTTGAAAATCACCAGCCAATTGTATTCCAACGTGAGTTATTTTTTTGGAAAGAATTTAATAAACTTCTAGATAAATCCCTTTCTGAAATAAAAGAAATTATTTCTACTAACAAAACCATAAATTATACTGAAATAATTAAAACAAATCTAGAACCTTATAATTTACCTTTATCTTATGATTGGTTAATTGATATTCGAAATATTATTTTAGATGATAAAAATGGTATTTTCTTTATCCAACAAAAAAATTATCTACAATGTTTTGGATGTGTTTCTGGCGAGTTTAGAATTATAATTACTCCTCCAGACCAATTATCAAAATTAGAACCAATTACCAATCAAGTATCATCAACAGATGCAACTCAATTATTAGAAAAAGAACCAATGGAACTTAATTTTATTGAAATAATTATAAGAAAAGGCAATCTTATATACATTCCTTGGAATTGGTTTTATTTTATATATAAACCACCTCAGATTCAAGAAACTGTAATAATCGATTGCCTTAATAATTCTATTATATCTGTTATCTAGGTAGGGAACCGACGGTTCCCCTACGACCCTTCCCTTTGTAGGGAACCGACGGTTCCCCTACGACCCTTCCCTTTGTAGGGAACCGACGGTTCCCCTACGACCCTTCCCTTTAATTATAAAAATATAAAATTGAAAAAAAATATTTATTATTGAGTAATAATTACAAAATAAAATAATAATAGAATAATACTATATAAAATATATCAAAAATATTTCAAAATACGTATTTCTTGTAAAATGTTTTCTACGTATGATGAATTAGTATTATACTCCCAGAACAATGCTAACAAATTAATTGTTATGGATTTTAAGGCTCAATGGTGTGGTCCTTGTAAGGCAATAAAACCATTCTTCGATTATCTAAAAGAAAACTATCCTAATGTTGACTTTCTAGAATTAGATATTGAAGATGAAGTTACAATGTCAATCGCAGAAAATTTTGAAATTGCTAAAGTACCTACTTTTATTTACTTTAAAAATGGTTCTATATGCCATTCTATTATAGGAACTAATAAAGAAAATATTGAAACTGCAATCAATGACAATATCTAAATGTCATTATCTAAATGTTATTATCTAAATACATTTGCATTTTCTTTATTACAACTTTTATTTTTCAAATTATCAATTTCATTAGTTAACTTATTTATTTTTTCATCATTATCTTTTAGTTTATTTTCCAATTCTCTAAACCTAGAATTATATATTTCTTCTGAAATAATAAAATATTCATTGACACTACTAATTATTGACATTCTATCCCAAATATTTAATCTAGGATTAGAATTTGCTAGTATTGAAAATACCTTTGTTAATCTATGATATTGTGATGCCATTGAAAATATATTTTATATTATAATATAGTTTATCTTATATCTTATATCTTATATCTGATTGTATTTCTTAAATCAATTTTTTTACTATTATTTTTTACCAGTATAGAATAGATAAATTAAAACTACATATATATAATAGGATATAATAGGATATATAATAGGATATATAGTAAGATATATAGTAGGAAATGGATAAAAAAAAGCAATTTCAATTACAAAATCTTAAGGCAAAACTAAATAATTATGAACTATCCCTTAATGAATTAGTAAAACAACGTAATGAGATTTTAGTTAATATTAATATTAATAATAATAATAATAATAATAATAATAATAATAATAATAATAATGTATCATCTAGTATTAATCTAGATACTATATCAGAACTAAACCAAGATACAATTCTAAATAATACAGTTAATAATTTTCTAATAACAAAAAAAAATATAGAAAATCAAATTATTCAAACTAAAAACAATATATTATCTAGCAGACATGAATTAGTTAGTCTTACTAATCTTTACAAATTGTTACCAGAACAATTACAGCAAAATATTTTAGATGAAATAAATATTTATAAAGAAGAATTATTCAATTTAGATAATACAATTACAGATACAATACAAACTCATATACAAAATATTGAAGATTCCAAAAATGAGAAAAATGAATTATTCTATAAACTAAATAGCCTAGAAAATCAAATTAAAGACCAACATAATATAATATCAGATATACAAAATTGTGCACATCAATCTAGAAAGAATATTTTACAAGAATTACATAATAAAAAACAAGAGAAAATATTATTACAGCAACAGATAAACACAATTCAATCAAATAATAATATTTATCAAAATACTATAGATGATTTAAATAAAATTAATATATTTCTCATACAAACTAAAAGAAATCTAATTGATTATTATTATGATACTAAGAATGATAATGATACCAAGAATAATATCAATACTAATCCTGAATTATTGCAAAATATAATGCAATCTATCAATTCTTTTGAATTACTAAAATCGTATAACATAACATTTGACATAACATTTGACATAACATTTGACAACACAAACAAACAAAATATACAAGATCACCAAGATCACCAAGATAACCAAAATAATATCTCTAGCAACAATGATTATGATTATCTTAGAAATCTTGTTAATAATCTTGTTAGTAATATTGATGATGTAGTAAATAGTAATACTGCTAGAATACAATCAATAACACAAAAATCAGATAAGGCTAAAATGAAAACAGATATACATATAGAAAATATTAGGAAAGACCAATGTATATTGTCTATAAATAAAACAAAAAAACTAAGTTATAAAGATTCATATAAAATAGAAAAAGCAAAAAGAACTGAATTGCAAGATAAATATAATGACTTGCAAAACTTATATAATAATTATGAATTACTGGTGATTGGGAAATTACATAATGAACATAATACTAATCTTCTAGAATTAAATAATCATAAATATAGAGCAGAAGAAAGATTAAATATTATGAAAGAGCGTATCCAGAATACTTATCAGCAAACTAAAAGTAATCTAGAAGACCAAAATAAATCTATACAGGCTAATTTAATAGAACTGAATAATAAATTTACAGAGCTAAATAAACAATTAGCAGAAATAAATAATAATTTATCATCCCTAGATAAAAATAAAACTGAATTAGCAATAATTGACAATAAAATTATAGAAATTACACAAGTTATTGAAAAACTTAAAACTGATATTGAATATTTGGGTAATTGAGAAAAGAATAGAGAAAACAATAGAGAAAACAATAGACTATCGGGGAGGACGATCACCCCAGAAGTTATCTGGCATAGAATTAGTAGAAGGATATGCACTAGCTCGGAGAATATCCTCTTGGCTACGAGCCCCTTTTTCAGGTTCGCAATAAAACATTGGTGAAAGACGTGGTTTTTTAGTAGGAGGTGCAGGATAGGTTAACATACGGAATGGAACACCATCATCAATCTGGACGCTAAAATAAGAATCAGCAGCACTAGGGGAGCAAACCTTAAAATTAATATGAGGGGGAATATATAGTGAACCTAATCCAATATAATAGGCATTAGGCTGTTTAATACTAAAATTAAATTGTCCATTTACAACATTTACAACACCTTTATTGGGTGTGCGGTCATATGCTACTAATGGATTAGGATAAGGCATTCCAGAACCAGAGAAACTAGTTCCATAGGTTGGAGGAGCTGCAGCCCAGAAATAAATTGTTGATTGTGGCAATGCAGATTTTATTTGACCCTGGACTACTAAATCACCTGTTCCTTTGTATGTTATGGAACCCTGACATATATCTTTATTAAAAAGTACTTGACGGAAATTACTATTCATTTTCAATTACTATATTACTATATTGTTGATATATTATTTTATTTTATTTAATATATTATTATATATATATTATTATAAATTTTATTATAAATTTTATTATAAATTTTATTATATATTTTATTATTTATATATATATATATATATTATGCAAAAAAATGATGTTATTTGTGTTTATTATATAATTTTCTAAACATTATATAAATTAATAGTTAAATTAATAGTTAAATTAATAGTTAAATTAATAATGGCTGTATCAATAAATATAAATAAATTACGTTCTGAAGTTCAAGCACGGGAAGATAGAAAATATAAGACCTTTGAAAAAATATTAGAAATGTGTTATCAAAAAATATTATCTACTAATAAAACTAGTGATGACTGTTGTTGTACTTTTATTTGCCCCCATGTAGTATTCGGTCTACCATTATATAATTTAATGGATTGTATTAGATTTATTATGGAACGACTAGTAGAAAAAGGATTTAATACACATTTGGCATTACCAAATCATATATTTATATCTTGGAAAAAAGAATCAAATGATTATCCTGAATATTCTAAATCTTCTGGAAATTATTATCAACTAGAATCATCTAAACCACAATTACAATTAGGTTATAAATCAAATACATCTAGAAATAATAATACCAATAATACAAATTATACTAATTATAATAATCAAACCGCCAAGAAACATAATGATAAAAATAATGATAAAAATATTGACCATAGTGAAAGAAAATTATTTATGAATAAACCAGAACAAAATAAAAAAGAAAAACAATATCGACCTATTGATGATTATCAACAAACTAGCAACTCAATTTATAATACTAATGATATTGATTTATTTAGAAATAAAATTGATGAACTACTTGCGTAGAATAACAATAAAATAAAGGGAAGGGTCGCGATAGCTCGAAAGCCCGAAAGGGCTTAGAGCTGAGCCCTCGCGTAGGGGAACCGCTAGGTTCCCTACCCAATAAGGGGGTATTGGGGGCTTAGACCCCTTTTTTATGTCTTCCAGAAAAGAAAACAAATAATACTCACGCTTGCGTGAGTTAAGCGGTTTGGCTGCAAGACTATATTTATTTTATAATTAAAGGGAAGGGTCGCGATAGCTCGGTTCAGCCGAGCTGAGCCCTCGCGTAGGGGAACCGCTAGGTTCCCTACCCAATAAGGGGGTATTGGGGGCTTAGACCCCCTACCGTAGAATAGTGTAAATAATAAATGCAATTAGCATACCTACTAGAATATATAACACCATATCATACATATTGCGAGTGTTATTGTAATGCAAGTCGCGTTCTAGTCTATCTAGACGATAAATAATATCTTGCAATGCTTGTTGGAATTGAAGAGTTTGTTGCTGGGGTTGTTGCATTGTATTCTTATTATCATTATTATTGAAATTTGCACTATTGAAATTTTCACTATTGGGATTTAAATTATTAAGTTTCTTTTGTAATACCATTCTGTCTATTTCATTATCTTCATTTAGTAGATGATTAGTAAAGGAATTAGATGAATTAGATGAATTAGAGGAATTAGAAGAAGAATAATTGTTGTGTATTTCCGGTTGTCCACGATTCATAAAATGACTAACTGTATCTGAAACATTATAAGCCTGATTAATATCATTGAAATTCTCTTTACTTGCCATTGATGGTTGTGGTGCATTTTCAGCATTATCATAAATACTCATATAAGAAGGACGAGGCTCTAAACCACCATAGTTTGAACCAGTTGGCATTGTTGAAGAATAATTTACTTGTGTTTCTGAAACATTTCTAACAACATTTGGCACTCTTGGTTCTCTAAACATTTTACTATTCATTCCATGAGTTCCTTCTCTAGATTGCGGTTCATTACGACCAATAGAGAATTCATTATTACGTTCTAATAAATTATCAGCAAATGGCATATATTTACGATGCAAATCAGCTTGTGATTGAACTTTATGACCTTCAAACGTTTGACCAGCCCAGGCTTCTTCAATAGAACACATTTTATAGATTAATATGTATTATGAATTATGTATTATATATTATTATATTATTTATTATTATAGTTTAATGATAAAAAAGTTTCTTGGAAAATGAACAAATACATTTTTACTTTTATTCTTTTTATTTTTTTACTCTTTCTATTTTTCTATCTTTCTATTTTTCTATCTTTCTATTTTTCTATCTTTCTATTTTTCTATCTTTCTATTTTTCTATCTTTCTATTCTTTCTATCTATTTTTTATCTTATAATGTTTTAAGTATTGCAATACATAATCCATTGGGAAATGAAAAAAATATTATTTTGGTATCATATTTTAATTACAATTATATTTGTATATGTATTTGTGCAATTTCTTACTATGAAACGAAAAAATATAATTTATAGAGTATTTGCAGACTATATCTTCAATCGATATTGTATTATTCTTTACATTATATTATCCTTATTAATTATGAAATTTGATATATACACCAGTATATTGTTATTGGTATTAATTATTGGACCATTTAAAGTATCATTTAATGAATATTTTGATACACCACCAACTATACCAACTATAGTCCGAGATGGAATAATAATAGCGGATATATCAGTTCCAACTATGACATCATTACAGGATAGTGTTAATAATAAATCTTTGGAGAATATAGAATTTCTAGGAATAGATGATCGATTTAAGATGGATGATGTTGTTGTAAAGGATATTTTAAGACAAATCAAATCGCAGGTAGATTTTGACCCTTATAAAACCAATTTAAGTAAAGAAGTTATATATGAAATATACAATAAATATTTTGATAATGATATATTTATAAAACTCAAAAACAATAATGATGATAGCAAAACGTACCTTGCTGCAGGTAATTTTAATTATGTTCCTCGGGAAGCAAAAGCTGATTATGATTTAGTGACATATCAAAATCTAACTAATAACACTCAAATAGGTATTGATCCATTAACTGATGGTATTATTAATAAAACCAAGATAAACAGAGGCTAGAGAAAAATACCAAATGCTAGAGAGATTTAAAACCAGATATTTTACTTTTTAGTAAAAAGAAACAGATAATTCCTATTATAAAAAAACTTAATGAAGGCAGCACAACCATACAAATTGCAATAGAAATAGCAATTGCAAATAATATTTGATATAACCAACCAGAAAATTCTTTAAATTTTTCACCTGCATAACTACCTACATTATAAATACTCTTACCTAGTATTGCTTTTTTTGAAAATCCGGCATTACTTTTTACAGATAATCGACCAAGAGCAGTTTTATTGTATTTATTTTGCAGTTCATTAATCTTTTCTTGTCTCATAGCCTTGAATGCTGTTTTTTTTTCATCTTTTCTTTCTTGTTTCATTAGTGCTTTAGCTTGTGTTTTTACTACTTTTTCTTCTGCTTCTGCTGCTTTTTCAGCTTTTTTTGCTGCTGTTTTTGCTGCTTGCTCTGCTGTTTTTGCTGCTTGCTCTGCTGTTTTTGCTGCTTTTGCTTCTGCTTTTGCTACGGATTGCATAGTTTTTGCACTAACTGTAATACCTGAACCGCCTTTTTGTAAATAATTTTCATTACTTAAATCACAATTTAATCCGATATATAATAAAATTATTATTATTATTATGCCAATTATTCTTCTATAACGTAATATAAACATTTTAGTTTGGGTAATTAAATCATCATCACTATTTATTATATATTCTTTTGAAACTAACCACTCTTTTAGTAAATTTGCAATATTATTTAAACAATTATTAAAATTATCCATCCTAGAATACTTACTACATATAAATAAGACAATATTTAAGACAATATTTAAGACAATATTTAAGACAATATTTAAGACAATATTTAAGACAATATTTTAGAGTAGTAAAGTATTAAAGTATTAAAGAATAAGAAAATTATTAACCATTGTTTTAAATACCATATATGTTATAATTAAAAATATTAATACGGGAATTGATATTATACCTGCAATAGTTAATATTACAGTAACAATATAAAATACAGTTTTAACAGAATCTATAATTTTTTCCATATTACCAAATACGGGACCAAGAACACCATATTGTCCTCCCCAGGTACCCCCTTTTCCAAATTTATTTTTTATATTTTCAAAAAAACTAATACGTTTTTGATTAATTTTTGCTTCTTTATCAGCTATTTTTTGTGATTTATAAGCTTTCTTTGATTTGTCTTTGTCGTGTTTTCCTTTCAGTAATTCATCCTTTTTATTTATAATTTTTTTTGCCTTATCACTTGCAAGTTTATCCTTATCTGAATTTGATGGTGTGGTAGGTGGTGTTTGTGGTGTTTGTGGTGTTTGTGTTTGTGGTTTTGGGTCATATTTATAATTATCAAACCTCATTTCACCATCTCCTCCAGATTGAATATTATTTTTGTTGCAGAACTTTTTAAAAGATGTACCTAGATTATTAATATCAGCAAACTGCAGCAATATTGCTAATATAATAGCACATACTAAATAATTTTTATTTTCAGTGATAAATAGATACGAATTATACAAATCTATTTTTAATAAATCCCATAATTCATTATAAAATTCTTTGAATTCATCCCATACTGATGATTTTATTGTATGATTGTTTTTATTTTCTTTATTTTCTTTATTTTCTTCAATGTTGGTATTTATTTTAGCTTCTTCTAGAATACTTTCCTGATTATTATCTATTTTTTTATCTTGTAAATTAAATAAATCCATTAATGAGTGTTATCTAGTGATTATCTATATTTCAATTCGAAATTAAAACGTTAAAAAAGATTAACACATTAAAACTTTAAAACATTAAAACGTTAGAAAACAAAAATAAATTTTATATATAATTTGCAAAATATTGATTATCTAGATGATCTAGAATAAATGAAATTTAAAAAAACAAAAAACAAAAAACAAAAAACAAAAAACAAAAAACATTATATAATATTATAATAAAGAAATAAAGATTCAAAGATTCATCTAGAATAAAATTATAGATTCATAATGCCTTCTGTTACTTGTCATCTATATACTGTTGTTCTAGTAATTGCAATTGTTCTTATCCTAGGATTTACTGATGAAATATTTCACACTCTTCCAGTATTAGTAAAATTATTTACAGACCCAATTAATTTTATATTACTTATATTACTAGTTATTCTTGTATTATTAATTGATTTACCCTGTGGTATTCTTCTTTCATTCCTAGTTCTCTATCTAGCTGTCTATGTTAAAAGAATGCTCAAAACCAAATTAGATAGTTTTGAAAATATAGTATTAGCATCAACCCTACTGAATACCCCTAAAGTATCTAGTAATATCCCCCCTCAATATCTAAGCGAATCAGAAATAAATTACAATAACACCCAACCATTCCCCAATAAAAATATTCCTCCTTTTCAACCTCTAAGCCAACAAGATATAGACACCAACACTAAACAAATAACTTCCAATATTGCTTGTAATCAAAATGATTCCATTACCACAGTAAATCCACCAAACCGTGATGGTTATGATGTCGCAGGTTGCCGTTATGATTTTAAAGACTCACAGCAAAATATGACTATGTATGGTCCACCTCTGTCAGCGTGTGGTGCTTATAACCCACAACAAGTGGCAAAATGCGGCACACTCTTCTATCCTCTTAATGCGTAGGGAACCTAGCGATGTAGGGAACTAAGCGGTGTAGGGAACCTAAGCGGTTCCCCTACCACCCTTCCCTTTTATTATATATAAATAGTTTTGTATATTTATTTTTTAATTTTTTATTTGTTTATAGTAATTAGTATTTAGTATTTAGTATTTAGTATTTAGTATTTAGTATTTAGTATTTAGTATTTAGTATTTAGTATTTAGTAGTTAGATATTTAGATATCACACTAGAAAAATGTCTGCAATGATGGGTACTACTTCACCGCCAATTATTGCTAATGCCACAATGACTGGTGGCAATGCCTCTGTTATGGCATTAGCAACAATGAGTTTAAGTTCTAATAAATATATTCTAGGTTTAATGATTTTGTTAATTAATTTAGGTGCCCGATATATTGGTAATGAACTTAATGAATTTTCTCATAAAGTGCTTAATCATAAATTTGCAAGAAGATTTCTTATATTTCTAGTAATCTGGATGGGTTCTAGAGATTTAGTAGTATCTGCAGTAATTACTACCTGCTTCATTCTACTTTCCAACACCCTATTAAATGAACAAAGCAATTATTGTATTCTACCTATAGATAATCCTTCCCCAGTATCTAAAGAAGAATATGAAATCGCCAAGCAAATGGTGCAAAAATATGAATCATCACATCCAGCAATGCCAGTCGCAGTAGGGATGCCCGGAAATAACACTACAAGCACACCTTCAAACAATACAAATCTATCAAATATAAAATCCAATATGCCTTCTAGCCTACCAATAAATAATAATGTTGTTAGTAAATGATATATGATAAATGATAAAAAACAAAAAAAAACAAAAAAAAAACAAAAAAAAAAATAATTATTGTTTGTGTTCGCACACTTATTTAAAAATATTATTTATTTACATATACAAATAATAAATACTTCTAGATAATTCTAGATAATTTCTATATAATACCAGATAATACCAGATAATTTTATATAATACCAGATAATATTATATTATATATTTTCTTTATGAAATGAATGAATTAATAAAAGAAATAGTTGATTATCAATTTGAAAAGATAATAAAAAAAATAGATAGTCTAGAATACAAAATAGATACACTACAAAAACATATATATTCTATTGATGAAAAAATAAAAATTCTTCAAGAAAATAATACCTCTTCTGGAATAATAGATATTGAACCCAACACCAATATAAATTCGATTACATAATTATTATTATGAACTTATACTATCAATCAACGCATCAATATCATCAGTCTGATTTATATTTGTTTGTCCTCTAGGTGGTGCATCACGTGGATTTGCAAATGGCGGTGCATTCATAGGATTATACTTTGGCGGTCCTTGTTGTGCCCTCTGCCCACCCATTGTTTCTGCAAAGTTAGCAAATCCAGGATTAGACTGTCGCATTGTATTCATAGTTGCATTTTGAAATTGATTCATTAAATCAGGATTTTGCTTCATAACATTGTTCATTATGTTGGGCATAAAATTTTTTGCCATATTTTGGGTAATATGATACCAGAATCCACTCATTGCTACCATCCCAGCCAATTTAATTTCTGGTGCCATATTTACTGTATCTTTATACTTATAAAATAAATCTTCAAAAATTTGGTCGTATTCACCATCATTAAGGGATTCATTAACATTTTCACTCCAGCCATTCAATTGTAAATCAAATGGGTCAAATTTGCCATTTAACATTTCTGCACCGCTAACAAAACTTAATAACATTTTTTTCTGTGTTTTAACACTATTATCTAATTGACGATGTTCTACTAATCGGCGATATTCCATATCCATTTCCTCATAACTAGATGACATACTAAAAGTTTTTGGCAATCTAACCCCTTTATCTCGAAGCCGTTCAAACTTACATAGCAAATCAAATTTCTTTTGCTGAATTTCTTCAAAACTCATTTGGCTAACATTACTACTAATTCCACCTGTATTAATGCTTCCATATCCCATTCCACTATTTGCAGTATTGCCAACATTACCAGTATTGCCAGAATAATTGTTTCCAAATCCGGTAGAAGTTGTGCCATTGGCAGAAGGTGTACCGAAATTAGGAAGGCTGGGACCACTCATAGAAGGGGTTGGCTTTGAAATATCATTTAAATCCAATGTATTCAATTCCTTATCTAAATCAATATTAGTAAAATTATCATCAAATAATGATTTCTGTAAAACATCAGTATCATCTAGGTTAACCCTTTCTGGAAAACCACCTGCATTTGATTGCCCATTAGATGCATCATTAAATAAGCTACCAAATGAATTTTTAGGTGTAGGACTGGGATTGCCTGTGGAAGAACCGAGTTTATTTACTTCTGTAGCATCGTGTCTTACTTTCTTCTTATTCATTAATAAATCTAGTCCAAAATCAACATCTTTATCACTAGATAAACCGGATGGCATCGGGTCATTATTACTACTTGAAATAGTTAAATTAGGTTTTGATGCTTGGATATTAACTGGTTGTGAAGTGCTAGAATTAAAACTAATACTTCTAAAATCTCCAGGTGTTGTTACTGGAGTAGTTGGTTTTATATCTACACTTTTAAGGTCTAAATCTTCTAAATCTATATCAAATGATTCCATGATGTGTTAATTATTTAATTATTTAATTTATTTTTCTAGACACAAGCTATTTTCTTCTGGATATAATATTTACAATACTAATAAAAACTTTTAAAGAAATATATAATAATTTACGCAATTATTGTTTAAGTCATTCTAGAATAGAATAAATTAAATTATTAAATAATTCAAAATAAAATACAAAAATACAAAAAATATTTTTATAAAAAAAAAAAATGTTTATATGAAAAAAAAATGTTTATATAAATTAAAACACATTATATTTATAATATTATAAATTATTATTCCCTCTAGTTTAAAAATGGATACTCTATTAAATACTTTGAAATCTGCTGCTATGCATCCTGCTGCTGGCTTAGTAAGTGCCTACCAGGAAACACAAAAATCAAACAAATTTGGTGATACATCATCAGGTATGGTTGCATTTATTGTTATCATTGTGCTTGTATCACTCAGTCTTTGGATAATGTCAATAATGTCAACATATCGTCTAACTGGTAGCTCTATGCAAACAGTTCTCTGCGTATTATTTGGCAGTCTATATTTATTCTTCGCTTGGATTTATTATGGATTTACTGGACATAAACTAGTTAAAATGTCCAAGGCATAGATAACTAGCCAATTATTCTGCAAACATTCTGCAAATATTATTTAAGTATCATTTAATAATTCATCTAGCATATCATTTATTTTTTTATCTTTCTTATCATCTTTCTTATCATCTTTCTTATCATCTTTCTTATCATCTTTCTTGTTTATTTTATCTGTCTTACTAGAATTTGTATTTGCATTTGGCTTTTCTTTTTGCTTGTCTACCTTCAAGTTATCTTTTTTCAGTTTATCTAGATTCTTTTTTTCAAAATAATGTAATGTCATTAATAGCGAATCCGCTAAATCATCTTGCTTTGGATGTTTATTAAAGAATACTAGCCATTTTGTATTCCCTTTTAATAAATATTCCACCATCATAATAGCCATTTTCTTATTCTTTTGATAACCACTTTTTACTTGTTCCAAAATTCCTTCTATCCTAGACTGTTCTACCTGCGGAAAAAACTTAATTAAATCCAATTTCTTACTAGCAGTATAACATTGCAAATTCTTCCCTTCTAAACAATTACTATTACCATTGGCAATTTCTCTAGATGATTGATTACTACCACCACTAGAAACATCTAAATGCCGAATAAGATAATATGAATATAGAAACATTTGCATACTCTTCATTGTCGGATTTTTCAATACTGGTTGATTTTCCAACAAAATAATATTTGGTTCTAGAATGTGAGTTTTAATTTTATCCAATTCTTGAAATAATGCTATCCCTAGATGATTAATGTCAATCTTGCTAGTTGTCTTTGCCCGATTTATCCTTAAGAAATCCGAAGACTGTTTTACCTTAGCATTAATCATTTCCGTAATATGTTTCTTACAATATCCAGTATATATATGAGATTTCAATACTTGTGCAGTTTTTCCCCCACAGTTTTCTATATAGCATTTTTTGGCAGTTAAATCTGGCATCCTTCCAATACCTGACTTCTTAAAATGTGTTTTACAATAGCCTTTATATGTTCCATCCGGGTTTAATTGTTCGTGGCAATAGACTGCATTATTCCCACACACCGCCAAAGGTTCATTTACTTTGGTAGATTTTGTCACACTACATTTCAAAGTATTATTAATGTGGCTAACTTCTCCTGCATCTTGTAAATTGCTTTCTATCTGGGAAACTAAACTAATATCTTTCCAATGATTTATTGAATAATATGTATTATTGAAAAGAATACATTCCGATTGGGGTAGATTGTTTGATTGATTTGATTGCAGGGGTGAAATATTTTGTGGCTCTAGAATACAATATGCAAGATTTTTAATACCAATATCCCATCCAATACCAATATTTTTTGATACCATTGAAATATTTTATGTATGCTAGATAACTATAATAGAAAATATAATGATGTTTATGTTATAAATATATTTTATTAGAATTTTATTATATAAAAAGAAGAAAAAAACAAACTAATTGGTAAGAATATTATTTTATGGTTTTGCTTGTTTTCCTTTTGTTGACTATTTTTGGTGCTCATGGTGCTCCTCGTCTTGCGTGTGCTCCTCGTCTTGCGTGTGCTCCTCGTCTTGCGTGTGCTCCTCGTCTTGCGTGTGCTCCTCGTCTTGCGTGTGCTCCTCGTCTTGCGTGTGCTCCTCGTCTTGCTAGTGCTAGTTGTGCTTGTTGTGCTTGTGCTTGTGCTTGTGCTAGTGGTGCTTGTGCTTGTTGTGCTAGTGGTGCTTGTGCTTGTTGTGCTTGTGGTGCTTGTTGTGCTTGTTGTGCTTGTTGTGCTTGTGGTACTCTTTTTTGTGTTTTCCTAGTCGATTGATGTGTTTGCCGTGCTTTTCGTGTTAGTATTGGGTTTTTTATATAATTATGATTATTCAATAAATTGCTAATAGTTTTCAAAGTATTACCTAATTTATCTTTAAATTCACCAATAGTCAATCCACCAACAACACTTCCATCTGGTCCAACAGCATGAATAATACCTAAAGCACCTTTTTTATCAATAAAAATATTATTCCTTTTATTATCACAATCATTTTTGTTATCAAATACAGTGTTTGCTAAATTATTAAATTTTGCATAACCTGCATCAATTTTTTTTAAATTATGATATTTACCATAAATACGAAAAAACTTATAAATTGCTTTGGAACCACCCTCACCAGAATATGTTTGACATTTGTCATTAAATGTAAATGCACTTCCTGCCGGATCAACTATTATACAATTTGCTGTTGTCGCAGTTTTTGTTCCATTTTTCTCAATACCAAGCACTCCATATGATTTTATTGCAAATTTATTTCGCTTATCTGCATCAAATTTGAGCAGTTCTGCTTTGGCTTTTGTTATTGTTTCTTGTTTGGCATCATACAAGCAAATTTCTGTAATAATATTTGCATCATTTATATTAATATTATCTTTAACTAATGCCATATAATTTTCAATTAAGTTATTATTAAATTCAGCGTGTACATATATTCCTGTTGAGATTAAAGGTAAGCGTAAAATCTTTTGTGTTGGTGGCGGTGGTGGTGCTACTGCTACTGCTACTGGTGCTAGTGGCGGTGTTGCATCTACTGGTATCAGTATTGGTATTGGTGGTGCTTCTGGATTTGTTGATATTTCTTTTGGAGGATGATCGTATTTAAAAATTTCATCTTGCTGAATATCTATATTTGGTTTATCATATGGTAATGCATCTATAAATGTTATTAAGTCTTTATGTGTCTCACTAAATTTTTGACCATCTACATCTTTATATTCAGGATTAATTTTAGAATAACTTACTTTTTCATATATAGTTCTAGGTTCATATTTTATATAAAGATTAAGTTTAGCAAATTCATCGTGTAAAGATATAGACATCTTTATTATATTTAACAAGTAATTAGAAAATTAATAGAAAATTAATAGAAAATTAAAACCAATAAAAATAAATATATTTAACTATTAGATATTAGATAATTACAATACAATATTACAATACATTATTACAATACACTATTACAATATACAATTCAATAAAAGAAAAAATGCAAGACAAAATAAATTATAAAATAAATTACAATAAAACCATAAAAGATAAGGAAAAAAAGATTCTGGAATATTACAAAAGAAAAAGCAATCTAGAAGCCAATAAAAATCAATTACCTAAATTTAAAAAACGTACCAAAAAAAATATTCTAAATATGCAAAATATGCAAAATACAAATATGCAAAATACAGAACAAAAAATAAATGATACAACTAAATTAACTAAATTATCTAAATCATCTAACCTTGCAAAATTACCTATACCAGAACCCACTAAACCCAATATGTCAAAAGTTGTAGTAATGGATTAAAATATATTAAAATATATTAAATATGGATTAAAAATGGATTAGGAATAATAATTCTGCTTCTAAATATTAGGTTTGGCTAGATTAAAGCGTGGTGTAATCATCATTCCTTCCAATTCCTGCATTAATAATTTGCAGGCATATGGGATGCGTAATTCCATAAATTCGGAATAATTTTCACAACCACCGCATTTACGTTCGCCGTCTTCCCCATTAGGATTAACAATACTAAACAATCCACATTCCTTACAAATATAAACTGTAAATTTATCACTTACATCCATCATTCTTTCTTTTAAAAATCCCATTGCACCGTGGGCAATTAAACAATTATGTGCAACTACCCCATTCGCAAGGAAACTTTCTTCTTTATCTACTTGAATATCATATACTGGATGGATGCCACCCGGGCGGATATCTAACACTTTCAAGTTCATAGTGGGGAGGACTTCGCTTTCTCTACACACGCCATAACAAGATTCATTGGCATTTGTTTTAAACCAACAATATGCATCAATATTCTTCAAAAATTCTGTTGATGTTGGAAACTTTGAACTAGGTATTTTTCCACCCCCCCGTCCATTAATTAAGTATTCCTTAATATCACTCGCATTTGGTATAGCAAAATTATGTAATAATGGTTCAATAGCTTTTAATTCCTCTACAGCTTCTTTAATAGCCCAAACTGTTGATATAGTTTTATTAGAATTAGATTGCTTAATTTGCTTATAATCAGTTAATTCATCAACCTTATTGATAATCCATTTTTTTTGGCTTATTACTCCACAACGTAAGCGAGCATATGCCACTGCTGCTTCCATTCGCTGATTCTTATGACAGCAATATCGGAAACCTATTTTTTCATAGAATGGTATTAATTCATGCATATCCAAATGTAATACTATTTCATAATTCTTTTCATTATCTTCTAATCGTTTTTTAGATGCACTATTAATTTTTAAATTTTGAATAGTTACTCCTTTAATATCAAATCTTTGTAATAATTTTTTAATATTTTCCATCATTTGTTTTAATGAATCAATATGCCCAATTACTTTACTCTTTGAGAATGAGATATAACTAAATGTATTTTTACTAATATTACAAGTATGACCGTCGCCGCCAAATAATCCACCTAGAAATTCTCTTACTAATGGTAAAGGGCAATTTGCATCCAATATAAAAGTAGGCAAAGTAGATGCTTGACTTACTTTAGCACCCGTCATAATTCCATCTAAATCTAAAATGCTATCGACCAAAGAATGGGGAACTTTTACTATATATATATTTCTAGTATTTGCCTTAAAATTAGTTTGTGTAATTGGTGCAAATAATTTAATATCTTCTACTAATCTTTCCAAATCAATCTTATGACCTATAAAAATAGTTGCACTAATACCTTTATTACTTATATATCCATCTGTTAATAAATAACCAAGTATTCTAACAAATGCCATAGACTTAAAATATTCATCTTCTGTATTAGTTTTTAATGTTAAATTATCACTAACTTTCAATGACCAATTATTACAATCTTTTATTTCATCATTAATACTTATAGTTGGATATTTTACACTACATTTAAGTCGTGATTCGCCAATTTTTAATTCATTAGCCTTAATCCATTCATTATTAGATGTTAGCATTTTATGTTCAGGTGTGCAAGTTATTTTGCGACCATCCTCTAAATATATATCAACACATTCACGTTCTCCTTTATTTAAAAATTCAGTTTGTTTTGATGATGTCATACCATTTTGCTCTCGGTTCCAACCCAATATATTATATTGTTTCCCCTTAAACTCTTTAAGATTTACTGACAATCCAAAAGTTGTAGGGATTGGGGTGGTTCCAATATGGCAATCACGTTCCATTTCCATTCAGTCCATTCATTTTTCCGCCCAAAATATGTTTTCAATATTTAAAATATTTTTTTTTTATATTTTTCTATATAGCGTAAAATGAACCCGATAGACCTTGTGTTGCAGCACTTATTCTATCAGCCTGTTCTCACAGGGGTCAGTACGTTCCTTAAGCAGGTGTTGTATTCTTTAACAACTACCCACCCACACCTTTCCGCACGTTACCGCGGGTGATCGTAAATCACCTCGCATCGAGATTGTCCTTCTCTTTGATAAACTATTAACAAATGTTATCAAAGAATTAGGAGATTCCTCGAACCAGGTTGTGTTGCCATTTACAAGCCAAATTTATTTTTATATATTTTTTGTTGCTTCGGCTCTGACTCCTGCAATAGGATGCATAAACATTCATCCAAGTCAGTTAAGTAAATGACTAGGGGACATATTGCTTCCCTTGGAAACAATCCCCTCTTGTTGGCAAAATAGAACTCACCAACCCTTAATCCTCCATCGCGCGATCGTCCTTCTTGAGGTTGTCGCGTTAATTGTACTACTGGTCCACTTGCTCTCGAGTGGGTTTTATCTAAAACCATATGTTTCAGTCTTTGATAATATGTTGGTCCAAAGAATAATTTCACGTCCATTTGCTGACCAGTTATACCAGAATACATTATTTCATCCCCAGTATAATTTAATCCATTAGCCTCTAGAATACTACAAATTTTATCATACGGCACCTTATTAAATGGGGTGCAATCACTATATCCACCTAATGTGGCACTAGCTTTTCCCAAAATGCATTCCATTAATTGTCCAATAGTCATTCGGCTTGGTATCGCATGAGGATTCATTATAATATCTGGTGAAATGCCATCTGCATTAAAAGGCATTTGGTCTTGGGGGTAAATCATTCCGACGGTGCCTTTTTGGGCGCATCGAGATGCAAATTTATCGCCAATAATAGGAATACGTTCTGTTCGCATTCGAATTTTAACAAATCGGAAACCATCCGCATTGCGGTCAGTATAGATTTTGTCAACAAACCCGCTTTCATTACTGCGTAAACTAGTGCTACAATCTTTATATAATTGATGCCCATTTTCATCTAATTTGTTCTTCAAAGGTAAAACTTTACCAATGATTATATCATCGCTAGTAATATATTCGTTTTTTTTAACAAATCCGCGTTCATCTAATTTATTATAATTGCCGGGTTTAGTTCCACGGGTATATTTAGTATTCGGTTTAGCAAACTTTTCTTCTCGTCCACTAGATTGAATTTTCTTTTCATCATCTTTATATGTGCGGTAAAAAGTGGCTCTAAATAATCCACGGTCAACTGCACCTTGATTTAATAAAACACTATCTTCCATATTATAACCAGTATAGCAACCAATTGCAACCATAGCATTAACTCCACAAGGCAATTCATCATAATTAATATATTTAGCAAATCTAGTACGAACTAATGCTTTTTCTAAATTATTCATAACATATGCTAATGTATCCATTCGTTTTTGAAAATTACGGGCAAATAATCCTATAGATTGCTTACCCATAGCACAATTACTAGATAGAAAGCCATCTCCTGCAATAAAACTATGATTACTAGATTCTACAGTAATATCGCTTACTAATTGATTTTCAACTTCAATAATACTTAATATGGGTATATATAATACATTAGCTTGTGATTCCAAATGAATATTTGGAAAATGTGGTGATGTGCTACGCGAACCATTTCTAGAACCATTTCTAGAACCATTTCTAGAACTATTATTGGAACTAGAAGAAGAATTTATATTTTCTCTATACTCGAAAATTTTTCTATATTCTTGTTGGATTTTAATATTTATAATATCTTTAGTTTCATATGGATTTTCACTCATTAAAATGCCAATTTTAGTAAATTGATTCATTTTTTCAACTTCCATCCATCCTTCAGTGGTCATAAATTTATGGTCTGCAGTTGCAATTATTTCCCTTCCAGAAATAGTTGTTATTTTATAAACTTTTGTTAAAGCCGGTATAATAAAGTGTCTTATTACTTTAGTTTCATCAAGTTCCATATGTTTAGGGTTAAATGTAACAACCAAATCACCAATAACAATGTCTTTAATTTTCTTTCTTGTTCCATTAGCCATTAATACGGTTTCTTCAATACCTAAACATTGATAACAATTTCTGGGCGATTGATTGTCATCTGGGAATGGAATTACACTTGCAACTGCACCTAGAATCAACCCTGGATATATTTCACAATGAGTAAATTTATTATTATATGGAAAATTATCTTTATCTAAATCTTCAATTGTCATTGCATAATAACAATTATTTACTTCATTAGTATCAATATATTCTATAACACCTTCATTTCCAAATATATTTGTTAATGATATAGTATTTCCTATGTTATAATTTGTTAATGTATTTAAATTTTGATTAACTAATTCGTAAAATTTAGGACTAATTAGAAAATTAAAGGCATATTTTATTTCTTTAAATTTCTGATAAAATTCATTAGTAATTCGTAATTTATTATTATTATTAATATCATCAACGATATACATTGGACGAACAAATCGCCCGGCATCAGTATATATTTTAATAGTACATTGGTCAATATTCCAATAAATACCTGTAAAAATATTTATATTTGCTTGTCTTCTTTGGGAACGTAATTCCCTGACAAATTCAGCGGGATTTGCAGTAATACCTAACCAATCACCATTAACAAATATTAAACAACTATTGCTTGTTTCTAGAGATGTAATATCTTCTACCTTTTTAAAATAATCAAGTGTATAAATCAAATTACGTACAATAATACTATTACTATTTGGAGTAATTTTAGATACTAGTGATAAATTCTTAACTAATCCTACAGGTTGTCCCTCTGGTGTTTCAGCAGGGCATAAATAACCCCAACTAGTACCGTGTAATTTACGTGGCTTAACAATCTTTCCATTACTTCCAGTTTTATCACTAGGGGAATTAACCCGTCGCAAATGAGATATAAAACTTTGATGACTTAAACGATTAAGAACTTGTGCAGTTCCGGCTTTTATATTTCCTTTACCACTTGTTTTCATACCCCAATTACCAGTTGCCAATGCATATTTCAATCCACCATCAATAATAGTAGGTTTAATGATTTTATAAATATTATTGTTATTAATTAGGTCAAAAATATCACGTCGAGACTTATTATTTTTAATTTCACGTGTAACACTTTTAACTATATCCTTAACTAATTTATTAAAACATTGGCGAAATTGTATGGCTAACAATCTTCCAGGTGTATCTGCACGTTTATTATCATAAGCATCCCTATCATCATGAGGAATATAATTATTCTGAACTAGAATTAATTTACGACACATATAGCCAATATATTTCGCCTTTTTATCAAATCCCTTGCCAATATGTGGTAAAATTTCATCTTCTAAAACTTTATTTACATATTGTATTTTATCCTCTTGAGTAAGTTTAATTTCCCGGTTAGTATTTTTAAATTTTAAATAATTAATCATTATTTCTTGAAATTTTTCAGGCTCTGCATTACTACTAATACAATGATTTTTACAAACTTTTTTAAATCTCTCAAAACTATGTTTTAATATTTCAGTTATAAATTTACCTGTTGTATCTTCCAAATTCCACGTAATATATTCAATTAATTTCTTATCAGTTTTAACACCTAAAGCCTTTAATAATATAAATATTGGAACCGGATTTTTAAAACTAGGTATCTCAAATTCAATACTATTATCTCTATACACATATCTAATTATATTAGCAGTTACTACACTGAAATATTGATCGGATACACAACGTATTTCTATTTCCTTCCCTTTTAATTTTTTCTGATTATTAAATACAAATGCCTCATTTTCTGCAATACGTTCTTGCGAAATAATTACTTTTTCATTGCCTCCTATTATAAAATAACCACCAACATCGTAAGGGCATTCACCATTTTGTTCCAACGTAGTACCATCTTTTTTATTTAATACACAATTTGTACCCATAACCATAATTGGAATACGACCAAAATTAATATTATTGAAAATTTCCTCTTTAAAATCTTCTTGGTCTAGTGTTTCTATTATTGTTTCAGTTCCATCTGCATTAATAATAATGGTCGGATTACTACTGCTTCTAATTAAACGAGTTAATTTTACATTTAATGTAAGCGGTGCGCTATAAGTTAAATTACGTAATTTAGCAATATCTGGTATCATAATCTTAAAACTACCATCATTTTCGTGAATAGTTGGTCTTCCTAAATTATAATTTAGGAAATCAATATGTAATTCCAATTTATGCTTATTTGCATTTACATCATAATTAAAATATAATTTACGAGTATTAAATTGTCTTATAATATCACCAATATCTTTCTCTATAAATTGCTTATAGGATGTGTGTTGGTGATTTACTAATTCCCTATTATTATGCTGACTTAAAATACTATCAATAACATCAAATGTATTAGTATAATAATCAAAATTATTTACACTTTTACTTTCACTTTCACCTACACTTTTATAATTGCTAATTTTATCTGTACTAATATCTTTCATAATTTCCTTGAACTGATTTTTAATTTCTTCTTGATTATTATATTTTCCATTAGTTTCTACATTACTGACTGCCTCTACATTACTGATTGCATTATCTATTAATTTATTTTCAGAATTCACTTCGATATTTACATCTACATCAACACCTGTTTTTCCTATATCGGTTTTTCCTATATCAATATTAGTTCTTGATTGTTTGACTTTTTTTGTTATCTTTGTTATTTTAAGTTGAGACATATTACAAACGTTTTTATTATAATATTTTTGGTTGAAGTAAAGTAAAAAACTTTTCAATTTTTTAGTATTACTAAAAATCAAGAATAATTATGTATTAAAAGTTATTTTTTAAATCAATCAATAATCATTTAATAAACAATAAACAAATATAATAAATATTAAATTTAATATTAAATTTTAATTAAAATTTTAATTAATTGTAAAATATAATCAATTATAGTATTTTTTAACTTAAAAAAATATTCGTAAACTCTAAAATCAAACATCAAACTATTATATAGAAAAAAAGTAATACAAATATTGATAATACAAATATTGATAATAACAATCTAGGTAAAATGTCTAATACACCATCAAGAAAATCTAATCGCAAAATAAAACTAAATTCTAAATATAAAGATACCATACAAAATAAAAAAAATAAAAATAATGATAATGATCCAGAATTTATTTATTGTACAGAATGTAATATGATAATTGATAATGATATTTTAGAGCATTATATATTTGATGGAAGAGATGTATGTGATTTATGCTATAATGAATTATCTAAACCACCATCAAATACTAATTCATCAAATATTAATTCATCAAATACCAATTCATTATTTACTAATCCATCTAATATAAATTTTTTTAGTAATCCACCAATTGTGCCAATAACACCAATTATACCAATCACACCAGGTATACCTGCTACACCATCTTTTAAATTTAGTCTGGCGCCACAACCAACACAACATAAACCGTTTCAAAATGGTAATAACCCTAACAAAATAAGATTAATTTTTTTTAATAATACTCCTGATACTAATAAAGATTCTACTAAAAAACCTGGTGAAGAAAAACAATCAATAATGACAGAAACAAATAATAAAAAACATAAGAATAATAACAATAATAAGAGCAATAATAATAATTGTACAACTAGGAAAGATAATGAAGATGGAGATGCGGATGGAGATGCGGATGGAGATGAAAATGGATATGTAGATGGAAATAATGATAATATAGGTAATTTATTTTTGCAATCATTATTAAATAGATTGCATAATTGTGAACCTGATAATACAAACACTACAAACAATAATGCGGACAATGAAAATGAAAATGAAACTGAAAAAGAACTAGAAAATAATTCTAATCAACCAGTAGAATATGAATGGTTGGGTTCAAATATAAAAAATATTGATGATTTAATTGAATTAGGTAAATCATATCATTCTAGAAAGCGTAAACGTCATAATCTTAATCTAAAACTTTTAAATCGACTAGTGGAACCTTTAACTGAATTAAAAAATATGATTGGTATGCAAGATGTTAAAAAAATAGTTTTCGACCAAATAATTTATTACCTGCAACAATTAGATGATAAAAACGTAGATATGTTACATACTGTAATTGTAGGACCTCCCGGTGTCGGAAAAACGCAACTGACTTATATAATAGCTAAGATTTATAATAGATTAGGTTTTCTGAAAACAGATAAGGTAATTTGTGCTAAACGAGATGACTTAATTGGAGAATTTATAGGGCAGACTGCACCCAAAACCCGTAAAGTTTTAGAACGGGCGTTGGGTGGTGTATTATTATTGGATGAAATATATTCGCTTTCACCTACATCAGATAGGGATTTTGCAAAGGAGGCTATCGATATGATTAATATGTATTTATCAGAACATGCTCATGATTTAGTTTGTGTGGTTGCTGGATATAAGAAACCTACGTATGAAAAATTCTTTTCCCAAAATGAAGGTTTAGCCCGCCGTTTTACACATCATTTCGAAATAAAAGGATATACACCAGAAGAATTAGGATTAATTTTCAAGAAGTATCTAGAAGAGCAAAAATGGTTCCTAAGTTCATCTATGGATGAACTCACGCCAATTATTAAAGAAAATATGGAAATATTTCCCAATTTTGGTGGGGATATGACAACATTATTTGCTTGTTGTAAAAAAACACATTCTAGAAGACTATTAGATATACCTACTGAGGAAGAATTGGAAAATACTAAAAAGAAAATTATGCTTCCAGATATAATTACCGGAATCAAATTATTTAGAGATATTAAAACAAAACATTCTTCTAGTGATGAAGAAGACAAGGGAAAATATATGCATATGTATAGTTGAACAAAATAAATATTTTTATATCCATATTTTATTTTATCTGTATTTTTTTTTATCCCTATTTATTTTATAAATTGACTTTTCAATAAATCATTAAGTAAAATAATTTCTGCTTCCTGCTCTCTTATCATTCTATATGCTAAGTATATAAGAAAATCGCTTTTAGTATGTTTTAATAGAATTTTACACATATCAATTGCAACTTGATGATGTGGTATCATATGCAATTCTATCAGTCATAATCTTATGATTTGGATTATGATGTGTATTTAACGAAAAAAATGACGGGTCGCAATAAGTATTTGTAAGACCGATTACATTTGGATAGATAAATGAAGAAACTGTTGGAATAAATGGTTGATTATTGGTTATTTCAGATACATTGTCGGTTTTATGTTTTAATTCTCCAAACATCATAGCAATTTCATATTTTTGCGTCCATATAAGTTCTCTTAAAACTTTCATAATAATATCTGTTTTTGTATTTTTAATATGTTGAATGCTTATATCAATAGCCATTTGATGATGAGGTATCATATGTTTAAGAAAATCTTTATCAGATAAAAATACTCTACACGGATAATTAGCATTTGCATTGGTATTAACATTATTAAATGTTTCATAAATTTTATAACAATATAATGTTATAAAAAAAAATAAAACAATTAAAAAATAAACACTTAATAAAAATATAGTCATAGCTATAGCCATAGTCATATCTAATTAGATAAAATATATATTTTAAAGTATTGGATTAAAATTACAGATAAGCAAGCATAAAATAAATATTGTCAATTAACTTGTTTGTCTTGATAAATAAATAACATATGCTAGAAGCAAAACGATAATAACCACCAGGATGATAATAGGTATTTTATAAGTTTGTAGAAAATTACTTGCAGAACTACCATTATTTATTACGCCTGCTGAAGTAGTTGTAGTAGTAGCAAAATCTTGCAATGATGTTTGCAATAACGGTGTAGTAGTTGCAATCTTAGTAGCATTATTAATAGCGTCTCTTCTACATTTATGAACTATTGTATTATCTTCTTCTAGAATACTTGGATGTTCTGCGATAACATTTTGTGTTATGCTAGGTATTGCAACAGGAACAGTAATATTGCCGGTGCTTGATATGGATTGTGTTTCAGTTGGTTGTGTTTCCGTAGGTTGGGAACCGACACCCAATCTATTTTCCACACTTGAAATAATATTACTAGAACTAGAACCTAAATCATAAGTTATTCCTTTTGTTTGTGCTGTAGTAGGTAGAACAGTGCCATTTGATTTTACACTAGCATTATAATTTGCAAGCCCAATAGGAACGGTTCCTTGTGGTATTTTATTATTTACTTTTGGATAATATAAATCTTTTGGATTAACTGCATCAATTTGGGTTTCTTCTTCTGGAATCAATTCTAATTTTATCTTTGTTGTTTTATTTTTAATTTTAACAATGCTACCCCCTTTTCCAATACATTCATCAGTGTCTTCATTTCCAGTAATTCCTGAACCACCAACACATACAGTATCTAAAACTTGGATGGGCGCCCCCTTTGGAATATCATCTACACTAATATAATCATTATATTTATTAGGATTATTTCGAATTATATTATTAAATAATTTGGTTTGGATATCTAGAAGAGATATATGTTCTGGTGTGTATTGTGATATTTCCTGAGTGCTAGAACCATTACTTTCACTACCACTAGAAAAATGTTCTTTTTTTTGAATAGATTTTAAAGGTGGTGTAACACTCGGCGAATGATTATATAATTGTCTTTGTCCTGTTGGTTTTACACTTGATGTTTTAGTGGTGGATTTTAATCCGCCTGTTATTCGTGATTCTTGTGTTACTTTGAATCCAGAGGGTGAAGGTTTAGAAATATTGAAAAACTTTTCCATTACATCATCTTTATATTCTTTTATATTTTCCTTTATATTTTCCTTTATATTTTCCTTTATATTGTCTTGTTCATTACCTAGTTCACATTCTTGATTGATTTGCTTATTTATTTGCTTACTAACCATTTCTAGAGGTGCAATACCTGAAATATTTTTTTGTTCGGTACTAATTCCGTGGTCTATAAGAAACTGAATTATTTCACTTTTGGTATTAGGTACGGTATTGTCATCTTCTTTATAAGAAGGACAATTTAATACACAATAATGAATTAAATTATTTCCATTCTTATCCACGCCTTGGATGGGGGAATTATTACTATATAACATATTTATAATACGTAAATCACCTGTTTTCATTGCATAAAACATTGCGGTCTCACCATTATTATTTGGAATAGTTAAATCTATACCCTGACTCAATAATGAACTAATATTGTCTAAATTTTTTGCTAATACCGCTAAGTGTATTGGAGTTTCACGCAATTTATTTTGGACGTTTAAATTGGCTTTTAATGCAATTAACATAGTCAAAATATCATTATAAGAACTCTTGGCAGCGATATGTATTAGCCGATTATTATAATCATCATTAGTAAGAGGAAAATTAACACCTTTATATTTTCGAATATATTCTTTAACATAGGAAATATTGTTCTCTAGAATGGCTTGAGTTACTCTAGCATCATCAAAAGATGTATATGTCATATCAGCTTTAGCATTTTGAAGTAAAGTATTTACAGTCATTGTTTCTAGAGAACTACAAGAATCACTATAACAATCATTAACTAAATTTGTTGCCATTTTAACTGTAGGTTCAATAGTATCATTTATTTTTGCTTTAGTTATTTTACATATCATATAGGGGGTTGGGTCTTGCCATCCAGATTCTTTTACATTTGCCGTTGTAGATAATTTTATTCCTTGTAATTGACTACCTTGATATAATGGCATAATCTTTGGAAATTTTTGCATAAATTGTTTGGTAAATTCTGGATTAGGGCTAGTAGTTAGGTCATTTGGATCACAACATACGGAAACATCGCAACCTTTTGCAGCAGATATACGATATAAAGCCGTTTTCATTGAATCTAAATCTTCCTTACTGTAATCTCGCCCGGTATTAGGATTTATACCAGTAATTCCATTAATATAAAAGGGTGAAATACAATTACAATTTTTATTATTTTTAACTGAAGTTAATTTCAAATATGAATCCATTTCAAGTATTTCAAGTATTTCAATATTTTATTGAGGTATTCCTTTATTACTTACTATATATAAATATAATCTATTCTTCCAAATTACTAATTCTTATTATTTCAATTCTTATAATTTCAATTCTTATTATTTCATTCTAATTATTTCAATTTGGTTATCATAAGGCGAAAATAAAACAAAAAAAACATAGAAATAATTTACAAAGCAATTGGTGGTGCTGGTGTAAATGCACCAGGAGCAAATGCAGGTGGAGCCGCAACTGGAGGGGCTTGGGCTGGTGGTGCTCCAAAGGCAGGGGGTGGTGCTCCAAAGGCAGGGGGTGGTGCTCCAAAGGCAGGGTGTGGTGCTCCAAATACGGGCCTAGGTGGTTTTTTAACACATTTTCCGCCTTGTTCATAACATCCTGCATACTTACATTGGTCTCTACTAGCTGGGGTTGGAATTGCAGCACATCTTGCATCTTCTGGATCAACAGATTGAATTGTTTGTTGTTGTTGAAATCCACCCGGACCTTGTTGTAATATATCAACTTTAGCTTGATCTAATCCAGTTAATGGTGTAAGTGCTGTAGCAAATTGAGGTGCAGCTTGGGGAAGTGGTGCTGCAAAAGCCGCTGCCGCAGGAATACCTTGTATGGCGGCTTTGGCTTTTTTCTGGGATGGTGTTAAATATATATCTAAAACAGACTTTTTAGTTGATTCGCTGGTTTTTTCAGTGCCAATTTTAATTGCACTGGGTAACTTGTTTTCACCCTCAGAAGATTCTCTTGATTTATTAGAATCATTATCCTTTTCAGTATTATTAAATTTTTGAAATATTGACATATTACCTCGAGAACCGGTACGTTTTTTTGTCTTTTTTTTACCAGTGCCAGACTTAGTTTTAGTTTTGGTTTTACTTTTATTATCATATCCAGATGAATTAAATGATTTATGTTTTTTTTTTGTTGAAACAGATGAAGTAGTTGAAACATTAGAATCATTATTACCAAAAATAATTAATTTACTTTTCCGTTTAAGATTTTTTTTTGTTGTTGCTAGAATATCTTTCAATACTTTTTTAGTTGCTGAAAAACTAATAATATAATTATTATGAGGAATTGTTCTACTTTTTTTTATATTTTCAATTGTTTGCACATATAGTACAATTTCATGTTTACCAATATCAACGTGCATATTTTTAATAAACATATGTTCTCGTCCTGCAAAATATTTATCTAAAACATAATCAATTTGACGCATAATATGTTCTTTTCGGAATGCACTAGGGGTTGTTTCGGTTTCAATTAAATAATTTCTAAATAAAATTGGTAATGATTTATCCACTTTGCCATTTTTAAAATTTTCTTTCATAATAACTTTTTTAAAAATATTTTCCATACCTTTAAAATTAGCATAATCATCCAATTTTTCTAAATTTTGTATATGAGTGTCATATGATTTATTATATTTTTTTGTAGCAGAATCCAATTCTTCATAATTTTTAATTAAACTAGCTTCACTAGTTTTAGTCCTTTTGATAGTTTTAGTAAAGGAATCCCCACCAAAATCAAATAAATTAAAACCACCTTTTAAGGTATTATTTGGTCGTGTAATTATTTGTGCATTATGTTCTGCATTATGTTGTTCTTTGTTAATTTCTTTTTCCATTTAATTAAATAATACTTCTAGAAATACTTACAATAACCAAAGAAAATTATTTGTAGTTATTCTAAAATAAACTATATCTAACTATATCTAACTATATCTAACTATATCTAACTATATCTAACTATATCTAACTATATCTAAGAATATAAAAATAAATGCTATCTAGAATAAACATATTGAAAATTTTGTAAAATATAAAAAGCAAATAGAAAAAACAAATAGAAAAAGCAAATAGAAAAGCAAAAGTAAAAGTAAAAGTAAAAAAAGATATTTCTAGAAAGTAGAATGAAGCAAATTGGTGAATATATAATTACACATTCTAATATATCTAAGGGTGCATTTGCTTCTATTCATAAAGGGGAACATAAATATACACATAAAAGTGTAGCAATTAAAGAAATAAAAGTTAAAAATATTAATAATCTTAAAAACTATGTAATACGAGAGTTAGAGATACATAAAAAACTTAATCATCATAATATAGTTAAGGTATATGATATAATAATTAGCAATTCAGAAAATGTAGTATATATGATTATGGAATATTGTGAATATGGTGATTTACAAAAATTTCAAAATAAAAATCCATTTAATGAAAAATATATTCAATGTTATATGCTTCAATTAAGAGATGCACTGAAATATTTACACGATAATAATATTGTACATAGAGACTTAAAACCGCAAAATATTTTATTAATAAGTCCTTTAACTATTAAGATAACTGATTTTGGATTAGCACGAAATATTACTGAAAATGATACTAATACCAATACTAATGCTAATACTAAAGATAATGAAATAGAGCAAGATTTATTTTCAACATATTGTGGTAGCCCTATTTATATGTCTCCAGAATTGTTAAATAAACAACATTATAATTCTAAATCGGATTTGTGGTCAGTAGGTATTATACTTTATGAATTAATTACTGGTTCTCCACCATTTATTGCTACTAATTTAAAACAATTAATAAATAAGGTTAATTCTGAATCAGTTGATTTAAATAAAATTGATAACACAATAATATCACCAGAATGTTTTGATTTATTAAAACAATTATTAAATACGAATAAAAATACTAGAATGGAATGGGAAATGTTTTTTACACATAAATGGTTTGATGTTAATATGATAATGCGAGATGATAATTTAATAATTGAGAATCCTCTAGAATATGATTTATTAAACAAAATATCTATTCCAATGACACATAGTAGGTCATTTAGTTCTAGTGATGTAAAAATAAATAAACACAACCATAATATACATAATAATACACATAATAATTTATCTAGTAATTCATCTAGTAATTTAAAATTTAGTAATAGTTTGCAAATTGAACAATTAAATGATACAAAACATAATAAAAATAACAATAACAACAATAACAACAACAATAACAACAATAACAACAATAACAATAACAATAATAATAATAATAATAACAATAGTGATGAATCTGAAATATTTTCATCATCATTTCCTAAAAGTAAAAGTATAATTAAAAATAAAAATACAATTACAAAACAATTTACATTCAATCTTAAATCATCGCAATTTTCAGATAATATTTTACCTAAAAGCCAAATTAGTGATATAAATTTAAGTGATTTAGAACAAGATGATATTCTAGAAACAAATACTACAACAAAACCAATTAATATTAATACTAACAATATATATAGACATCAAGATAGATTTCAAGATAGATATATATCCATTTCTAGTAGTAATTCAACAAGCAGTTTATCTAATACACCTAAGCAAAATAACTTATCAAATAACATACATAATAGTCCAAATTCTAAAAACAAAAAAAATGATGAATCTCCCCGAAGTATTATAAATGCTTTAAAATTTATTAAAGAAACATATGATTACCTTAGCAATGATACTAAATCAATATAAAATATTACAATTATTTTTTACATTTTATCTATATTTTTATCTATATTTTATCGAAAAATACATATTACTAAAAAAACAAAATAAAAACAAAATAAAAAATTGAAAATACATTGTATTTAAGTATAATATAATTCTACCCTCTAGAAGCAAATAAGCAACGCAAAATATTTCTTAAAAATGGCTACTTTTAATGATATAATAAGTTGCACTTTGAAAATTGATAACCAGAAAAGCAAAACTAATTCAGATAAAAAAAATAATACTGCCAACTCAGAATTAATTCTAGAAGGTAATGCAAATCCAAATCTAAATGGTAATGTAATGGAAAGGGAAATTCTATTTACAATAGATGAAACTAAACCAATAGAAGGTAATGTTGCTCACGATTTAATCTATTATCTAGACGACACTAAAATTTATACTCCCACTAAACAATTAGGAAAATATACTCTTAAAAATCATCAACTTACCTCTCTATATTATATGCGAGGATTAGAACAAATGTTATATGATGTCAGAAGAACTGTTAAAAATCCTGACAATAATGAAGATAAATTAATTATTTCATCCACGCATTATACAAATGTAGGGGTATTAAGTGATAAAGTAGGTGCCGGGAAATCTTATTGTATTATGGCATTACTTAATGAAGTCAAAAGTCTTTCCTATAAACAATTACCTTTTCGTGATGTGGTTTATGGTTCTAATGATATTAAATTAAAAGATTTTAATAAGTTGGATACTAATATTTTATTAGTTCCTCACGGATTAGTAGGGCAATGGAAAAAGTATCTAGAAGATAGTGGATTAAAATTCCTAACAATTCAAAAGGCTAAAGATATATTTGAACTAGCAGATAATACCTGTAAATTTAAGGGCAAACATTTTTCAATGATTGCTAAGGAAGATGATGAAAAAGTAATTGATTCTGGTGATGAAGAGATTTCAGATGAAGATAATACACAATCTACTAATTCACCCAAATCCAAGAAAACATCAACCGCCACTGCAAAATCTGCAAAATCCGCAAAATCATCTAAGACACCTAAAACTAAAGCCACTTTGAATACAACTAGTGATAATGCAAAGGATGCAAAGGATGCAAAGGATGCAAATGATGCAAAGGATGATATGAATGTTGGTTCAAAGGTTGATACAACTAATAAGCCTAAGAAGAAAGTAGTAATATCTAAACGTTCCAAGGAAGATGCAAAAGCAGAAGAAATTAAATTAGCTGAAAAACAAAGTGCTATCCAGAATGAACTGGAGGAAGATAAGGAGGAAGATAAGGATGATAAGGAAGATAAGGAAGATAATAAGGAAGATAATAAGGATGAAGATGATACATCAGTATTTGATAAAAAATATTTAGAAAAGCAAAAAAAAAAATTATCTGAAGAATATAATAAATTAAATGCTGAACATAATATTAAATCTGCAACTCTCTGGCATCATAACTATAATTCTTCTAAAAGACAAACTATTTCGAATGAATGTAGTATTATTCAAAAAAAAAGAGATGAAATAAAAAAACAATTAAATGATATTACACAAAAAATAAAAGCCAATGAATTAGATACTGGTGCAATTAAGGTTACTGATATCCAAACAATACATAAATGTTTTGAAACTGGATTAAATATACTTCCTAAGAGTCTGGAATCCTTTATTACTAATTTAGGTCATCTAGATAAAACTAAAGTCGAAAAACTTGATGTTATTCTGGTAAGTGCAACATTCTACAACCTATTTGCATTATATCTGAATCAAGATAAATACACCATAAATCGTATTATAATTGATGAATGCAATTCTATCAAAGGCAATCGATTAGTCGAAGTCCGCCGGATTTTTACTTGGCTAATTACAAGTTCAATTAGCAGTATGATGACTTCCAGCGGATATATTAAAAAACAAATTCCAGACCCACAATATGGTTATGCAAGATATACTCGGGAGCGGACAGTAAATTCCACCGGTTTCATCCTTAATATTATAAAAGAAATGTATGAACATCAAGCGGAAAATAATAAGTTATATTTAGTAAATCGACCAGAATACATAGAACAATCTATGTCATTGCCAGAAATGAAAACAATTTTAGTAATTAGCAAGGATAATCTCAATATTCAAGTATTAGGCGGAATTGTTTCGCACGATGTATTACAAATGCTTAATGCTGGTGATATTGATGGAATTGTAACTAAATTAGATGTTGCTGTTGGTAATGAGACCAATGTTATTGAAATGGTGACTAGCAAATTTCAAGATGAACTTAAAGTCAAGGAATATGAACTGAAAGTTGCAATAGAAAATCCTAAATATAATCCTAATAATGAAACTATTGGAGTTATTAATAAGAGGATAGCAATTAAAGAATTAAAAGATAAAATTGCTTGTATTGAGGAACGGGTTATGACTATTGAAAGTTGTCCTATTTGCTTTGATGATTTTAATAATCCGTCAATTACACCTTGTTGTAATAATAAATTTTGCTTTGATTGTATTACAATGTCATTAAATAGTAAATCTCAATGCCCACAATGCAAAGCCGAGCTTACAATCCAAAAAATGATTGTTATTTCAAATAAAACAAAGGCAGATATGGGCAAACCCGTGGTGGTAGACAAAAATAAAAAGAAAGCATTACTAATAACACCTGATAGTTATGAAGGCAAAATGGAATTACTAAAAGATAGTGCAAAACAATTTTCTAAATATGAAAATATGGATAAAATTTTTGAATTGAACAATGATAATACTGTTAAAAAATATTTAATATTTACTGAGTATGAAAGCTCATTGAACGATAAAATCACAAATATTTTAACTAAGTGGAATTTAAGTTATGCTAGAATAAAAGGTTCTGGCGTAATGATTTCTAATACGGTTGAACAATATAAAACAGGTAAAATTAATACTTTATTAATTAATTCTAAATATTTTGGCAGTGGAATGAATCTAGAAAATACCACCGATATTATCATCATCCATAAAATGCAATCGGATGTAGAAATGCAAGTTATTGGTCGAGCCCAACGTTTTGGTCGAGTGGGTAATTTGCGTGTCTGGAAATTATATTATCAGAATGAAGTTGAAAATTGATTTTATGTTTAGATAATGTTTTTTTTATTTTTTTATTTTTGTATTCTAGATAACATAAAAAATTGAAATTAGTATATCATTAATAACTAAAATACATTTATAATTTAATTACAAATCTACTATTTTAAACCTATTAATTAAAAAACCAAAATATTATAATGACAGATAAAATTAAAAAAACAGTATCTATCACTAAAAAGAAAAAGGAAAAAACTGAACATATGCCAGATGGAAATAATAATGCCAATCGTATTGAAACCCATATTGAAATCCATAATGAAAATTTTGTTATAACCCAATATAAATCCGCCGTATGTGTATCAGAATTTTTACTAAGAAATGCATATTATGCACTTAATTCATCAAGAGTTAACACCATATTTGAACCATACCCTGCATCTTGGAAACTGAAAACCGAAAGGGAACAATTATTAGAGACTCTAGATATACCAACATATATTAGTGGAAAACATATTAATAAAAATATTGAATTTGTATTAACTGCAATACAAAATAGTTATAATGATTCCGAATTAATTGAAAAACTAGGTTATGAAACATATGAATTGGTTCTATTCATTCTAGAGAGTAATAAAATGATGATTAAAGCAGATAATTTATTGAAATCAACTGATATGATAACTATTAATAATGAATATATTGGTAGAGAAGGTATAAAATCCAAAGATTCTAATGATTCTAAACCAGATATAAATATTCTGTCATCCATCTTGCAATTTAAACTAATTCATACTCAATTAATTGAAGACCAATTCAAAGATAAAAAAACAATATATCTTTATCACGGTAGTCGTTATGAAAATTGGTATTCTATTATGCGTAATGGTATAAAAATAGGTTCCAAAAGCAAATATTTTCTTAATGGTGCAGCTCACGGCAACGGTATATATCTATCTAATGATATTAATATGTCTCTAGGATACTCCAAAACATCTAGATATACACAAAATTATATGACAGAAGATGATAGACAGACGGACAAGCAAATGATATTAGCCATATTTGAAGTAGTGGATAATCCCAAGTGGCATAAAGCAGGTTCAATCTTTGTAGTAGATGATGAAAATGCCTTAGTGTTGAGATATTTATTAGTTTTTAAAGATGCTTATAATCCTGTATCGTATGGTATTTTCAATGCAATTAATATAAAATTGAATAATGGCGGTATTAAGGCTTTAGAAAAAGAAAAAAAAGAAATGGAAACCAAAAATATTACTACTATTCATAATAAACGTTTGATGAAAGAATATCAAAATATTATGAAGCAATCGCAAGAATCTTTAGGATTTCAAATAAAATTAGTTGAAGAAGATAAACTAGATAAATGGATGGTTTATGTTAGTAATCCAGAAAATCCAAAACTAGCCTCGCAAATGCACCAACTAGGTATCCAATATATTGAACTTGAAATAACTTTCAAGGCAAATTATCCAATAGCACCACCATTTATTCGCGTGGTATATCCACATTTTAAATTCCATTCAGGACACATCACTGTAGGTGGGAGTTTGTGTATGGAAATGCTTACTAATCAAGGTTGGTCGCCGACTTTCAATGTAGAAAATGTTATTACCCAAATTAAATTGGCAATTAGCGAAGGTGGAGGGGAAATTGATGAAGCTAATTATAAAAAACGATATACTATGGATGAAGCAGTAGATTCTTTTAAGAGAGTTTTAGCAAGTCATGGATGGGTTTAAAACTATTTGTTTTATATTTCTATTATTTTTTATTATTTTCATAAAATTCGATAAAATTTTATTTTTTTTATAAAATAATAAAATAATAATAATCTAAAAATAATAAAATAAAATAATAAAATAAAATAATATAATAAAATAATATAATAATATAATAATATAATAAGTAATATTTTCTAAATAGTAATAATAATAATTACTAAGTATTTGTCAAGATGCCTTCTAGAAACATAGAAAATAATACAACCAATAAAACAGACAATAATACAGAAGAAGATAGAGAATTAGAAAACATCACTGAAGAAGACAGAGAATTAGAAAACATCACTGAAGAAGACAGAGAATTTGATAGTATTGATGATAGTAGTGATGATGATGAAATGGATAGTAGCGATGAAGAAATGGATAGTAGTAATGAAGACGAGTTAAATGGTAGCAAAGAAGAAGATACTGAAACACAAACAGGTGGTGCCGATTGTGGTGGTTTTAAAAATATTGATGAGGCTATTGCACCATTCGCAAAAATACATCGTCAAATGACTATGAAAATAATATTAGATTGGGCAGAATATAGGAAAATTGGTAAGATTGAGAGATTTAAACAGAAGTTTTTTAAAAGAGGTAGTTTTGGTAACTCTAATAAAATCTTTGAAAAATTTTTAGCATTTCTAGAATGTGTTTATGCAAATAAAATTACAGGAACTGCTATAGAACTAACAGTTGACCAATTAAATAAATATCAAAAAAAGAAAATTAAACAAAGACTTTTAATAGCTATGACTTATATTTATTGCATTGCAATTGGAAAGGATTCAACAAAAATTGATGACTTTATTTCAAAAATTATTAATACTTATCAAGAAGTAGAAAAATTTAGAAAGGAAATTAAATCTAAGAAAAAAGAAACAAAAAAGGAGGGAACTATTAAAACTGAAATTATAAAAGACATTGATAGAGCAAAAGAAGGCAGAGCAAAAATATTAAATGAATTATACAGATCAATATATATTGACTTAATTAAATTACCTCCAGGTCAACTTCCACCAAAACCAGAAGATATGGACACATATGATGATATTACCGTTTATATTTATAATGCACTTCTAGATAGAGCATCCATAAAGGAAAAACAGATTGCATTATCCAAAGAAGCTGCAGCACGTCGTCAAGACGAAATAGATAAGGCAAAGGAAAGAACCGCTGCAGCTGAAGCCAAATTAAAGAATGGTACTAAATTAGTTCAACAATATAGTGAATCTGATACCATTATCAGCACATATATGGCAGAACAGAAGAATATTAATGATAGTATTAGTGGCGCTCTAAATGAAGTTGTTGAAGCCGTAAAAGGCAATTTGCCTAGTACTATCACAGTAAAAGAAGAAGAAATTAAGAAATACCTAAAAAATGAAAGTGATATTGATGAAGTTACAAAACCCGCAATTATTGAAGCTATAAAAAAATTAGGTGGGGATAGAATAGAGTTTATCAATACATTTAATAATTTTATAAATAGACTTAATAACTTGATTAATAATATTAATATTAATTCACAACTACCATTGTTTAAAGACAATCCAACAAGTAGTTCAACAATTAATACAATATTAGCAGGTACTAACAAAGATAGACAAGAATGTATAAATATATTAAAAAATTTGCAAAATCCAGACCTAACTCCCATTCCTAAAGATCTTAGTGAATTTAGTGAAATCAAAAAAATTACCAAAGAACAAGCATTATTATTTACAAACGCAAATATTAATAGTATGGGTGTTAATATTAGTGATTTAACTCCTGATGCATTTGCTGCAATACCTCCAGAATTATTTAAGGATTTTAATGAAAATATCATTGATGCATTCAGCGATAAACAAATTGAAAAGATGACTACGGAACAAGCTAATAAATTAATAGATTTTTTATCGATTACAAGTAATGCAACAACACAAAAAGCCAAATCTATTATGAGAAAAATAGTTTCTAGCAGAACAGCACTTGCAGGTGGTGGTAAAAAAAGGAAATTATTAGTTGGTGGTGCTGCAGTTGCTGCAGCTGCTGCAGCTGCTCCTGCTCCTGAACGAAAATATAATGCCTTGGTTCAAGCATATGTTGACATTATTTTACCTAAAATTCAAAATAAAACTGAAAAGGATGATGAATTAGTAAAACTTCTTAAAGAAGTTACTGAACCACAAAAACAAAAAACAGGCTTATTAAAAAAGCCGATAAGTATCCCTTCTAACTTTCACGGCTCCGCCCTTGAAGACGCAATCAAAAAACAATATGCCCATACGGAAATAGGAACTGCCATAAACATATTTAAGGACATAACACTACAAGATTTGTCAGATGCATTAAAAACAACAGATGGTGCAAAAATTGGAAAAAGTTTAATTACACAATTAGAGAAGAAAGAAGCACAAATTAATGATATTACAGCAGACAACTTTGCTATAATTAGAGATGAAGTTTTTGCAACTTTTACCATCAGCATAATTAATAATTTAAATCAAGAACACATAGAAAAAATTACACCAGGACAAATTAAAGCATTGGCTAACAGTGCAGATGGTTTTAAAAAATTAAACGCTTTTGGTAATAATTTTCAATATATAAAAATTGCTGACCCAATGACATTCCAAGAAATTCCAGGTACTATACTCAATAATATGGATACATCAATTATTAGTGACGCTCAATTAGGAACAATTATACCAAACCAGTTTAATGTTTTAAATAATCCTTTTCTTAAAGCTTTATGTAATGCCGATAAAATTCAATATATTAAGTCAGAAGTTTTTGCGGGAATAATTGAAACAAAATTAAAAGAATTATTAGAAAATAGTAAAAACTGTGTTACTACAGACCAACTTAAAGCACTTAAAACAGCAAAAGAATTTCAACAAACTGATTTATATAAATTTGATTTAAATGAGCTAACTAAGGAACAAATTGGACATATAAATGAGGCACAAATGAAAAAATTATGTGATCTTGCAACCCCAGTAACCGGAGATAATTCAGCAATCGGCGTGGCACTTGTGGCAATTGCGGATGATGCAGGAATTTTAGCATTATTAGGAGGAGCACCAGCAGCACTACCGGGAACTGTCAAAGATTTATATGCGGAAATACAAAGGGTAAAACAACTAGCATCTACTGTTCAGATTGATGCATACAAAATATGTCTTGTCGCAAAAATAATTGATAAAATTGGCGATAAATTATCATCATTGACATCTGATGCAATCTCTGGAATTAGCCCTTTTGTTTTTAGCCAATTGTCTAAATCAATAACAAAGTTAGATACAACTGCTTTGACAAGAGTTACAAATGAACAGGCAGAATATTTTGCAAAATATAGCAGAGTTAGTGAGTTAGAATTTGCTGGTGAAAATTATAAAAATGTAAGTGCAATATTCACAAAAGAATATCCTGCTATAGTTGGAAAAGATTATATAGACCCAATTGATATTGGTGGCTTTATTAATCGTATATGTAATTCTGGGAATTTTGCGGGTGAAAAAATAATATTTGTATCAAAAATAATTAAAGATATTGTCAATAATATAGAAGATGCCAAAAAATTTAAACCAAAACTTTTAACAAAATTGGGTGAGAATAATAAACTTAGGGAATTTACTAAAAGTTCGAAAGAATTGGGTATACAAATCGGCAAATTGATTGTTTCGGTTAGTACTTATGTCGCTATCCCTGGGGGAATGTTGCCTGGGGGAATGGCGGATAAAAGTATAATTATAAATAATTTTCTTATTGCTGCCTGTAAAACAATTTCCCCTGCTGTTGCAGAAACCCAATTACAAGACGCACAATTAAGTTTCTTCGAAGGGGTTTTTGAACAATTAGCTAAAGAGCCTATAGTTCCAGATGCAGATAAAAATGGCGGTATCTCCCCAGACATTGCAAATCAAATTATTAAAAAATTCCAAGAAGAATTATATACTAATATTGCTGGAAATGCTGTTGCTGCTCTTGGTGCTGATGCAAATGTAGTTGCCATCAAAAACTTTGCTATATCTAGTCAAAATTTAGGTTCTAGTTTTGGAACTTTAATGCTCAGGGCAAAAAATGTCACTACAGATCCGCCAAGCATCCAAACAAAATTACTAAGGTATGTCAGATTTATCAATGGTATTTGTTCGGATGTTTTAACAGGAGGAGGTGCTAATGCGATCGCACGAAATTATTTTATTCAAGGTTTATTGACAAGTTTCACGACAGATGTTGTAAATGTAACTCCAGAACAAGCTAAATTTTTTATCGAAAAATTAGTGGATGAAGCTGCTCTTGCTAATTTTGGTGGTGGTGCTGGTGTTGGTGCTTTTGAAAACATAAATCATTTACTTGCTTCCGATAATAAAGAAATTTATGAAAGTATTCAAAAATTAATTACTAAATCGATATCTGCGGTTATTGCACCACTACTACCAGCAACACTACAAGCAGCAATTGTAAAGATTGTTGAACTGGTTTGTCCCGCTGCTTTGTCTGGTGCTGGTAATGACAAAAAACTAGCCTTCGTCACAGGTATTTTCACCTCATTAACGGCTGATGGTGCTGCTGCTGCGGTCGATGATGTATTTGCTGATGCTATTATCAATGCTATTGGAACAGGTGCTACTTTTCCTGTTGCTAATCTTGGATTTTTCGCAGATTCCGATCAGGCATTAGGTGAGTTGGTAGGGAAATTGGTGGTTAAATCTGGTAATGCCGTTCCTGCTAATGTTGCTCATTCAGTCGCATTGATTAGTGCTGTTTGTGCTGCTGCCTTGCGTGGTGGTGCTGCTGGTATACTACTCTTCGTCAAAGGTATTTTCACATCAATAACTGATGATGTTGCGGTCGATGCGGCATTTGCTGATGCTATTATCAATGCAATGAGTAATAATGCTACTTTTGCTAATCTTGGATTTTTCGCAGATTCCGATCAGGCATTAGGTGAGTTGGTAGGGAAATTGATTGTTAAATCTGGTAATGGTAATGTTGAACATTCAGTCGCATTGATTAATGCTGTGGTTAGTGCTGCAGGTGCTGCCCTATCTGCTGCTCTTAATAAACTAGCCTTTGTCACAGGTATTTTCACCTCATTAAATGGAAATGAAATTGCCGATGCTGCTGCTAAAAAAACGTTTGCCGGGACTTTCATTAAATATTTATCTAATAATGATGCTGGTGTTGGTGGTATTGGTGAAACATTTATTCAAGCCAACCTTGAATTTTTTGTAGATTCAAGTAATGCCCTTGGTGTAGAGGTTGGGAAATTAATGGTTAATGCAGATATTGCTGCGGCCGCGGTTGCTGTTGGTGATGTGGGCGAACATGCTCGATGGTCTGCAAAATTGATTGGGGCTATGTGTTCAGCCCATGATTTTGCCGGTGGTGCTGTCGAGCGTATTAATTTTATGAAAGGTGTTTTCCAAGCATTGGCTAATAAAAACCAAGCATTGGACAATGTGTGTGCTGGTCGTAATGCACCAACGGATGAAGCTACTTTCGCCCAACATATTATTACTAGTTTGGCGAGTGTTGGTGGTGGTGGTGCTGCTACACAACTTATAAATGGTGCAGGTAATCCCGGTGATATTGGTTATGCAAATAATCATTTTAACATTCTAGAAGGTAATTTCCGGAACCTCACTCAAATTGAAGCTGGTGCCAATAACCAAATAGGAAAATTAGTTGGACATCTATTAATCGCCGCTGGTGCTGCTAATATTTGGAATTCAGTTCATTTTCTACGTATTGTGGGGCAGAAACAAGCTGCTGCAAACAATGGAACAGAATTTGTTAAAGCGGTTTTCGAAACTATTACGAATGCTAATAATTTTGGTGGTGTTGGTGATAACTATCCTACTAAATGCATTGCAATGGCTGCATTTGCTAATGCTATATTGGTAATTATTGGTGGTTTAGCTGCTCCTGTCGCAGATGCAACTCATCTCAAATTGCAATCAAATCCACCACCAGCAGCAGCACCCACCGACAATGAAACTACCCTTTGCCACAATGATTTTCTTTGGCTTACGGATGCAGGTGCAAGCCTTTCCGCCGAAGTTCTTGCCAAGTTGATATTTTGTGCCGGTGCGAATGATGCTCAGCGGGCTTGGATAAAATATGCGGCGGTGGCGGCGGTGGCGAGAAGTCATAATGGGTCGGCACAAGCGGCTGGTGGTGGTGGTGCTATTCCCCCTGGTCCTCCCATTTTGCCCGCACATATTTCCCAAAGTGCAGCACTAATTACGGCGAGAACTGCCAGCGGTGCTGCTAATGCTGCTGCTAATCCTAATGGTGCCGGTGCTCTTGCTGCTGGTGCTCGTGCTGCCGCTGTTACTTCAGTTTTTATATCAACTTATGCAATGAGTGCATGTTCGGCTGTACCTGGCAATAATAATCCTAATCATGCTGCTGCTGACCTCAATGCCTTTCTAGTAAGACAAGCTGCTGGTGGTGCTGGTGGTGCCCAAGCTTCCGCAGCACCAACAGCACCAACAGGACTAGCAGCAGCAGCAGCAGTCGCCAAACGTCGTGCATTACTGCTAAGTATGCCTTTGCCGACTGCTGCTGAAACGGCGGCTGCTGTTGCTAATGTTGCACCGGCTTTTGTTGCTGCAGTTGCAGCTCATCCTGATTTTGGTGTTAATGCTACAATTGTTCTTGCTGATGCTGCTGCAACCGCCAAGGATATTGCAATCAAAGCAAAAGAGGCAAAAGAAGCGGTTGATGCTGCTGCTGCTGCTGCTGGTAATCCTGCTGCTCAAGCATCTGCTGCTAATTTCCGTCTATTTGCAACTGGTTCTGCATTGATGATAAATATTGCCCGGGCTAATAATATTATTAATGCTGCTCAGTATGCTGTTGCAAATCCTGGCACTAGTGCACGTGGTGGTTTTGCAGCACAAGCACTAGCAGCAATTCCAGGAGGAGCACAAGCACGAGGAGCAGCAGCAGCAGCAGATGATGTAATATTTTTAGTCAATGCCCTTGCTTATTATATCAATGGTGCTGCTGTTCCTGATGCCGCAAATAATCCAACCGGTTTGCACGCACTTTTTAATGCATTATTTGGTGGTGTTGCTGCGACCATCACCAATTCACCAGCAGTTCCTGCAGCATTTGTATTCCCCAATTGGGCAAATATATTTGCTTTCACCAACGCAATAGCGTTAGTAGGAGGAGGAGGAGGAGTAGGAGAAGTATTAGCAGACCAAATAATAAACAATATCGTTGATTTCCCGGGTGATGCAACAGATAATGCCGGACACCCAGCAGACCCATTTTTCCTTCTAGGTGGTAGAAAAATTTCATATCGTGTAAGAAAACTTAAAAAATCAAAAACCAATTATCCCAAATCCAAGAAATATCATTCTCGGGGACAAAAACAATATCACAAACAAGACAACAAACAATTTACTAGTCATAAGAAATATAGTGTTAAAAATAAACACCATAAACATCAACAAAACAAAAATCAACAAACTAAACGACATTAGAACCTAGCAATGATTACCATCAAATGCTTGCTCATTTATTTTTTCCATTTTCAAATTTTTCAAATCTTTCAAATCTTTCAAATCTTTTTTTACTTCTTTTCCTTCTTCCTCATCACTACTTGATTCTTCTACCCCGACACTATTCCCGACACTATTATTATTATTTATTTCTGCATTAACCGAACAATCGCCTGCAATTGTATTATTATTACTTTGATTGTTGTGTTTATATTTTTTATTATTCTTATTCTTATTCTTTTTTTTCTTACTTGATTGATTACTTGCTTGATTTTGCGTATCGGTTGTCCCAACTGCTTTTAATGGTTCCGTAACTGGTTGCATTGGAACTGCTTTATTTCCATTCACATTCACATTCGCCTTTGCCTGTTGTGCCGCCTTTTGTTCATTCTGTTGGCGAAGAATTTGTGCGTCTTTATTTAATACATCTGCTTCCCCAATAGTTAAAGCCAAACAGCCCTTATAATCAATTATTCCAGTATGATTTAAATTAGTATTAACGTCTAGCCATAATTCGCCACCAATATCAATCCATCGCTTACAGAATAAATAATCCTCACTTAGATAAACCCGGCTGACGGGGTCAATACAACAATCAAATAGCGAATAGAAATATTCGTTCATATTATTTTGTCCATATCCTGCAACATTATTTTTATATTTGGTATCGGGATATTTTGCAATCATTTTGCGAATTACTGATTTTTGAATAATCATAAAGCCGGTGCCAATATCTTTGACTTGTGCCATACCATTTTCTAAGCGGATAACAACTTGCGAACCCTGTTGATGATAAATTGGATTGAAAACATAATCTAATGATTTAGCCATTAATTCATCATCTTTCATATCAGGATTTTTTTGATTATGATGCTTTATCTTATCCCAATTAAAACACTTCTTCGGATAACATCCACCACTTAATTCCTTATTACCCAATAATAATTTAATAATACTAACCCAACTAAAAGTAATATCTGCGTCAATAAACATTAAATGGGTTGCGGAATCATCAGCCATAAATTTGGCAACAATACCATTTCTGGCACGTTGAATTAGACTTTCATTACCAATTGTGCATACTTCAAAAGGAATTCCTAATTTAGTAAAATTTCCACTTAATTCTAACATACTTTGGAAATAACCATTATGCAACATTCCACCAAAGCATGGCGTTCCAAAGAGGATTTTAACTTTATTCTTTGCAAGAAATTTGCGGACGGCATCAACTATTAAATCACCTTGATTCATTTTGATTTTTGATTTTTGATTTTATTTGTTTTTTCTAGTATATGGAATAATATCTTTAAATTGATATAATAATATACAAAAATAATAAAATAATTATCTGGAAGACATAAAATTTATGATTCCTAGATAACAATTTACTAAAGCAATAAAACAATATAACAAAGGCAATAAAAACAATATACTACAACTATAAAAACTTATCTGGAAGACATAAAAAATAATGATTGCTAGATGACAATTTACTAAAACAATATACTGAAACTATAAAATAATTATCTGGAAGACATAAAAAATAATGATTGCTAGATAACAATTTACTAAAACAATATACTGAAACTATAAAATAATTATCTGGAAGACATAAAAAATAATGATTGCTAGATAACAATTTACTAAAACAATATACTACAACTATAAAAACTTATCTGGAAGACATAAAAAATAATGATTGCTAGATAACAATTTACTAAAACAATAAAACAATATACTGAAACTATAAAACAATATACTGAAACTATAAAATAATTATCTGGAAGACATAATGATTGCTAGATAACAATATAACAAAAGTAATAAAACAATTTACTAAAACAATAAAACAATATACTGAAACTATAAAATAATTATCTGGAAGACATAAAATTTATGATTGCTGGATAACAATTTAACAAAACTATAAAAATAATCAAATAATACTCACGCTTGCGTGAGTTAAGCGGTCTGGGTGTAACCCAGCAAAGGGGTAATGGGGGCTAAGCCCTCACAGTAATTCATCCAATATCAAATACGTAAAAACTGCATTATATATTAGTATATGACTTTTATGATATTATTTTAAGAGCATTTATTAATGACAAAAAATAATATTAAAAAATAATTCAGTTTATGGGTAAAATTTTTTTTAAATATTTCCCCCCCCCTCCCTATTTGCCGGGAATTAGGACTACATCAGGACTACATACCTAAAATATTAATATATTCACTCATTGTGTATATTACTGTGTAGTCCTCTGTAGTCCTGATGTAGTCCTAATGTAGTCCTGATGTAGTTCCTTATAAATTCTAATATACTTTTATTATTATATTTATCTTATTTTTATTAAAAACTTAATGTATTTTAAAATAGTATAATTTATAAAAATTATTTGTAATTTTTTGCGGAAATTTGCGAGAATTTTTTATCTTCTAATATACTAGATTTATACTAAAATTATTTTAAAAAATATTTAAAAAATATTTAAAAAAAAATATTAAAAAAAATAATAAAAAATGAGCCAACATATTTGTAATAAATGTCATAAAGATTTGAAATATTTATCAACTCTTCAAAGACATCAAGCAAATAAAAAAGATTGCACTAGAATTACAATTAGTAATAACATAGTTAGTAATCAATCTAATTCTACTGCAAGTATTAATATTGAAGATAAAGAAGGTAGTAATAATTTAATAAAATTTGCTACTAATGTACTTCAGGATACTATTAATAAAGCAAAGACTAATGAAGAAAAAACAATTTTATTTAATGATTTTATAACATTATTTAATAAAAATAATAGTAATCAAGTATTAAGTTTGAGTAATACTAGTGCTAATAATAATACTAGTGAAAGTATAAATGTTAAAAATGTATGTACTGATTGCAATCATAAATTTAGTGATAGACAAGCCTTACATAAACATAAAAAATTAAATAGATGTAAAGGTCAAAACAAATTACCCATTACTGGGAATATTTCTGAATCAACTAATAATACTAGTAATACTTCAGGAATAAGTTTTAATGATATTATTAATTCCGATTTATCACTAAATACAGATAATAGCACAACTAATAATACTAATAATAACACAACAAATAATAATATTACAAATAATAATATTACAAATAATAATACTAATATAACAATAAATTTAAATCCTTTCCGATGTGAGTCTCTAGAGCATATTACTTTAGAAGATTTCAAAAAGATTTATAAATCAATAAATAGTATAGATATTTTACTTTGCTATTATTTATATAAACGGAATCAAGATAATATTTCCTTTTATAAAAATAATGTCAATCAAGATATTGTTTCCGTACTTAATGAAAAAATGGAAATAGAAAAAATGACAGATGATAATTTTATAAAAGAATTAAAAAAAAATATTAATGAATCCAAAATAGAATTATTTTATAATTTTAAAAATGATCTATCACAAGATGAAATAATAAAATATATGAAAAATCTAATTGTCTATCATAATAATTTTATAAATAGCGAACATGATAAAAAAGGTTTGACTGATATAATTAGGGAAATATTAGATACTGCATTCCGGGATAAAGAAAAGAAAGCCTTAATAAATAGTTTATTAAAGCAATTGAATGAAAATAATGAAGTAAAAAAAGCAGTTCAACATAAATATAAGGAAATAACTAAAGGAAAAAAACACAAAACAAATGATTATTACAAAAAACCCGAAGCAGATAACAATGACCCTAAAAACTTATATAACATAAAAGAAGAAATTAATAATGGAATTGCTGAGGAAGAACGAATTAATGCAGAAAGACTTGCAGAAATAAGAAATAGACAAACCCAAGAAAATAATCGAGATAATCGGGATATTTATATATAGCAGGGGTGTTTATACCCCAACTAAAAGCAAGTTTGTGGTATGTCTGCTTCGCAAAAATTTAAATCACCACAAGGCCAGTATGTTTGTCCTGATGCACAAGGGGAGCAATTTGCGTCGGTTACGCTTTGTGCGCTTTTACCGCATGAGGATGCAATACATTTTGCAGTCATACCATTAGAACATGGATTTTTAGGTGTCGGACATTTTCCACCCGAACATTTAGATGCGTCAATATTAAATCCCATAGCATTTAAATCTTTAATACTATTTACATTATACCCCCAGCCTGGAATAACCCATATCATAATTCCAGCACCGCCATATTGTTTATTTAATTGGTTGGCTCTTGCTAGAGTGGCGGGATCCATTTTATTGGCAGTGGTATCT
>Ga0214921_10000845_pt1 | contig 54710 bp, 61 predicted proteins | sample LL1505_MetaG_FD_177992 | JGI IMG/M metagenome (GOLD analysis project Ga0214921, IMG submission 177992) | Freshwater microbial communities from Lake Lanier, Atlanta, Georgia, United States - LL-1505 | ecosystem: Environmental > Aquatic > Freshwater > Lake | place: USA: Georgia | collected... | reverse complement strand
GCTTAGGTCAGAAGCCTAAGATGCTATGCACCACAACGCCTAAGCCCAAGCCATTGATCGTGGATCTGGTGAACAGAGATGGGGAGGATGTGATATGTACCAAGGCCAGCACGTACGACAACATCCACAACCTCGCCCCATCGTTCAAAGCGCAGATCCTGCAGTACGAAGGCACGAAGCTTGGACGCCAAGAGATCTACGCCGAGATTCTAGATCCCGAAGAGGCAGGCATCATTAAGCGTGATTGGTTCAAGTTGTGGGACAACGAGAAGCCGCTGCCTAGATTTGAGTACGTGCTTCAGTCCTATGACTGCGCGACCAGTGACAAGACCAAGAACGACCCAACGGCCTGCACAGTGTGGGGTATCTTCAGGCCAAGTCCCGACAAGGCTATGAGTGTCATGCTCATCGACTGCTGGGAGGAGTACATGCAGTATCCTGAACTGCGACCCAAGGTGATCGAGGAGTCCACCGCCATTTACGGTGATGAGAACGAGTTCGGTCACGGGAAAAAGGTAGACATGATCCTGATCGAGGACAAGTCAGCAGGCACGCAGCTTATCCAAGATCTGCAACGTGCCGGTCTGCCTGTGAGAAGCTACAATCCCGGGAACGCGGACAAGACTACACGCCTCAACATCGTGGCTCCCATCATCGCCAAGGGCCGAGTCTACATTCCCGAGTCCTCGGTCAATGCGGGCATGGCTCGTGATTGGGCCGAGCCCTTGATCAGCCAACTATGCTCCTTCCCCGAAGTCCGGCACGATGACTTGGTGGACTCCACATCTCAAGCTTTAAGACTTTTGCGAGACTTAGGGTTAATTTCCATCGACCCGGTATACAATCCAGATGACGACTATGAAGAAGATCGTCCAAGGAGGGTAAACCCATATGCCGTATGATGAAGAACTGGCCCGTATGCGAGCACAAATGCTTGCTAAAGAAGAGGAAGAGCCTCCTGTCTTTGACGACGGCGCTAGATTCCTAGGCCAAGACCCCAACATGATGCAGGTTGGCTTATTCGGCCGACCAAAGAAGCCAATAGCCCCGCCTGTTGCACCCCCAGTTAACTTACAACGCAGATCAATCTTAGGCTTAACGCCTATGCCTGCTGATCTGCCTGCTGTGATTCCCCCATCAGCGCCAAGACCTACGCCTCAGCAAATCGAACAAGCAGTACCGCAGCAACAGCCTACGTCATCAGCGCCTTCATCCGCGCCAAGCGCAAGTCCGCTACAGTCTTTAGCAGACAAAGCTTTGAATGCGCCAATGTCAAGACGCGATGTGCTAAAGCGCGCAAGTCAAACAGCACTGCAGCAAGTTGTGCCAATGCCCAGCATTAAAGATGTCGTACCTGAGATTGCATCGCCACTTGCTAATGTGCCTGTTGCTGTTGACACTATGGAGTCGTTGTTCCCCGGCTTAGCAGCACGATATGGGATTGCTGACGCGTTTAAGAGCGGCGCATTAGATGCAATTGCAACAGGCATCACAGAAGGTTCAGTACCTCCTGAAGTGTATTACACATATAATGCATTGCGCTCTTATTTGGAAGGCAATGTCCCTGAAAAAGAACTTAAGCGCATGGACAAGTTGCAAGAAATAATTGAGTACCACGCTGAAGATTTCTCTACTGGTGAGTTTTTAGGCAATAAGCCCTACAAAGCTGTTGAAAAGCTTTATGAGTTGTTAGATAAACATAAAAAGCATATACCTGATTACGCAATTAAAGATGCATATATTAAGGACGCCGCTGACAAGCTGCCGTTTGATGAGTTAGAAGAATTTGTAGGCAATAACTTTGTTGGCAATAAGAGCCCTTCACCCAACGATCTTAAAGCGTACTACCAATCATTAGAACCCCCTCCCCCACCGCCTATGCCTGCGCATATTAGCGATGTACTGCAAAAACTTGGCAAAAAGGTAGGCAAATAATCATGGCAGCAATTTATGATGCGCAAGGCAACTACGCAGGTGATGATGGCGCGCCTGACTTGGATCAAATGAAGCTTGAGCTGGTCAAAAAGAACCAGCCTTTGGCTTCACAGATCCCCGGGTATGGCAAACCAGTCCCACCTGCGCAAACAAAGCCTGATCCCTTAGGCGCAGCAGCAGGTAACTTCACCGAGTTGGCGACTAAATTCAACCCGCTGATGATGATGAAGTCCATGCAGGAGTCTGTTCGCACTCTCAACCCAGCAATCCCTGTTGCAGGCGCTTGGGCAGATGTTGCGCAGAACGTACAGACAGCGGGTGCCGAGGCGATGTACGACATACTTGGCAATCGCAAAGGCATTGAGAAGATGCAGCAGAACTACGTGCCTGTTACTACAGGCCGGTTCTACCAAGAGCCTACCACACAACTTGGCAAAGAGTTTGAGACCGGCGTTACAAAGGCAATGGACGCGTCCAAGATTCCGGCAATGTGGCCTATGGCTATGAACCAGCCAATTAGACCGCCAATTACCCCTAATGACGTTCGCGTTATGGGCGCTGAGGCCACAAGAATAGGCAGGCAAGTCAAGGATATACCTACAGACTTCTACAACGCGCAATCTGGTTTGCAGAAGTTAGACCCAATCACAGGTCAGCCAACATACGGCGCCAAGCTTCAAGGCGTGGCTGATAGTGTTGGGGACATTATGGCGCAAAGGGAAATGCAAGGGTTGCCACCCATCCCTGGGCTCCCAGCCTCTATGCAGCCAATGAACCCTAAGCTGTACGCCATGCGACCTGAAGGGTCAAGGGTTACATCTGCTACGTTGCCTGCAACTGCAAAGGCAGACGCCGCGACTTACGCCCCTGCGCAAGAGATCATTAACAACGTTATTGACAGCACAACAATGACGCCGGTGCAAGCATTGGATGAGATACAAAACAACATCCTGCGTAAGCCTGAGGCTGCGTCTGCGCGCAGAGCGTTTGAGTCTTTCCTTAAGCAAAAAGCTAATGAGATGTACCCTGACGCCCCGTCAGAAGGCGCGGCATTGTCAGCGTATAAAGCCAGATTCGGTGATAGAGAAGCTTCAGCAGCGCACACACTAGAAATGTACGATCAATTCTTGCAAACGCCTAATGGCATACAGTACAGAGCTGCGCTTGACTTGCCTTCTGCAGAAGAATTGCCTGCAATGCATGAAGCTGCAGCCAATTGGCTTAACTCACAGTTTACAAATTACATCATTGAAAAGGTTGGCACACCTAATGAGCCTGCAGCAAAGTTGGCAAGCCAAGGCTTAACGTTTGTTCCGCCTTCAGATGTATTTGACCTGTCAACAGGCTTCAGTCACGCTGTAGGCGCTAAGCGAACTGCAGCAGGCATGCCAGCCAAAACACCAACTGATGAGGCATTGGTTGCAGCAAATCAGCAGTTGTCTGACTTGGTACAACAAGCAGGGGACGCAGCAACTCGTAAACGTGAGCAGGAGGCAGTTGCTAAGCAGCTAGGTTACGGCGCAATTGACCCTAATACAGGCGTTGTGGCTGAGGGTATGAACCTTGGAAGGTATGAGCCTTTTGCACAGGCATCGCGTGAGTCTGACAAAGCGAATGCTGCATATAAGAAGCAACAAAAAGTGGTTGACAACTTGCGTTTAGGTTCTGCATATGAAGCTGTGACTGACACTGCAATTAGCGCAGATACTGCCAAAAGCCTGAAGGAAGACCTTGATTACGGTGAGCGTCAGTTTTATCCTGCGCTAATGCAAACGCCTGACGCAGAGCGTGTATACACTGCATCACCAAGTCGATTGCGTGAACTTGGGTTTGGCGACCTTGCAAAAAGCTTTTATAACGACGTGATGTCGCGCAAGATAAAGTTGGACAAAGTTCCAAAGATGACTGTTGAGAAGTACATACGCGATACTGCGGAAGGTAGGATTGCTGCTGAAAAGCTTGCGCAAGCTAAAGAAAAGCAGTTTAAGATGGATGCTGACGCGCAGTTTAAGTTGTCAGCAGATACGCATATTCCTAATGACAAGATTTTTGGCAACGTTGGCGCGTTGGAGATTACCAATCGCTTTACGCCTGAAGAAGTTGCTAAGCTGGTCAGTGAAGACACTTTGGCTTTGGACGTCTGTATTGGCGAAGGTGGTAATGTGCGAGGCAAGCCAAACCCTTGGCACCCCGGCACAGGCGACCGTCAGTACATTCCTATTTACGACATTGTCACAGGACAGCGCAACCCTGACGCAACCAGCCCAAGGGGGTCGTACATTAACGCGGTTGCGCAAGGCTCACAAATGGTTAGCTTTAGAGATACCGTAACAGGTGAGCCTGTTGCGATCTTTGACTTTAACCCTTCGTCATTGGATGGTAAGTACAACATCAACTTTGCATCAGGCCGTAAAAATGGCAAGATCAAACCTGAATATGTTGAAGGCATTAAGTCGTATCTTAACAGCCGTGCGGACTCGATCCACGATGTTGGCACTAATCTATATAACACCACAGGCATTAACGATAGCAAGCGCATACAAAATCGTACCTTGGCAGGTATGATTGATATGCCCATATCACAATTTGAGCGCTACGACCTTTCAGGATTACCAAGGTTCGTTACACGCGCTGACTTGCGCAATTTCATTGAGAACTTAAAAGCCAATGAGCCTGTAGAGCAAGTGCCTGCAGTCTTATCACAGCGGCCTAGTGAAAGCCTGTCAGCATCTCTGTCAGGCACTGTGGCGTCATCAATTGACAACATCCTTGACTCACAAAGACGCGCATTTGATGAAGCAGGGGAGAGCAATCAGTTTGTTCAAGCAGAAGCATTCTTTGGCGGTATTCGCGATTACTTTGACGCATATCAAAACTCGCAAGGTCCAGTTCGCGCATTAGAGCTTACTAATCAACGCTTGTATGATCTTGAAAACGAATACGCCAATAGCCCACGTATAATTGCCAACATTATTGCTGAAGGCATTAGAGACTTACAGCAAACCTTAGGGTTGCAAGCAGATTATGTAGCCGCGCGTATAGCCGCTGAGGAAGCGCAACCACGCGCGGCAATTGATCGTGTTGAGCGTGGTGACTTAATGCCTAACATGAGCGCAGACGAGTTGCTTGCGCAATACCGCGATCGGTTAACGACGGATCAAGCGCAATGGCTTGAAGATTTTGGTAGTCGTTGGGATGCTGATGTTGATGACACTCCTGCCGGGCAAGGCATTCAAGCTGAAATGACTGCTGATTTTGCGCATTGGAGAGATAATAATACTTTACTGCCTGAAGGAAGACCTGATTACTTACGCATGACGCACGATGCAGCGTTGGCAGCTGATAGACAATGGGGTGTGCAAACTGCTGATGAAGTTCGCGCAGCGCTTAGATACATTTCAGAAGGTCGTGGGGAGATTGACGGCCCGCTTGACCCCGCGAATGACACCGATGCGTATATTCGCGCTCTACGGCAACAGGCAGACGCTGCTGTCAACGGTAGTGCAGAGATAGTATTGAATGAGCTGGCTGATGAAATGGAAAGTGCGTACATACGTGATTGGGAGCCTGCAGATGAGCAACCGCCTACGCGTCGACCTCAGCCGTTTGATTGGGTTCGTACGGTAGATAGAATTGCTGATGTCGTAGCTACAAATTTTACGCCTGTTATCGCTGATAGATTTGACACTATTACACAACGTATTGCTGAAAGAACAAATCCTCGACTAAATCCAGAAGGTTATGCACTTGCTTTAAGGCGAGCAGCTGACCCTGCACTTGAGCATGTGGCTGTGTTAGACGCATTACGTGATCTTGCAACCCAGATTGAAGAATCTATTGCGCCACCACAACCACAACAGCCTACAGAATATCGACCTGCTACTCAAGATCAAGCAAGTGTTGCGCTAATGCAAATTAACAGGGAAATAGGCAATCAGGCTAGAGTGCTGGCAGATGAGCATGACGCAGCTACTACGCAGCTTTTTGCAACAAGCGTAGGAAGACTTTATACCGAAAACAATTTAAACGAAATAGGCGATACGCCCGGTAGTCTTAACAGGTTTGGAAATTATTTGCAAGGCTATAGAGATGATCTTGCAGCTCAAATTCCGTATCTTCAGCGAGAAGGGTTTGCCGGCATAGCTGCGGCATCAGCAATTCAAAATGTGATTAATGAAATTGATGTACGGCTTGTAGATTTTAGACTTCGTGCTGCAGATCTTGACAACATGCGTAATGATCGCGTGATTGAGATTGAAGACGCATTGAATAACCCTGAGTTAGACCCTGAAGATTTGCGTAGAATGGCAAATAACTTAGGAAACCCATTAACGCGTGATGCCAATAATCATTGGATATCTTTAACAGACACTGAGCGTCGTGCTTATTCACAGGAGCTTCACCAACGTGCCAATTACATTGAGTTTAGCCCAGCAGACTTTGCAATACGTCTTTCAAATGAAGCAGGCGCGAATATACCTGAGTTGCGCGATACGATAGAAGCTTTGAATGCTGGCAATTTTGATCACGAGATACTACGTGGTTTGCCTGTTAGAGAGCGTGGTGGTGCAGAACAACGTACAGCATTGAACCTAAACCATATTCTGCAAGGTATGCAGGCTGATGCTCAGCACCGTGGCAACAACACTAATTTGCGAGGGCTTACTACCGAGGATCTTAGAGATCAAATCACTGTAATGGACACAGACACCGGCGGAGTTTGGCAACGCGTAAATAGCTCTATAGATCGTCGTCTAGGCGCTGCAAGAAGGCAAGGGCTTGATCCGGATCTTGAAGCTAATGATATTCGTAATGGGTTTGGTCTAACCGGCGACGTTACGCCTGTAGAACGTGAATACATTGCGCGTGAAGTAGCTGCAACTTTGCAACTGGACGCGCAACGTGCAGCACTTAATCCTAATGGCGTGCCTCCAGCGCCTGAACGCGTTGCTGCAGACATGCGTGATACTGCTGAAGAGATTGCAAACTTGCTTGAGGAAGGCTACTATACAGAGACGCCTAATGCTCGTGCTGCTGTTCGCCTAATTAGACAGCATTTACGTGCATTGCGTCGTAATGGCGAGATGGCATTTGAAGACATTTTAGGCATGGCTACAACAGGATATGAATGGTCACCTGAGCTATTAACCGCTTTAGAAGTTGAGCTTGAAAGCCTGATTGAGAGATACCAAGGCATGGACGATTACGCCAATGGTGGTCCAGTTCGTGGCTACCAAGCCGGTGGATCTGTCAAGAAGCCTGATGTCCCGACCCCTTGGCTATTCAGTGTCCCGACTTACTCGGAGACTGTGGCCTATGAGATGTATCCCGGCCAAAAAGGGCAGGATGACCAGCGTGATGCAGCAAGGCATATGTTGGCTGCTGGCACCCTTTCACGTAAGTACAGTCCTGGTGTTGCTGAATTCATGGGTAAAGCTCACGAGTATGTTACTTCCCCACTTCAAGCCGTCAAATCCATGTTTGGAGGGCAAATGCCAGCTGATTATGGTATGGATACCCACAACAACAGAATTGGGGCACAACTGGGGCAAAGAGCCAAGTCACAGGCGGAGTTGGAAGATCTCGTACAGGCGGAAGCCGAGCGCGCATCTCGTACACAAACTCCTGATAAAGCCTTCATCAAGAAGGCGAATGGTGGTATAGTCCAACAAAATCCGACTACAGACCACATGCGGTATGCACTTATGATGCGGAGAAAATAATCTATGGCTACACAGATGCCAATCCCACCGGACTTCGATCGTTTTATCGAGCCTATGTCTGACGAAGAAGTCGAAGCCGCTGGGCCTTCCGCTCTCACAATGTTTGATGAGATGGAAGATGAGACTCCGGAAGTAGAAGAATTGCCCGACGGCTCGGCCATCGTAAGAATGGAAGATGATTCCAAGGGGCCCGATGGAGAGCCTGACTTTTACGAGAACTTGGCTGATGTACTTTCATCTTACGATCTCAGCAAATTAGCTCACAAGTACGTAGAGCTGATTGAGAAAGACAAGGAAGCTCGCGAGGAGCGTGATAAGCAATACGAAGAAGGTCTGCGTCGTACGGGCTTAGGCCACGATGCACCGGGCGGAGCGCAATTCACCGGAGCCAGCAAGGTTGTCCACCCTGTTATGGCTGAGGCATGCGTTGACTTCTCAGCTCGAGCCATCAAGGAACTATTCCCCGCCGACGGGCCGGTCAAAACCAAGATCATTGGTGAGACTACGGATGAGAAGGTAGAACGCGCCGAGCGTAAGCGCGACTACATGAACTGGCAGCTCACTGAGCAGATCGAGGAATACCGCGACGAAGAAGAGCAGCTGTTAACTCAGTTGCCGCTTGGTGGTAGCCAATACATGAAGATCTGGTACGACGACCAGAAGCGTAGACCTTGCGCTGAGTTCGTGCCAATTGACAATGTGTACTTACCTTTTGCAGCTGTTAACTTCTACACTGCAGGCCGCGTCACTGAAGTCCAAGACATTACACAAGAGACTTTTGAAGAGCGCGTTGATAGTGGCTTGTATATTGACATTGACATTGTTCGCGCCTCTATGGAGCCTGAGGAGTCCAAGGCCGAGAAGGCGAACAATAAGATTGAGGGTCGTAAGAGCCAAGCGGATAACGTGGACGGCGTTCGCCGTGTGTACCACATCTATACTTGGTTGAACCTTGATGATGACAACTACGCCAAAGGCAAGCGTGCACCCTACATCTTGATGGTGGATGACCTAACAACTGAGGTTGTTGGCTTGTACCGTAACTGGTCTGATGGTGATAAGACCATGACCAAGCTGGATTGGCTGATCGAGTTTAAGTTCATTCCATGGCGAGGTGCTTATGCAATTGGCTTACCGCATCTTATTGGTGGCTTATCTGCAGCGCTTACCGGAGCATTGCGTGCCTTACTGGATTCCGCGCATATTACTACGGCTCCCACAATGCTTAAGCTCAAGGGCGCCAAGATGTCAGGCCAATCGCTTACGATTGAGCCTACACAAGTAAGTGAGATTGAAGGCGCACCGGGCATTGACGATATTCGTAAGATTGCCATGCCGCTGCCATTTAACCAGCCCTCTCCTGTGCTGCTTGAATTGTTAGGTTGGTTATCCAATGCTGCTAAGGGCGTGGTCACCACCAGTGAAGAGAAGATTGCAGACATCACATCTAACGCGCCGGTTGGTACTACACAAGCTTTAATTGAGCAAGGCGCCGCAGTATTTAGCGCTGTGCATGCAAGGCTGCATGACTCTCAGCGCCGAGTATTGAAGGTTATTGCTAGACTAAATAACTGGTATTTGGATGAGCAAGTAAAAGGCGACATGGTTGAGGACTTGGATGTAACCAAGGAAGACTTTGCTAGAAACTCTGATATTGTTCCAGTGTCTGACCCCCATATCTTTGCTGAGACGCAGCGGTATGCGCAGATTCAGACTTTGGCTGCACGAGCTCAGGCCAACCCTGACTTGTATAACCGTCTTGCCGTTGAGAAGCGAATCCTTAAGCAAATCAGATTGCCTGACATCAACGAGGTCTTGCCTGATCCTAATGAGGTGAAGGAAATGAATCCGGCCTTGGAGAACGTGGCCATGACTTTTGGTCGCCACGCCGGTGCATTCCCAAGACAAGATCATTTGGCGCATATTCAAGTTCACTTGGATTATTTGCAAGATCCAATGTATGGTGCTAATCCCATCATGGCTCCAGCATTCATTCCACTGTGCTTAGAGCATTTGAAGCAGCACTTGACCCTGTGGTACCTTAACCAAGTGGATTCTTATAGCAGTGCAGCGTTGAATAGACCATTCAATGTCTTGAAAGAGCAGACATTGCCGCAAGGCGCGGATCAGTTGCTTGCAGCCGTTGCGCAGCACGTGCATAAAGATACTGGTGAGACCTTTAAGGCATTGCCACCCATCATTGAGAAAGCAATTGCTGCCATCAAGCAATTGTCAGGCCAACCGCCTGCTGACCCCGCAACTCAAGCATTTGTTCAAACCAGCATGGCAGAGACACAGCGCCGCGCGACCAAGGACCAAGCCGAGATGCAAATTGAAGCTGCTAAGCTTCAGCAGACAGCTCAGATCTCGACTCAGAAACTCCAAGCCGATATGGCTAAGAATACTGAGAATAATCTGACTAAGGAAAGAATCGAGTCAGCAGCTCTTACGCGCGATGCTGCTAACTTACAACACGAGCAAGTTAAAACTGCTCTAGAAGCGCAGAACTTTATCCAACAAACACTAGGAGGTCAAAATGGCTGATGAAGGCATTAACATGCACAAACGCTTGGCAATGGGTGCGGGTGATTCCGTAGCTACAGCCAAGGGCAAAAGCGTTATTCAAAAATATAAGTCAGGCGGCAGCGTGATGCGAGAAGGCGGCGTGGCTAATTTGCCAGCACGCGGTTCAGCGCCCCCACCCTTGCCTAAGCCTACTGGCAAAATTGCGACGATGAAAAAAGGCGGAGCCGCCAAGAAGATGTCTGGCTTTGCAGTAACCATCGCGATCCCCGTGAAGAAGTCTGCAGGTCGTAGCCGCTAAACATGGCAGCACTTGCAAATTTCATTGGTCAAATTAAGCAAAGGCAAGAGCAAATTGCTGAATCCCTAGTTCAGGGAAACGCAGTCACATTTGAAGCCTACCAGCGCTTAGTTGGCCAGCACCAAGGCTTGGAGGAAGCCTTGCTTATCATTAACCAACTCTTAGAAGAGGAAAAAAATGTCGAATGACGTTGAACAGACGCTTGCAGAAGCGTTTCCTGTAATAGACCCTTTAATGGCACCGTATGGCGCAAGGATTCTTGTGCAGTTACGAGCAGTTAAAGAAAAAGTCTCATCTGCTGGAATTTTTATTCCGCAGGAAACCAAAGAGACCGAGAAGTGGAATACCCAAGTTGGGAAGATCATTTCAATCGGGCCTCTTGCATTTAAGAAACGCGAATCCATGGAACCTTGGCCTGAAGGCGCATGGGCACAGGTGGGCGACTTTGTTCGCGTACCTAAGTGGGGCGGTGATCGGTGGGAGATTGATTTCAAAGACGAGCAAGGCGCTGAAGGCAAATGCCTTTTTACCTTCTTCAATGATCATGAACTCATTGGCAAAGTCACTGGCGACCCTCGTGATATTAAAGCTTTTATTTAAGCTTTGAAAGGATGATATATGAATGCAACTGAAAAGTTGGAAATGCAGGTTGACGAGACCAAAGATGGCTCGGCAATCGCGCAACTACCTGACGGAATGTCAAATCCCCAGTCTGACGACCAAGATGATGACGAAGATGGCGTATCTGGTGCATCAGGTGACACTGAGGGACCCGGAGACGACGGTGGTGAAGGTTCTACCACAGACGATCCGGAAAGAGAGGCCATTCGTGCCGCTCGACGTGATGAAAGAAGGCTTAAGAAGCAACTTCATCGTGAAAAAGCCCGTGAATCTAATCATTTGATCACGGCTCTGAGGAAACAAAACTCACAAATGGCGGAGCGAGTAGCTCTTTTGGAGAAACGCACGTCTGGTGCCGAGTTAGCAAGGGTTGATAAGGCCATTGACGACGCAGGCACAAGGCTTGAGTACGCCAAAATGAAGCTACAAGAGGCTGTGAATGCTCGAAATGGTGAAGAAGTTACCAAAGCTCAACAGCTTTGGTACGATAGCCAACGGCATTTAGAGTCTTTGCAGTCATTGCGTGAAACTGCTAACAAGCAGCTTACTCAGACTTCTCAGAACATCAAACTTCCCGATCCAATGGTCCAGAAAATGGCCTCAGATTGGATCGATAAGAATAAGTGGTATGACCCCCAATTGAAGGATGCAGATTCTAAGATTGCTCAGACCATTGACGTGGCGTTGACCGAAGAAGGCTACGATCCAGCACTTCCCGACTATTGGGATGAGCTCGACGACAGATTGCAAAAATATTTACCACACCGATATAATTCGGGGTATAGTAATGGTACGAGAAACCCAAGACCGAGATCTGTTGTGACAAGTTCAGGACGTGATACCACTGCGACGACAAGGGCCAACGAATACATCGTTGACCCTAAGCGTGTTGCTGCCATTAAAGAGGCAGGCATGTGGGATAACATCGAGCAGCGAAACAAAATGATTCGCAAGTTCGCAGAATATGACAAACAACAGAAACGGAAATAATCATGGACGATCGTATTAAAAAGAACACCAACGCAGGACGCGAGAATCGTGCATCGCAAGATGACTCACGTGCTGCACCTGAAGAAAAATTTGTTTCTTCCGAGGAACGTCGTAGGATGTTCCGCTCGGAGTGGCTTCAAGAAGCGCTTCCGACCCCTCCCGAGATACCGGGATACCACCTATGCTGGTTGTCTTCTACCAACCAATATGACCCAATTCACAAGCGTATGCGACTGGGCTATGAACCAGTAAAAGCCGAAGAATTACCCGGCTTTGAGCATTTGAAAGTGAAAGCTGGCGAACACGTAGGCTTTGTTGCTTGTAACGAGATGCTTTTGTATAAATTGCCTATGGACATTTATCAAGAGCTCATGTACGAACTTCATCATCTTGCCCCTATGGAGGAGCAACAGAAGATTAAGGTTCAACAAGAACAATTGCTGGGTGAACGCGATAGCAATGGCAAGACATTGGTCACAATTGAAGGCGGCGGTGTAGGATTCGATGCAAAAGTTAAACCGCGTCCTGTTTTTGAGTAAACATGGCAAAGTTTTTATTTCAATTTTTGAAAGGACTCAATTATGAGCTCAACTAATGCGCCGTTCGGTCTTCGTCCTGCATATCATCCCTCCGGGTTGGATCGTGCTGTGACGTTGGCGGATGGCATTGCTTCTGCCTATAACACGGCTATCCTAAAGGGTCAACCCGTAAAGTTGAACACTTCAGGTAATATCGTCGTCGCTGCTGCCGGTGATGCATTCCAAGGCGCCTTTGCTGGCGTTCAGTGGACTGACACTACTGGTCGTGCTCGTGTGTCTAACAACTGGCCCGCAAATACTGCGTACACAGCTGGCACATGCGTCGCTTACTACTACAACGATCCCAACATTGTGTATGAGATCCAAGCTGCTGGTTCATTGACTCAAGCCTCCGTAGGTGATATGGCTGATTTGAGCAACACCACTGCTGGTTCGACTACAACAGGTTTGTCTGCTTGCACCTTGTCAACCACATTGGTTGGCGCTGGCAATAGCGCACAAATGTTGATTCGTGACTTAGCTCCGTACCCCGACAATGCTTGGGGCGATGCGTACACGATTGTACGCGTATCAATCAACGAGTCGCAGTTCAATGCGTCTGTCGTTGCCGTTTAAGGAGGGAGTGAACCATGGCAGCTCCAATGCGCAGTACCGACTTTCGTAGTATCGTCGAACCAATTCTAAATGAATGTTTCGACGGTGTCTACGATCAACGTTCGGATGAATGGTCCACGGTCTTCCGTGAACAACAAGGTATTCCACGTAACTACCACGAAGAGCCTGTCTTGTACGGCTTTGGTGCAGCACCTCAGTTGCCTGACGGCAGCCCTGTTGCTTACCAACAAGGTGGCGTGCTGTTCCTCAAGCGTTACCTCTACAATGTGTATGGCTTGGCCTTCGCATTGACCAAGGTATTGGTTGAAGACGGCGACCACATCCGTATCGGTCAAGTTTACGCTAAGCATTTGGCCCAGTCTTTGGTGGAAACCAAAGAGACATTGGCAGCCAATGTGTTGAACCAAGCGTTCAACTCAGCATATGCTGGCGGCGACGGCGTTCAGTTGAATGCTTCTACACACCCACTGGTTAGCGGTACAGCAAGCAATTTGCTGAACACAGCTGCTAACTTGAGCCAGACTTCCTTGGAGCAGATGCTGATCCAAGTTCGTCAAGCAGTGGACAACAACGGCAAGAAGATCCGCTTGCAACCCCTGAAGTTAGTGGTTGCCCCCGGTAATGTCTTCCAAGCTGAAGTTCTGTTGAAGAGCGTTCTTCGTGCTGGTACAGCCAACAACGACATCAACCCAATTAAGTCTATTGGTTTGATGCCCGAAGGTGCTTCTGTCATCTCTCGTTTGACATCTGCCACAGCTTGGTGGGTTCAGACTGATGCCCCTGAAGGCATGAAGTTGATGATGCGCCGTGGCTTGGAAAAGACCATGGAAGGCGACTTTGAGACCGACTCAATGCGTTATAAGGCCACCGAGCGTTATGACATTGGTTGGACTGACTGGCGCTCAATGTACGGTACTCCCGGCGTCTAAACCCAAGTGGGGGCTTCGGCCCCTACGTATTAAGGAGAAAAGACAATGGCATACAACAATGCAGTAACTAACACGGCAGGTCAGCTGTCCGCAATCACCACAACGATTGCGTACACAAACACTGGTGCAGTGACCATTGGTACTATTCCAGCAAACGCGCAGATTCAGAACGTCCACATCGACGTAACAACTGCGTTTAATGCTGGTACTACCAACACTGTAACAGTAGGTAAAACTGGAACTGCCGCGGCTTATGTCACAGCTACTTCAGTTGGTTCAGCAGGTCGCGCATCAGTTGCTACAACTGGTGTGTACAGCGCTTGGGCTGACGTAGGTAATAGTGATGTTGACTACGCAACGGTGACATTTACACAAACTGGAACTGCAGCTTCTGCAGGTGCAGCTCGTGTGACTATCATTTACAAATCTTTTGCGTAAAGGGGATCATCATGGGTCAATTTAAACCAATGCCTAAGATGATGACCACTGAGCCTTCAGTTGAACTGAAGCTTAAAAAAGGCGGCACTGTGAAGAAAGCTATGGGCGGGGTTATTCCTGAACGTGCTTCAGCTCGTGGCGCCCCTATGGCAGCTCGTCGTGGTGTGGCCCCTGCCATGCCTAGTCGCGGTATCGGTATGGGTGGTATCCCCACTCGTATGGAAACTGGCGCAATGCCTATGGCCCGTAAAAAGGGTGGTGAGGTAGAGTCACCTAAGATGCACAAAGCTGAGATGTCAGCTATTAAAGGCATTAAAGGCGATCTTAAAGCTCATGCTGATAAGCCTGCTTCCAAGGCGCATAAAGGTCTGAAAACTGGCGGTGTTATTGAAAAATACGCTACCGGCGGTGTTATTCAGAAATTTAAGTCTGGTGGTAAGATGAAGAAAGCCTACGGCGGTTCTTGCTAATCAAGGTCGGGGCTTCGGCCCCTTCCTTTTAAGGATTTTATATGAGCACACTAACAAATGTATTTGCTGCGCACAAAGATGCGACGGGGACAATTTACGCTGGCGCAACCAACCTTGCGGGCTATCAGTTATTGACAGGCGGGACGGCTGGTGAAATTGTGTTTCGCGATGGTGGTTCAGGTGGCACTGTTCTTTTAAGAGTTAATATTGCCGCTACACCAACTAATCCATTCTCAACGCTGTTGCCCGGCAATGGTATTCGCTTTAACACTGATATTCATGTCACGTTGCCTACCAGCGCGGCAGTAACTATTTTCTGCGGCTAATCATGCCTCTAATTAAAAGCAAATCTGATAAAGCTTTTAAGAAGAACATCTCAGCCGAGGTGAAAGCTGGCAAGCCTGTAAAGCAGGCTGTTGCTATTGCGTACTCGGTAAAACGAGGCGCGCAAAAGATGAAAGATGGCGGTGACCCTAGGCTGTCGGTCTCACGTGGTGAGAAGCTACCTACAAGTCAGGGCGCAGGATTGACGCAAAAAGGCCGTGATAAGTTTAATAGGGCAACTGGCTCTAACCTTAAAGCACCTGCACCGCACCCAAAAACAAAAGCCGATGCTGGAAGAAAAGCATCGTTTTGCGCTAGGATGTCTGGTATGCCCGGGCCTAAGCGTGATGAAAAAGGCGAGCTTACTAGAAAAGCCGCATCTCTTAAACGTTGGAATTGTCCTGGGTGGTAATGTATGAGCACTAGCGGAACAGTTGGCCAAACAACAATCACGGTTCAGAATCTGATTGATCATGGCGCGCGTCGTGCTGGAAAGCTGGCTGAAGAATTAACTGTAGAACAAGTAGCATCGGCTAAAGATAGCCTCTACTACGTTCTATCAAATCTTGCCAATCGTGGCATTCAGTATTGGTGCATTGACAAGACCATTGTTGGTCTTAACCCAGATAAGTATATTTACTATCTGCCAACTGGCACGGTAGATGTTTTGAACGCCAATTACAGAACTTTAACCGCTAATACAAATGGCGGGTATAGCTCTTCGGGCAATGCAGCCAACGCTTTTGATGGTCAATACACCAACATTTGCCAATTAACCAACAATACGGGTAACATTGGCATTAACAACGGGTCTGGAAATAACATCTACGTCGGCACCGTGGGTATACTACCAGCAATATCCGGCTCAGTGACCCTCTCAATTCAGTCTTCTACAAATGGTACAACGTGGACAACGGTTTATAGCCCTGGCGCGACTACTTGGACTGCGGGCACGTGGATCTATTACGACTTAGACCCGTCAGCAAGCACGCCGTATTGGAGAATCTTGCAAACAGCAGGGGCTAATATGGGTGTCTATCAAGTGGTTTTTGGCTCAAACGCCACGGAAATTCCACTTGCACGCTTGAATCGTGATGACTATACAAACTTGCCGAATAAGAACTTCACAAGCCTTTATCCGTTGCAATATTGGTTTGACCGTAACATTCCCCAGCCTGCGATGTACCTTTGGCCTGCGCCTTCATCATTTGCGCCACAACTCGTGGTCTGGAGACATCGGCAAATTCAGGATGTAGGTGATTTATCAGGTGAGATAGAAATTCCCCAGAGATGGTATCTGGCCATTCAGAATATGCTAGCTCACCAGATGAGTATGGAACTACCTACTGTCCCAGGCGAGCGTATTCAGTATCTTGAAGGGCAGGCTGAAAAGTATTGGAATATTGCGGAGCAGGAAGAAAGAGACAAGAGTCCGATTTACTTTGCTCCGAATATTAGTTACTATACAAGGTAAGTATGCCACGTACGCTTGACACTCTTGGCAATGCTGTATTAAGTATTGCAATTTGTGACAGATGTCACATGAAGAGAGCGTATGTTGCACTGATGCCTGACGGCAACAATCCGGGCTTAAAAGTCTGTGATCAAGGTTGCAGGGATCAGTTTGACCCATACCGTTTACCAGCGCGGCAGCCTGAAAAGATTGCACTTAGATTTCCAAGGCCTGATGTCAATATAGCTGCAGATCAAGACTCGTTGATTACAGGGCCTTATAATACGTATAACATCTCGCCGGAGCAGAATACTGATGATCCAGAGACTAATGGCAACCTTGACAACCTGAGTCCGTAATATGGCCAATATACAAATTACGCAACTACCAGCAGCTGGTGCAATCACAGGCACCGAGTCAGTGCCAATTGTACAAAATGGCGTTACGGTTAAGACGACAACAGGTGCCATTGCTGCGTCGCCTGCACTAACGGCAACGTTCTTAACTAAAAATCAAGAGCCTACACTTCCTAATAGTCGATATCTGTCTACAAATACAGGTATTACGTTGGTTGATGGCGGCGCGCAATCGTTCTATCAAATTGCTTTAACAGGCGCAGTTTCGCAGTTAAACCCACTTGGCGGTGGCATTGTTGTTAAGAACGGTGCAGGTACTCTTGTTAATCGCGCAATAGCAACATCAGGCAGTGGGTTAAGCGTTTCTAACGGCGACGGCACTGGCGGTGATCCTACACTGCAATTAACAGGCATTGCAGGCGCTGTTGCTGCTTTAGGTGGCACAGGCTTAATCGCAGTTGTAGGCGGCTCCACAGTTGCAAGCCGAGAGATTCTTGGCACTGCAAACCAGATTGTAGTTGCTAATGGTAATGGTTCAGGCAATCCTACACTAACATTAGCTTCTAATGCGATATTCCCTGGAACTGGCGCTGTTACTGTGCCTGTTGGCTCAACTGCGCAAAAGCCTGTAGGCGCTGCAGGTCAAATTCGGTATAACAGTGATAGTCAAAACTTTGAAGGATATGCTGCAGGTTCATGGAACCCATTCAGTTTGGCTGGTGGCGTTAGCACCTTTAGCGGTGGGTCAACTGGGTTAACTCCTGCTACCCCTGTTGGTGGCGTGGTTACGCTAGGTGGTACGTTGAATGCCTCTTCAGGCGGTACAGGTGCAAACACATTGACTGGTTATGTGAAAGGCTCCGGCACTTCACCAATGACTGCCAGCGCAACTATTCCAAATACCGACATTTCTGGTTTGGGCACTATGTCCACGCAAAATGCCAATGCTGTTGCAATTACAGCAGGCACGATTGCAGGTGCAACCATTACAAGTAGCACGATCAATAGCACGACTATTGGTGCAGGAACTCCATCTACTGGTGTGTTTACTTCTGTAGGAATGACTACAGGAACAATTTCAACTGCTCCAACCAATAGCATAGACATTGTCAACAAAGAGTATGCTGACTCAATTGCATCTGGTATTAACTTCCACCAAGCTTGTAACTACGCAACGACTGCTGATTTAGGCGCGGTTCTTTACAGCAACGGCGCATCTGGAGTAGGCGCAACATTAACTAAAACAGTGCCTCTGTCAGCATTAAGCATTGATGGCGGTAGCCCGACTGTTGGTCAGCGTGTGTTGCTTAAAAATCAAGCCAATAGCGCGTATAATGGCGTATACACTGTTACAGTTGCAGGCTCTGGCATAGCGGCATGGGTTTTAACTCGCGCAACTGACTACGATACTTCTGGTAGTGGAACAAATGAGATTGACCAAGGCGACTTTATTTTGGTCTTGGCAGGTACTGCAAACGCCAATACATCTTGGGTTCAGCAGACACCACTACCAATTGTAGTAGGCACAACAGGTATCGTTTTTGTGCAGTTTGGCGCGCCAATTACCTACACTGCTGGTACAGGATTAAGCGAATCGCCTGCTTACACGTTTAACATTGCAAATACTGCAGTAACTGCTGCAACTTACGGCTCTGCATCTCAAGTGCCTGTGTTTGCGGTAAACGCGCAAGGTCAATTAACTTTAGTCACTAATACAGCAATTGCAATTGCCGCAGGCGCGGTATCTGGTTTAGCTGCATCTGCTACAACTGATACCACCAATGCTACCAACATCACCTCTGGAACGCTTCCTACGGGTCGTTTGAGTGGTTCTTACACTGGCGTCACTGGTGTAGGAACTTTGACAGCGGGTACATGGAACGGTACAGCAATCGGTACAGCTTATGGTGGTACAGGATTAACAGCAACGCCAACCAACGGCCAGTTAGCTATTGGTAATGGCACAGGTTACTCTCTTTCTACTTTAACTGCTGGTACAAACGTTAGCATCTCCAATACTGCAGGTGGCATCACAATTTCGGCAACTCCAGCTGCTGGTGGTACGGTGACCTCTGTTGCTATGACTGTCCCCTCTTTCTTGTCTGTGACTGGCTCGCCAATTACAACAAGTGGGACTTTGGCTGTAAGTTTGTCGGGTACTGCTTTGCCTGTGGCAAATGGTGGTTCTGGAGCGACTACGCTGACTGGTTACATCTCTGGCAATGGCACAAGTGCATTTACTGCGTCAACTACAATTCCTAGCACAGCAATCACTGGATTAGGTACAATGTCAACGCAAAATGCTAATACTGTGGCAATTACTGGTGGTAATATTGATGGCACAATAATTGGTGCTTCAACGACAGCGGCTGGTAGTTTTACTACTGTAACTGCCACGACTTACGTTGGCGTATCTGGAGGAACTTTCTAATGTCACAAGCGGGATACACACCCATATCGCTGTACTACAGCACAACGGCTTCGTCTGTTCCTATTGCTGGTAATTTGGCAAACGGCGAGTTAGGCTTGAACATTGCCGACATGAAACTGTACGCCAAGAATAGTTCTGGCGTGGTTACTCTGCTTGCATCATCAAGTGGTGCATCAGGAACAGTTTCAACTGTCTCAGTTGTGAGTGCAAATGGCTTGGCGGGTACAGTTGCAAATGCAACCACAACCCCCGCTATTACGCTTTCAACAACCATTACAGGTGTTCTAAAAGGTAATGGGACGGCAATCTCTGCCGCCGTTTCTGGAACTGATTACGCACCAGCAACAAGCGGCACATCAATCCTGTATGGCAATGGTTCAGGCGGATTCAGCAATGTAACCATTGGATCAGGTGTCAGTTTTGCAGGTGGTACTTTATCTGCAACTGGTGCAGGCGGTACAGTAACCTCTGTTGCGGTATCTGGTGGTACTACTGGGTTGACCACAAGTGGTGGCCCAATCACCACATCAGGAACTATCACGTTGGCTGGCACACTTGCAGTAGCCAATGGCGGTACAGGACAAACGTCTTATACCAACGGTCAATTGCTGATTGGTAATACTTCAGGCAACACATTGACTAAAGCTACGCTGACTGCTGGTACTGGTATTTCAATCACAAACGGTGGTGGTGCTATCACAATCTCCGCAAGTGGCGGTAATTCGGCAAGTATTCCGTTCGTTTACTTTTGTAGCAGTTTCAATTAAGGAACAATCATGGCATCTGGAATTTTAGGGCAATCTGCTCCTTCAGCATCAACAAATACGACGGTGTATACAGTACCCGCGTCAACTACAGCCACATTTAATGTGAGTTTTTGCAATACTGGAACAGCACCTGCAAACGTGCGATTGGCTGTATGCGCTTCTGGTACTCCAGCATCATCTGAGTACCTAGAATATGACTACAACTTATTGGCGGGTGGAGTTTTAGAAAGAAGCGGAATAGTTGCGCAAGCGGCTAAACTTATTGTTGTTTACACAGATACTGCTACTGTTGCGGTTTCTGTTTATGGATATGAGGCTTAATCATGGGACGTAATACAAATCCTGAACTGACACCTGTTGTACCTATTAACGGCGCAACATATCGTAACTCATCTACTAATGGATTGATTATTGAAGCTACTGGCGCGCAATTATTGCCGTCAAGCGCAACTTGTTTACTTTCAAATACAAACTACGCAAAGTATGTTGCGCTTAACACTCAAACGTCAACAGCACAAAATATATCTGTAAGTGGCGCTGCGGCTAAGAATTTTGGAACTGTTGTACCCGCTACAACATCCCTCAATCTAAGTGTGTATTTACCATATTTTGGTGGTTTTGTGCCAGCATCTGGCTATCCTTTTACAAGCAGAACTGGTAAGTATAGATACATGGGCATGGGTGCTACAAATGGCACAAATGCTTTGGGTACGCAAAACCCGCCGGGCTACAAACAAGGTCAAAGTAATGCGCAATCCGTTGCTGTTTATAACGCAACAACAGGCGAGTATATTGGAAGCCCAACTGTATACCCAATAGCATCTTGGTATGACTCATCAACCAGTCTTTTTCGAGTCATCGCAAGTCCAACTAATGTAGGTTCGACTTCCCCTGCACTTTTGTACACATCTTCAACTGGGGCTTCTTGGACAGCTACAACGCCTACAATGGTTTCTCAAGTAAGTGCCTTTGATTACCGCGCATGGGGTGGCAATTCTTACTACAATGTAGGAGCAACCGCAGTAAATCAAAAAGCATTTTTTGGTATGAATGACACTAATGGTAGTAGCCAATACACGTTTTTTAGAACGACTAATGGTGGCGCAACAATTACGGAAGTTACTACCGCAATAACTGGATCCGCCGCTTATTACACCCCTGCTGGTAGTTCAATGTGTCGGTTTAACCATAACTATGATGGTACAACGGTTTTTGTTCCAGCTAACTCTGGGTGGAAATATTCTACAAACGATGGAACCTCGTTTACTAGCACAACAATAAGCGGGGTAACATCAAGTTCAGATCAAAATGTAGTGGGTGCGTTTTCTGCGGCAAACAACTCCAGTACGTTTATGATGATTTACAACACACGGGTTACAAGTAACAGGGTGTTTGTTACAACTAATGGTGGTCAGTCGTTTGTTACATACAGTTGGACGCCTGCCGCAACTTTAAACAGTTCGTACTACCAATGCCCCGGCGACTACGACTCCGCAAATACCCGTTGGTGTTTTGTTTATGGCACAACGAGTGGATGGTATGCCGCTGTTTCTACAAACAATGGTGCTACTTGGACGCACAACTTAATTCAATCAGCCGCCACAGATGACCCTCAAATGAACATTGTCTTTTTAGGGAATGTTTGGTATGTCTTTGGGTCAATTGGTATTTGGAAATCTACTGATGCCGCTACTTGGACTAATATTTCAACAACCAATACTAATGTTAATTATACGCAACCTTATCTGGAACTCACTGACTATGTAATTATTGGTACTGTTGTAATTAAAAAATCAGATTTTTCTACTACTTTATTTAATCCAGAAGCAATTATTTCAAATCAGAGTGGGTACTCAAAAGGGCTTTCAATGTATTTAGGTTCAGACGCTATTATGCAAGTCCAAACGCAGTACACGACTTTCCCATTACTTGTAACGTCAGCTACGGCAGGTACAGCAAACCTCTATAGCCCTTACCCGTACACAACACAACAAACTGGTAGTAGTGGCACATACCCAAATACCATTGAATATTGGAGAATCAAATGACAATACAGATTGCATCATCATCTTTTATTATTGATAGTAGCAAGTTTCCCCCAGCCGCAACACCAGAAGCGGCTCAAGACCTGCTTACAAAGTTTACTGCTGATTTTGAAGCGGATAAGTTTGACCAAGCAGACGAATCGTTTGATGGGTATGAACTTTACGTCAAAGAAGTGATCAGGACAAACAGGAAGCACCCCCCTTTTCCTGTTTACCCAAAATACAAAGCTGTTTAAACCATGAAACTCCATCTAGACATTGAGGTCATAAACCAAGTGCTTGGTTACCTTGGCACACGCCCCTACCAAGAGGTGTATGGATTGATCCAAGCAATTCAAGAAGCGGCAAAACCTCCTGTAGTTTCTGAACCTGACTTAACGGCAGACTAGCATGTGGGACTGGGTTGAAGCAATTATTGCTGCAGCCTTTATGGTTTGTTTTGTTATTGCAGGCACTTACATAATCGCATGGGCTGGGATATGGTGAATGCGCTGGTTCATACTGTTACTGTTAGTGCTGGGGCTAGTTGGTGCCGTAGCCAAGAGTGGTTGCCATGTACGCGAGTTTTATGGAATAGCCTACACAATCCACGACCCAACGTTGCGGCACAAGGAGATGGTAGCGTGGCTAGATCAAAATGCAGGCCATTGCAAGTCAACAGACTACGTAGTTATCTGGAACAACTTGTCAGAGTGGGCAGGTACAGCCGATTCCACGTGGCTGCGTAATAAAGTTGTTCATGGATACAAAGATGCACTTGAGCGTGAAAAGAAATGATTCCGCCATTACACAAGTGGTATCCTATGCTAGGAGTTGCCGACTACCCGACTAAAACGGATGCACTAGAACGCAGGGCAGAACGTCTTGAGGAAGAATACAAGCAAGCGTTAAAGATGAAAAAGGTGAAAGACAAAATTGATGATCTTGAGTTTGAGTTGTATGTAAAGAAAGCAGAGCGTAATCAACTTAACCTAGAGATTTTTACAAACCGTAAGCTGGACATTTATGTATGACCAAGAAGCCAATACACCAACCACGGAAGCCTCAACTAGAAGTGAAGGACAAACTAACGTTATGGGTAACTCTAATGGTCAGCGCAACATTATGCATCTCCGTCTTGGCTATGGTAATCGCCTTTATGCTTGGTCTGTGGGCAAAAGAAGTGGACAATGCAGAGATCTTCAAGATGATTTCACCCGCTTTTTCTACTCTTATCGGCGGCATGATTGGGTTCCTGAGTGGTATCAAACTCATGCAAAATGAAGACAAAAAGGATCACAAATGTTAACTTTATTATCCACTTTAATCTCGTTCTTGATGGGCGGATTGCCTAAGCTACTTGACTTCTTCCAAGATAGATCAGATAAGCTTCATGAACTAGCATTGGCTAGACTGCAGATTGAACGTGAATTAGAACTACGTAAAGCTGGCTTTGAAGCCATGGAGCGTATTGAGCACATTCGGTCAGAGCAGTTGGCAACGGAAAGTGCAGCCAATACGCAGCAAGTCTTAATTGGCGCGCAGCAAGCCGAGATGCAAGCCATCTACGCTCACGATGAAAGCCTAAATGAAGGCACTAGCCGGTGGATGAAGAACTTACGTGCGTCTGTTAGACCCGTGATTACTTATGGTTTCTTTTTCCTACTCTTGTTTGTCGATGTAGGTCTATTTGCTTATGGCTGGCATCAAGGGGCAACGTTTGTTGAATTGGCCGAAATGCTTTGGGACTCAGACACTCAAGCTTTATTTGCAAGCATTATTGCATTCCACTTTGGCGGTAGGGCATTCGGGAAATGAACGTCTCTGCCAAAGCCACTGAGATGATCAAGCACCACGAAGGTGTAAGATACAAACCATACCAGTGCCCAGCAAAACTATGGACTATAGGAGTCGGACATGTACTTTACCCTGATCAAGGCAAAATTCCAATCGATCAAAGAGGCGGCTATCAACTTCGCCAAGAAGATAATAGACAGTTTTCCAAAGAAGAAGTAGATGCTATTTTACGAGATGATTTGCAACGATTCGAGCGTGGGGTGCATACTTACTGTCCTGTCCCTCTTACACAAGGCATGTTTGATGGTCTTGTTAGCTTTGCTTTTAACGTGGGTCTTGGGACATTGCAGCGTTCTACGCTTCGCCAAAAACTGCTTAGAGGCGATAAAGCGGGCACTGCCGAAGAGCTCCTGAAGTATTGCATGGCTGGCGGGAAAGTCTTGAAGGGCTTGCAAAAGCGCCGGATTGATGAAAGAGCTTTATTTCTATCATGAAAATCTTATATCTTTATTTTTAAGAGGTGATTAAAATGGCATCAAGTAAGCCTGTTTGGGAAAAACAACGGCCAAAATCATTAGGTAAGCCTAAGCCTCTTTCGCCGCAGAAAAAGTCGGCAGCAAAAGCAAGAGCCAAAGCAGCAGGCCGTCCTTATCCTAATTTGGTTGACAATATGGCAATGGCAAGAAAGCGGAGCAAGTAAGCATGACAACTGCCGCAGTAATGACCTATGACTCCTTAGTGGAGAATATCCAGTCTTATCTGGAGCGTACTGACGCCGCCACTATTGCAAAGATCCCTCTCTTCATCATGTTGGCTGAGCAAATCATTGCTAGCCAGATTAAGTTCCTTGGCAACTTAACAGTCAATACAAGCAACATGGTATTAGGCAATGGTGTTATTGCCAAGCCTGCTCGTTGGCACAAAACTGTTTCCATGAACGTAACGGTAAGCGGCGAGCGGCAACCTGTCTTGCTTCGTAAGTATGAGTACCTTCGCAATTACTGGCCAGATTCAACGGCCACTGATGTGCCCCTGTACTACTGCGACTACGATTACTCTAACTGGTTAATAGCGCCTACACCAAACGCTAACTACGCGTTTGAGGTACTCTACTATGAACGAGTACAGCCTCTGGATTCATCAAACCAAACCAATTGGTTTACTATTTACGCGCCACAAGCTTTGCTCTACGGGTCCCTCATGCAGGCCATGCCATTCTTGAAGAATGATGAGCGTATGCCAATGTGGCAACAAAATTATGAGTTGATCATGCAAACGTTGATGGCTGAAGACAAGCTTCGCATTGCAGATCGTCAAGCCATAGCGGTGGATTCATGAGCTACGTAAGCCCATTTACTGGTGATGTAATTCAGCCAACGGATGTTAGCTATCGCGCGGTTACGCTAACTGCAAACACGCAATTAAACTGGCCTTCTAACAGCACGACCAACGCTGATTACGCTGCTCGTATTATGCAGGTGACTGCAAGTACTGCGGGTTTAAGCATGTACATGCCGCCTGCGGATCAGACCTCGGTTGGCAATGACGCGCTAATTCGCAACATTGGCTCCAATACGTTCACTGTTAAAGACTATGCGGGTACAAATACCATCGTCTCAGTGGCTGCTGGAGAATCCAAGTATATCTATATAACAACTAATTCAACCAGTCAAGGCACTTGGGGTGTAATTGCCTTTGGCGCAGGCACATCTGGCGCAGATGCTGCTACTTTGGCGGGTTATGGGTTAGTTGCAAGTGGCGTAACGCTGAATCAAAGCCATCCATCAGCTGCAATTTCATCAGGCTCTACATTTGCTGCAACTGATAGAGCACAAACTAGAGTATGGGGTAGTGGCACAGGCACTGCAACACTTCCAGCCGCGGCAACGCTTGGCAATAACTGGTTTACACTATTTAAGAATAACGGTACTGGCTCGTTTACCATTTCCTGCACTGGTGCAGAGTTAATTGATGGCAATAGCACCAAGACGTTTAACCCGACAGAGTCTGCGTTTATTGTTTGCACTGGCACTGCGTATGTAACCATTGGCTATGGCGTAAGCAATCAGTTTGTGTTTACTGCTTTGACAAAGAACGTTACAGGCGGCTCTGTCTTGTTGACCAATAATGAAGCAGCAAACAACATTCAAGAATACGTTGGCAGTTTAACAAGCAGTGTGGTTGTTACATTTCCACCAATTGTTAACCTGTACGTCATTTCAAACCAAACAACTGACAATGGCTTTGGCTTTTCAGTTACTACGGGCTTAGGCTTTTCAGCTACAATCCCACCGGGTCAGCAAGCCACACTGATTTGTGATGGCGTTAACTTTTTAAATGCTAATACTACACAGGCAGGTGCTTCTACAGTAAGTCTGTTAGATGGAAGCGTAGGCACCCCATCGCTTAATTTTGCGGCTGAATCTAGCACCGGTGTGTATCGGCCTGCTGCAGGTGAATTTGGCATTTCAGTGCTTGGCACACAAAGGCTTAAAGCAACTGCTGCAGGCGTGACTGTTACAGGCTCAGGTGTATTTACCACCGGCATTGCTGGGGGTACGTTCTCATGACCAAAAAAGTTTTTGCGCTTGACACAAAAGCAGGCATCCAGCGAGATGGTACTGTCTTTGACATGGATTTTTACACTGATGGGCGCTGGGTTAGATTTCAACGCGGCAGGCCTCGTAAAATTGGTGGCTACAGAGAGATTGTGAATGACTTGGCAGGTCCAAGTCGTGGTGTGTATTTGAACCCACAGCAAAACTTCAACAATGTTTTCAATGGCTACTCAGGTGGATTGCAAGTTTTGCCAATCAATAACAGCGGTATTGGCTCAGGTATTACAGATTTCACACTAACTGGTTTTACTGCCAATGCCAATAATCTTTGGCAGTTTGATACTTTTTATGATGGTACAGGCGCAGGCACTAACTTATTGCTGGCGCATCCCGGTCGTAACTTAGCATTGATTGACAACAATACTAATACACCTGTTCTTGGTGGCAACATCAATGGCACCACTTTAAACCCGATTGGCGTATTTACTGCAACTGCTACTACTATTACTAGTGGTTCAGCTTCTATTACCATGTCTGCTGTAAATACACAGATTGGCGCAGGTCAGTTGGTAACAGGCACAGGCATTCCATCTGGCGCCACTGTAGTATCCATTGCGTCCACAACATTGATTATCTCAGCTCCCGCAACGGCTAATGGTTCCGGCATCACGCTAACATTTGATAACCAGATTTCTGTATCTGGGGGTGTGGTATCCCTTCACCCTTACGTGTTTGTCTATGGCAATAGCGGTCTAATTAAGAACTGCTCGGCTGGTAATGTGAATGATTGGGTATCTGCTGATGCCAACGAGGTCTCAGTGGCCACGGGCAAGATTGTCCAAGGATTACCAGTACGAGGCGGTTCTAATGCACCATCGGGCCTCTTTTGGAGCTTGGATTCTTTAATTCGTGTTTCATTTATCGGCGGTACGGGCTCACCCCCACAATACTGGCGGTATGACTTAATTTCCAGCCAATCATCTATTTTGTCTAGTCAGTCTGTGATTGAGTACGATGGCGTGTATTACTGGTGTGGTGTTGATAGATTCTTGCTCTACAATGGCGTTGTAAAAGAGATCCCTAATAACTTCAATCAAAATTACTTTTTTGATAACTTAAATTACGAGCAGCGTGAAAAGGTTTGGGTAACCAAGGTGCCACGTTTTGGCGAGATTTGGTGGTTCTACCCATCCGGCACTTCTACTGAATGCAACAATGCCGTTATTTACAATACACGTGAGAATTGCTGGTATGATGCAGGTTTTGCGGTAGGTGCTCAGCGATCTGCAGGTTACTTCTCACAAGTGTTCCATTACCCGATTACTTCTGATTGGAATACTAACGCGTCAGGTGGTGTCTTAACTGCAACTATCACCAATGCAGGATCTGGCTACACCAATGGCACTTACAACAACACCCCGTTGACGGGTGGCGCAGGTACAGGTGCAACAGCTAACATCACAGTGGCTGGCGGCGTTGTTACTGCTGTCGTGATTAACGGGCATGGCAAAAACTACGCCGTTGGCAATACACTGTCTGCAACCATTACAGGCGGTGCAGGTTTTGTTTTGACAGTCAACACGTTAATGACATTTGTCTCGCTGTACCAAAATGAGATTGGCACTGATAAAGTCAGTGGCGCGCTTTCTACAGCCATTGAGTCATACTTTGAAACTAATGACTTGGGTCTGGTTTCAGGCGGGCCTTCGCAGCCTAGCCCGATTGGTGAGAATAGATGGTTAAGATTAGAGCGCGTAGAACCTGACTTTATTCAGCAAGGTGATATGTCATTGTATGTCACGGGTCGGCCTTTTGCGCAAACAGCTGACGTAACCTCGGACCCGTATGTGTTTAGTCCGACAACCGGTAAGGTTGATATGCGTGAGCAGCGTCGTGAATTACGATTACGATTTGTTTCCAACGTGGCAGGTGGTGATTACCAATTAGGTAAAGTCTTGCTGGATGCGGATGTTGGAGATTCAAGACCTTATGGCTAATATTCTTAACGTCGCACAAGTCTATGACCCTAGGTATCACACCTTCGAGTCATGGGCTTGTCTTATGGTTGAGCTGTATTCTGCGCAGCAGCTATCAATTCCTGATGCAAATACTGATTGGAAAGAATGGGGCGCAGGATTAAAATCCATTGACGTGTTTACCAATGAAGGTATCCCCGGACCGTATCAGTTTGATGACTGGCAAGAATGGGCTGAGCAGCTTGTCAATGCAGTTAACCCTTCTACGAGCTAAATATGGCAGTAAGTAACGCAGACATTGTAAATTTCCTACTTGCCAACCCGGGCATGAGCGATGCTGACATTGTGTCTAACATGGCTACGTACGGTGTTTCACCTGCGCAAATGGCTGCAGCTACTGGAACATCAGTAGGTGAGATCGTTTCAAGAGCTGCTGCTACTGTAGCTCCAGGGTCAAGCATTACGCTTGGTAACGTAAGTATTGTGCCGGAGTATAGAACTACTGGTTCTGGAGAAAATCAAGAGATTGGCGCTCTTGAGAGAGTTTACGTATCTCAAACTACAGGTGACCCTAATTATCGTGCGCCTGTTGGGTCAACGTATCAACAATATAGTGCTGACGGTACGTTTGAACGAACAGGCGTAACGCAAAAAGTAGATAGCGGCTTAAAAGAGATTGTTGCGCTAGCCTCGGCTTATTTTCTGCCTGTTATTGGGGCTGAGATCGCGGCAACGCTTGGTGTATCTGCAACAACTGGCACAGCCATTGCTAATGCGGCTTTGCAAGTAGCGCAAGGCACGCCAATAGATAAGATTTTAGAGAATACAATCAAGTCTCAGGTAACAGGCGGCATTTCCTCTGTTGTAAATAGTGAGGTGCTAAGCGCGCTATCCGGCGTTGTTGATGACCCGTTCTTACAAAAAGTTGTTAATAACGCTGCAACTGCAGTAACTAGTGCCGCAGTAACAGGCAACTTAGATAATGTTGGAACATCCATTATTGGCTCTGTTGTCGGCACAACAGTCACAGCGCAAACAGGCAATGCTGCATTAGGTGCTGCAGCTGCCACCTTAACAACAACCGGCAGTGCCGCTGCCGCCGCTGCAACATTTGCAGGCGCAACAGGCGCTAGTACCGCAGCAGCCAATAAGGCAATTACTGCATTACAAAATTCTGATGTAGTTACAGCTGGCACTACGGGTGCAACTAATATTTCTAATACTATTGCAGCTACAGACACATCTGGCGCAGGCACGTCTAATCTTGCAACTAAGAACATAACTTCATCCATTACTGATGGAGGTGGCGCATTAAGTACTATTACTGGAACGCCTAATATTCTTACTGACGTTAGCAACTATACTGATGAGTTTGGCAACTACGATGCAGCGGTTGCTGCAAATGCCGCGTCAATTCCTAAAGTTACGTCGTTTAATGACGCGTTTAGCGCAGCACGATTGGCGTATGGCCCCGGCTCTACATTTGAATGGAATGGTAAAACGTATAGCACAGGCACAGCCGCTGAACGGCCTGATCTTGTAACACCTACAGTAGGTCCTGCAACTGATCAATCCGCAGCTGAAACAGCTCGACTTGCAGCACAAAATAGCGCCTTGGCTGCTGCTAATGCGCCTAATCAAAGTACTGCTGAGTCTGTACGTCTTAATGCACAAAATAACGCATTAGGTATTGCAAAAGCGCAGCAATCCGCAGCAGCTGCAACTGCAGCCATTGAAAGTGTGCTAGGCAAAGACACAACATCATCTGCAATTTTGCAGCAAGGCTTGTCTAATTTACAGCAAGCTGTAGGTCAAACCATTGAGTTTGTAGGCGGCACGGCTTCAGCTTTAGGCTTAACTGGCAATGTTAACGCACTAACTAATGCGGGTCAAACTGTTACACGCGGGGGTGAGGCATTACAGCTTGCGTCAGTTAACCAAGCAATTAGTAATGTTACTTCTGCTATTAGCAAAGCTGATGGCTTAGGCAATAAAATTATTGAAGGCGCCAAAGCCATTTTGCAAAATCCATTGTCTGCCAACTTGGCTGTTGTGGAGCTTATTCAAGAAGGTTTGCCAATTGGCTTAGGCGCTACAATTTATAAATATGCAGGTAAGTTTGCTGCTGTTGGCGTTGACGTTGCATTAAACGCCATGGAATCAGGCGGCGCAGCTTACAACGATAAGTATCGCGATGCCATTGCTGCTGGCAAGTCTACAACTCAAGCCGATGCAGAGGCTACCACAGCTTTCCAAGTTGCTTCTGCTATCACAATTGCAGTTGGCGGCGTGACAGACATGGCGATAATCAATAAGATTACAAAATCTGTAGAAGGCGCTGCAAGTAAAGCCACAGGCAAAACAGTTGCATCAGGCACGGTAGGCGCTGGTAAAGAAGCAGGCGGTGAGTTTGGTGAAGAGTTCTTAACTGACATTCTTACTGATGTTGCATTAGGCAATACTGTCAATCTTAATAAGTCATTAACGCAAGGCGTGGTTGGCGCATTTGTGGCAGGCAAGACAGTTGGCACGATTAACGTTGCTGAAAATCTTAATACCGCCATTGCAGAAGCTAACACTTCACTTAATGCTGAGCTTAGCAAGGCGGGTATTGCTTCAACAGATGGCTCCGGCAATATGTCATCGCTTGTTAATACAAGCAACAACCAGTCTGTTGTTACAGATGCCGGTGCAAATACGCTTACTGCTATCGGCGATGCCAATGCAAACTTAAATACTTCAAGCGCAGGGATGAAGTGGGCGCAAGACAATAACATATCACAAGCGCAAGTCTACGAAAGTATTAACTCTTGGCTAGCTGACCACCCCGGCGCATCACAAGCGGAGATTGCAGATACCATGCAAGCCGCGGGTTTGAATTTAAGCGATGTTGGCGCAGCAATAGCTTCTAAGAATACCGCCACTACAACAGCTGGCACAGGCGCGCTATCTACAGTTGGCACAGGAGCTACTACAACAGCAGGAACTGGTACAACTACAGCGGGTACAGGCGCTACTACAACGGCTGGTACAGGCGCATTGACAACAGCAGGTACGGGTACAACAACGGCTGGCGCTGGAACAACCGCAGGAACTGGAGCTTTAACAACAGCTGGAACTGGCGCAACTACAGCTGGTACAGGTGCTACTACAACTGCGGGTACAGGCACAACTACAGCTGGAACCGGTACCACGGCAGGAACTGGCGCGTTAACAACAGCTGGAACAGGTGCTACTACAACAGCAGGTACTGGTATTACTGCTGGAACAGGCACTACCACGACAGCTGGCACAGGTACTACAGCTGGCACAGGCGCCTTAACGACAGCTGGCACAGGTACTACTACAACTGCCGGAACAGGTACTACAGCGGGCACAGGCGTAACTACAGCAGCAGATACTGGTGTAACAACCAATGCGGCAACTGGTGTAACTACCAATGCGGCAACTGGTGTAACTACCAATACAAATACCGGTGTAACTACCAACGCAAATACCGGTGTAACTACCAACACAAACACAGGCACTACCACCAATGCAAATACTGGTGCGCTAACTACTGTTGCAAATAACACAACGTTAGATGCACTAATAGCCGCAAATACTAACGCTGCAACAAATACTAACGCTGCAACAAATACTAACGCTGCAACAAATACTAACGCTGCAACAAATACTAACGCTGCAACAAATACTAACGCTGCTGTATTGACCAACCCTCTAGCTACTGTTAACACAAACCCAACTGCTAACACCAACCCTTTAGCTACTGTTAACACCAACCCAACTGTTAACCCAACGGTAAATACGAATCCGACAGTTAACCCAACGGTAAATACGAATCCGACAGTTAACCCAACGGTAAATACGAATCCAACTGTTAACCCAACTGTAAATACTAACCCTACAGTTAACCCTACGGTTACCACTAACCCGACAGTTAACCCTACGGTTACCACTAACCCGACAGTTAACCCTAACCCAACAGTTAGAGTAAATACTGATCTGCCAACAATACCACCTGTGGTACCACCTGTGCCTCCGGTTCCTCCAGTTGTGCCACCTGTAGTACCAACTGTACCTCCAGTGGTTCCACCGGTTGTGCCTCCAGTAGTACCACCTGATGTTGTACCGCCAACAGATCCAACAGACCCTACAAAAACTACAACGCCAACTACAAAGACGCCTACAACGACAACCAAGACAACACAGACAGGCGCCCTTGGCGCAGTAACAACACCTTCAAGTAGTGGCGCATTGCCCGGGACTTTAACACCAACAATGCTGGCTGGCGCACCAATTAAGGACGCATCTGGAATGGCACAACTTACACAACTTTATCCACAACTAGCTAATGTTGACTCTAGACTCTTGCAAGTCTTAACAGGTCGAGTTAGCCCTGCGTCTATGCAGTTTGCTACTACTGATGATGGCACAGGTCTTACAGGCACAAAGCTTGCAGGCACGCCATCTCCCGGGAATCCTGTAAGTGGCAACGACAATAGCACAGTTATCCCGGGATATGACACGGGCAGTATGACTGCGGCCGGCTTAAAATACCTTGGTGGCGGTGCACTGGCAGGTTATGCAAGAGGCGGTCAGGTTGAGCATATTCCCGAGTTCATCACTGGAAAGACCGGCAATTACGTGCAAGGCGCGGGCGATGGCCAGTCAGATAGTATCCCTGCCATGTTGGCGGATGGGGAATACGTGTTTGACGCTGATACTGTCGCAGCATTAGGCAATGGCTCAAATAAGGCTGGAGCCCAAGTTTTGGATAAAATGCGTGAAAGCATAAGAGAACACAAAAGATCAGCCCCTGTTGGTAAAATACCCCCTAAGGCTAAGTCACCCCTGTCATATTTGAAAGGCATGAAATGAGTTTAATGCAAGGTGATCCACTACCGAATATCACCACGACGCAGAATCAAGTAACATCTGCGCCGTCTTGGTACACCGACTATTTAAGTGACTTGGCAAAAAGTACCACAGCAAATGTTGCAGGCGCCTCGTATGCTAATGCGCAGCCGCTGCAGACTGCAGCGTTTGAAAAAGCTGCTACTACAACCAACACCTATCCCGGGTATTTCAATCAGGCAATGCAGGCAACAAGTAATATTGGTCAAACCGATATTACGGCAAAGCCTATAGACCCTAAGACAGGACAGCCAATTGCTGATGGCCAAAGTCGTATTGAGCAGTTTATGAACCCATACACAACGCAGGTTGTGGATGCGCTAGGCTCATTAGGTCAACGAAATATTCAGCAATTCTTGGCACCGCAAGCCACTGCATCGGCGGTTGGCACAGGTCAATTCGGGTCTAAACGTGGCGCCGAGGTTCTTGGTCAAGCCATTAACACGGGTTTGATGAACACACAAGCCGCACAATCACAAGCATTGCAACAAGGCTATACAGAAGCTTTACGAGCCGCACAAGCTGATCAAACGCAAAAACTAAATGCGGCACAACAGTATGGTAGCTTAGCAACAGCAGGTCAAGCAGCTAATTTGGCTGACATTAATGCATTAGCTACTTTAGGCGGTCAACAACAAACCATCAATCAAAACCAACAGCTATTTCCATTAACAGCTGCAAATCTTGGCGCACAAGCACTTCGTGGTTATAACGTGCCAACATCAGTTGCCAATACATATACAGGCCCGATTCCCGGTGCTTATTCTGCATCGCCATTGCAACAAATTGCAGGCTTAAGTTCTATCATTGGTGGTGTAAGTCAAACACCTTTTGGCACTGCTATTGGCAATACGCTTAAAACAGGACTGACAGGTATTCCTGGGTTAGATAATTTTCTTACTGGAGGCGTTGGGTTTATTACGCCCGGTGCAAGTCAAGACACAACCGGTGGATCTGTTCAAGGCGGCTATGAAGATGGCATATTTGTCGGTAGCACATAACTTTAAAGGCTAAAAAATGGCAATACAAGCAGGCGCACTACCTTCATCAACCCCGTTCATGATTGGTGGCGATGATCAAGCCAAGACTGAATATTTTGATGCTATTCAAAAGACACTTGCAGCTTTGGAAGCAAGGACGCAGCAAGGTCCTAACTGGTTTCAAGTTGGCGCAGCATTGTTAGATCCCGGCCGCACTGGTAACTTTGGTGAGGCGGCAGGCAGAGCAGCTGGTGTAATTGGCGCGCAGCAAGAAAGACAAAATGAGGCGCAGTTACCTATTGCGCAAATGCGAGCTCAGCTGGCAGGTCAGAAGTATGAAGTAGAGAATCAAGGCAAAGCGTTGCAGTTGCTTTCAGCAACATTAGGCGTTGCTCCAACGCAGGTCGAAGGAGTATTGTCAAGTGGCAATGTAACTCCGGATGTGGCTGCAAAGCTTGCGCAAATCTACCCCATGGTTGCGCAGCTATCTCCTAAAGTTGGTGAGATTGTCAAGGGCACATTCACCATGCAGAATGAAATGGGCAAGCTTGGACTTGACCGCGAGAAGTTTAACGCAGAGCAAGCTCAGCGTAAAGTTACCAACGCAGTTGAAGACCGCAAGCTCGGTATGGGTGAAACAGAACTCATTGCTAAGTATGGGCAAGATGTGGTTGCACTTATGCCCGGTAGCCAACGCCTTGGTGATATACCTAAGCCGGCAGCAGCACCTATGCCAGCCCCAACAGCAAGTTTGCCCGGGGCTCCAGCAGCACTGCCCGGAGCAGCGCCTACTATTCCTGGTGCTCCACCCGTACCGCCTGTTGTTATGCCTTTGGTTGCTCAGCAACAAGCAGCGCCTGCTGCACCAGCAGTTACGACGCAGCCGCCAATGCCTACACCCGGGCAAGTGCCTAGGGCTAATGATTTGGGTGGTATGCCTTTGCAATCACAAGCTGAGATTCAACGTAAGCGTGTTGAAGAAGCTGATAAGTCATTTAACGCTAAGCGTGATGAGATACTTAACTACACGCCACAGTTATTGGAGTCATCCAATACTAACTTGAAGCAATTGAACGAAATCGCAACGCGTAAGCCGCAAATCTTTGCAATGATGCAAAACGAAGGTTTGATTTCCGGTTTGATGACCGCAGCGCAAGAAGGCATTCAAGCACAAGCCGGTCAGTATAACGTACGTGTTGGTTTGCCAGTTAAAGAATTTTTACAACGCGTTAAGCTTTCACCTGAAGATCAGCAATCCGTCCGCGACGTAAGTCGCATCTTAGGGACTGAATTCTTATCCAACGTAAAAGCCAACAAGGGCTTGCTAGGCGTTAACCCCACGGATAACGACGCAAGACTTTTGCAGGCGCCAATGGCAAGTATTGATGACTCATCACGTGCTGTTCAGTTATGGGCACGCCAGCAGTTGCTGTTGAATAAGCAACGTGAAGCTTTATACGGAGCCTATGATGGGTACACCAGCAAGGTTGGCCCAGCTGCTTCACCAAGACAATTCTTTAGCCCCGGCAGCGTATATGAGAAGATCAATAAAGACTACGCCGAATACCGGATGCAGTTGTTCAGACAGTTTAACCCACAGTGAGTTGACATATGGCAAAAGACGATAAGCTGGATGCACTTATTTTTGGTGATCCACAGGGTACCTCACAGGTTGAGGGTTTAGATCAACTCGATGACATCTTTGCCATGCCAATTGGGCCTGCCAAGACAGCAGCGCCTGCCAATAAAAAGGGCAAAACCTTAGTTCCTGAACTGGGCCTATCACCGGGTGAAGAAAAAGCTGTTGCCACAGGCACAGGTGCTTTATCTGGTCCGCTTGTACAAAAAGGCATGGGCAAGTTATTTCCAACGCAGGAAATGCGAACAGCTGAAGGCGTTAAGAAGCTTCAAGAAGAGCAGCGTATTAAAGACATGTTGCAAAAGCTGCGTGATGAAGAGCTACTTAAGGCTGGCATTCAGCCTGAGGTGGCCCCATCTAGGGCTACAACCTCTGGTACCAAGTGGTATCAGAATTGGGCGGGCGGAAGTAAAGAGATTGCCGGCGGCGTGCCAGAAGCTGCAGCACAGTATCAGCGTAGTAAAGGTCAAGGCGAGATTACTAAAAAGCTAACCAAGAAGTTTGGGCCTGACATCTACGGCGCAGGTGAGCCCGGGCAAATCAAAGAATCTTTGGTGGATAGACTTATCAGAGAAGGCAAAGAAGCGGAAGCTGCTGCAAAAGCAAGAGCAGCGGCAATACCTATTGCTGAAGCTGAGGCTGCTAAGCGTTTAGCCGCTGCAACTCCAGGGCCAATGGCTAAAGTGGCAAGTGTTGCCAAAGCCCCGCTTGTTGGTGGAGCCTTAGGCGGTGCTGGAGCTGGTATGAGCTTCTATGAAGCCTACCAACGTTACATGAATGGCGATACATCCGGAGCTGTGCTATCAGCTTTGGCCGGCGCTGGCGGCTTAATGTCTATGGTCCCAGGGCTTCAAATCCCAGGGCTTGCTGTAGGACTAGGCGCCACAGGAGCTCAGTATGCTTTGGATAAGTATAACGAGCCTGCAGCGCCTACTGTCAATCCAATGGCGCCGCCCCCACCTTCGGTAACGCCTGGGTCTGCGCGGTAGGCTCTAAGATCTCCAAGACTTTCTTAAGCAAGCCAATTTGCATTTGCTTAGCATCGGTGACCGACACGCTGGTGTCGTCATCAAAGTCTTCTGAAGAAACCAAACCCATGTTTGTGCGTATTTGATGCGCGCAATTCCTACGTTCTAGGATACTACCCACATGGAAAGCTTCGACCCATACATCGTATGGATTACTTAGCAATTCCAAGTGGTTAGTATGCGTGAGCAGATCTACCCAATCGTCAAAGCTCATTTTGACCATGTCAGGGGCTTGCTTCATTGCTGCTTCCATTTCTTGATTGAGATAAACTGCGGCACATCAATGGTTTGATCCAAAGCTTCAAGACCCCGCGCAAATTTGGCTCTAAAGTCATACCACTTTTTGGTATAAGCAGGATCCTCGGATGGGGGGACCCAGTTGTAAACGCGGCGCCATCTTTCGGTAATGCAAGTTGATGAAGGTGTATACACAAAATCCTCGGTTGTCATAAGTCTTGTCCTTTAGTTTGAAGCCACATGCGGAGGGTTGACATGCCTCCATCTATTAAAACATGATTTGGGAATGCTTGGTACTTGTGGTACAGCGGGTGGTTGATGAAGTTCTTCATCAAAAGGTACGCATCAGCTTGTGGCGGTGCCATACCCATGGCTCTATCGGTATCAATGCATTTTACCTCGTACCGATCAGAGAATTCTTTGGTGATAGAGTGAACCTGATCACCCAGCAAACCAATGATGACTACCTTAGGCAACGACTTGCCAGATGCGCCATACGTTGGATTGTGCTTTTCAATCTTAAACTCATGTTCGAGCTCTTTAACGGCAACTTGCAGGCTTTCACGAAGCCCCAGAATAAATCGTTGTGTAATAGTATTCACCAACTGCTCAACGAGATCAACTGGTGCATCGGTTCTAGGCACTACCAGTGGCGATGGAGGCATTATTTCCACGGCTGTGGTAGTTTCCACCACCTTTCGCTTTGGCACATCTCGCATGGCGCGTACCTTGAGCTCTTTAATCAAGTCAGGCACTGCAGAATGACTTTGCATAGTACGACGACGATCAGGCGACAGTACAACTTGCGCTTGCCTAAGCGACGCAATTGGACTGTAAGTGCCTGAGTTGTAGTACTCCACTGCTGTCATAATAACCAAGTCGCGTTCGCGGTCGGTCCAACGTATTTTTGCTTTCATTTCAATTCCTTTCAATAGTCAATTTACAAAGTATGGGGGTATCCCATAACGTGAATTATATCACGTCTTTTGTACTTATTACATCTTGCCAAACCATGGCCGAAGCCATTTCCACTTTTAGAGCGGCCAATGCCGTCAGTATGTCCTCCATTTGATAACCGTCACGAATAAGTTCAAAAACAAATATTCTAAGTTCTTTTTGAACAGCGAATGATAAATCTACACGTTCGATAGCCATTTTGCAAACTCAAAGGTAGGGTTGATAGATTTGCCTGCCAAGACATGGGCTTCATACCGGTTGATGCGTGGTGGCTTATCAACCAGCGCTTCATGGATATTGGTATTGATGATGTCATTGAACATGGTTAGTCTAGATTCATAAACATGGAAAGATCCAGCGGATACTGTCAATGTTCCCATCTCAGCGCCAACCAAGTTAGCCACAATTTCCTGCAGGAAGCTGAAAGTTGGCAAGTCATTTGCCATGCCCCAAAGAATATCTTGGCTTCGCATGATGGCTCTGGCGTTCAATCTGCCATTCCTGATCCGGAACTCAATGGCCAGCGTGCATGGAACATCCTTCGCCTCTATATCCATATGGTCTATGTCAGTGCCATACATTGGAATCACAGCTCGGCGGGACATTGGATCCTGAGTCAGCAGCTTTGCAATATGCAGAGCTCCATGTTTGCCAAACCAATAACTGCCGTAGTTGCTATTCAACTTGCCGTTGGCAACGATCTTGCCCCACTGCGCTGCATGCTCTGCAATGCTAAGATCATACGGGTCAGCGTTGATGTACCAAGACATTTCGCGCTTAAGGTACTTCACATTGAAGTTACGACCTTTGAAGGAGTTGAACCTTACAAATGGATTGACCGTGTAAGTAAAGTTCTCAATCTCAAGACACCGTTCACCACGTGGGCTTGTCCAAGTGCCATGCTGCTGCAGCACGTTGTAAAGATTGATGAGCTCAGGCTCATTGCGAATCAGCATTTCCATAATCAGCTTCCGTAATTAAATAGGGTTGGTCGGGGTAGTGTTGCATGTGGTACAAAGGCGGTGGTAACTTAATTACCGGCACTTCATTGTTCAAGGCCCACGTGTAAGCATTGTTGCCAAGAGCGTAGATACGTTTTGGCTTCAGCTGTTTGATGAAGTTTGAATCCATGGGTGTGCCTTGGTAAGTTTGAGTGTTAACCCAGTACAGACCAGTTTCAGGCACATTCTCACGTTCCAAGGTTTCAGCCAGCATTCTGCTAGGGCCGTCATTATCCAAGAAGTTAATGAAAGGCACCACAGCGGCTGAAGCCTTAACATTCGTGCGAGGCCCTTTGTCGCAAAGCATTAGTGTATTGCCTTCAACAAAGGCGCCGCCACCAGATGATTTGTTAGTCATTGACTTGGTTGCAAGCTTGATGAATAGCTCTTCTATATCATCTTTGGTATAGTCATAAGTAATGACTGGCAACGCGGTATCCATAGGCAATGATGAGTAGCCTTCATACACTTGCTCCAACTGTTTGATGTTGTCTAAGTACTCATCCTCAATACGATCTTTGAATGTTTTCATACACACTTCAAAGTCAGGTTGGCAATGAATAACCACAACACCACGCGCTAAGGCTGCACGCTCTAACATTCTACGGCGAGGCATATCAATTCGGTTTTCACCATTACGATACACGTTGCCGTAGATTGGCTCCGACAGCCATGACCTATCCATAATGACATGGTCATCGTAGGTCAACGCCGCTGTCATGCCGCGGAAATACGTACGGCAAAGGTCCTCGGTATTCATACCTTTATATGGACCATGCTTTACGACATGGGTCATCTTTTCCTTCTGCAATCGTTGTCGCAAGGTCTCTGACAGGGTAGTCTTCCCCCCGCCATCAGCCCCTTCTAGAATTACGATCATTTAAGATACCCTCAAGTTTTGATAGTGTGTCTTCAAGCGACGCGGTGCGCAAGTAAGTTGCCTGCTGCGCTGCTGTCAGTTGAAGCTGGTGATCATCCATGTTTTCTAATTCATGGAGTGTGTACGCATATGATGGGTCAATAACGCCAAGTTCTTTGGGGTCGCCGCCAAGAACACAGCCTGCATGCGCAGCGTGCAAATAACGAATTCTCCACCAACCGGAGCCTGCATGTTTGTATGTTGGGCACAGCACACCTTTATAGCTACCATACTGCCAAACAACATCGGACTCAAGGATTCTAGGCTGGCCTAATGATTTGCCACCTACACTATGAATTGGCCATGCAAGGTGCTGGTCAGTAGCCCAGCCATGTGCCTCTTTTGATAGGGACGCGTTGTACCACTCGGTTTTGCGACGATCCCAAGACATTTGATGCACAGCAGGCATTTCATATAGCGGGCTTGGATCCCATGCAATAATGTCTTCAACTGGCAAACCCATGGCACGAGTACTGCCCCAAGGAAATAGCGGAGCAATCCATGTATGCTCACACAATGATTCTGGTGCAATCTTGCTTTCCCACGATGGTAGGATCTTTTGGAAAGCCCAATCATCAAGGCAAACATAAGCATCAAAGCGGCTTTCCAAGGCCCACAAGGCGCCATCAGGGTTCAAAGCATTGTGGTCCAAGGGGTATAGGTACACAAACACTTTGTCGTAACGGGAAAGGTCTTCACCCGAAGTAACTGCACGATGATCAACGTGATGCCCCATACGACCAAAGGCTGATGCCATCAATTCAGGGATGGAAACAAACTTGGTTGAGCTGGCACGCTGTGGATGGTTGGTATGCGTCTCCGTGACGCCGGTAATTAAGATGTTCATGGCAGTGCTAAAGCAATATAGCCCTCAGCTACGTCGTGATTCACATCACCTGAACGGCCACCAGCAGCAATATACTCAGCAACTGTCATGCCTACGCGGTACAACTCATAGCGTTCACGTGCCAAAGTGTTATTGCGTTTTGGGTTAGGCGCAGTCACCAAAGTAATGATTGCTTTTTTGTTTGCACGGGCGCGTAGCTTTGCTTCTGACATGTCAGTATCTTCCTGTTGGATGGGGTTAGGTCTTTCGACAATAGGCGTAAGTTGCATATAGATTCCTTTCAATGGTCAACGGGATTGATTGTATCACGATTAACGTAATCACGCACTGCTGTTAACAAAGTTTGCTGCGTTTTATCTTTTCTTCTGATGGCCATCATAATGGCTTCATCAATGGTGTCTTTGGCCATGATGTGGTGAACAACAATATGATTCTTTTGACCCTGCCTCCAGAGTCTGCGAATGAACTGCTCGTAGATCTCAAGGCTCCAAGTCAGCGAGTACCAGATGACAGCATGACCAGTACCTTGTAAGTTAAGGCCATGACCCGCCGACATTGGGTGAGCCAAAAGAACTGATGTCTTACCGGCGTTCCAATCATCAATAATAGAATCAAGTTTACGACCAATAACGCCACTGCCAATGATAGGCGCACTAGGAAAGGCGGCTTTAAGCCGTTCGAGGTCATGCGCAAAATGATAACCAATGATGCAAGGTTGCCCTGATAGCTCCTCGACCAGATCAAGAACAGCTTCCGTTTTTGCATCATGAAGATGCGTTGAGATTCTAGCATTACCACTCCCGTCATCATCCAAGTATGAGCCGCCATTGGCGATTTGCTGGCCTTTCATGACGGCCACGGCAGCGTTAACCGCAGTTACATTTCCGCTATTCAATTCCACGGTCAGGTTGTTTTCAAAGGCGTCATACAGTTTTCTGGCATTAGGTGGTAGATCTACCATAATGTCGTTGTAAGTTAACTCGGGCAGATCTAGATGGTCCAGCGCCGCCATACGAAGCACCTTGCCAGCCAAAGCCGCATGGATCCTAGCCTCACCATCTGATTGCAGCTTCCACTCGTACCCGCCGTAACCTGAAGGGAAGAAGTACTCGGTTCTGAATCGTGAGATATAAGGGCCAAAAGTAGCACCTTGGTCAAGGATTAGCTGAGGGCCGAAGATGTCAAGCAAACTGTTTGGCGCAGGGGAGCCAGTTAAGCCCCAACGGCGGTCAAACTTATCCAGCAAAGGCTTTATTGTCTTAAACCTTTGAGTCTGGGTGTTTTTCATATAAGATATCTCATCCACCGTCAGGATCTGGAAGGGCCAATCTTTGCCATTGAGTTGCGAAGATAGCCAGCCAAGGCCTTCAAAGTTGATAACATAAATGTCATGTTGTTGCTTTAAGACTTTAGCTTTGGTTCCGCCATGCAGCACGCCAACTGAGTAATCAGCAAACTGCTCCCACTTCTTAGCCTCAGGCGGCCAAACGCCATGCACAGGCCTGAGCGGAGCAATGACCAGCATTTTCTTGGCCAAACCTTTAAGCTTCAGGATTCTGAAAGCCGATAGCACGACAGCTGTTTTACCAAGCCCAGGGTCCAGCCATAAAGCTGCCGAGCCTTTTTCCACCAGAAACTTTACAGCTTCTTTCTGGTACTCATGCGGTTCCCAAAACATTGTCAATACCTTCCTTAGAGTCAATGATGTGGACGTGGTGCCCAAACTTTTCCAAGTCTTTATGCACCTTGTCCTGCAGCGCAGAAGTTTTACCTCCCGGCCGCTTTAGTTCTACCCACAAAACCCCGCCACCTTTCAACGGCACAATACGATCGGGCCAACCACGGGCGTAGCGTACATTCAACTTTAACGTAAGCAAGCCACGTTTCTTGCAAGCAGCAGAGAAGTAAGTCTCCAAATGCCGCTCAAGCAAAACCTTGGTTACCATTGGCAAGGCCCGCCATTGGATTTGCGGAAGTGGCACCACCTACAGCCATAAGACGGCTTAGGCGCAAAGATGTCATCATTCTCAAGTTTGCCTACACGTGCTGACAGCCAAGCTTGCAAGATTGGAAACTCTGATCGTTTGTACTCTGGGTAAGGCGATTGCTTGTTTAAGTCAATGTAGCAAATCTCGGTGGTTACGGTCTCCACCTCTGGGTGGCTGGCCAAGATGATTGTTGCATACAACTTTAACTGATCACCGTACTCACGCTCTTTGCCGGTCTTCCAGTCAAGGACGTGGGCTCTGGGGCCATCGAAATACACAGCATCATAGATACCCCTTACCCAAGCCTCAGGGGCCTTGAAGTCACACGGTTGCCAATCCTTGGTCACAGCAAACTCTACCTCACTGCGTGTTTTCTTTGCAACAAGCTCTTCAAGGTAAGGAAACCAGTATTTACGTTCATCTGGAATCAGATTGAGATTGATTAAGGCATCTTCAAACTCTGCGTGAATCATCTTGCCACGCTCCGCAGCGTCACCTGCAGGCTCATGTCGATGCTCGATGCGAGTCAGCTTATACTTGTAAGGGCAATCTTCATAGGTTTTGATTGATGAATTTGAATATGCCATCACTTGTCTTTCAGAGTATCAGTGTAAGGGAAGAAGGGCTTTGGATTTGCGGCAACCATTTTTACTTGTTGCATGCCATTGCGGGTACGGAATCTAGGGTCTTGCAAGAAGATGCTAGGTCTATCTACCTGCGCCAATTCCTCCCAAGGGGTAAGCGCAACAGTAGGCTTATTGCCTTTTGCAACAAAGCAGCCTCTTTCGTGATCATATTTTATCAGTTCCATTATTTGCATCTTTTAGTTTCTCGTAGTATTGTTTAGGGAACGGGTCTTTTTTATCTAGCAATTTTCTTAACCATTCAGCCCCGCCAAGATGATTAAAAATAATCCATTGTCTGTCTGACATTCGTACTTGCTTGCCCATGACTTGTCTGCCAATGAGTGGCTCAGGAGGTTTTGGTCTTGGCATCCTTCATGTTCCTTACGTAGGCGGCAATGCTTGCCATTGTGTCTTTTTCAAAGACTTGCATCTTATCAATTTCACATGCAACTTCTTCTAAGGTATTATTTCGATTGTCAACAAGCACGCTGTTGATTTGACGTTTACGCCAGCCTTCATGCTTTTTGCCACTGATTGCGTCATCAAATATACTCATTGCGTGCGCCTCACTTGATCTTGCATTAATTTAATGAATGCTTCCTCTTCTTCAAGTGTTACAGGGGTTGCATCATCCGGTATGCCATTGGCCAACATGCCTTGTAATTCAGCAACAAGGGCGTCTAATTCTTTCTGTGTACCTTCAAAACTATCTAAGCTACCAGGTGCAAACACAACTTTAACTTTTGTCATGCTTGCCCCTTGCTCGGATGGTGTCACTGTTATCAATACAAGCCGCCCATGCCGATTGCGCTGTTGGGTTTTGTTCAAGCCCCGCATATACATCAGCATGTTTCTTACAAACTTCAGCACACGCCTCACGCTCTGCAAGCGCGCCGGATTCATAAATCTTTTTAAGTGCATCCATAAAAGTTGTATCAGTAAACTGAATGAGAGCACCACCAAACAAAACGGTACCGCCTAAACTTTCAACTAAACCTATTACGTCTTTGTTCATTCCATACCTCCTAGCTGAACCAATGCGCCAAGCCAAACCATCCCACCAAGAATAGCAATAGGCCAATACAACCACGCAGGAAAGAATTCAATAGCTGCCGAAATGATAAATGGAACCACAAAAACTATTGCTGTTTTTCTTGAAGTCTCATTCATTGCATCTTCCCCCGCAATGCTGCAACCTGCGCTCTTTGCTGATCCATCAGGTAGTCCCGTTGCTTGCTTGCCAAGTCATACATGGCGCCAAGAGTTTCAATTTGTCCTTTTACTTTTTCACGCTCATGTTGAGCTATTAGATTAGCAAAAGCTTTAATTTCATGTTGCATCATCCAACTATCGCCAAGTAAAAAGCCAAGGTCTGACTCTTCAGCCATCTTAAATATTAGTTCATCAGTCACAGCGGCCTCCAAACGTAAAGATCCATCAACACAACAATAAGTCCTAACAAAAACAAAACTCTTTCAAGCTTTTCCCAACGTGTCATCATTTGACCTCCTGATACGTATTGCCGATTTTGTAGTCACTGACCATAGGCACATCCATTGGCAGTGCATTGCACATAGACCATGTTAGGCATTCAGCTTCACGTACCACATGCTCTTCCGGAGCTGAGATAACCAGCTCATCATGCACACTAAGCAAAAGCCTGCTGCCTTGACGCTTGCTTTGGTACAGCAGCATGGCGGCCTTGGCCTGATCAGCCGCGGAGCCTTGAATCAAAAGGTTAACCCCTTTGTAGTCAAACTCTCTTAACCTGCCATTGATAATCTTAGGCGGTTCCATCTTGATCAGACGCCCGCCAATGGTTTTCAATGGTTGGTTCAATTTATACCTTGTCCGCATGGTGGATTGCATCGTCTTGAGGCCCGGAGCCACCGCCGTGGTATATGCATCCATCAATGTCTTTGACATTTCATAATCCACCTCCAGCATTTCACTGATTTTCTTAGGCCCAGCGCCGTAGAGAATAGCAAATGATACGCCTTTGGAGTAAGTTCTTGACACCTCACGGCCGCTGGCCTCAGTCATCATCTTAGCAGCGTAGGTATGCAAGTCAGCACGAGCATCGGCTTGATATTGCTTCATCAAATCACCGCCTTCAAAGTGCGCAAAGATACGCAGCTCCTGAGCGTTAAAGTCACATGCAATTAACTTATGCCCTTCATCGGCTAGGATGAAGCTGCGGATGAGCGGGAGGGGTGCAACTTCCAAAGCAGGGGGGAGGGTAACTTTCGGGTAACGGACAGGCGCATTTTGAAAGTTGGGTGTTGAGGAGAGTCGGCCGGTTCGTGTACCCCCACGTTCACCTCGTACACTGTTCCAGTTTGTGTAGATTCGACCTGTAGATGCAGAAGCTTGTAACCAGGGCTCAATGAAAGTTGACAAACATGTTGATAGGTTGGCTCTATATCTGAGGACATCTTTTAACTCCGCGTGTGTGATTAGTTCTTCAAAGGTTTCTTTATCGGCTCTAGGCTGGCCTTTATCCGTGGTAGGCCACCCATTATCTTTCAACCAGTATTCTGTGGGATAAATACTATTGACCAGCTCTTTATCGCTGTCAAGATTCAAATCAGGAGAACCTAACAATGCGCGAACCCAAACATTACACTTTTCAATATCTACTACTGCTTGCTCTTTTGCTTTTTGCAAACCAACTCGATCAACCCTTACGCCTAACCGGGAGTTTTCAAGTAACATTGGAATCAAAGCCACCTCACGGTGGTAAGCCTCCTGCTGTGCGGGTAAAACCTGCTCGATAAGATATTCGTAAAGCTTGCTTGTAAGCCGCACGTCAGCTGCGGCGTATTTGCCAACCAATTCCACGGGGCCACGGGAGATGTATGCGCCCCATGTAGACTTTTTACGACGTGCCTCATCAACATTAGCAAGGATCCATTCTTTTAGCTCATCCCTTTCATTAGGCGTATCCAAGCTCCAAGTGACAACCAAGTCTTTTAATGATAAAGATTGTACGTGTGGATCATGGAGAAAAGCAAGTATGAGAGTGTCATGTATGATTGTGGTGTCCTGAGGAATGGGTACATCCAAATGCGTCTCAGCAACGTCAAGGTCAAACATAGCGTTATGAAAACATATGTCGCGTCCACTATCATAGATCATCTCCATCATAGCTTTAACAGCCGCTTGCGTTGTGTTATTGCCTGTGAGGTGGCCAAAGGCGTGGTAGCCGTCTGGGTATTCACCTTCAGGGTCGTAGACGGCCAAGCCAACTGGCACCGGAGGATACTCCGGCCGTGGGCCAATAGCCATTGTTTCAAAATCAAGATAAACAGGTTTCATAATAGAGGTGGGGGTACTCACCGCTCGTCCGCAAGCTTGAAGGGCTTACGCAGCTTTCCCCCCGAATCCTTAGTATTTAGGATTGCCATCCACAGCTGCGGCGGCATCAACTTCTTCGTTGACAGCACCGGCTGAGTCAATAGCCTTCTGCACTTCGGTCTTGGCACGCTCAATCAATGCGCCAATGACAGCGTTATCCTCAATTGCCTTAACCATGTTGAAGACTACCTTGAACTGTGTCTTGGCATCTGGCGCAACAGCAACTTCACTGATCACACCAAGCGGTGGACGCTTCAACGTAGCAGCAAGTGTTTGCGCGTATGTTGCATAGTTCTTTAAGCTGGTAACAGGTGGACGCAATGCAGCAACCTCAGCAGACTTGACAGCATCAACACTGCCAATGCTATCAGCAGGTATCAAAAGCAAGCGGCGTGTTTCACGGCAAGCTTTACCCTTACCGCCGTTCGGCGCGGAGCCCCATTCATTCTTAGGACAGCCTTCGCAGGTTGCGTGCTGAACTGCAGGCGACGCGGATGAAGGGGCCATGCCTGTTGCCGTTGCGCTGATGGCAAAGCAATCAGGGCCTGTGACCTTGGTAGGATCATAGCGGCTGCTGTAGTACAGACGCTCAATGGGAGCTGCCAATACGACACAGGCCAGCTTGTTGCCAGTGATTACATCACCGCGGTATGTGAGGTTACCCCCCTTAGTGGAAAGAAATGCAGTGGCGAGGCTGCTTTGCTCGGCCTTCACCGATTCAATGGCCAATGCGGCGAGCTGGTCTTCAAACAAAGCCAGTTGTGTAGTAGTCTTAGACATGTGATTCCTTAAAGTTTAACAAGAGATTATTTACGACGAACGACGGTAAGTTCCCAGACCTCAGAGACTGAAGTACCGGGGATGGCCTCACCAGCTTCCCACCGCTCACGGAAGGCTGTTGAGGAAAGCCGCTTATGCAGCAATTCGAATTGGCCTGTCTGCGCGACATAGCCATAAAAAGCTTGCCAATCATCAATGGCAGGGTGTTTGCTCATGCGCATAGTGCATGATGCTTTATCCGACGCCGCCTTGCTAATGCCAGCATCAGACATAAGGGCCATAATGTCACTTTCCAAGCTTGTAAGCTTTTCAGTTTTTTCTTTGACCTGTGAGGATAACTCTTCACGAGCATTTTTAGTTTCGACGTATATGTCAATAAGATCTTTGAGATTCATGGCTTTGCTTTCTGCTGTTCTGTTTGTATGATGGCCAACATCATGGCCTCAGGGGCTTGCCAACCCATAGGCTTAATGACATCGTATTGCGAACCGCGCATCGACCGTATGTAGTCATTGGCGGGTTCTTTGTTCATGTTGGCTTCGTGTACCACATTAAAAAGCTGGTCAAAAGGTAACCCCATAGCATGGCTGCAACCCATGGTGACGTAGACAAGATCGACCAAAGCATCAGCAGCATCAACAAGGCTATTCTCCTCGCAAGCTCGAAGGTATTCACTAAGCTCCTCCATGATGAAGCGAGCAAAGTAACTGGCTTGCTCAGATGTAAGCAAGGTAGGTGTGGTGGAGATTGGCAGGCCCATCTTGCGACGGAAGGCCAGTACTTTTTCTGAATTAGTCATATGCATAATCATTTGCTGTTGTAGCGCGGGCTGCGCATTCTTTTGACATGTGCGCCTCATACGCATTGCGGTTGGCTGGATTAAGCGTTGCTGTAATGTCTTCACCATCCATCAAAACGCAGTAGTCAAAACCTCTATGCGTGGGGGTATACATAACAACAATGTCACGTTCAATATCGCCATCACCCCACTCGGCTTGCCAGTTGTCTAAGCCATAGTGATCTAAGGAGTATTCGTATTCATCTGGCATAGTAGGTTTTGGTGTTGCATAAATAACGTATGCGCTAAGGTGGCCAAGGGAGCGTGCTGCTGCCATGCGCAATTCTAATTGCTCTTTCCACGATGACAAAGCAATAGCATCAGCAGGTGCATCAATGACAAAAGCCTCAAGGCCTTGGTAAATTTCCTGCAGCTCGGTGAGAGGGATGGTTACAGTTTTAGTCATACGGCCTCCACTTGGTTGAGTAAGTCTTGCAACCACAATGGCTGCTGGTCTTTGCCTTTGTTGTACACAAGCGGCATGGTAGCAATTTTGCTAGCATAATAGCGACGATAGGATTCGACGTGGTCATCGCTTTTGAATTCGTCGGGCATTGCCAGAGTAGGTGGAGACCACTTGGTAGGAAGCATGAGCATGGCCGGAGGGCACACTAATAATTCGGCGTGTAATACATCATTGCTTTTGTGGCCGTGGCCATAGCGGTACTTGAATTCACGGCCAAGGAAACGCGCCAAGTCGCTGACCCAGTTGTAATGCAACCGTGATTCGCGGACCCAGACAGCGGAGGGGTGATTGGCATGCGTGGGGCGATAGGATACTTTGTCGCCATTGCCGTAGTGGTGATGCGCAGTTGCAAGCAGCTGGCAAGACTCGATAAGCATTTTGCCGACATGCTTGTCGCAATGCATAACTGCCGCAATGCTGGGCAGATGGTGTAAGAAAAAGATGTTCATACAATACCTTTCAATAATCAAAAAAACAGGAGGACTAGTAACGTGAGATTAAATTGTACAACAATTTTGGGGGCCGTGCTAGGTACCCCCAAAAATATTATGACAATGCTAACAGGGCATCAACAGTTTGTTGCTTAACATTGACACCGCCGCCGAACCAAGCATTGGCCAACCGAGCATCGCCGGTGCGAGCTGTTTCCCAATCCATCAGCTGAGTCACGGCATTCAATGCGCCCCATGCCGTGCCTTTGGATGATTCCAACTCGGCGCCGATGCCAGCGCCTTCGAAGAGAGCCAATGCTCTGGCTGCTGCGCGTGAAGGATTCTTTTCATCGCCGCCAAGAATCTTGGTGAAGATGGCCTGTGCTTGTGTGGAGCCAACCTTGATGCTAGCCAAGAACTTGGCCGTCTGCTCGAACACGCGGAATGTTTCGTTGCTGTTGGCCAACTCGGCCTTGATGGCCTCGGGGCGGAAGATGGAGTTATGACGAACGCTGACGTTGGCCTTGCCTTTTTGCTGTGCCAACTGCAGAGTGTTATTACATACAACACGAACGCTGGTGAGGCGAGCCTGAGTGGCCAGAGAGCCATCAGCGGAGCTAGCCAATAAGAGATATTGGTTAACCTTGTCGCCTGCAATGTTGAACTCGCCATCCATCTTGGCGAGGGCCCAGTAATGAGCGCCATTACGCAGGACGCCGGCTGTTTCAAGGTGAGCAATATTGCCGACCATGTCGCGGAAGAATTCGAGGACCTCGATCGGCTGCACAATCTTGTACTGACTAGACACCAAGCCGAGTGGCAAGTTGCTGTCTGTGCGATACATAACTTTCTTGCCGTCATAAGGCAAGGACTGCGCCTTGAAGCCGTTCCACACGCTGGCTGGTGGAGTGAACTGGACATCGGCGGTAGCCAATTGGAAGTCAAGGCCAGATTCCTCGGCCCATGTTTCAATGGTTGAGTCAGCAGTTAATTGCTGGCCAAGACCGTGCCAAGGAGTTTCACCAACGTAAGCGATTGCAGCCTTGCCGGAGATAGTGTTTGCGATTAAGTGTGCCATGATAAATACCTTTCAAAAGTCAGTTAAGTTACAGCAATCTGAAGTTTGTTGCTGTAAGTGAATTATACGTCTGTTCTCGTGATTGAAAACAGGTTTTTGCAATTATTTTCAATTTATTTGCATTTATTTTTGAAAACTCGAGTATTCAAAAACTGCAGCGGTTAGTGCTTCTGTATACTTTTGTTTCTCGAGGTAACAGTTACTCAAAAGACCGAAAAGAAATACTTTTGCTGCCTACTGCAGCTGATGTATATTACTAATCCCACCTGTCTGCCGTAAGGGCAGATTCTTATTGACAAATTGGATCATTATGACTATTGACATTACACATGGCCACCATTGGCCGAGCACAGCCACACTCAATATAGCCTGCACACAGGCAAAAAGAAAGGACCTAGAGGTTAGTCTAGATCCTTATAAAGTAGCAACTTGCAAAGAAAAGCACCATGCCATCAGGATTCGCATCACAAACAACACAGCCAAGTGAATTATACACAAACTTCCTATCGGCAAGGGCATTTGAGGACGCGGATATACAGGCTCTAGGCCTTTCCCTCCTTGACCCCGAGGAATGTTACCAATTACTAGGCCACACTCGTGAATGGAGCATCAAAATCCCGTATTTTGATATGCAGGGCCAAGAAACCGGCTTCAATCGGGTCAGAATACTGACACCGAAGGGCAAAATGAAGTATTCTCAGGCTCGAGCTAGCGGAAGCCACGTCTACTTTCCACCAACCATCGGTTGGAAGCAGGTTGCGCAGGATGTAGATGTTCCCATCATCATTACGGAAGGGGAGTTCAAGACCTGGGCCATCACCAAGCAAATCAGCAAGGACACCCTTAACTACGCCGCCGTAGGTTTAGCCGGTGTTACAAGTTGGACTGACAAATCTGGTTTACACCTGCACAAAGACCTAATGAAGATCATATGGCAGCGTAAGACCAGCTTCGCTGAAAAGCATCGTAAGGTTTACATTGTCTTTGACTACGATGGGGCAGGGGAAGATGGTGAGCCCAATGAACAGGTTGGCATGGCCGAAACAAAGCTTGCTGTCACGCTTCGTGGGCTTGGGGCTGAGGTACACCTTTGCCGAGTCGGCAGGTTCGGCGCTGGTAAGGGTAGCAAATACGCTATTGATGACCACCTACAGGCTGGTGGCAACCTGGGCCAAGTCCTCACAAGCACCAGCACGGTGATGAACGGCATCGACACGCTTGAGACTAAGCTGTATGAGTTCAAAACTCAGTACGCATTGATCAACGGCGATGTAATCAGACTCAAAGACGGTCTCATTCTTGGCTGGAACAAGGCACGCATTGACGCAGCGCAGGATTACTTCGTGCAAGTCACGCAACGTCCGAATGGTGGCACCAGCAGCAAGACCATCTACATCTTGGATGCCTATAAGGACTGGGCAAAGCGGTGTGATCTGGATGGCGTAGGCATGTACCCCGAGTACCAAGGCCTCACTATCACACCAACAAAGCATTACAACCTGTTCAAGGACTGGTCCAACGAGCCTACCGTGGGTGATCCTACTCCTTACCTTGAGTTCTGCCAATACTTCTTTCGTGATGAGCCCGCTTTTGCTGATTACTGGCATAACTGGGTCGCCAATGTTGTCCAATTCCCATGGAGAAGGAACTACACCACACCGCAGTTCGCTTCTTCCATTGAGGGCATCGGCAAATCGGCTATCGCTGAGTTCATAGCCGAGATGCTTGGCGTTGGGGACGGCGGCCCTGCGGCTATCATCGGGCCTGATGAGCTATTCGGCAACTTCAACGGCATGCTGAAGGGTAAGATCTTCATAGTCGTGAATGAGCCATCGTCTGATCGTGATGACCACTCGGCGAAGCTTAAGAACTACATCACATCTAATGAATTGACCATCAACAATAAGTACGGCGCCCAGTACGCCATCACTAACTACATCAACTTCGTATTCACGACAAATAAGAGCTATGTGACGCACATGGGTGATACCGCAAGGCGTGAAGCTATCTACAGTCCAGCCAGTCTATCCAACCAAGAAACACATCCCAAGGTTGTGGCTTTGATGAAGTGGGCCAAGCAGCAGCAAGGCTTTGGCATCATGCTAAACTGGTACATGAATCGTGATATATCGAGCTTTGATTGCAAGCAGGCTGCGCCAAAGACTCAATATCGTGAGACTGCGATCCAGCTTTCCAAGACTCCGCTTGAAGCTTTTGCATTAGAGCTTAAGTCTTGGGTCAATGATAACCTTGACGGAATGGCGGCGTTCACAGCCCCGCAGCTGCAAGTTTTATGCGAGCGTTGGGGCCACGATAGCCGCGCAAAAGCGCAATATATCCGTAAAGCTCTGCAACCCCAAGGGACGCTTGACCCAAGTAAGCTCATAAAAGTGCATGGTAAACCTTCACGCTACACCACGTTTATCACGACTGAGGTAACATTAGCTCGAAGGGTCGAACCAACTTGGTCACAGGTTGTCACGCGTACAGAGGACGCACTGCAGCGTGAATTGGAGCAAAATGGTAGTTTTTGATGTCAAGCACTTGTTACCTGTTACCGAACTGTTACTTCTGAAAGCCTTATCTGGATTGAATAGTAACAGAGTAACAGTAGGTAACTATTATTTTATAAAGTATAGTATATATAGTAATAGTGTATAGCTATATAGTTTTCTGGACCATATGTTACCTTGTTACCGTTACCTGCTGCAATAAAATGTACACACTTCCAACTTTATGATTACAATCCGCACATGACTACAAAGACACCATCTAAGAACGGTAAGTTCTTGGGCCGTCCGACTAAGTACGACCCCGAATACTGCGACGCCATCATGGAGCTCGGCAAAGAGGGCTTATCGCGTTGGCAAATCTGCTCGCGCTTAAACATTGGCATCCACAACATGAACGCATGGGAAGGCGCACACGAGGATTTTCGTAGTGCCTTGGATCAAGCACGACTTGATGCGCTCTCATACTGGGAAGACTTGGCGCATGATCACATCAAAGAAGCTCCTGGCGGGATCAGACTTAACACTGGGTTGTGGAGTCGAAGCATGGCAGCACGCTTCCCAGAGCAATACCGCGAGAACTCCAAGCTCGAGGTCACAGGCAAGAATGATGGGCCTGTGCAAGTTGATGTGGTGCATGACTTCTCACAAGCTTTGTTGGATGATCTCCTAGCTACGCGCCAAGCCGATGCTAAGCCAAGCAAGAGCAAGTGAGTTCGCGGATCGGATCCGCAAGGGTCCTGATCTTAACCGTATGGCCGATGAGCGCAAAGCTGTGCACAAGGCTCGACAAGCTTGGCTCACAATAGCCAACGACCATCAGATCCCTCCACCCGGCGACTGGTGGACTGTATGGCTTTTGCTCGCAGGCCGAGGCGCAGGCAAGACTCGCGCAGCTGCCGAGTGGCTGTGGTACGAAGCTTGGACGCACCCTAAGACTCGATGGCTTGTCTCCGCGCCCACATCATCCGATGTACGCGATGTCTGCTTTGAAGGCGACTCAGGTCTGACAACGGTGATCCCAGAGCAGCTGATCCACCACTACACGCGATCCTTGCATGAGATAGTCCTCATCAACGGGTCGCTGATCAAAGGAATTCCGGCATCTGAGCCCTCACGATTCCGAGGTCCGCAGTTCCACGGTGGCTGGTTCGACGAGCTTGCGGCATGGGACTACCTTGACGAATCTTGGGACATGATTCAGTTCGGTATGCGCTTAGGTCAGAAGCCTAAGATGCTATGCACCACAACGCCTAAGCCCAAGCCATTGATCGTGGATCTGGTGAACAGAGATGGGGAGGATGTGATATGTACCAAGGCCAGCACGTACGACAACATCCA
>Ga0214921_10000844_pt1 | contig 54735 bp, 43 predicted proteins | sample LL1505_MetaG_FD_177992 | JGI IMG/M metagenome (GOLD analysis project Ga0214921, IMG submission 177992) | Freshwater microbial communities from Lake Lanier, Atlanta, Georgia, United States - LL-1505 | ecosystem: Environmental > Aquatic > Freshwater > Lake | place: USA: Georgia | collected... | reverse complement strand
GTTGCGTCATATGTTTGTGTATAATTACTATTGAATACTGATAAATTATTTACAGAATCATAATTAAATGTGTAGTAATAAAATAAATATTCATCATTATCTAACATATTTCTTGGAGTTATTTTATATTTTGCTATTGCATTATCACTCACATTACCTGTTATTAATTGATATGATATATCTCTATTAACATTTACATTTATATAACTTGAATTATCATCTAATTGATAACCAGTGCTTTCACTTTCACTACCACTTATATCATTATTTTTTCCTATGTAATCTCCAGTTGGTGCTAATAAATATACATATGCATTAGACTGTTTGATTTTATTTACTCTTATATCAAAATCATTTGTTATATTTTCAAATATTTCATCACCTTCTTTTGTTATAGATACAACACACTCGCCTGCACTATTACCTAATAATATATTTCCGCTTAAACTACAATTTAATGTATCTTTTACTTCATAATTAAATTTGCTTTTTGTACTACCTCCAGTAGGATTTAATTCAATACTACCTTTATAATATAAGTTTTCAGAATTATTTAACAAAATGTTATTTTGATAATTTTTAATTACTTTTATATTTATTTTATTAGATTCAGTTGATAAATAATTTGTTGTAGCAGATGTCGTTGCTTGTAATATACAAGTTCCTTCACTAAATGCCATTAATTTATTACCATCAATTATTTTACAAATTGGTTTAGTAGGATCAATAGATGATGTATATAATATATTATATGTTATTGATGGGTTTTCATTATAATCTTCAAGTAATAGTTCATATGTTTTTGATCTATCAATATTTAATTCAATATTATTTTGATTATCAATATCTTTTATTGATAATTTTAAATCTGTTTGCTTAATTGGTAAAATATTTAAATTCATTATTAATTCTAAATCATTGTACATAAAATTACCATATTTAATTGCTTTTACTCTATAACTTCCAACATTTGCAAATTTTAACTCGTTTTGATTTATTATACATGATGATGAATCACATGATAATATGATTGGATTAATAATTGATCCTCCTGAAATATCTATTTTTATTGTCTCATTAAAATACATAGGGTCTTTATTATTTAAAACCAATGGTTTCTGATTGTTTTTACTTATTATTATACGTTTTACTTTTGATTTACCTTTATTATATAATTCTGTTTCAGTTGTAGATCCTAATATATCACAAATACCTTCATTATATGCAATTAACTTATTACCATTTAATTGACAAATTGGTTCATCGGTTGTTCCATATTTATTATTTGTAGTAATGGAAAAATTTAAACTAGTATTATTTGAATCCAATACATTATTTAAACTCAAATCATAAATAAAATTTCTATTTACAAATAAATTTAATACTTCTATATCTTCTGACATTAACAATTATAATAAATTAGATAAAATTATATATTTAAAGTAATTTTTTATTAAATAATTTATTTGTTCTTTTTATATTGGTTTATTTTTATTCACTATTTAATGTTTTATGATTATTATATTTTTCCCTAAATAATAATTTTTTAAAAAACTTTTTTAATTATTTCTCTTGTGTACACACACAAGTTTAAACTTTTGTATACCTTAATTTTTTTTCAGTAAAGATGAAACAAATATTTTACAATAAAAGTTTATGTAAACTGATGTATTATATAATTTTTTACAAAATATTTTTTATATATCTTCTATATTAAATCATAAAATATAATTTTATTAAAAGTTTATTTGTCATCATTTTCTTGTCATCATCGTCATCATTTCGTATGCTTATTCAGATTATTAAACTTTCTGATTTAAGTGATATAATTAATCGTAATTTTTTAATATTTATTTTTTTTTTTATTATTTTAACATGTTTATCTTTATTATAATTATAATGATGACAAAAAAGTTTAATATTCGTCGATGATCATAACGGTATTTTTATGTAATCTCAATTATATGTCGTATGTATAAAGATGTAGTGTTTAACAAAATTAAATAGTATATAAAAAGTTTATTGTAAAACAATTTGTATACTTATACGTGATTCATCTATTTTATTATATTTTCGATATACTTAATAAAAATATATATTTTTTAATAGCATTGTTCTATATTTATAGTAGTTTAGTGCGATTTTTTCGTACAGCGCCCGACACCGTGATCACGGCTTCGGGCGCTGTACGATTTTTATAATTATTTTGATACTATTAAGAATAAAGTTGTATAAATACTTATTAGAATTATATTTATATGTATTGTAATATTTGTAAAAAAACATATACATCTTATCAATCACACTGGAATCATATGAAAAAATTTCATCCAGTTGAAAACAAACATAAAGAAAATCATATTTGCAATTTATGTGATAAACAATTTACCTCAAGACAATCTAAATGGAGACATACTAAAATTTGCAAAAAACAAAATCAATTAAATTTAGTAAATAATAAAAAAGATGATAATTCAGTAATGGATATAGAGAAAATTATTGAAAAAATAACAAAGTATGAAAATAATCAACTAATAGATTCTATATTAGAAAAGAATAAAAAAATTGAATTGTATGAAAATGTAGCAGTTAATAATATTAATTCCTCAAAAATTATATTAAATAATATTGAAATTATTTCTAGAAATGATGGTAATATCAATGCAACACAAATATGTAAGGCTGGAAATAAAGATTTTAATCATTGGTATTATCTTGATTCAACTAAACAACTAATTACTCAATTAGAAATCGACACAAATCTACCAGAGCAATTACTTGTTGATATTAAAAAAGGCGGTAATAATAAAAATGATCAAGGCACATGGGTTCATCCAGATTTGGCAGTTCAATTAGCTCAATGGATATCTCCAAAGTTTGCGTTACAAGTTAGCAAATGGATTAGGACATTATTTACTACTGGAAAATTAGAATTAGCAAATAAAATTATTGAGCAAAAAGATATAGAAATAAAAGCTTATAAAGAAAAAACAAGATTATTAGAAGATTTATTAGTAAAAAAACAAACAAGAACTGATTATCATGAAAATAATGTTATTTATATTTTAACAACAACTGAAAATAAAAACAAAAGAATTTATATTATAGGTAAAGCACAAAATCTTAAAAATAGATTAAGCACATATAATAAAACATGTGAGCATGAAGTTGTTTATTATAAAAAATGTAAGGATGAAACAACAATGAATATAGTAGAAAATATGATATTAAATAAACTAAGAAATTACAAAGAAAAAGCAAATAGAGATAGATTTATATTACCATATAATGAAGATATTAGTTATTTCATTGATATTGTAAATTCATGTATTAAATTTTTACATGATTGATATTAAATATTCATACTTTACAAATATGAGTACAAAATGGTCTGATTCAGATAATGAAAAATTAAAAAAATATATTGAAGATAAATTAAAAATACTTAATATTGCTATAAATCTAAAAAAAGCACATGGTGGAATTTCAGCAAAATAATAAAAATAAAAGGTGAATTATATGGTACATATAAATCAGAAACTAATAAATTTGTTAAACTAAAAACAAAATAAATCGAAACCAATTCTTATTGAAAAACAAAAAATGACTGAATATTATAAGAAATATTGTTAAATCTTACCAAACATTTTAAAGTTTATTTATCATTTATTTGATGTGATGCCTTTTAATTATATTTAAATAAATATTATAGTATAACTATGATGTTACAACAGTTAAAATCTATTATATCATAGTTTATATATGTAATCATTTGTCATCATTGCGTAACCATTATTTTAAGTATATTTAAAAAAATAAACTTTATAAATAATAATTTATATTTAAAAATAATGGATTTTTATTGTAAAAAATGTGATAAAAAATATTCTTCTTATCAATCTTTTTGGAATCATAATAAAAAATTTCATAGTGATGAAATTATTAAAATCAATGATGAAAATCATAAATGTGAAAGATGTTGTAAATTTTTATCATCAAGACAATCTAAATGGAGACATATGAAAATTTGTAAAGTTACTAATGAAATTGAGCCAAAAATAATAAACAATAATATTACAAATAATGGAACTATTAATAATAATACAGTTATAATTAATAATTATAATAATGATAATATATCATATGTTAGTGATGGATTTTTGAAAAAAATATTTACACATTTATTATCTGAAGATGAACATTATTTACCAATACCCAAATTAATTGAAAATATTAAATTTAATCCAAATCATAAAGAAAATAATAATGTAAAAATTACTAGCTTAAGATCTGATATAGGATTTAAATATGATGATGACAAATGGAAAGCAGTAGATAAAGATGATTTATTAAATGACCTTTTTAAACTGGGTGCAGATATGTTTGTAAAATATTATAAAGATAAACAAGGAATATTATCTGATGACATGAAAGAATGTTATGAAGAATTTAAAAAAAATTCAAAACATGAACTTAAGGAAGAAATTAAACAAAAAATTCAAAAAATTGCTTACATATATACAAAAAATATGGAATTAGACTAAAAATTAAGCTAAACTTATCATTTTTGATCCATAATTAAACCATAAAATAATTGAAATTATTGAACCTAAAATCATACCATTTGTTATTCCCTCTTTATTTTTATTTATATAAAATCCAATTATAGGAAAAATAAAATATGTTAGTACAGAATAAAAAAGCATAATTTGTAAAAGAAGATTTCTATCATTAGTAGAAATATTTGATATCATTATATAATAAGATAACATTATAATTTATAAACTATATATTTTTTATAATTTATCATTCACTTTTTCAGGTTCATCATTAACTTTTTCAGGTTCATCATTAACTTTTTCAGGTTTATCAACTACTTTTTCTGGTTCATCATCTAAACAATATTCTAAAAATTGTCTCCATGTTTTACTTTTATCTAAATCAAAATGATCTAATCCAATTTTAAGATCAGAGTGTATATCTTCTAAATAACCAAATTTATAATATAATCTGAGTCTTGAAAGATAATCTGTTGATCGTTGGTCAGGATGTTCCCAAAATGTAGGTCTATAACTTCTATCAAAACTTGTAAAACATATTGGTACGGATGGTGCATATACTTTCCATCCTCTTGACCACATTCTTGCCCATATATCCATTTCTTCACCAAAGAATAAAAATGGGGTATATGGATCATATGGAGCATCATGTAATAAATCTGATTTTGAAAATGAAAAACATGCTGCCCAACCTTTTGCTAACATTGGTTTATCTGCATTAGTGATGAATGGTGAATTTACTCTAAAAAATCCATCAATATCAGATGTTTCTTTATTAACGATTGATAATGGACCTCTTAATTGATTTTGTTCATCAGGTTTTCCTTCTTTCAAATTAAAATTTGAAACATAATTTGTTAAACAAGATTTTTCAGGTAAAGTATTTAATTGATCAATACATTTTTGATCCCAATTTTGAACAAATCTCATATGTGAATCAATTTGTAAAAAGTATTGTTCTCCTCTCCATTCTTGTTGAATTAAATATCTTGCCCAACAAGGTCCTCTTGCTTCTTTATCAGATAATTTAATAAATTTTATTTTTGCAGGTTTAAAATCATGATTATCAAAACAATCATCATCTGAATCTGCATTTTGTTGATTGATACAAATAACTAAATTTTGTGGATTTTTTGCTTTTTTAATCATATCCATAACAGTTAATGGACATTGTTTATCTCGGTATGAAGCAACAGAACAAAATATTAATCCATCTTCTTTAACTGGAATTGATTTTAAATCAATTATTTTTAATGGTTTAAAATATTTTTCAATATAAGGTTTAAATTTTATATAATCAAATTCTTTTATTCTTTCTTCTGCTTTTTTACCAGTATTTATTTTACTTTCATCAAAATTTTCAATACTTAATAATTGCCAAATTATTACAAAAACACAAATAGCAATAATTATAATGTATATTATATCCATTATAAATAATCTAGATAAAAATTTTTCTATTTAAGGTTTATTTTTTATATAATCAAATTCTTCTGCTTTTTACTAGTATTTATTTTACTTTCATCAAAATTTTCAATACTTAATAATTGCCAAATTATTACAAAAACACAAATAGCAATAATCTAGATAAAAATTTTTTATATAGTAGATAATTTTTTAACTTGTTCTTCAAATAATTTTAATGTTTCTTCTGATATTTCAGCAGTTTGAATAAGTGTATTTTCTATTGGTACTTCTTCAGTAACTATTGGTGTATTTATTATATCTAATGGTATACCTTCCTTAAGTAATGTTTTTATTATTTCTTCTTCTGATAATTTTTCTAAATCTTTTTCTAGTAATTCTTCAATACTTGATGTAGGTACTTGTTGAGTAAAGGATGGTACTTGTTGAGTAAAGGATGGTACTTGTTGAGTAAAGGATGGTGCTTGTTGAGTAAAAGATGGTGCTTGTTGAGTAGAAATAGGTGCTTGTTGAGTAAAAGATGGTACTTGTTGAGTAAAAGATGGTGCTTGTTGAGTAAAAGATGGTGCTTGTTGAGTAGAAATAGGTGCTTGTTGAGTAAAAGATGGTGCTTGTTGAGTAGAAATAGGTGCTTGTTGAGTAAAAGATGGTGCTTGTTGAGTAAAAGATGGTGCTTGTTGAGTAGAAATAGGTACTTGTTCACTATATGATGGAGCAAATGTTGACATAGAAGCAAAATCAGATGATTGTTCACTAAATATTGGTATTTCTTCACTAAACGATGGAGCCAATGTTGACATAGGAGCAAAATCAGATGAAACATTAATTGATTGTTCACCAAAAAGTTGTAGTTGAACACTAAACATAGGTGCTTCATTACTAAACATAGACACATATTCACTTGAAACAGCTAATGGTTGTTCACTAAACATTGGAACTTCTTCACTAAACATTGGAACTTCTTCACTAAACATTGGAACTTCTTCACTAAAAATTGGTACTTCTTCACTAAACATTGGTACTTCTTCACTAAACATTGGTACTTCTTCACTAAACATTGGTACTTCTTCACTAAACATTGGTACTTCTTCACTAAACATTGGTACTTCTTCACTAAACATTGGTACATATTCACTTAAAAAAGGAACTTGTTCGCTAAATAATGGTACATTTGCAATTTTATTAAAATCGATGTCTGCTTCTTGTGATAAAATACTAAATTCTTTATCAAATATGTCATTAGCTTTATTTTTTAATTTTTCATTATATAAAGGTAAACTTGGAATATTGCCGTTATTTTTTGAAAGAATCCCTGATGAAAATAAATTAGTATTATTAAATATTGGTAATATATCAGTCATATTTTTTTCAGAAGACATAAATGGTTGTTCTTGAATTGGAAATAAAGGTTGTTCAGAAGACATCATTGTTTGTTCAGAAGCCATCATTGTTTGTTCAGAAGACATTATTGTTTGTTCAGAAGCCATCATTGTTTGTTCAGAAGACATCATTGTTTGTTCAGAAGACATCATTGTTTGTTCAGAAGACATCATTGTTTGTTCAGAAGACATCATTGTTTGTTCTTGAATTGGAAATAAAAGTTGTTTAGAAGTCATCATTGTTTGTTCTTGAATTGGAAATAAAGGTTCTTCAGAAGCCATCATTGTTTGTTCCTGAATTGGAAATAAAGGTTCTTGAGAATACATCATTGTTTGTTCAGAAGTCATCATTGTTTGTTCAGAAGTCATCATTGTTTGTTCTTGAATTGGAAATAAAGGTTGTTCAAAAGACATCATTGTTTGTTCAGAAGTCATCATTGTTTGTTCTTGAATTGGAAATAAAGGTTGTTCAAAAGACATCATTGTTTGTTCAGAAGTCATAATTGTTTCTTCTTGAATTGGAAATAAAGATTCTTCAGAAGACATAAATGCTTGATCAAAAGACATAATTTGTTCTTCTTGAATTGGAAATAAAGGTTGTTTAGAAGAAATAAATGGTTGTTTAGAAGAAATAAATGGTTGTTCAGAAGAAATAAATGGTTGTTCAGAAGAAATAAATGGTTGTTCAGAAGAAATAAATGGTTGTTCAGAAGAAATAAATGGTTGTTCAGATGACATCATAATTGGTTGGTGTAGTTGTTTTTGAAAAAAATTTAAATAATTATTATCTTGAGCGGTTAATGTATAGGGAAACTGTGTGTTATTTATCATTGATAAATCAAATTGATCTTCATCAATTTCATTATAAGGGGCAAAAAACATGTCATTTTTTATAGTAGTTAATTTATTAGTTTTATTACTATCAATATTTTGTAATATTACTTCTGGACCAAATATAGTATTACTTGATATGTCAGAATTATAATTTAAATTATTATTTGATTCATAATTAAAACTTATAGTATTTTTTTTTTGATTTAAATTTGTGTTTTCTTTAACTACTCTACCATCAGCTGTATAATGCATATTATATTAAATTATATAAAAAATTGTAAATTAATTATTTTATATTAATTATAATTAGTTATGGAACAAAAAATAATTATTAGTTTTAATGGAAAAAATGAAATGTTAGATTTTTTTCCATCTGAATCTTTATCAAGATTAAACAAAAGAAAAGACTATATTAAAATTTTAGAGATTAATAATTTTAATTGGAAAGAAGCAAATAAATTATCAAAAATATGGTATAATATTATTTATAATAAAACCAAATACACTCACGAAGTTTATATTTTAGTTATGAAGTTTAATAAAATTTTAGAAAAAAATGTATCTATTTAAATTGAGCATAATTATTAAATACAGAATCATACTGATATACTTTATTTATCTCTGTATTATTGACACAAACAGGAGGTCTGGGTATGGGAACTTGCCATTTACCATTTAAAAGATCATTATAATTATTAGTATTTCTATATTGATTAAACTGTAGTTGTTTTGTTAATTTTTTTTTATTTTCTAGATAAGTTATTACAGTATCATGATCAATTTCATTATTATTAATTTTTTTTTTAATATTTATAATTTCATTATTTGTCAAAATTTCATTTGTAAGTAATAATTCAAATAAATCATTTATATAATTATTTTTAGTATTTTTATTTTTGTCATTTATTTTATTTATTTTGTCGAGTAATTCATTTTTAACAACATTTATTTTTTTATCACAATCAACATCAATATCATATGTATTTGATGATATATTATCTATTTTTTTTTGAATTTGAATTAAATTATTTTTTAATTCATTAAATTCAATAGATTTAGTAATAGGTTCTGATTGTTGTATAATTTCTGATTGTTCTACAGGTTCTGATTGTTGTATAATTTCTGATTGTTCTACAGGTTCTGATTCTTCTACAGGTTCTGATTGTTGTATAATTTCTGATTGTTCTACAGGTTCTGATTGTTGTATAATTTCTGATTGTTCTACAGGTTCAGGTTGTTGTATAATTTCTGATTGTTCTACAGGTTCAGGTTGTAATAAATTTAATACCTTAAAATTTTGTTCTATAGGAACAGGTTGTGAATTATTAAAATAAGAAACAGGTTGAGATTCATTAAAATACGGAACTGGTTGTGAACCATTAATGTATTGATTAGGTAAACCATTAATGTATTGATTAGGTAAACCATTAATGTATTGATTAGGTAAACCATTAATGTATTGATTAGGTAAACTATTAACATATTGATTAGGTAAACTATTAACATATTGATTAGGTAAACCATTAACATATTGATTAGGTAAACTATTAACATATTGATTAGGTAAACCATTAACATATTGAACTGGTAAACCATTAATATATTGAATAGGTTGTGACCCATTAACATATTGAACTGGTAAACCATTAATGTATTGAATAGGTTGTGACCCATTAACATATTGAACTGGTAAACCATTAATGTATTGAATAGGTTGTGACCCATTAATATATTGAACTGGTAAACCATTAATGTATTGAATAGGTTGTGACCCATTAATATATTGAATAGGTTGTGAACTATTAAATTGATTAGGTATTGTTTTTCTTGTTTGTTCAGGATAATCTAAAAAATTACTATTGTTAGTATTATTTAAAATATTATTTCTAGTAATAACAGGATTTGAAGTATCACTACTATTTTCTAAAGCTCTATTTAAAGAAAAATAATTATTATTCATATTATTTTAGTTTAGAATTTTATTTTTTACGATTAAACATAATTATTAAAACTAAAATAATAACAATTAACAACAAATTAATACAATATAAAATCATCAATAGAGTAATATATGGATAAATTTTACTAGTATAATGTGTAAGTAACGGATTAAGGAATTCATATTCTAATTTCTTTTGGTTTTCTTCTTTTTTTATTTCAAGTAGAAATTTATCAATAAAATCTTTAATAATTTTTTCAATCATTTAAACTAACTTTGAAATAAAATTTAAAAAAAATTTGATTATTTAATTATATAAAGGTTTCTCCCTTATATAAATAAGTATGTCAACAGATCCCAAGTATTATAGCGAAGATGTCAAATCTATTAAAGGTGTAGAGTTTTGTATATTTACAAATAAAGAGGTAAAACAATATTCAACAGTATCAAATGATCCTTTTGGTATAAATTTACCAGAGTCATATCAAAACTATGAACCTATAAAAGGTGGATTAGTAGATTTAAGATTAGGTACATGTGATATATATTTACCATGTACAACATGTGGTCAGGATGCGAATGATTGCCCTGGGCATTTTGGTCATACAGAATTAGCAGAATATGCATACCATTATGGTTTTTTACCTCATTTAAAATTAGTATTACAATGTATATGTTTACAATGTTCAAAAGTATTAATTGATCGTGTAGATAATGTATATAAAAAATTAGTAAATAAAAAACCGGATAGTAGATTTAAAGAAATCAAACAGTTAACAAAAAATGTATATTTTTGTCCAAATTGTGGTACACCTGTAGGTAAAATAAAAAAAGAAGAAAAAGAAAGTGCAGCTTCATTAAAATTAATATTAGAAAGAGAAATTACAAGTCAAGTAGTTGATGAAAAAACTGGAGAAATAGTAGAACAGGGTAAAAAAATAATAAGACCATTAACGCAAAGAGAGTGTTATAATATATTATCAAACTTATCTGATACAGAATGTTTTATTCTTGGATTTAATCCAAAATTACAAAGACCTGAAGATCTAATATTAACAAGATTTCCAATTCCTCCAGTTGTTATAAGACCTACAGCAAAAATAGATTTTATGCAGTCATCGACTATGGAAGATTCATTGACTTTAAAAATTGCAGATATTATTAATAGCAATAAAAGAGTCCGTGCACAAATGGACAAAGAAGTAAATAATACAGAAATATCAGCATATAACCAAGATATAATGAACTTATTACAATTACATATTGTACAATATTTTGATAATGAAAATATCTCATTACCAAAATCAGAGTTTAAAACTGGTGGTAAGCCAATTAAATCAATTTCAGAACGTATAAAAGCCAAACAAGGTCGCGTACGTAGTAATCTCATGGGAAAAAGAGTTGATTTCAGTGCTCGTTCAGTTATTACATCTGATCCTTATATTGATATTGATCAAGTAGGTATACCAAAAAAAATAGCAATGGAATTAACAGTTCCAGAGGAAGTAACACCATTTAATATAAAACATTTAACAGATTTGGTTAAAAATGGTAGAGATGATTATCCAGGTGCTAACTTTGTATTTAGAACAGTTTATAAAGACGGTAAACCAGAAATACTTAAAATAGATTTAAAATATAGAAAGAAGGCTATAAAATTAAATATTGGTGATATAGTTGAAAGACATGTAGTTAATGATGATTGGCTCCTTTTCAACCGTCAACCAACTTTACACAAACCTTCTATGATGGGTCATAGAGCACATGTAATTGATCGTGATGATTGTAATACTTTACGAGTAAATGTCAGTGTATGTGGTCCATATAATGCAGATGAGCACATCAACGTCTGCAAAAGGATGAGCGATAATAAAGCTTTTTACATCCTAGTCCATCTATAATGGGCAACACTTTCAAATTGCGGGAAACTCCTTAAAAATATTGAAAATAAGTTAAATAAATTATAAATAAATAAGTTATGGAAGAAAAGAAATGTATAAAATGTACAGTTTTATTAACTGATAATAATAAAGTTAAAAATGAAAATATTTGCAAAGATTGTCTTAAAATAAGACAAAATGAGTGGAGAGAAAGGAAGAAAAACAATATTCCAGCTCCAGAAAAAGTATTAAATACACATTGTTCAAAATGTGAAGTTGAATTTAATGATCATAATCGTATTAAAGGTCGAACATACTGTAAAGATTGTCGATCTAATGATTATAAAAGTCAAAAAGAAAGTATGATTATTAAAAATAATTCAGCTGAACAAAAAATATTATGTGGTAAATGTTCTATTGTATTAACTCCTGAAATTCAAGTTGCTGGTAGAAAATGCTGTAAACCTTGTGATAATAAAAGACGTAATGAGTCAAAAAAATCAAACAAGGATACAGTACACCAACTACAAAAAGTTTATTATGAAAATAATAAAGAGAAAATAAAGGAATATTACAAAGATCATTATACTAAAAATAAAGATAAATATATGGAAAATAATAAAAAGTGGCGTGAAGAAACACGTGAACAACGAAATGACCAAGCTAGAGAAAGATGTAAAAATGATGTAAACTACCGTCTTAGAAAATCTTTAAGAGTTAGATTACATTATTGTCTTACAAAAGATAGACCAACTATGGAATACATAGGTTGTGATCTAGAATTTTTAAAATCCTGGCTAGAATATAATTTTACAGAAGGAATGACTTTTGAAAATTATGGTTTATATTGGCACGTTGATCATGTTATACCATGTGCAAAGTTTAATTTTGAAAATAAAAGCGAAATTAAAGCTTGTTTTTCATGGTATAATTTGCAACCACTTGAAGCTTCCAAAAATTTTTCTAAACATGATAAAATAAATGAACAAGAAATAGAAACTCATTATAACAAAGTAAATACATTTATAACTGAAAATAAATTAGATATAAAACTTTCAGAACTTAATTATAAGTATTATTTAAAAGTAATAACAATATAGACTTGACATTACCACTTTTTATTGGAAACAATAAGAAGGACCAGGGTTAATTACCCTTCCCAATGGTAAAAAGATGTTAAGTTACAAGGACAATCCGCAGCCAAGCCTCTAAGTTCGTTATGATAGAATATGAGGAAGGTTCAACGACTAAATGTTAGTGGGTACGAGAAGTCTAATCAACTTCGATGAGTGCTTAAGATATAGTCTAATCCCACCAGTGATGGTGATCATACTCGGGGTTTAAATACTTATAGCATTATTTGAAAAAATAGTGGTATTTATTCAACAACATATGATTATAATTTTAAAAATTATAGGTACCAAATGTTTGATGGTGACGAAATGAATGTGCATATTGCACAATCAATTCAAGCAAGAAATGAATTAAGAAGAATAGCAAACGTAGCTTTACAAATTATCGGAGCAAAAGATTCAAATCCAATTATTGGTTGTGTACAGGATGCGTTATCAGGTGCATATTTGTTAACACAGCCAGATGTAAGAGTAAAAGGAATTGATGTAGCTAACTTTTTATGTAACACAAGTTCAGATACAAAATTTGAAATAGATATGGAAAAAATATATACAGGTCATGAAATATTTTCATATATTATACCAAAAGGTATTAATACTGTACAAATCAAAAATGATAAGAAAACATTCGAAATAGTTGATGGTCAATTAACAGTAGGTAAATTAGATAAATCAACATTATCAAAAGTTAAAAACTCAATTATTCATTTTATTTGGGATAAATATGGACCAACTAAAACAAGAAAATTTATTGATGATAGTCAAAGACTTGTATTAGCATTTTTAGCTCATAGAGGTTTTACAATTGGTTTTGGTGATACAATGTCAACTGATCAAGTATATGAACTTGTAAAACAAATGACAAATAATAAAATTAATGAATATAATGTATTATTAACACAATATGAAAATGATATAGATCAATTAGATCCATCAATAGTTGAAAACATTTTAAGATCTGATTTGAATGCATTTAGTGTAGATATTGGTAATACAGTATCAAAAACATTAGACAATAAAAACAATTTATTTGTTATGATGGATTCAAAATCAAAAGGTAGTATTATGAATGTACAACATATGATGTGTTGTGTAGGTCAAAAAACTGTTGAAGGAAGTAGAATTAAAAAGAAAGTAGAAAATAGAACATTGCCAATTTTTCACAGAGATGATGATACACCAGAAGCAAGAGGTTTTATTAAATCATCTTTTGTTCAAGGTGTAAATACTTTTGAATATTTTTATGATGCAATTGCAGGTAGAGAAGGATTAATCGATACTGCCATAAAATCAGTAACTTGGGAAACACCAATAGTAATTATTGAAAATAATGAACCAAAATATATTGAAATAGGTAAATGGATTGATAATTTATTGAATAATAATAAAGAAAAAGTTCAACATTATGAAGAAAAACAAATGGAATTATTAGACACAAGAAATATATACATTCCAACAACAGATTATCAAGGTAATGTATCTTGGGGTGAAGTATCAGCAGTAACACGTCATGATCCAACTGAAAGACTATATGAAATAAAAACAAAAGGTGGTAGAAATGTAACTGTAACTGATTCTAAATCTTTATTGATTTGGAATAATAAAACAAATGAATTTAAAGAAGTTTTAACACCAGAAATTAAGATTGGAGATAGTGTTCCTGTAACAGCAGAATTGTGTAAACCTCCAATTATTCAAGAATATATTGAATTATCTAATTACTTATCTAAGAAAGAATATTTATATGGATCAGAATATGATAAAGCAGTTAAATTAATGAATGAGTCAATGGAGGGTTATGATAAAATTGAATCCGGTTGGTGGAATAAAAATAATAATAATACATTTACATTACCATTTACAAAAAAAGGTACAATGAGATCAAATACGGAAAATATAAATAAAAATGGTGTTTATCCTTATAAGGCAAAAAGAAGTAAAGCAATAATACCTGAAAAGTTTCCACTTAATTATACTAATGGTGTTTTTATTGGATTATTTTTATCAGAAGGTAGTATTTCTGGTGAATCAATAAGAATAACTAATATTAATGAAAATATTAAATCATTTGTAAAATCATGGTTTAATAATTATAAAATTGAATGGAAAGAGGAAGAAAAAATTAATAAAATAGGAGGTCAATCTTTGTCAATTAGAGGTAATTCTGCTATTTTAACAAGATTTATAACTAAACTTGTAGGAAGAGGGGCAGAAAATAAGTTTGTTCCGTCTGAAGCATTTATTGCATCTGATGATTTCATTTGTGGTTTATTAAATGGTTATTTTTCCGGTGATGGCTGTATTACTAAAAATTCAATTGATGCAAGCTCCTGTTCAAAACGTTTAATAGAAGGAATTCTTATATTATGTTCTCGTTTAGGAATTTATGGTAAAATGTATGTTACAAAATTAAAAGAAAATAATTTGGGTACTAAAAATATCAAACCATCATACAGATTAAGAATATCTGCACAGTGGGCGCAAAAATTTTCTGATAAAATAACATTACTTGAAGATGTTAGAAATAAAAAAATGAAAGAAAAAAGATGGATAAAATCTCATTTAACTGTTAAAACATTAAATAATGTTATTCTTGACGAAATTATTGAAATAAATTTGATTGATGTTAGTAAACATCCAAAAGTATATGATTTAACAATACCAACAACATTTAATTTCGGTTTAGCAAATGGACTTCAAGTTAGAGATACAGCGAAAACTGGATATATTCAAAGGCAATTAATCAAAGGTCTTGAAGACTTATCAATAAAATACGATATGACCAATCGTAATTCAAAAAATGTAATTATTCAATATGTTTATGGTGAAAATGGTATTGAACAATCAAAACAAACAATGTTACCAATAGAAATGTTAAGTATGAACAATCAAAAAATAAATGAAGTATTTGGTTTTTCAGCAGAAGAAATTAAGAAATTAGAATCAAAATTAAAACTAAAAGATATATCAAAATTAAACAAAAGTTATATTGAAAAAATATTAACATTCAGAAATAACTTGAGAAATATTCAACAAGTAGCACATAATAATTACAAAGTATTAGAAGAAAAATACTTCTTACCTGTTAACTTATTGAGAATTATTCAAGATTATTCAAATAAAAAAGAAAATCTTGAATTAACACCTCAATATATTATTGATTCAATTGAAGAATTATTAATATCAGAAGAAACAAGATTACTTCCATCTTTGAAGGAAACAGATAAGCATTTATTACATGATGATAGATCGTTGAAATATTTATTAGAAATAGCAATTCATAATTATTTATGTCCAAAAAAATGTATTTTTAACTATGGATTAACAAAAACACAATTTGATAGTATAATAAAAGATATTAAATTAAACTTTGTAAAAGCTCTTGTTGAGCCTGGAGAAATGGTTGGTATTATAGCTGCACAATCTATAGGTGAGCCAACATCACAGATGTCATTGATGCATTTTCATCATTTAAAAGTTGTTATCAAAAACAAGAGAAATAATAGTTTAAAATTATATTCTGGTGAAATTGGAAAATTAATAAATAAAATAATTAAAAAGAATCCTGAGCTAACACATAATACTGGTCATGAAAATAGTGTTGAAACTGATCTTGATACATTAAATAAAGAGTACTATATTGTAGGTGTTGATGGACAAGAAAAAACACATTGGAATAAAATTTCACATGTAAGTAAACATCCAGTAAATGGTCAAATCATTAAAGTGAAAACAAGAAGTGGAAGATCCGTTGAAACAACATTAAGTCATTCTCACTTAATTAGAAAAAATCAAACTGTTGAACCAATATTAGGTGCTGACTTAAAAGTTGGTATGCGTATTCCCGTTGCTAAACATATTGATAATGTCTTTGTTCAAAGTGAAATAGAAATTCAAGATAAAAAATATAAACTAGATCATTTATTTGGATGGTTTATTGGTGCATATTTAGCAGAAGGTAATTTGTCAACAAATCAAAATAAAATAACTGGAACAATATCAATTAGTAATATATCAAAAGATTTTATTAATAATGTAACAAAATTTGCTAAATTATTGGATAGAGAAGTAACAGTAAGAAACTATCAAGGTGAATATGGTCCATCTATTAGTACAACTTTTTGTTATAAAGCATTGGCAACATTAATTAATGAAACATGTGGTAATGGATCATTTGTTAAAAAAGTGCCAGATTTTGCATTTTTAGCACCAAATGAGTTTAAAGCTGGTTTACTTCAAGGATACTTTGATGGTGACGGGGAATTTATTTGTAAAACAAATAATTCCTCTAATAATTTGTCCAAGACAAATTATAGCGGCAACTTGAACAATCATGGTTCAAGAAATAATATTAGAGTATGTAGCAGAAGTGAACAATTAATTACAGATATTGCATTATTACTAAGTTACTTTGATATTTTTAGTCATATTAGATGTAGCTTAGTTAAAGGTTCAGAAATGTATGATTTAGATATACCATCAAAATATGGTTCATTATATAAAGAACACATTGGTTCAGTATTACATAAAGATAAACTTAATGCAATTGTACAATATACTGAAAGAGATGATATTCATAATTTATCAGATGAAATAGATAAAATAAATGGTCTTGGTGATATTATTGCTAAATGTGGTAAAGAACTTAAACTACCTGGTCAAAGTAGAACTTATGGAAGATGGGTTAAAAAAAATTCTATTGGAAGAAGAACATTACAAAAATACATTGAAATATTTGAAGCTGAAGAAAATAAACATTTAATTGAAAATGAATTAAACATATTAAAACAAGCAGCAGAATCAAATGTAATTTGGGATGAAATTAAAGAGATAGAAATTTATACTCCAGATCAATCAATATATGTATATGACTTTACAGTACCTGGTAACCAAACATTTATGATAGATAATGGTATAATTGTTCATAATACTTTAAATACAAAACATAGTGCAGGTTCTGCATCTAAGAGTACAGGTGGTGTACCAAGAATTGAAGAGCTATTGCATTATAGCAAAGATATTAAAACTCCACAAATGAAATTATATTTTAATGATGATATAGCTGGTAACAAAAATAAAGTTAACAAAATAGCATCATATTTAAAATTCTTAACAATAAGAGAATTAATAGATTCCGCAGAAATATATTTTGACAGTGGAACAAATGATGAATTATCAAAGAAATTGAAAAATGACAATGTACAAAATCCATTTTTTATTAATAACCAAAAAGCAGATTTATCATCATTACAATTAGTATTTAGAATTAAACTAAATATGGAAAAACTACATGATAAAGAAACAACATTACTTGATATTAAAACTAAATTTATAAGTTATTGGCAAAAGAATTTTAGTAACTTGAAAAATCTTAAAAAGAATGAAAAAGATATTTTTACTAAAATAACAAGATGTTGTATTTTATCAAATAATGATAAAAATGACCAAATAATACATATTAGATTTAACATGTCATCATTTAATTATACTATATTAACAGATTTCTTAAAAATTATATTAGATCAAATTATATTAAAAGGAATTAATAATATAAATGGTGTTAATATGGAAGTGTCAAAAAGATTAATAACAGATCAAGAAACAGGAGATTATAAATTACATGATGAATATATTGTATATACTGATGGTATAAATATTGAAAAACTAAAATATATTAAAGGTATTAATATGAGTAGAACTCTAAGTAATGATATTGCAACAACATATAGATTATATGGTGTAGAAGCAGCAAGACAAACATTATTAAATGAATTTATGAGTACTTTTGGAAGTGACGCAATAAATCATAATCATATGTCTGTTTTGATTGATATGATGACACATACAGGTAATATTACATCAATTGATAGACATGGTTTAGGAAAATTAGATTCCGATGTTTTTACTAAAGCATCATTTGAGAAAACAATGGATCATTTTGTTAATGCAGCTATATTTAATGAAAAAGATACAACAAATTCAGTATCTTCAAGAATATTACTTGGAAAAGTAATACCTGGTGGCACAGGTGCTTTTGAATTATTATTAGACTCAGAAAAAATAGAAAATTCAGAATATACAAAAGATGAAACAGGAGGAAGACCAACATTTGGAATGTTAGAAGAAGATTCCTTATTTAAAGATGTAATCAAATATGGATTTACAAAAAATGATATATTTATTCCAACTAATTAAAATAAATTCATAATTATATATTTAAGTTGTGCTAAATTACATTCTTCATGAAATTTAAGATGAGAAGTATGAATAGTTGATTCTTCATCTAATGTTGTAATAAAATTATATTTATAAACCCATGTATCTAAATATTTAAAAACAAAACTATCAGCTACATTTAATTTTTTAAAAATTTTAAATTGATTTTTATCATATTTTGCAATTTGATTAATAAATTTTTGTATACCTATTTTTGAAATTATATAACATGCGCTACCATAAATACTCTCATCCCATTTAATATAATTTTCTTCAATAGATTTTCTATAAATTTTTTGAAGTAAAAGAATATCAAAACTAGGAGCATTTAAAATAATATCTTTTAATGTTTTATTAATTAAAATTGTATTATTAAATGAAACATCATCTTCACAAATCATAAAATACTCACCCGTACAATTTTCTAATGAAGATATTGATTTTATATGTGATAATGTACACCCTAATTCACCGGGAGAAAGTAAATGTTTATATACAAAATTTTTAATATGTCTACCATTAATTGCATTAATACGTTGGGATTCTATATTAATAAACTTTAATATATCTTCTATATAATTTTTTCTTTTTATTGATTGTTCTAAATTAATCCAAATAATTTTATCAATAAAATTTATTTTATTATAATCTATATTGTGTATTTTATTATTAAAATAATTAACAATATAATCAATTAAAATTTCTTTTATTTTATCATTTGATAAAATTTTTGAATAAATAAAATTATTTGATAAATAAAAAGATTCGTTTTTTATTTCACTAATTATGGTATCATATATATTTTCGTTTAAATCAAGTAAGTCTTTATCAAAAATAATTAACCCTGTATTTTTGTATAAATAAAATAAACTGAATATATATTGTTTGTTTTCTGTTTCAATAAAATAATTATAAATAAATTCACAAAAATTATTTTTTATATATAAATTTATAAATTCATCATTAATTATTTTTTTATCTAATAAATCATATGAATTTATATTATCAATTAATAATAAGTTCTTATTATTCATATAAATAATAAGAAATTATAAATATTTTTGAATATTTTCAGGTAATTCTTTTATATTTATTTTGTAGTGATATTTAAACTTATTAAATAATTTAACATCTGAAGGATCTTCCATTTTAACCATTGTTATAGAAACACCTTTTTTGTTAAATCTTCCGCATCTACCAATTCTATGTATATAATTTTCTTTATTTATTGGTAAATCATAATTAATAACAAGATTTACCAATGAAATATCTATACCTCTTGATAATAAATCTGTTGTTAGTAAAATTCTGGTTTTACCATCTCTAAATTCTTTAACAATAGTTTCTCTTTCTTTTTGATTCATTTTTCCATGAATACATGTAATAACAAAATTATTTTTCTCTAAATTTTCTTTTAACCAATCAACTTTTTCTACAGAATTGCAAAATATAATAGCTTGAGATGTAGAAACTAAAGAATATAAATCTAATAATGTATCAAATTTTAAATCTTCTTTTTCAACATTAACATAAAATTGACTGATAAGATCAACAGCAACTTCGGAATTTTTGAGTAAAACTTTTACTGGATTATCCATAATTTTTTTTGATATATTAAAAATATGTGAAGGATAAGTTGCTGAAACCATACAGCATTGTATTCCATCAGAACATTTATCAAAAATAAATTTAATTTTTTCATTTAATCCGTCAGCTAAAAGTTCATCTGCTTCATCTAATATAATAAATTTTATACCATATAAATTTAAACGTTTTTCTTTAATCATATGTGATATTCTACCATTTGTTCCAATAACAACATGTGCACTTTTAATTTGTTCTCTTGTTTCATTAACATCTGTACCACCTATACATTTAACAATATTAATTTCTAAAAATTTAGATAATTGTGTGGCTACATCATAAACTTGATCTGCAAGTTCATGGGTTGGTGTTATAATAATTCCTTGGCATTTTTTTTCTTCAATATCAATTCTATTAAGTGCACCTAATAAATATGTTGCTGTTTTTCCTGTTCCTGATTGTGATTGTAAAATACAATCTTTACCGGATGATATATTTTGTATACCATTAATTTGTATTTTTGAAGGTTTTGTAAAACCATATAGATAAACACCTTTTAGTAGTTCATCTTTTAAATTTAAATCATTAAATCCATAATTAGTTACTTGAGTCTCCATAATAGTATATATTAATATTCTTTATATAAGTTTACTTTCTATTAAATAATTAATGATTATTTAAGGGTTCGCCATTATCATTATCTGATGTTGGATCATTATATGGTTGTTCTTCGTTTCTTTCAAAATCTATTTGTTTCATTTCTTCATTCATTTCATGTAGTTTTTGTTTTCTTTCAAAATCTCGTTGTTTTTTTTCTTCATTCATTTCATGTTCTTTTTGTTTTCTTTCAAATTTACGTTGTTTTTTTTCTTCACTCATTTCATTTTCTTTTTGTTTTCTTTCAAATTTACGTTGTTTTTTTTCTTCACTCATTTCATTTTCTTTTTGTTTTCTTTCAAATTTACGTTGTTTTTTTTCTTCAATCATTTCATTTTCTTTTTGTTTTCTTTCTTCATTTTCTTTTTGTTTTTCTTTATTTTCTTTTTGTTTTTCTTCATTTTCTTTTTTCTTTTTATTTTTCCCTTCACTTGATTTTTTAGATGTATTTGAAGAGGATTTTTCAGTTGAACTTGAAGAGGATTTTTCAGTTGAACTTGAAGAGGATTTTTCAGTTGAACTTGAAGATGATTTTTTAGTTGAACTAGAACCTTTTTTATTTGCTTTTTTTGTTAAACTTTTTCCTAATGATTTCATTCCACCGTAATATTTATCTAAAAGATTTAAATACTTTGTTTTATACTTTAAATATTTTTTAAAATATAAATCCATATTATTTATGATGAGATTAAAAAAATTGATTATTACAATGATTGAAACCATTCCATAATTAAATATGGCTAATGAAGGAACTGTAGAATATAATAAATTTAACGTAAAAAACTTGTCATTTACAAAATTAGAAGAAAATAGTAGATCAAAAGGACAAATGATTGCATATCCAAGATATGACCCCACAAATTCAGGAAAAGAAGGACCTTTATTTCTTCAAAGCCCTTGGATTAAGATTTATACTTATGGAGTACCAAGATTAGGTGAATATTATAAAACAGATGCAGACAGATCACATTTAAGAGTACCATTCGATTTATCAATACCCGAAGTTGCAGAATTTGCTGAAAAAATGAAATCAATAGATGCATATTTAGGATCACCAGAATGCATGGAAGCAATGTTTGGCAAAAAATATAAAAAATATAAATATCAACCAATTTATAGAGAAGGTCAAGATCAAACTAATGATGATGAATCTGATGATGAAGATAAACAAAAGAAATCAAAAGAAATAGCACCAAGACCACCATATATGAAGATTAAATTAGATACAACATGGCCTGATAATAATATCAAAACTCAAGTATTTAATTCTATTTTAAATAAAGAGACAGGAAAACGTACAAGAACAAAAGTTGAAAATATTAATACTGTTGACGATTTTGCTAATGTAGTTAGATTTTTATCAAATGTAAGACTAATGTTTAGACCAGTAAAATTTTGGGCTCATGGAACATCTAAAAAAGATCCTGAATGTGGTGTTGTTTTTAAATTAATTAAAGTAGAAGTAGAACCAAATCAAACATCTAATTCTATGTATAAACAAATTTATGATAATGACAATTTTATTGATTCAGATGGTGAAGATGAACCATTACCTAAAAAATTAGAAGAAACTGAAACTGTTTTTAGTAAAGTTGTTAAAAAAGCAGAATCAGATGAAGAATCTTCTGACGATGAAGAAGAAATAAAACCTAAATCTATAAAAAAAGTAGAATCAGATGATGATGAATCAGATAATGAAGTTGTAGTTCAAAAAACACAACAAATAGCACAAGTAGATTCAGATTCTGATGAATCTTCAGATGATGAAGAACCTGTTAAATCAAAAGGTAAAGGTAAAAAAATACCTCCAGCAAAAGAAGTTAAATCAAAGAAAGGAAAATAATTTTTTAATTAAAAATATAATTAAAAATTAAAATTAATTTATTTAAGGATTTAAATTTATTATATAATAATGCATAGTCAAAATCCATATAAGATTTCAGATTTAAATCCAGAAAAAATTTTTTTTAAAAATATAAAAGAATCAGATAATAAAAAAATAATCTTTATTAAATATAAAGATGATAATGTTTTAAAAAATATGGTATTTCAATTACCAACATTAAATAATGATTTAGTAGTTGATAATAATGAAATTGAAGTATCGTTAAATTGTGAATATGAAGATAAAACAGAAAAAGTTATTGATTTATTTAATAAATTAGATCAAAAAATAGTAAATGAAGCTAAAAAAAATGCAAATATATGGTTTGATCATATAAATGATAAAACAAAAATAAATTTTCATCATTCGTTAAGAAATAAAAATGAAATTTCAACATTAAAATTAAAAATTTTAGATTCAAATGATTTTAAAACAAATTTAATATTGAATAATAATGAATCAGAAAAAATATCTTTAGAAGAAATACCAAATAATGGAAAACTAAAATTAGTTTTAGAATGTTATGCAATATGGATTCATGGTGATACATTTGGAATAATATTAAGACCCGTAATATTATCATTTATTATGAATATTGAAACTGAATATAATTATAAAATTTTAGATGATTCAGAAAGTGATATAAGTGATGATAATGGAAATGAAAATTTATTTATAAAAACATCTGAAATTCTAAGTAATGAAGAATCAAAACTAAGTTTAAAATTTATAAATTCGAATAATTCTTTGGTATCTGAATCATCTGATTCTGATGAACAAAAAATAAATAAAATAATTTTTAATGTTTCAAAAATTTAATTATATAAAGACAATATTGTATTATAAAATATAATAATTTGATATGAATTCAAGTGAATTAAATAATAAAATATTCAAATTAATTCAAATAAGTTCTCAAGAAAGTCTTCTTTTAAAATCTGTAGAAAAATTTTATGAAAATTTAAATTGTTATAGTGATTTTGTTCAAATAATTAATTCCGAAAATAAAAATAATGTTAAAACTAAAATCTCCATAAGATTAATTGATTATTTTGTAACTAAATATTCAAAAAAAAATAAAATATCTTATAAATTACAAGGTAATAATGATATTCAAACACAATTTTCAATACATCAATCTTATAAACAACAATTAAAAGCTTTTCAAAAAAAAAGTTTTGATCCATTTGCAAGAGGCACACGAATACCATATTTCATAAATAATGAATGTATAATAACTACAGTAGGACAATTAAATTTTTTTATGTGGTTTATTTCAAAAAATATAATGGATTATGTTATAAAAAACAAACAAATTATAGAATTAGATATGAATAAAACAAAAAAGATTAAGATAATACCAAAAATAAAAAAAAATATAAAAATATATAAAAAATATGAAATAAAACAGCCCCATATGATTAATATGAATCTAAAACAAACTGTAAATAATAAAAATAAAACTCAAATATTAGTAACTTTTTAATAAAAAAAATTGATAATTTAATTATTTGAAATTAATCATATCGCTATATGGCTAAATCTAATAGTAAACCTGAAGTTCAACAAAGTAATTCCAAACCTAAAGTTGATGATAAAAAAAGTAAAAAAGTTCCTGAACCAGAAGAAATTAAAGTAGAAGACGTATCAGATTCAGATTCAGAAGATGAATCAGTTAATGAAGATCCTGATAATGAAGAAGAATCAGATGATGATGATGATGACGATGATGATGAAATCGATAAACAAGATACTAAAGATAAAAAGGAAAAACCTAAAAAACTTTCTCATAAAGAATTAACCACAGAACTTTTAAATAATGAAGAAAAAATTTCTAAATTAGGAAGTGAAATTGATGAATTAGAAACAAAACTTAAAGCATGTGTTCGTGATCAAAATGCATTAAGAAGAACTAATTTAAGATTAATAAAACAACTTGATAAAGCTCACGATGATGATGTTAATAAAGCAAGAAAAGAAAAGAAAAAGAGAAATGTAACTGAAGATAGTGGTATTCTTAAGAATAAACCAATTCCTCCAGTACTAATTAAATTTTTAAATCTTGAAGAAGGAACTGAATTACCTAGAACAAAAGTAATGAGTCGTTTATCTAATAAATTTAAAGATTTAGGATTAAGAAAAGGACAAGATATAGAACTTGATAAGAAAACAGCAAAACTTTTTGGAAAAGAAGAGGGTTATATAATAGAATTTAAATACTTTCAAAGATTTCTTAAGACAGTTTATGAAGATGCAGGACTAAAAACAACTGAAGTAAGTTTATAAAATTATTCTAATTCAAAAAATGTCATTCTACATGAATTAAAATTAAAAAAATAATTTTCATTTAATTTATTAAATTTTTTAATAATTTTATTAAAATTTTTATTATGTATAAATAAATTTTCATAGTCATTTTCATCAAAATCATTAGATATAGAATAATTCAATAACATTGTTTTAAGTACAAAATATGAATAAGCTGGAGATAATAATTTTATATTATTGTTTTTAATAATATAATTAAACATACTTCCTTGATTAGCAATAAAACTAAATTCATAATTAATTAATTTATCAAGTTTACAATTAGTTACATAAGAAATATAAATTAAATTATAAATAATAGCTTTAAAATCTGTAATAGCTTCAAATATTGAATCGTAATTTGTATAATAACTATATGTTTCTTCCCGATGATCACAATTAAAAAAATGTATTAATTCATGAAATAAAACTTTTTCAAATTCTTCTTCTCTCCATATAAAAATATATCGATTAATTATATGTGTATATCCGCTATTAATATTTTTAGGAGTTATTTTTTTTTCATTATCTATATTTTTTTTTAATTGTGATAATACTAAATATATTTCTAAATTTTCTGTATTTGTTCCTTTAATATAATTAATTATTTTTATTAAGTGATTTAATCTTTTTTTTATTTTATGAAATTTACTTTTTGTACATTTCAAAAAAATTTTATTATTATTCCAACTTATGATATATTCTTTATCAAGATTATCTAATTCATTTTTAATTCCATTATATACCCAAATAGAATCAATCATATCATCAAGTTTATTTTTACTTATTTTAGTTTTTTCAATTTTATATCCAATATTATTGAAATTTTTAAGATTGTTTAAGTGTAAATTTATTTTTTTATAAAATAAAGAATTTATATTTATATATATTTTTTTTATTCTTTTAAGTTTTGAATAATTTAATAATGTAAATTCATTCCACATTTTAATATAATTTATATTAGTTTAAAAAATATTATTTTTTTCTTAATAAATTTAAATGTCTAATAAAAAAAAAAATAAAAGTAAAAGAAACATAACAAAAGATATGTTTGAAGATCTAGAATATTATAAAGATCAAACAAATACATTAAGTTATTATAATAATTATGATTATTTATCACAAAAAGATAAAGATAGAATAGATACTAAATTTTCAAAACCAAAAAATAAAAGTCAAGAAAAATATGTTAAAATGTTAAATAAAAAACAAGTTAAAATTATTGTATCAACTGGTCCAGCAGGTACTGGTAAAACATTACTTGCAACTGAACATGCAATTAAACAATTTTTATTAGGTTATTGTGATAAAATTATTTTCACTAGACCATCAGTATCTGTTGATGAAGATCTTGGTTATTTACCAGGAACATTAGAAGAAAAAATGGCACCTTGGGTTAGACCATTATATGATGTATTATATAATTTTATTCATCCAAATGAAGTTAAGGAACTTATGGAAGAGAAACTGATTGAAATAGCACCACTTGGATTCATGAGAGGAAGAACATTTAAAAATTCTTGGATAATTGCAGATGAAATGCAAAATTCATCAGTACCACAAATGAAAATGTTATTAACAAGAATTGGTGAAAACACAAAACTAATTATAACAGGAGATTTAGAACAAAATGATAAACATAGTGAAGTAAATGGTTTAGAAGATTTTTTAAATAAGTTTAAAGGAAGAAGATCTGATAGTATCGGTAGTGTTGAATTTGATAAGGAAGATATAGAACGTGAAGATGTCGTAAAAGAAGTATTAGAAATATATGGTAGTTGGGATGTTCCTATATTATATAAAGATAATTTATATGAAACACAATTAGAAGAAAAAATATCTTCACCAGAACCAATAATATTATCAAATAGAACCAGAACTAATTGTAGTTTACAAAATTTAAATAATAAATCAGAAGATTCTGATACAAAATAATATAATAATTATAATTTATTTATAAATAATTCTTTAAGATCATAAAATTGTTTATCACCATAAAATAAATATCCAATTAATTCTTCAAAGTAATTTTTACCAAATGTATTATTTTTAATATTATTTTTTTTATCATAACTTGTTAAATCTGATATAATTGGAAATTGACAAGATAAATTTTTTTGAATTCTTTGTAAATATATATTACTTTTATTATCTTTTTCCAAAACTTTATTGTATTTTTGATAATAATCAAAATGTTTTATATCATCTTTATGTGATATCTTCATTTGTATTCTTGGATTATCATTATCATCATTAAAAGCACCTGAATGCACAATGTTACTATCAAATAATAGTGCATCGCCAATTTCACAACTAATTCCTTGTGTTATATCAAAAAAATTTATTGCATTATTATACATATTTTTATGTGATCCAGAAATAAAATCTAAACCAGAACCCATATTCTTTAAATAAAATATTATAGTATATGATTTATTTTTAACATTTTTATTAAAAAATGTACCATTATAATCTCTATGACATGTATGTATTTTAGATTTTTTTATATAAAATATATAATCATGAAATAAATAATCTTCTCCAATAAATTTTTTTATCTTATCATTTATATTTTTATTATTAGAAATATATGATTTTATTTTTTTTATATTATTATCTTTTAATAATTTTTGTATTTCAATCAAATCATTATTTGATAATATTTTATTAATTTTTACAATACCATCATCATTTAATTCAAATTTATATTTATAAATGGGAATATTTAATACAAATAATAATAAAATAATTAATATTATTATTTTTATATCCATTATTATTAATTATAAAAAAATATAACCTTCTAATAAAAAATCCTAGCTTTTCTATATATTTTTAGGGTTTAATCTTATTTAAAAAATAAGTGTATAATTATAATAATGGACACTACAATTCAAAACTTGATATTAATATTATTAACAAATTATAAAAATGAAAATAAATATAGTGATATTATTTATCTTTTAATTATTTCTTCATCATTAATTCCATTTAATGAAATTAAAATAAATATACTTAATTATTTTAAAAAATATGATAAAAAACAAATTTCTATAAACATTCCATCTTATGAAGTACCTATTATTCGTTCATCTTCAACTATACCTATTACAAAATCAGTTTATAGTAATACTTTTTTATCAATTGTTCATTATTTATCAACAAATAAAGATTGTAAAATAAATTCGTTAACTGAAATTATGACTAACAATACTGAATTAAATTCTAATTATTGTTATGATCAAAATGATTGGAAGAAAAAAGATCATTTTATGTTTATTCCAATCAATAGTAATAAATTTTTAATTTCAGAAAAACAAGAAATTTTTTGTGAATTTAGAGAAATCAATAATGATGATAAAGAAGAAAATAATGGAAAGAATAATAATATAATTATACCAAAAAGTAAAAAGTTTATTTTAACTTTATCTTTAAATAGTACAAATGAAAAAGATTTAATAATATTAGAAAACTTTGTTAAAGTTTGTCTTGAAGAATATAATTTATTAATAAATATAAAAAAAGATAATAATACACAATATATTTTTGAATATAAAAATTGTGAAAAAGAAGATAATAAATTACAATTATTGTTTGATGAATTTCCTTTACAAAATAATAAAGATTTATTAAAAAATATATTTTTTGAGGATAAAGAAAAATTAATTAATTATATCAAACCTTTTGTATATAATCCAAATGAAATTGTAAATATTGGTGAAGAAAAATATAAAAGATGTGGTTTCACATTTAAATCAGGAATACTATTTTATGGTTCCCCTGGTTGTGGAAAAACAAGTACAATAAAAGCTATTCTTAATTATACAAAAAGACATGCTATTCTGATAAATTTAGGTAAAATTAAAACATGCGAAGAACTTCAAACTATCTTTAGAAAAAGAATAATTAATGGAAGAGAACTTAATGGTAAACAATTATGTTATATTTTAGAAGATTGTGACGCTTTTGAAAATAATATAATTCAAACAAGAAATTATGAGAATGAAAAACCAGAGTATGCTTCAATCAATAAGTTAATTGATTTAACAGAAACTACTGTTAAAATAATGAATAAACAAGAAGATAATTTAAATTTATCATGTTTTCTTAATATTTTAGATGGTATAATTGAATTACATGGTATTATGATAATAATGACTACAAACTATCCTGAAAAAATTGATGAAGCATTAATTAGACCAGGGCGATTTGATTTCAAATATGAATTTAAGAAAACAACAAAAAAAATAATAAGGGAAATGATACAATTTAAATATGAATTATCAGAAAAAGAGATTTTAAAATATGATGATATTTTAGATATTAAAGATTATGTATTATCTCCAGCAGAAATCCAGTCAATATGTTTTAAAAATGAAAATATAATAGATTGTATAAATGAAATAGTAAAAACATCAAAAAATGAAATAGTAAAAACATCAAAAAATGAAATAGTAAAAACATCAAAAAATTAAATAGTAAAAACATCAAAAAATTAAATAGTAAAAACATCAAAAAATTAAATAGTAAAAACATCAAAAAATTAAATTAACAAATTTTTTATTAGTTGTTGTTTGTCTTCATTATCTTCATAAATTAAATTTAATTTAACTGCAAAAGTATAATTTTTTATTTTGATATTATTTATTTCAATAAATAATCCATCTCTAGAAGGAATCCAATTAGGAATACTTATATCTGTAGTTCCAGATTTAAAACCAATAGTAAGACCATAAATTAATTCATATAAATTAATATTTTGTTGATATACAATTAAATTTTCAGTCCAATAAAAATTATTTGCTAATTGAAGTTTAATAATTAAATTACCAAAATCACCATTATCCATATCTCCACAATATGGGAAAACAACATAAGGTTTTTCAATATCAAAAATAAATGTATTTGTGATTTGTTCATCTTCAATATTTCTTTTTATACGTATTTTTCTTTTATTATTTTCACTGAGATCATTTAATGTAATATCAAGTTTAATCATTATATCATTTTTTGTAAATTTTTGATAATGTATAGGTAAATTAAAATATGTTTCAAATAAATTATGAACTTCATTATCAGTATCGCTAATTGTATAAACAGTTGTGTCTAATTTTTTTTTTGGGAATTTACCAGATTTAAAAAAATTAATTATTTCTTCAAAATTTAATGCATTAAATAAATCATAAAAATTAGTTTGTAAATATTCCCAATCATTTTTCTCAAAATTGATTCCAAAAGATTTTAATTCATCAAGTGCTAAATTATTTTTAAATATTTTTTGTAATAATGAAACAAATTTATTTTGATCTGTACCAGAAAGTTTACAATATTCTTGTCTTGTTTTTGGATTAATTAGTATTTCATATGCATAAGATATTTTTTGAAATTTTTCTGTTGCATGTAAATCTTTATTTTTATCTGGATGATATAATAAAGCAAGTCTATGATATGCTTTTTTAATTTCATTTTCTGTACATATTGGTTGTAATTCTAAAATTGAATATAAGTCCATAAAATTAATTATTAATGTTTCTTTATATTATTATAAGTATTTACAATTAAATTTTTGGTGCCTATATATAATATCTAAATTTATATAATGAATAAAAATACATTATTAGCATTTATGATACTTTGTTATTTATTACCAATTATATTTGTTTATTACAATTATAACTCTAATAATAGTGTATCTAATATAATATGTGATAATAACTGCAAATATTATATTTTATTTTTTATGTTTTTGATGGGAATAGGGACATTATTGTATGAATTAGAAAGAAATGATAAATATTCTCAAATAATAATTTATGTACTATTGATTGGAATATATGGACTCATTTATGTAAATGAAATGCATATAATTCATTATTATTTTGCCTCTTTAGTTTTTATTGCTATATTATTATTTATGATAAGACATTGTTATTTAACAAATTGTAACGTAGTACTTATAACATCATTATTTTTAGAAATTATCACTCTGTTTTATATTTTAATTAATATAAATAATATTTTTTTCGGTGAAATTATTTATATTTTAAATTTTGCTTTTTATTATTTATATTTACATTTTATCCAATAAATTTTAAAAATAGAAAAAGTATAATATAATTTATTTCTTCTTGACATAAATAAGAATACGTTTTTTTAAATAATATAAAATATAATAATAATAATGAGTAATAAACAATTATATCAAAAAAATGTTTTTTTACAAAAATCAAAAGATAAATTTAATCCTGATGTATTAAAAAAAAAAGATGATGTAGATAAAAATAGAAAAATAAATGTTTTTAAAAAATCAAGTATAACTTATAATTCAATAACTAACCATACTCCAGAAAATATAAAGTCACAAAAAGATTTAGAATTACAAAAAGATTGTATAATTCAAAATCTTGAAAATATAATAACACAAAGAAAGAAAGAAAGAGAAGATCAAGAAATGCAACTAAAACCCCAAAAACAAAAAATAATTATTGATGAAAATTGTGAACAAAAAAAAATTCAAGATTTTAATGAAATGAAAGAAGAACAAACAGAATATTTAAATACTCATAAAAAAGTTGTAGAAGATAATAAAAATCGTTATGAAGATATTTTAAGTAATTTAAAAAATTTGGGAATTTTAAACAACTAATAAAAATATTTTAAATTATATATAAAATATTTTTTATTATTAATGGAAATCAATAAAAATAATTTAGATAATTTAGAAAATTATTACAAAAATATTGATAAACCAATAATTAATGATTGTTTAAATAAATTTAACTTAAAAAATCTATTAGAATTAAGTACAATAACTAATTTATATGTATTTACCAAACAAAAAAAAAAAGACTGGAAACTTAAAGAAAAAAGAATGTTATTAAAAGAGTGTGATATTAAAAGAAAACAAAAATTGAAAGCAGTAACTGAAAGTATAAATGAATTATCTAAAAATAAATCTAAAGATTTATTGTTAGAAGTTAAAAAAAAAAATAACTTATTACTTAATGAAATAGAAACAATTGATACATTAATTGAAACAATTGAAAAGGATTATCCAGATATAGAATCAAAAGCTTTTTTAGAAAAATTTTCTAATTAAATTTCATTTTTAATAAAGTTAATTAAACTATTAATATCACGATCACCATTATATTCTGTTGCTGCTGTTCCTTTTCTAAAAATAAGTGTAGGAAATCCGTTTACTCTCCATTCTTTAATTTTTTTCTGATCTTTATCAGAATCATAAGAAATAAAATTTATTTTATCATTAAATTTATCAGCTAATGCATTCCATGTTTCTCTAAAATTTTTACAATGTCCGCACCAACTAGCTTTAAATAAATAAATTGATGGTTTATTTTCGTTAACTTCTTTTTGATTAAAGTAATTATTTTCATCATTACCCCCACCATTTTGTATATTAATTTTTTTTTTTAATTGATAATACTTAATTTTATATTTTAAATATTTACTATCCATTAATATTGATTAGAATATTTATTTTATAAAGTAATAATAATGGATCAAAAAATTTTTTTTATATTTTTAATTATTTTTTTAGTTACAAGTGAATTTTATTTAATGATAAGAAATATAATTGTAAATGGTTTTTATTTATTTGTATTAATGTATATTTTAAAAATAGTAAGCCCTGATATGTCATTAAAGATAAAATCATTTTTAAATGCAACAATTAATACTAATGAAAATTCAATAATGGAAATGGTATCAAATACTATTAAATATATAAAATCAAAATTTAATATAAATAAATTGATAGATATGAATAAATTGATAGATATGAATAAATTAATAGATATAGATAAAATATTAGATGCATCACAAGAAATTATTAATTAAAAATTATTTTTTCAAAATAATAAATATATGATAAATTTTTATATTTTTCAAAATTTTGTTGATTTATTTCAGTAACAAAATTATCATCAAACATCAACCATTTATTATTATATTTTCCAATATAAATATAATGTCCTCCAAATAAAGATCCTGAATGATAAACAAATCCCTTTAAAATGTAATTATATCTCCATTCTATTGGAACTATAATTTCATTAGTATTTTTATTTAATTTATATTCTGATTGATGAAAACGTTTTAAAATTACTATTAAATGCTTTGGCCAATTAATAATTTCTATTCTTTTTGATGCTATTCTATTATCTTTACAATTATCACAATAATATAAATTATCATTTTCAAATTTAACTCTTGATTTATATTCTCTATAACAATCATCTAAGTTTTCAAAAGATTTATCTGTATTTAAAATTAAATAATTATTTTTTTCATTATGATTACTAGCTTTTAAACAAGATCTTAACTTACATTTAATGGAAACAGATATTGTATGTTCAAATATTGTATTGATATTTATGCCATTTTTTTTTAATTCATCGGAAATAAGATCTAAAAAATAAATAATAAATTCACTTGAATCTTGTTGTCCATATCCTTTAAAAATACTATTTTTTCTTTCAACTAAATTTTTAAAATATGATGGAGTTAATGATTTGATTTCATTATTATCATAATCTTTAATAAAATCATTTATATTTTTTAAAATTTCACTTTTATTTGAATTACTTGCAATTATACTACATAATTCTTTATTATGTATTATTAGTTGTAATCCAGAATTTAAATAGCATGTATTACCAATGTTATTAAAGCCTTTATAATTCATATATATATGATTATACATTACCTTTTTATGTGATTTTATTTTTTTTTATAAAAAATTGAATTTTAATAATATTTACTATTATCAATCATAATATGCATGTTATACTTAAATTAATAGGACATATAATAACTGAAGAAGATGGTAAATATTTTTATGAAATTAGAATAAATAATATAAATATAATTTCATTTGATGTAATTAAAAATTTATTAATATCATATGGTATTGAAGATGAAGATATACAAAATATAACTATAACGTGTGATTGTAAAAATATTAAAAATGATTCAATAATAAGTTCATATACTGATGAAGAAAAAAAAATATATATTTATACATGCAAAGATAAAATTAGAAGTCAATTAGAAGAAATTTTTATATCATATGGACATAAAACATTATTGCAACCAGGAAATCAAAATAAAGTATTATTTGATGATTTAAATTCTCAAAATGAAGAAGTTGAAAATTCTCAAAATGAAGAAGTTGAAAATTCACAAAATGAAGAAGTTGAAAATTCTCAAAATGAAGAAGTTGAAGAATTAGAACTAGATTTTACAAAAATAAATAATGAAACTAAAGCTCTATTAGATAATAAAGATTTTGTATTTTTAGTTAATGTATATTTAAATAAGCCAGAAATATTCAAGACTTTTTATAAATATATTTCTTCGGGAAATATAGTAATTAATAAAAAAGAAAAACTTATATCAGATGAAGAAATTTTAGAATCGACTAAAATAATATTAGATTTAAATTTAGGATTCTCTAAAGAAGATATAATTAATGCACTTAAAGATACTGGAAATCATATAAATTTATCGATAAGGTACCTTATAATTAAAAAAGTTGAAGAAAAGATTTAAATAAAAGATTATTATTACTTTATGACTACTAAAACTGATAATAGAGGATTTTGGGAATATTCTATATTCCAAAAAATAGTAATACCTAATGAAGAACAAAATATTAAAATAAGTTTAAAACCAGAAAATAGTTTTAATCCAAATTTGGTTCATCAATATATAAGTCCTGAACTTTCTAAATCTGAAAAAATATATAAAAGTAAAATTAATGATCCAAATATAAAATTAAATAAAGCAGAACAAATTATTTATGAAAAATATTTTTATGATTTAAATGAAACAATAAAAAATGATATGATTGAAATTGAAAAAAAAGGCGCTAATGCAAATTTAAAAACAAAAGAAGGAAAAATACATTTAATGATGAAAATATTAGATAGTGAAATAAAAAAGAATAATATTGAGATTATTGCTAATATTTTCTTAAGATTAAAAGAAGATGAGTTTGAACTTACTAATGAAATGAAAGAAAAATATAAAAATACAATAATAAATATGAATAATATATTAAAGGATGTTGATTTGATTAAATTTCAATTTGAAAAATTATATTCACAAATGCCCCCATTAAATGAAAAGAAATTTAGAAAATTTGATGATTGGCAGATTGATGTCATAAAAAATATAGATGATGAAAAATCAACTATTCTTTCTGCACCAACATCTGCAGGTAAATCAGTATTAGCTGGTTATACAGTAACAAAAGGAAAAACATTATATATAGTTCCAACAGATGCATTAGCTTGGCAAATTTCATCTTATTTATCAGGTATTTTAAATAATGATGTTCCTATTATAACATTAACATATCAAACAATACCAAAAAGAGATGAATTAGTAAAAAAAATAAATACATCAAATGCAATTGTAGGAACTGCAGATTCAATATTAGATATTTTGCCTTTAATAAAAACAAATTTTAAGTGGATTATTTATGATGAAGTTCATATGATAGGTAAAAATGAAGGTTTTGCTATGGAATCAATAGCAAAAATTTTAAATGATGTTCCATTTTTAGCCTTAACAGCTACAATTGGTAATGTTGAATATTTAGAATCATGGTTTAGAAAACTAAATGATAAACCAATACAGACTATTATTTGTAATAAAAGATTTTTTAATTTGCAAAAGTATTATTATGATGGTAAAACTAATCAAATAAGATTAATAAATCCTTTATCTATGGTTTCAATAAAAGAATTTGCTGATCAAACGATTAAAACAAAAAATCTAGATCCTACACCAATTGATACATGGTCATTAGTAAATAAATTAATTGAACATAATATTAAATTAAATGAGTTGCATCCACATAAATATTTTGAGGCAAATGAAAGAATAGAATTTTCAAAAGCAACAAAATATTTTTATGATTTGATTAATTTTTTATCGAATAATTATGCAAACTTTTCAAATGTAATTGATAAAATATTAACTGAATATTCTGATATTAATGTTAATATAAGAACAAATTTTATAAAATTAATGAAAGAAATAAATAAAGAAAATAAAGGACCTGCTATTATTTTTCAACAAAACACTATATCCTGTTTAAAAATTGCAAGAAAATTATCAGAACAAATTGATAATTTAGAAATTAGAACATATCCAACATTATTTGAAGAAAGAATTAAAAAGGAAAAGCAACAAAAAACAAATAATAAAAAAATAGAAAAACTGGAAAAAGATATAACAGCAAAGCAAGAGTTAAAAAAAATGTTGGAAGAAAAAACTGAAGAAGTTATTGAAGAAAATGAAAAGATAAATTCACCACATCCAGATTTTATTTTCTCAAAAGAAAAAATTAATGATATTTTAATTGAAGAATATCATAAAAAATTTAAAAATTATTTTCCAAATAATAATGGTAATTATCATTTTTTAATTAGATTATTATGGAGAGGAATAGGAGTTTATGTTATAGGTTTACCAGATAATTATTTAAGACTAGTACAAACGTTAGCAAATAAAAAAAAATTAGGTTTTGTTTTTAGTGATATATCACTGGTATTTGGTGTTTCTATGCCATTTAGAACTTCTATTATATATACTGAAGAAAATATGGTTGATAATTTAGATTCGATGATTTATCATCAAATGGCAGGTAGAGCAGGTAGAAGATGTTTAGATAAAGAAGGTAATGTAATTTTTGTTGGTTATTCTTGGGAAAGAATAAAAGAATTATCTAAAAGTTCAATTCCTAATGTTTCTGGACTTTATAAACCAATTTATACATTTGATTGTGCATCTGTTTTATCAAAATTATCTAGAGATTATAGTTTTGTAAATAATAATTTATTATTAGGTAATAATAATAATTTTAATGAAATCATTAAGAAAAATTATGAAACTATTTGGTTAGATTATAAACCAAAATATAATATTGAGGATAAACCTGATGAAAAAAATTTAAATTATTTACAATGGATTTTAAGATATAGTAATGATTCTATAATATCATGTGTGTTAATACCATTTTTACAGAAATATTTTGGTAATTCTAAACCAAATAATGAACCTGATCAAATAGAATTAGCATATTTTTTATGCAATTTTATTGATATTAAATACACCAATAATAAATATGATGATTTAAATAAATTTTGTTCACAATTTAGAAAATTTAATCTTTCAGAAATTAAAAATATTTTAGCTACCAAAGATATAATAATCAATAATAATATTGACTGCAGAATTTGGATATCAATAAGAAATAATTTATTAGTTGATATTGATGATGAAATTCTACGTCAAGATCTTTTTCATTATAATATTAAATTAAGAGCTTTACAACATTATTTTTTCCATACAAAACAAATAACATTAGCAAAATTATTTGGAAAATTATTAACCAGAATTTGGTGGATTTATCATTCTAGTTCACCTGTTATTAGATTATCATAATTTTTTTATCTAAGTAATATTAAAATGACAACTATTTATGGTACAGTTGGGTATACTTTTTTAAAATCAAAAGAAATTAAAGATCCTCCTTTTATTTTGATTTTAGCAGATATTCATTCAAAATTAGACTATTGTGATAATTTTATTCAAGTATCAGAGTGGTTAAAAAAAAATATGAGTAATGTTAACATTTTATTAGAAGAAGTTTCTAGAGAAGATTTTAAATTAGGTGAATTATGGAGTTCTTCAGATCATACTATTAAATTAAAAAATTTATATTTAAATAATCAAAATAAAATATTTGATATAGATATTAGACCTTACCTTATTCCATTTTCATGGGAATTATTAGAAGAAAATAAAAATTTAAAAAATATAACTTTTAAAAAATATTTAGAAGTATTGAATGAATTTTTATTTGTTAAATTAGACAAGATTAAAAATAAGATATATAATGTTTATAATAGTAAATTTTTAAATAATCATAAATTAAAAATACATTTAATGCAAATTCGTAATAATTTTATTTTTTTTTTAAATACTAATAAGTTATTAATGGATAATTATATGTATGATATTTTTAAAAATTATAAAAGTATCCTTATTGATTTAAATTTAATATTAGATAGTTGTATGGAATGGTATTCAATAGCAAAAATGTATGATTTACAACTTGATAATAATAAAAATTTTATTATTCATACTGGATTATTTCATTCAGAAAGAATTATTCAAGTTTTACAAAAAATTTATAAATACGATATTCTTGTAAAAGATGGTATAAATGATATTGATGATGCAGAAAAATATAATCATAATGGTTGTATTTTATTACCAGATATAATAACAGAATCATTAACTAAAAAAGATTATTTGTAATTTTTTAGAATAAGTAATAAAATATTATAAAAAAATTTCTTATTATATAATATAGTATTAAATGAGTAAAACTATTTTCAATACTCATGATTATAGTTCTGGAGATGGTATGTTAACATCAGTTTGGGGACCACCCTTATGGCATGTTCTACATACTATGAGTTTTAATTACCCAGTTAAACCAACAACGGAACAAAAACAGTACTATTATGAATTTTTTATTAATTTAAAAAATATTTTACCTTGTAAATATTGTCGTGACAATTATAAATCAAATTTAGAAAAATATCCATTAACAAAAAAAATAATGAAAAATAGAGATTCGTTTTCTAAATGGGTATATAATATACATGAATTAATTAATACAAATCTTGGGAAAAAATCAGGACTTACATATGAGGAAGTTAGAGAAAGATATGAACATTTTAGAGCTAGATGTTTGACTGATCCAAAAGAAAAGATATCAAAATCTTCTAAAATTGAAAAAGGTTGTACTGAACCATTATATGGTGTTAAATCAAAGTGCACACTTAATATTGTTCCTAAAGATTCAAAAGTTGAATCATTTAAAATAGATAAAAAATGTATTTTTAGTAAGTAATTAAATTTATAAAATTTTTTTAATAAATTTAATTATTAATCAATTCATTATTTTGTTTTTGTAAGTCATTTAATTGTTTTTTTAATTTAATAATTTCATCATCAGATAAATCAACATCATCAGAATCTGTCTCAATATCATATTGTTGTTGTTGATTTTGTTGTTGTGCTTGTTTTTCCTGTTGCTGCATTTGTTGTTGCTGCATTTGTTGTTGCTGCATTTGTTGTTGCTGCATTTGTTGTTTCTGTATTTGTTGATTTTCCTGTTGTTGTTGTTGTTTTTGTTGTTGCTGCATTTGTTGTTGTGCTTGTTGTTTTTGTTGATTTTGTTGTTGCTGCATTAATAATTGTTGTTGTGTTTGAGCTTGAATTTGGGCTTGTCTTAGCTGTTCTTGTTGAATTTGGGCTTGCCTTAGCTGTTCTTGTTGCATTTGTAATTGTTGTTGTTGTTGTTTATCATTATTTTTATTACTAGCTATTGATAATTCTTGTATTTGTTTTGACATTGTATTTTTAGTTTGTTCTAACTGTAACATTTGTTGTTGTATTTCTTGTTGTAATTGTTGTTGTAATAATATTTGTTCATAAATATTTTTTTGATTTTTTTGTTGGGATTCATTATGTTCTAATAAATATTTATGCAATTGTATCATTTCTTTTAAATTGATTTTAAAAGGCTGATCATTTTCATCCAAAATATGGTAATCTTTGTTTAAATCTAATATATTTTTTTTATCATAATTATCTTTATTATCACTTTCAGGTTCAGTTTCAGGTTCAATAATATTTTGATTGTTTTCAATATCTTCATTTTTTATTACATCTTTAATTTCAGATTTTTCTTTTTTTTCTTTTTTAAAAGAAAAATAATTATTTGAATATAAATAATATAAAATACCAATAAATATTATTCCAATAAAAATATACAAATTATTTCCAGATAAATAATTGGTCATAAATGAAAAATATCCATAACTTTCTGCAGTGTTATTAACTGGATGAACTATAACAGGTATATTTTCTTGATTAACATTTTGTAAATTTACTTCAGCTGATACATTTGTTGGTGTATTATCATTTAAATTTAATTTTGATAAGTTTACTTGACTCATTATTAAAATTAAATATAATTTGTATTTTTAAAACTCACCCAAGTAAATTTATAAAAATTGAATTATATATATTCTAATATAATTAAATTTATATATGACTAAAAGAAAAAAAATTAATGATTTTATTGAATCTGATAGTAAAAAACAAAAATGTGATTTTATTTCAGCATCATCTATTAAAAATTATATGAACAAAGATCCAATTATTGATTTTTTATCATATTGGCATATAAATGAATTAAATCAAAAACCAGATAGAAATAGAATTTATAATAATTCAGAAAAATCTGAATTTTTAAATCATTTATTTGATAATGGAATTAAATTTGAAAATGATATTTATGAAAAAATTAAAGAAAATCATGATATTATTCAAGTATTTAAAAATATTAATGATTTAAATATTGAAAATTATGAATTAACAAAAAAATATATAAGTGAAGGTATTAATATTATATATCAAGGAGTATTATATAATATAGATAATAATACATATGGGGTTGCAGATTTATTGGTTAGATCAGATTATATTAATATTTTAGTACCAAATACAATCAATGTCGAAGAAGAAAAAATAAACAATAAATACTATTATTTTGCAATTGATATTAAAAATTCAACAATTGAATTAAATAAAGATGGAATTTATGTTTTAAACTCAAAAAATTTACCTTTTTATAAAGTACAATTATTAATATATACTGAAGCTCTATCTAATATATTAGGAGTAAAAATAACAAAAGCATTTATATTAGGAAGAAAATATCATTGGGGACAAATTAATTATGAAACTAATAATTTTTTAAAATTAGGATTAATTGATTATAAAAATATTGATTTTAAATATTATGATTATTTAAATGATAGTATTAATTGGATTAAAAAACTTAGAACAAATGGAGACAAATGGAAGTTATTACCCAAGCCATCTGTTGAAGAACTTTATCCAAATATGAAAAATACATATGATTTAAATTATAGAAAAATTAAAAAAGAATTATCTGAAAATATAGGTGAACTTACACAAATTTGGAATGTTGGTGTTAAATTTAGAAAATTTGCACATAAGAATGGTATTTATAGTTGGAAAAATAATAAATGTAATTCAAAAACATTAGGATTTAATAATAATTCATCAATAGGATTTATTGTTGATAAAATTATTAAAATTAATAGATCAAATAAAAATATAGAACCAAAAAAGATTTCATATAATATTAATAATTGGAAAATTTGTCCTAGTGATACACTTGAGTTTTATATTGATTATGAAACATTAATATATAATGAAAAAAGCTTTATTTTTATGATTGGTATTGGATATGAGGATAATGGATGGAAGTTTAAAAATTTTCATCTTAAACAATTATCAAATGAAAATATGAATATAATGATTCATGAATTTTGGGATTTTGTTAAACAAATTTTAAAACAAAAACATAAAAATGAAAGTAGATTTATTCACTGGACCAAAGCAGAACCCTCACAATATTATAAGTGTGTTAATAAATTATTATATCCTTATAAAAATTTTATAGATTTATTTGATGTATTTAAAAAAGAACCAATCGTTATTAAAGGAGCTTTTAGTTTTTCATTAAAAGATATTGCAAAAGCAATGTATAATAATAAAATGATTAGTTCATGTTGGTCTTGTGTAGGCAAAACATCAATTAATTGTGAAAATGGTCAAGATGCATTAATATGGGGACTAAAACTTTACGAACAAAATAATATTATAACTGATGATAATATTATTTTAAAATCAATTAGAGATTATAATGAAATAGATTGTAAAGTTATGTTTGAAATAATAACATATTTGAGAAATAATCATATTTAATTCTAAAAATAATATATTTTGAACAAATTAAACAAAAAAAATAATATAAATTTACTATAAATAGATGCTCTTGTTTTAAGTAAAAAGTAAAAATTTGAAAAAATATAAATTATTAAAGTTCCATATAAATATAAAATAACAAAATTAATTAGAAATGCAATTGATTCCTTATTATTAAAAGTATTTATTTCATCAAAAATGTAAATTTTTGTCATATATTTTATTTAGAATAATTATATTATGTAAACTTATATAATTATTTATGATAGTTATATTGAGAGGTCATATAAGAAATTCTTTTAATGATTTACAATTATATAATTTTATAAAATATTTAACTCAAAAATATGTTTTAGATATTTATATACATACTTGGTCAATTAAACAAAATAATATATCTTGGAGAATTATTAATAATGATTTTACAGAAATTAATAAAAAATATATTAAAGATTATTTTAAAGACTTATTTAAATTTGTAAGAAAAATAATAATTGAAGATGAAATAACTATTAATTTATTAGGAAATTTAAATGGTAAAATATTGTCATCAAAAACATCTATACTTGGTTGGAAAAGATATATTTATGGTCAATACAAAATGTTAGAATACATTAATGATTTAATTGAAAATAAAAATGATTTTGTTTTAAATACTCGTTTTGATTTATTTACAAATTCATATGTTTTTCCATTTGATGAAATTATTTTTTTTATTAATAATAATTATAAAAAATCTTTTACTAAAAATTTGTTTTTAAGAAATGGGGAATATTGTGGTATTGATAATATCATTTTAGGTAATATATCAACAAATTTTTTATTATTTTCGTATTTAAATTTTAATTTGGATAAAATAATATTAGATGAAAATCAAAATCTAATTCATCCAGAATTTATAATATCACGAGTTAATAATAAGTTATTTTTTATGTCTGATACTAAATAATTATTATAAAGTAACTATTATAATTCCTATAACCCAGTTAAAAATTTTTTATATTATATAATTAAAATAAGCTTAAAAAAGTTGTTTTATTTTGCATTTTTATTTGTTTTATTTTGAATTTCCATTTGTTTTCTTACATGTTTACCACTATATACGGTTTTTTTATTTTTATCTTTAGTTCCTTTAGTACCTTTATCACCTTTAATTTTAATATTACTATATTCCATAAAAAATATAATAAATATTATACAATAAAAAAATCAATTTTTTAGGAAAAACAAAAAATTAATTTAAAATTTAAATGTGTATAAACAAATAATTACATCAATATGTTATCCTCATTCTCAAATATAAGTTATAGATATTTATATATAAAATATATATAGAGAGGGGTTACCATATTTTTTAATATGGGATTTGACAAATTGCTAAACTTTATAAATAAAAATTTAAATTTTGATTCAATAGAAGAATTAAATATTGAAACAGAAGTAAAAAAAATTATTTCAAATAATATAATGTTTGATATTAGTTTTTTAATTTATCAATCATTGATTGAATTAGAAGAAGAAATAAATAATATAATAAAAATAATTTTATCATTACCATTTAATTTTTCAAATAATATTGTTCAAGAAAAAATTTTAGAAATAATATCAGAAGATCATTGGAAAGAATGTAAAATAATTTTTGATGGTGATGATGAAATAGAAATTATAAAAAACTTTAAAATAATATTAAATAAAAATAATTTATTGAATACTATTGTTTCAAGAAAAATTTTTAATAATATTACTAATAATATTAATAAGATTCATTGTGTTGAAATAATACAATATATAAATATTATATTTGATGGAATACCATCATTTTCAAAAGTTTTAGAACAAAGAAGAAGAAGATTAAGAAATTATATCGAATCTATAGAAAGGAAAAAAAAATATGATGAAAAATTTAAAGATTTAGAAAACACAATAGAAGAATTTAATGGTATAAATTATGATTATTTTAAATGGTTAAAAAATAGATTTACAATTGATAAATCATTTGGACCAATATCACCAATAATAAAGTTTTTAGAAGAATATTTATATAAACAATTACTTGATAAATATCCAAATATTAAAATATATATTAATCAAGGTATATATAATGGTGAAGCAGATTATAAAATATTTAAATCAATTTATGAAAAAAATTATGAAGGAGACATATGTATACATACGATTGATTCAGATTTAGTGCATCAAATAATTGTACAACAAAATTATTTTAATATAATTAATAAAGACATTAAACTTTCTGTTGTAAGATATAATTATAAAAATAATCATATTCAATATATTGAAGCATCAAAAATAATTAAGAATATAGATAAAGTATATTATGAAATATCAAATAAAAATAATAACAAACATATTATTTATGATATTTGTTTATTATTTTTATTTTTTGGAAATGATCATTTGCCATCTTCATATGAAATTGGACCAGAAATGTCCATAGAATATTTTTTAAAAATTCATTTAAAAATATTTAATAATGAAAGAACAATAATTAGAGTTGAAAATAATGATGTTATTTTTTCCTATGATGATTTTTGTTTATATTTAAAAGAAATTAATAAAAATAATGAATTAAATAAAACAAAAATATTATTAAGTAGATTTTTTAAAATTAATTATAATTTATTAAACTATTTTACTGAAAAGCAAGAATTAACATTAAACCAATTAGTTGAACTATCAAAAAAAATATTATTTGATAGTGGTAAAACAAGCAAATTATTAGATGAAGATGATATAAGAATTAAACTAATGAATAAATATGAAAAAGTTGATTTAAGTTTTGAAATAAAAATAAATAATAATGAATTTAAACAAAATTGCGAAAAGTTATTATTGATTTTAGATAAAACATTAGATGAAGATGATTATTGTGGTTTACCATTGTATAATAAAATTAAATTTTTATTATCAAATGATAATTACCAAAACTTATATAATTTATTTATTGATGATATAACAGAAGAATTTCAAAAAAAAAATAAATTAATATTTGATTATATAACAATAAATGATGTAATAAATAAAGAAAATGAAATAATAGATATTAATATAGAAGATGATATGTCATATTCATACTTAAAAAAAATTTATCAATTAGTAAAAACACTTTTTGGAAATATGAAAAATTATAATTGTAATAATTATACATATTATAAATATTATGAAACACCTAAACTATCTTCACTAATAAATTTTATAGAGAAAAATAAAAACCTAAATCTTGATATTGATCTACAAAATGAAAATGTAACAAGTGAAAAATATTTAAATTCAATAAATCATCATATAATTATAACACCATATATAAAATTGATGTTATGGAAAATAACAATTCCAGATATCGTAAATATGATAAATAATATAAATATAGAAAATTTATGGTATAATTATGAAGATAATTTTGAATTTAAAAATTTTAACATAAATACTTTTTTAAAATTATGGGAATTTAATACAAAAAATCTAAAAAAATATAATTTGTTAAATAATGAAATATATTTAATTGAATATGAAAACTAAAAATTTTATAATTTTATATAATGAAAATATGTAAAAAATTGTAATAAATCAATAAGTGGACTTATTATTATTAAAATTCTATCCATCTAAAGAAATAAATATATATACAGAAATATTATAAACAACATAATGAATTACTACTAAAAATAAATGATTTAAAAATTAAAAATGATAAACTATCAATTAAATTCAAAAATTAAAATATTTTTATCTATATATTATAATTAATTTATATATATATTTATGGAAATAAATAAACCAAATCATGATAATAGAATTATAAAATATAATCTACTAAAAAATAAAATTAAATGTATAAGTGTAAGTGATAAAAAAATAAATAAATCTTATATTGTAGCATGTGTTAATATTGGATCTACAGGCAATAAAAAATATTATAATGGTATTGCTCATTTATTAGAACATATGTGTTTTATAACAAGTAAAAAATATAAAACTAAAGGATATATTCATAATAAAGCAATAGAGTTTGGTGGATACTCAAATGCATTTACAGATGATTTACATACAGTTTATTATTATGAAATTTTTACAAGACATTTAGAAGAAATGATTGAAATATTTTCAGACTTTTTATTTAATTCAGAATTAAAAGAAGAATATATATTAAATGAGATGAAAAATGTTGATTCAGAACATAAAAAGAATTTAAATAATGACGGTTTTAGAGTATTTAATATTGAACACTTATTATGTGATGAAAAATCGGAATATAATGGATTTTTTACTGGATCATTAGAAACATTAAATAAAAAAGATATTAGACAAAAAATGCTAAAATTTTATAAAAAATATTATGTTCCAGAAAATATATCAATATGTATAATTTCTGATTATGATATTAGTAAAATTGAGAATATTACCAAAAAATATTTTGAAAATTATAAAAATAATAAAAATCCACCTAAATTAAAACTATTGAAACCATTTTATACCAAAAATATAAACAAAACATTTATTATTGAATCTGTTAATAAAACATTTCAAATTAAATATATTTTTGAAATAAATGAATTAAATAAATATAATGAAACAAAAATCTTTAATTATGTTTCATTTTTAATAAACTTGGATATGAAAAAATCATTATGTGATTTTCTTAAAATAAATAATTATATTAAATCATTAATTTCTTATTTTGAACAAAATACAGGTTTATTTGTAATACATTTAGAATTAACAAAAAAAGGTAAAGATAATATGTATGATTTAGATGGTTACTTGAAATATTATATAAATTTTATATTAGATATGGATTTTAAAAATATTTATAATATTATGAATAAGATAGATAAATATAACTATAATAATTTAACCAAAGAAGACCCAATAATTTTAGGTCAACTACTTACAGTAAATGCATTTATTTACAAAAGTAAAGATATTTATGATGGAAATTATTTAATACTTGATTATAAAGAAAGTCATATAAAAGATCTTAAAAAATATTTAAATTTTGATAATTGTTTACAACTTGTAATAACTGATGATTTTAATTATAAAAATTATTTAATAGATCCTTATTATGGTACAAAATATAAAGAAATTAAAAAAATTTCAAGTATAACTAAATCTTTTGAAATAAATTTAAATTTTGAAAATAAATATTTATCTAATGACTTAAATATTATTCCAGATTTAAAAGAAAATATACCTATAGAAATTAATAAAAATATTTGGTTTGGAAATACATCAAAATTTGATGAAAAAAATTGCTATATTAATATAATATTTTCTGATATAAATTTTTTTATTTCACCAAAGAATACAATTTATACTTATTTATCACTAGATATTTTAGATTTTCTACTTTCAAGAGAATTATGGAATGCTATTTCAGTTGAATATATATTTGAGTTTTTTATTGAACAAAAATTAAATCAAGTGTCATTACGAATTAATATTTTTAATAATTTAGAGCAAGGTCAAGAATTTATAAATTATATTTTAAATTTTATTATAACAAAAAATATAAAAGAATTATCAAAAGATTTTATAAAACAAAAAATTAAAAACTATTCTGATAATATTAAAAATATTAATAAAATGTCACCATGGAATTATATTGATTATATATTTAATTTAAATTATAAAAATGAATATGATACCGACATTTTATTAAGTGAAATAAAAAAAATAAATATTGATGAGTTTATATTATACTTTAATAATTTGTTTAAAAAATCAAATTGTGTAATATTTACATATGGAAATATTAAAAGAAATTTTAATTTTAAATTATTAAAAAACAATTTAAGTAATGATTATGATTTTACTACTTTTAATATTAATAAATCAATAAAAATAAAACATCCAAATAAAAATGAAAAAAATAATTGTATAAAGGTTATTTTAAAGTTAGGAAAATTAAATGATGTATTAATGTTACATCTAATATTATCTTTAATGTTTATTAATGAATTATTTTATAATAAATTAAGAACAGATAAACAATTAGGATATTTAGTTTCAACAAATTGGACAAAAATAAATGATGAATTTTATATATTTGAAAAAATACAATCAAAATATGATTATAACATTTTATATGACAGTATAACTGATTTTAATAAAAATATTATTAAATATTTAGATGAAATTAACATAAAAAACTGGATAGTGACATTAAAAGATCATTTAAAAACAAAAAATACAACTATATACAGTGTATTCCAGAAATATTCTTCAGAAATTAGTAAAAGAGAATTTAGATTTAAAAGAAATGAAGAACTTTTAAATAAAATAAAAAACATTACAGAAAATAGTATAAAAAAATTTATAAAAAAATATTTAGTTGATAATAAAAATACTTTTATAATATTCATAGAAAAAAATTAAAGTGGCTTACTAATAGTTCTACATTTCTCTACATTATTTTTATTAAAGGTTAAAGATACTGGATCATTTGTTGTATTACATTTTTCATCTATTAATAAACATGGTGCAGTACATTTACCATTATCATTCAAATTATATTCACAAGTAGTATAAAAATTGTTATCTGATAATTTTTGTATATATTTTTTCCCTAAAAATAATTCATTATTATTATAGAAACAACTTGATTTTTTTACTTCAATTTCATTAATTATTTTTATATTATTTTCATTAGAAAATTTTTCATTGTTTGAAAAAAATAATAATAATAATATAACAGTAAATATAAATAAAATCATATTATAATTAGTTATAAAAAAAATTTATAATATAATTTATTAAAATTAAACATTAACTGGAGGGAATGATGATGGTGTATATGGTGTTTTTCTACATCTATATTCACTATTAATTGTTAATACAGGTTTAATATTATCATAACAATCACCTTGACATGAGAAATCTATATTACATTGTTTATTATCAGCAATACCAAAATCACAAGTTTCATATGTTGTATTATCATTTGTTGTTAAAATAATTTTTTTACCTTTAATTTTAGGATCATCATTTACAGTGCATGTTACATCAGGTATTTCAGTTTCATTTACAATATTAAAAATATCATCATCTGTGCCATTTAATACAAAGTTTTCTGAGTTGGTAAAAAGAATAAAAAAAAGTAATAATATTAGAACAATAAGTATCATTATTATATTGATATTTAGAAAATATTTTAATTAAAATTAAAATTAATAATAATTTTTTAATTAATAAAAAAAAATCTTACATATAAATAATGACAAATATTAATGATAATTTAAAACTATATTATACATTTAGTAGAGAAACATTAGACTTTACTAGTGAATATTTAGTTAAAAATGTAAAAGGTACAAATGAAAATGCTAAATTATCAAATCCATTGTGTATTAGTTCTAAAAATACATTTTTAAGTGATATGAGTTTTATGTGCAGTAAAGAATTAATGCTACCCGAAAGTCAATTAGGAACATTAACAATACCATCTATAACATTAAATGAAGGATTTTATATGTTTTTTTGGTTAAATGTTATGAAAGTAGATAATAAAATATTTAATTTATTTAATATTCAAATAAAAAATAAGTATAGCATTAAAATAAATCATGATGATAAAAATTTTATAGTTGAAATAAATTTTAATGGTTCAAATTCAAGTATGAATTTAATTGAATTTTCAATTAATACAAAATATTTATTTGGAATAAAATTTAATAATAATAATGGTAGATTTTTAATCAATATTAACGGTAATAATATTTTTTTTTCTGAAAATTTTTTAATTACAAATATTAATACTTCTCAAACATATAAAAATATTACTTTTGGATCAGATGATGATGAAAAATGTGCATATTTTTACTTGAATGAAATTAGATTATATAATTCATTGAATGATGAATTGGTATCTTTAATTTATAACAATGGAAGTGGTGTAAAGCCAACACTATTTTTTGATTTAAATATACAATTATCGAGAGAAATCATTGGATTAAATGAAGAAGCAAATATAACATTTAATACAAATTTTACACGTTTACCGCTAAATTATGAATTATGTTTATATTGTAATAAAAAAAAAATTTCATACTTAAAAGATGGTATAAATGCATCAAATATTTTAACAGATAATTTAGGAATTAACAATTCATATAGTAATGAACAATTTATAAAACTTATTTATGTTTCATCTAGTGATAATACAATTAATATAAATAATAAAACAACTGGTATTAAAATTATTGATGTTCAAGATGTTGATGCAAAAACACAAGGACTTTTAGATTTAACAGATGATGCAGTTAATAACAATTATTTTTTAGTAGAGCTTAGTGATAATTCAATTTATATGGGTTTATTGGAAACAGATATGAGTGTAACACCATTTGTTCTAAATAATTTTACAACGGGAAAACAAAGCACAAATATTATTTTTAATGGTAATGAAACAGAAAAAATATATAATATATATACCTATAAATTTAGTGATAATAATAATATATATTATTATTTGGATAAAACACCTCAAAATAAAATTGATAATTTTAATTTACAATCATTTATTGTAGCAAATGGTCTATATTCTATTTACGCTGAATTTATTACTGAAAAATATAATATTATTCAATCAAATACTGTTAATCTTATTGTAAAAAGTCAACAAAAAAAATTAAAAATATCTGGTACACCATCAATTTTTGTTAATGATTATGGAATAATAAAATTAGAACAAGAAACACCAATTGATAATAATGTAACTACTGTGATGGTAAAAAATAATACAAATAATTCACAAATTGCATATAATTTAGAAAAAGATCAAAGCATATTTGTATTTACACCAAATGTTACTGGTACATACTACATTAGTGCAAAAAGAGAAGCAGAAGGTTATGGTCCTGTTTTATCCAATACAATAAGTGTTTTAGTTTATGATGGTAAACAAGACACAATATCATTATCAGCAGATCCAATTATTACATTTCCAAATAATATATTATTAACAGTTAATGAAACAAATATACCCGCAGCAACAAGATTATTTTATAAACATTCATCAGAAGATACATTTAATAATATTAAAATGGAAGCATTAAGTTATCCATTTAAACCATCAAAAATAGGTAGCTATTCTTTTTATGCATCAAGAAAATTAGTAAATTTTAAAGATGTATCATCAAATATAATTAATGTTTCAGTAATTGAAGGTAATCAAGAACCAATAACTATAAACTTAGATAAAACAAATATTTCATATGGTGAAAATTGTGGAATAATTATTAACCAAACAAATAGATTATCAAGTTCAAAAACAATTTTAGAAATTAATTATGAAAATAAAAAGATAGGTTGGGAAGAAATTATAACATTTTATAATTTACCATCTTCTTATTATTATTATAAAATTAATGGTACAGGAAATGCAACTATAAGGTTAACTAATGTTAGTTCATTATATTCAAACTTTATTTTAACTAAAAATATAGTAATAAATAAACTTGACCAACCAAATATTAAATTAGAATATCAATTAGGAAGTAATTTGATAAAAACAGGACAACAAACTATAGAAAGTTTTTTTGCAGAAAATGTTAAATATCCAATACAAAATAATACAATTAATATCAATTACGATTCAGATATTCATTTATTTTTGAGTAATCTAACATTTTTGAGTGCTTTAACAATATCAAAAGATAACAATAATATAATTTTTAAACAAAATGAAACATCTGTAAATATTTATGGTAATAGTGCAGGTACAACCAAATTAATTATTAAAAAAAGCGGAAACGATATTTATACTGATTTAGTAATTGAATTACAAATAATTGTAAATAAAATAAATCAACCAAAAGTAATGATTGGTATTGAAGGATTAAATAACATAAATAATAACTATGTTATAACAATAAATAGAAATAAAATATATAATTTTGTTATAAGTAAATTTTTTGAAAATGCATCAATAATTTTTAGTAGTAATTCACAATCTTGTAAAATATCTGGAAATACACTTGTACCATTTAGTGCAGGTACATGTCAAATAGTTGCAACTTTAACTGAAACCAATAATTATTTAGAAACAAAATCGGTACCAATTATTGTAACAGTAATTAAAAATATACAGAATGAACTAGTTTATAATAGTATACCACCAATTTCTGTTGGTAATAGATTTGATTTAATTGTAAATGGTGGGACAACAAATAATGATGTTATTTTAAATACATTAACACCTGAACTTTGTTCAATTTATGGTTTAACAAATATAAAAGCTTCACAAACTGGTAATTGTGTTATAAAAGCTACAAAATCAGGAGATTATTTATATGATGATAAAGATGTAAATATAAGTTTTAACATAAATAAATCATCACAACCAAAAACTAATATAATAATTGAAAATTTAACAAAAGTAACAAATAATAATTATGATTATGGAATAATAATTGATTCCACAAAGACATATACATTAATACTGAATGGAGTATTAGGAAATCCTTCAAATATACAATATATATCTTCAGATCCAAATATTTGTGCTATAACTGGAAATATTTTAAAAACTAATAAAACTGGATTTTGTAATCTTAAAGCAATAATACCAGAGACATCAAATTATTTGGCATCTGAATCAACATTATTAAATATTAATGTTATTAAAAAATCACAAGTTGATTTTGCAATTGGTAGTATGCCAGATGTATATTTTGGTGATACAATTAGTTTACCAATAACAGGTGGAACATTAAGTGGTGAAATTATATTATCATCGGATACTAGTAATAATTGTGTTATACAAAATAATAAAATTTTAACAACTAATGCAGGAACCTGTAGTATAACAGCATTTATGGATGGTAATGATATTTTTGATTCAATAAGTAAAAAAGGAATAAATATAAAAGTTAATAAAAAAAGTCAACCAAATTTAAATGTTGTAATTCAAAATTCACAAATAGATCAATCAAATAATATAATATATTTACCAATAAATAGAGAGAAACCATATAATATAGAACCAACAGGTTTATTAGAAAGTCCTATTGTTATTTATCAATTGTCAAATGTTAATGCTTTAAATCCAGCATTAGATGTTTGTAAAATTCAAAATAATAAAATATTAGCATTTAGTGAAGGAACTTGTAATTTAATTATAGTTACAACAGAAACAAATAATTACTTAGCATCAACATCTCAACCAATTAAAATTTCAGTTATAAAAAGTATACAAAACGATTTAAAGTTTGGTGAAATTCCATTATTAAATTATAATAATACAATAACACTTAATATTATAGGTGGTTCTGGTACTGGACAAGTTTTATTAAATTCAGATTCAACTAATTGCACAACAAAAGGTCTTACAGTTACTGGCAAAAATACAGGACAATGTACTATAACAGCAACTAATTTAGGCGATGATGCATATTTACCAAAAAGTGTAAAAACAACAATAACTGTAAATAGAATTTTACAACCAATTTTATCAATATTAATATCTGATTTATCAGATCCAATAAATAAAATTCAAGATACAAATGGAAATAGCATTTTAAAAGTTAATAGAAATAAAACATATTCATTATCATTAAGTGGATATATGGAAAATCCTAATATTACTTTTAACATAATTAATAATTTTTCACAAAATCAAGATCCTGTTTGTACTATTTCTGGTAATTTATTAACTGCATATTCTGAAGGGTCTTGTCTAATTGAAGGAAATTATTCTGAAACACAAAACTATACATCTGGAAAAACAAAAGCAATAATAATTTCTGTTATTAAAACTGAACAATCAGACTTTATACTAAATACAACACCTACATTTTATTATAATAATCCAACATTAATAGATTTAAATGGTGGGTCATCAACAAATCCAATTAATTTTCAATCTAAAACTTTATCAACTTGTACTATAAGTGATAATATTGTTTTTTCAAAAGATGTTGGTGATTGTAATATTACAGCAACAAAACCAGGTGGTTATTTTTATTATGATAAAGTAAAAGATTATAATTTTAAAATATTACAAGAAT
>Ga0214921_10000843_pt1 | contig 54743 bp, 53 predicted proteins | sample LL1505_MetaG_FD_177992 | JGI IMG/M metagenome (GOLD analysis project Ga0214921, IMG submission 177992) | Freshwater microbial communities from Lake Lanier, Atlanta, Georgia, United States - LL-1505 | ecosystem: Environmental > Aquatic > Freshwater > Lake | place: USA: Georgia | collected... | reverse complement strand
GAACTTCCAAAATCCCGACTGAGAGGAAGACCGCTGTAAACAAAAGGAACGTGTTGAGCATAGAAAAGATGTCGATGAACGGCATGATGTTCAGCTCGACATCTTTGTACTCAATAGTGCGTTTTTTCTTTTTTCTCGACACCGTTCGCCCTCCAGAGCAGTCCCACGATGCGCTAAAAGCAAAGGTAGGACTCTATTGACGCCTCTAAACTGAAACAAAAACAATACGATTACTCGGCGCGATCAGAGCCACCGCGATGAATTTTCATTTTGCGGTTATAGAGCATATGGAGAAGACGAGCGGCATTGGCATTAATATCGTCGACTAAAGCCGCTTGTTTTGTCATCAAAATCCCGTAGGAAAGAAGAATTACAAGCGCCGTACCCAAACCAAACGACGTAGCCACGAGCGCCTCAGCGATACCCTCAGCAAGGAGCGTTTGCTTCTGAGCTCCCGTTGCGTTAGCGGCAGCCGCGAATGAGTGCATCAATCCAAACAGCGTTCCCATCAGACCAAAAAGAGTGGCGACGTTGGCTGTTGTTCCAAGAAATCCAACCCAGCGAGTCACCTTTGGAATCGCCTCAAGCGTTGCGTAATCCATCGCTAACTCAATTTCCTCAACAGAGTCATTCGCACGCATAAGACCCTGAACCAGAACATCAGGAAGTAGCTTTGGCTTAGCCTTGCGACACAAACGAATGGCGTTTTCAATTGAGTTATTCATAACCATCTTTTGAATATTACTCATGAAGACGGCACTATTACCCATGTCATACTGCACCCAGTAACGCAGTACTCGTTCGATGATAATTACGAACGAAATAAGCGCAGTTGCCGAGATTAAAGACATGACTGCCGGGCCGCCCTGATGCCATAATTGTTGGATCTTCTCCATGATTCCATCTCCTAAAATCGAGCCGAAATTGCTAATGCGTGGCTTTCACTGATATTTTACGGACTTGATAGACCCCAAGTCAACGTTAGGGGAATTTTTTTGGTCAGGGGTGGAATTCCTGCCAACTCTGGTCTAGAATGGCGACTTAATGAACCGATAACGTTGAATTTTTGAACAGTTCACGTTTCAGTTGCATAGGCCACTAAACCGAACCAAACCGACAAGACATTTCCTGCGAGGGGAGACGTTAACACCATGAAGCACAGTCAACCGGATAACGAACTTCCGATTTTTCTCACAAAGCACAGAGAGTTGCTGGCGTGGGCTCGCAAAAACGCGCTCTGGCCATACCCTTTCGGGACCGCCTGCTGTGGAGTTGAGTATATGTCGGTTGTTGGACCCAAGTACGATGTTGCACGCTTTGGCGCAGAGGTTGTTCGCTTCTCTCCAAGACAAGCTGACTTGATGATCGTCGCTGGGACAATCACCGAGAAAATGGCTCCCGTGATCAAGAAGGTCTACGATCAAATGTCAGAACCTAAGTGGGTTATGGCTATGGGCGCTTGTGCAGCAAGTGGGGGTTTCTACCGCGCATACCACGTGGTCCAAGGAGTTGACCGAGTGATACCCGTGGATGTCTATGTTGCTGGCTGCCCACCCACCCCTGAAGCTGTCATCGCAGGCCTCATGACCCTGCAGGATAAAATTTCCGCCGACGCAAAAAAGCCGGCCCAAGTCTGAGCCCCAGATGCCCGCAGCAACCTCAAACAGCTCCACGGTTGTATTTGCTGAAATCCCTGGTCGTAAAGCGATCGGGACTGCAGCGTCTATGATGGTTGCTGCCAACGGTTGGAATATGATTTCCGTAAGCACAGTTGATCAGGCCATCGCGGCCATGAACAACTCAAGAGACATCCGGTTGCTTGTTTGTAATGATCCGAGCCAAGAAATTTTTGAAACTGCACGCGCTCATCCCAATTCCGTCACCACGATCCTGGTGACTGACCTTCCGATGCAAGAATACTCTCAAAGCCTTGCCCAGAAAGACATTGATCTGCTTGATCACGTCATCGCTAATTTCGACTTGGAATGGACATCCGCTGATTTGGCCATCACGTTACAAAAACTGATCCGCCAAGACCTTTTTGGTCTAGAAAAGTACTTAAGTCCCGAAGCAAAAATTCAGGCGCGAGTCGTCAAAGGCTCAGCAGATCGCGATTCCATCAACAAGTCTGTACAGGAATGGGTGGAATCCTGCGGAGTCGGGAAAAATATCCCGCGACTGGCCTACGGAATTTGCGAAGAGCTATTGATGAACGCCATATACGATGCGCCTGTTGCCGGCGGCCGAACACATTATGAGCTGATGGAACGTAATTCAAAGAGAGAGTTAGCCGCAGACGAATGGGCCACCCTGAAATTTGGCATGGATCATCGAATATTTGCCATCTCGATAGCAGACCCATTTGGAGCGTTTTTGCGGGAAAAATGGTTTTCATATCTTCGCAAAGCACTTCGTCGCAATGACTCCGAAAACCTAATCGACACAAAAAAAGGGGGGGCAGGCCTAGGGCTTTTCAAAATGCTCTACAGCAGCCACGGCGTCGTTTGCAATGTTTCCCCTGGCCATTTGACCGAGGTGATTATCCTGATTTCTATAAATCACCCAGTACGCGACTTTATACACATGCCAAGGTCAATTCATTATTTTAGAACATAGTTTACTTATTTTTTTGGAGACAAATTATGGCAAAGATCAAAGTGAAAAATCCCGTCGTTGAGATGGATGGTGATGAGATGACGCGGATCATCTGGGCAGAGATCAAGAAAAAATTAATTCTCCCGTTCCTTGAGATCGACATCAAGTATTTCGACCTAGGCATGGAAAACCGCGACAAGACCGACGATCAAGTCACAATTGAAGCGGCCGAAGCTATTAAAAAGTATGACGTGGGCATCAAGTGCGCCACAATCACGCCTGATGAAGCACGCGTGAAAGAATTTAATCTCAAAAAAATGTGGAAAAGTCCTAATGGCACCATCCGAAACATCTTGGGTGGGACGGTGTTCCGTGAGCCAATTATTTGCTCTAACGTGCCTCGTATTGTTCCAAACTGGAAAAAACCTATTATCGTCGGTCGTCACGCTCACGCCGACCAGTACAAGGCCACCGATGTCCGCATCCCTGGCGCCGGTAAACTTAAAATGGTTTTTGAACCCACCGGTGGTGGCACTCCGCAGAGCTGGGAAGTCATGGACTTTAAAGCCTCAGGAATCGCCATGGGCATGTACAATACCGACGAGAGCATCGAAGGCTTCGCGCGGAGTTGTTTTGCTTACGGATTAGATCGAAAATATCCAGTTTACTTGTCCACGAAAAACACCATTTTAAAGGTCTATGACGGACGCTTTAAAGACATTTTCCAACAAGTTTTTGAAAAAGAGTTTAAAGAAAAATTTGAAAAGGCGGGGTTAACCTATGAGCATCGCCTGATCGACGACATGGTGGCAGCCGTCTTGAAGTGGGAGGGCGGTATTGTTTGGGCCTGCAAAAACTATGACGGCGACGTCCAATCTGATACGGTTGCGCAAGGATTCGGATCTCTTGGACTGATGACATCTGTATTAATGTGTCCAAATGGCCGGACCATTGAGACTGAAGCGGCTCACGGCACGGTCACTCGGCACTATAGAGATCATCAGAAAGGTAAACCTACCTCGACCAATCCTATTGCATCTATTTTTGCATGGACGCAAGGCATCGCACACCGCGGCAAACTTGACGGAACCCCAGAGGTCACAGAGTTCGCACATAAACTCGAGCAAGTTTGTGTTGAAACAGTGGAAAGTGGTGCCATGACAAAAGACTTGGCTGTTTGTATCCATGGTAACAACCCACCCGCTGGGAGCTATCTTAACACCAATGACTTCCTGTCAAAGCTGGCAGAGAATCTGCAAAAGCACATGCGCTAGACACAAACTATATTAAAACGCCGCCGACAGCGTCAAACTATCGGCGGCGTTTTCATTTTTAAATCAAGAACGATGATCATCGATGAGTCGCCATGAACGCACTCCATCAGCAAAAACCTTGCCGTATGTTTCCTTTGGCTCAATGGCTTTTGTGTTTACGTCTTCCCAAAAAGCAGGAATGGTGAGATGGGCTTCGCCCAGTTTATACCAGGGAATACTCGGATAGACGTGATGAATAGAATGAAAGCAGAGGTCATTGAATAACCAGCGCGCAAACCACCCAGCTTTAATATTTCTGGATGACATCGCCTGTCGGTAGGTCATATCAGAATGCCTTCCCTCCCAGAGACCGTAATGCTCTGCTAGGCCTCGCAGCTGAATGAGCGCTCCACCTATCCGCTCCAACATTAAGAACGATATGATATAGCCCTCCAAGAGATCAAAATAGAGGCCAATGCCAATCTGAAGCACGAAAGCTACCACCATACCTGTAAAATCTTGTCGCATTGCCACCTTAAGCTGCGGATACTTACCACTTAACTTGCGACCCATCATCCAATGCTTACCAATATAGCCCGCGCCGCCAAGGACAAAAATATTGATCAGCCATTGGTGCCGAATGTACCACCTTTTCACGAGACCAGCAGACTCATACTCTGATCGCAAAAAAGTAGGCCTCTCTGGATCATCGAAGTCACGCCCCAACATTGCGTGATGAATTTTATGAATTTCTGCATATGTTTTATGGGGCCAATACATCATGTATGACCAATATAGCGGCCAATAATCATCGAAGACTTTTATGCCTGTATAGGTTCTATGGATGCAATCATGACCTGTTACTAAAATGGCTGTATAAACAAACGCTAGGGGTATCGTAGCAATAATCGCCAATCGAGCATCGTGCTGCCAAAAAACAGATATTGCGCCTGCCAGGCCAAAATAGATCACACTATGAATGAGCGCGTGGGCAAGTCCTTGTGCAGGCGACACCTCGCTCATGCGAGCTAACACCTTAGCAAGCTTTTGTCGCTTATCCGATCCACTCATAGTTTTGATCTCATTTAATGACTTCGCGCTTCTTTTTACTCGGTTTTTTGGATTTCTTTTTCTTGGTTACAGAGCCGACACCTTCATCTTCAGACGATAGACCGACTATTTTCTTCGGTGGATTTTTCACCAGCCAACGCGAACGGATCCACTGCCCGGCCTCAAGTTCTGCCCAGTCTCCATTTATTTTAACATGAACCTTGTCATACCCCCGCAGTAGCCCCAAAATTTTAGCGCGTCGATTTGGCTCCGCACGGATATTGAGAATTGCAGCCTTGATGTAGCGCACCTGTGGACCGCTACCCACTTCTTTTGGAGGACGTGCGGATCCGCCGTCCGTCGGTATTGATGCTGAATCCTGTACTGGTGCTTCTGGCTCTGCCGTGGCAGACGATGCCTCTTCATTCGACCCATCTGATTGCGCACTAATATTGGAGGCAGACGCTTCAGACTTTAGCTCATCGATTGTAGGTGTTGGCGCCACGGCATCTGCCTGCACGCCAGTTTCGCCCTCATTTTGAGTTTTATTGGACACTGCACTGGACGGTGCATCGGAGAGTGCATCGCCCACTGGGGTATCCTTCGGTAGAGCTTTTTGATCTGGATCAATCTTCATAGGCATGACACGACCTGCAACCGGTTCGTCTGGCTTAGATTGACTACATGAAACAAGTGACAAGGTTGCTATGGATCCAGAGATCGCTAATTTAAAAATTTTAAGACTAGTTTGCCCCATGGTGCCTACCCGAGTTTTTATGAAACTATATTAAGAGACCGTATTCCAAGTTAATTCAACCGAAAAAAGTTAGGCCTTGAGAGCTTCGTCAACCATTCCTTTTAGCTTTTCCAAACCTTTGAACCCCTCCAGACGCCCCTTCTGCTCCTTGCTTACAAAAACGAAAAAAACTGGCAAGACATCTGTTTCTGTAATTTCGAGGATCTCTGGATGATCATCAGCACAAATCTGACCAAAAACAACACCGCTCGTGTTTGCCGCCTCAATCCTTTCAATAGCAGGAATCGATAGCTTGCATGCACCGCAACCTTTTTTCCAAAGCTTCAAAAAAACTTTGTCCCCGGCATCCAAATGCCTTTCTAGATCTTCCGGCGTCCAATCTTTCACCGTGGCCTCCTTTTTTGATTCGTTAAATAAATAGTGCAACAAAATCAGTCAAAATCTCAAGCAAATCTTGAAGAGACTCTAACGGTAAATTTATAAAAACGATTCTAGAAAAGACTAATTGAGCCCCAAAAAGCACGCCACAAAGTGAATATCTTCCAATAAAAAATCGGCTGGAAACCTTAGTGTGAGCCGCTTAGATGCTCAAACGAAGTGTTTCTAGCCGAATCACAGGCACAATGTTTGCTTTTACTGATTTACGTCCAAAAAGCAGGTTGCCACTGGGTTGGGAATGACTGGCATGGAGCAGGCTAGCGATTTTGCGGACACCGCAACTCCATTAATTCCGCCATTTATACCCGCTCCATAACGGCCCAAAATTTCAATGAGTGTGGCCGCAGCGATACCTGAATATCTCCTAACGCCAACAACACCGGACTCATCCGTGACCGCTTTGTATTCACAGCTGGCCTTCGGAGCCTCTCCGGCAGGGTGTCGCAAAATTTGCGTACAACGCAATGAGGCCATTTTTAGATTCGTGGCACCAATCAAGCCGTCAGCATCAATGACTCCCATTGTTTCAATGGCAGTGAAAACCTTGTTGGCATCCTCGCCTAAAATTTCCGCAGGATCATTCACACTCACTGCAGACGCCAATGCCGCGTGAGACGTGACATTGTTTCCACAACCTGCAACTAAACCGATCGAAGCACCTAAGATTAAATTTGCTATAGTCTTTTTCATTTTAATTGTCCTTATGTCGTGGTTTCAGGGGCTATTTGAAGGGCGCCTATGATGCCCTATCTGACTTGTCGCCTATCTATCAGATATATTGGAATATGGTTAGCATTGGCCAGCCAGTTTATTAATAGCATTAAAAATGATGAAGCTTAGCCTTCAGCAAGAAGGTTTCAAATCTCTAAAAATTTAATGAAAATAAATCCTTACGGATGATGTGCACAAAACATTGCCAGGTGCTTGTAGCTTTTAGCAAGAAGCTTAAATCGAGCCTCATTTCCGCCCTGGCGATCAGGATGCATTTCCAAAGCTAATGAATGATAGCGCTGTTTCAGTGACTCGCTGTCAGGAAAGTCCTCAAACCCCATAAAAACCAAAGCTTCAATATCCTGAGCCGACTTCCCAACTGGGCGCTTAATGGTCGTCGACGAACGCCGGCTTCGAAAATCTTGTCGCATTTTCTCCGCCGCACGATGCCCATCGTACATGTCTTCGTGCGCACCAGATTTCCCCGAGGCGTCACCGGATGAAGATTTAAAAGATCTCGCGCCCGCCCAAAAACGGTCTGATGCATCAAGTAACACATCATAGGCATTCACAAGACGCTGTCGAGCCGCCAGGTACTCCATTTTGACATTGCTCAGGAATGCTTTTAGCGCCCGGCTTTCAAAATCTCCAGCCAGCTCCTCAGGAAGCGCCTCTAAGCGAGCCCACTCGCCTAAATCTCCTATCGAATGAAGCTCAAAATTGATCGATAGCAGAATCTTCCAAAGACAAGACTCCGAAGCTTTAAATGGGTAGCTCAATAGATTTCTTTTATTCCAGCAATCAACTAAACCTGCGCGAATTTTATTAGTGCGATTTTCATCGTAATTCGAAAACACAGCGTCAGGTAAAACCGTACCTGCAAACGGACCCGTTGCGGTTGACGCACTTGTGCGAAACCAGGCACCTCGTCGATCAGGACTCAAAATACTAAGACGAAATTTCAAGGTGTTCTCTAGAGTCAAAATACGCGCGGAGATCTCTGTAATGGCATCTATGTTACCGCCACTTTTCTCACCAATTTTTTCCTTTAGCTTTTGAACAAACCGCTGTTTGCGGTCTAGCTCAGTGACAACCATATTTAGACATTGGGATACCGTGCCATCATTTACAATAGCACTGATGAACCAGTCATTTGTCAGCATATTAGGTGTGGACATAAACCATTTCTTTCAGGTCAGAATCATTGGTCTCTAATCACTCTGAGCCTTTAGATTTTTTCTCTAGTAGCGCCGATAAATTATTAAGATCATCCGCGACCTCGGAAAAAGCGTCGCCTTTTCTAAGCACTGTACGATACTGTAATTTCCCTTCAGCGATCATTCTGATGTGCCTTCTAAACGCGATCGTGGGACCAATCAGTTTATGAGTAAAAAGAACTGTGACTACAATATTCACGACCACGTATACAATTGCTGTGACAACAACCTGAATAATAGCGGGTGCGATGTATTGATTAAGAAGATCTTGAACCTCTTCTTCCACGCCGGTGAGCTGCAGGATGATGGCTGAAAACTTCGCTAAATTGAAGTAGAGAATGCCAGCAACTGCAAGAGCGAACACCAGTGACATAAGAATACTATATAAACCAAGCTTCACCTGCAAAAGAGGCTGCAGAGCGTAGTTCTTGATGCTACGAGTAGCTTTTCCATAAGGCTGCTGGCCAATGGGATTTTGCGGTTGGTTCATTTGTCATCCTCCTACAGTTTTAATCTTACTTGGCATCAAACATGAATGTTAATTCGCCGATCATATTTTCTTGCACCGGCATCGGTATCTGCTGCAGTTCGCCAATCATACAATCAATCATGCTGCCGTCATTGATTGACCCCTTGCTCTTTCGTGCTTGGCGAATGGTGCCCGTTTTTGCCGAAGCAATGACCTGAAACACAAGGTCGCCTTTGAGATTTGCATTTGCGTTCAGAGCGCGCGTAAAACAACCGCGTAAGTTCGGATCAAAGGCTGCAATCGCCGCCATGACGTCTTTTGAATATTTATTATGCTTAAAAAGATCGACCCGATAAAACATGCTTATTTGTCTCGTAAACGTGGCCGTTGCTCGCAGTGAATTGTCATCGGAGTATTCTTTGTCTGCGCCGTCAACAACCTTCTTGCCACCGATCACCTGTTGAATGGATCCAGTAAAACCGTTTACCACAGCCGCCACACTGCTATCTTTAATGTCACCCTTCTCAGAATAAGAATTTGGAACCATCGCAAAGTTGACATTTAGTCCGTTCGTTCCCTGAGGACTCAGCGTCCACAGCCCGAGATTAGACAACATGACGCGTGGAACAACAACAGACACTGGTGTATTTGCTTTAGCAACCCATGATCTTTTCACACCCGCGCCATCAATAAGCTCAATTCGTTCGACCCGATATTTCCCACTAGGAAATTTCCATATCTCTCTAGGCGAAGCCTTCACTGCTGTTTGTGAATTTGAAAAGGTAAAATTCTGCTGCTGCAATATACCAAAAAGCGTGACCTGAACATTCGCCGTCGCGGCATTTTTGAAGCCGTCAGTCAGAGTTTTAACGTAAAGTCCGCCCTCTTTTTTTTTGAAATACTCTCCGCGCCAGTCCTTGACGGCTGAAACATCTGCCGATAATTTTGCGCCGTTAAAAAATAATGAAAGACTAGCCAGAGCCACAGGAAAGACACCCAATAGCATCCGATACTGATGGCATGGCCTCTGTTTCATCACAACTTCACGTCTCCAAGCTCATCCAATACTTCTGTTTGAGCAGTAAGTTTTTTCAACTCGGTCAAAAAAACTCGTTTGGATGCCGTCATGTTTCGGCGCGCACCCTCAATATAAGCAACCTGCACCCACACTGGCATCCGCGCCAAAGCCATGGCCATTGCGGACTTGTTTTTTTGTGTCAGGTTTTCGACCACAGCACCTGCGATGTCACTCAGGCCTGGATTACGAGATATGGCGTAGTAAAACAACACCTCGATCTGAGAGTGATTCATATTTGGAGGGAACTTCATCAAATGATTTAGCGCGATGGTCGCTGCGAAAACATTCACAGTAGAAACTGTAAGTTGGCGAAGCTCTTCTGGAGGACATAAAGCCAAATAATTTAAAAAGTCACCGGTTGCTTGCTCTGGATTAACCGCAGCCATCGCTTGAGCAAACTCCTCGTGATTTGTGGCTAAGAGACCCTGGCGCACCAAGGTGTAGGCGGACGTCATCCGATTGGCTTGTACGGCGCTTGCCATCGCAGGAATAAAAATATCCTCTTCATCGCCGTCAAACAGCGCTCGGTTCATTTCGCGCTCAATAGAAATCCGCATTGGTTTGCCGGGCAAAGCTGCAGCCATCTGCCAAGCTAGCTGTCTTGCTAGCGGCCGGCCCGAAGAGACCATTTGACGAAACAAAGCCTCCTGCGGAGTCACGGGGCCTGAGATGTATAGCATCACGGCATTTACAAGTTGGGTGTTTTCATATTTGATAATTCCATCTTGCACGGCTTGGTAAAGAACTTTTTCTGCCATAGGCCACTGCTTGCGCTTAGTGATCAACTTACGAACATCGCGAGCGGTGTCCCCACCAAAATCAATCCCCGCCTGTAGAGCATCTTCAAGGCTCATAGACTGAGTAATGCTGGGGGGCTGTTTGTTCTTTTGATCTAAACTTGGAGATAACGTCGCGCAGGCTGACATGAGAATGCTGGCTAACAGCAAATTACAGGACTTGATCATAACTCACCCCTTTTTCTACGGTTTGTTATCATTTGCAGTCAGGACTCTCATTACTGGATTTTTGATGCCAATTCAGACGCTGTAAATTCGACGACCAGCGCGCCACCAAGGTCCTGCATTATAGAATTTGGATCCACCCCAATTGTACCCGGTTTGTGGCGCAACACAAAGCACACACGCGGTGGCGAACCATTCTTGACGATGACGCGCTCAATAAATCCAACCCTATGGAGAGCAAAACACGCCTCAAGCCTCAAACGCGTTGGCAGTATTGATTTTGATGCTACTTCGGACTCAAAACCAGACCCCACAGCTCGCGCGAAGGCGCGCATAACTCGAATTGGCTCTCCCACAATGACCCTGCGCTCAACTGCTGGTGAATGCCACTCTCTCCAAACCTTCAACGCCGCCGATAGATGAACAATCCACCAGCAAAGTGCCATAAATACGATCAGAGACATCAAATGAAAAAACAAACTAATATTTCCCATCACATCACCTTACGGCGGAATAAAACCACTAACAGCGGGACAAAAATCAAGAAAATTACCGCGGTCTGACCGTTAAGTTGCGCGGCCGTGGAAACATCTGCACCTATGACACCACACCCGGCTGTGACTCTTTCAATTGGCTGTCCCGTGGCGGAGTTTTTAGAGTTATTCAACATGCCATTTACATCGAGAAGCCCCCCCCCGAGCAAAGGACGACGCACCGATTCTCCACTAACCTTCGGGTAATAATATTGCAAATTAACAGCTCCGCCATCGGCGTCTAATTCGCTGCCATACAGCCTCGATGCACTCGCCGTATTCAGAAGCCTATCGCGCAATTCCCCGTAAGTTAAAGACGGGAAAGCGGATAATAATAAACCAGCAGCTCCTGCCACCACTGGCGAGGCCATCGAGGTTCCACTCTCAAGACCAAAGCTAGATCCACTGATCGTAGACTTTAAATTAACCCCGGGTGCGGCGATATCGACCCAAGGGCCATAGTTACTAAAATAAGCCTTTTGCACTGATGAAGTGTTATCCCGATCGCCAACGGCTGCGACCGCCACCGCGTTCGATAGCGCCGCCGGATAGGAACGAATCATGGAATCTTCGTTAGACGCCGCACCGATGACCAGAGTCCCAGATCCAACGCGCTTCAATACATCCACCAAAATGGCCAAACTGCGGGACCTGGAGTATTTTCCAAACGATGCATTGACGACGCGAACCGCACTTCCACCGCTTTTACGAAATCTCGTCAAATACTTGAAAGCACGAACCTGACTGTCATCTTTAATCTGCGGATCACCTGACGTATCGCCATCTTCCACCTCCGTCACCCGCAGAATCATAATTTTACATACGGGACAAACTCCGCCGACTTCGTTTCCAGATGACCCACCTACAACCGGTTGCGCAGCAACCAGTCCCGCGACGTGGGTCCCGTGATTACATTTAGAGTCGGCAGACCCCCCCCCGCAGGCTTGGCCTGGACCATCTGCTAAAACCGGCCACACATCTCCATTCCCCAATGAGCCTTTTTTCGCCGCTGTCGTATTGCATCCGTGGACATCCCCTGAACACCCAGCAGCGCCTACTGAACTATTTGTCCAGATGTTGTCTTTAAGTTGTGGGTGCTCATAGTCGACGCCGCTATCTAAAACAGCCACAACCGCACCCGATGCAAAAATACTTTCTTCCGAACCAGCGCCTTTCACCGTGCCTGCTCCAAGCGCAGTCAGCGCTTCAGGAAGCTTGATCATGCGGTGCCATTCTTGCAATTTAGAATAATCAGAGCCCCATTTTGACAGCTCTCCAGCTGCTAATTTCGATACTTCATTAGGCTCAGCAAATAAAATTTTGCCATCTATTTCCCATTCATTTAGGGACGACTGGGCAGCGTCTTCATCAGTAAAATCCACTCGCGCTAAAACACCAGCTTCGTCTGAATCTTCAAATTCCGGCACTAACGCAGAAAGTACTTTGGGAATTGAAAAATCAGGCTCCCAGTCCACAGCACGGATAGAGCCCATATCAACCGAAGTCAAAACATCGATATCTTTAACGCGACTATCAGCCAGAAAACTTTCACTGAGTATGCCGTAATGATGCGCGTACTCATCCGCAAAAGAGGAAAAAAACAAGTTTGAATTTGTCTTCTGACTACGAAACATCACCAGGTAACTACCCCTTGGAATTAAGTTACTCTGAGGCTGCTCTGGGTCTGCCAACCGCACCACCGGTGCATTTTTCGGAGAATCCTCCAAAAAGGCCGGCCCCAGCTGACCGCAGGCCGCAAGGCAAAAACTGCCCAGCAAACTAGCAGTACAACCTAAATTTCTCGAATAGTTCGTAAGTTTCATGGTCTTATTTCAACAAAATCAGACAAATTAAGCAAACACCCTCCGCAATCTATTAAACGTCTAGGCAAAAGATACTCCTTCATTGCTTGCAACCAACCCACAAGTTATGATTAAAACTGAGAAAATTGTGACTAGCGACCTTGTCCCAGATCGCAGATTTCTCACGATTTGTTTTTTTTGTTTTAATCTTTTAGGCGATCATTATGAGCAAATTATTCGTCGTTTCCGCACCATCAGGAACCGGGAAAACCACCCTTAACAACAGGTTGATGAAGGACTTTCCCGCGATCGAGATCGCTATTAGTCACACCACACGAAAACGCCGGGAAGGCGAAATCGATGGGGCCAGCTATCATTTTGTAACGAAAGACTATTTCCAGACCATGATACGCCATGGCGAGTTACTGGAATGGGCTGAAGTTTTTGGTAATTTCTACGGAACAAGCCGCCGCGAGCTCGACCGAATCTTCGCAAAACAACACAGCGTTCTTCTCGAGATTGACGTGCAAGGATGTCAAACCATTCTGCGGACGAAACCTGACGCCGTGACTGTTTTTATATTACCGCCATCCATAGAGGCACTTTGGCACAGGCTTGAACAGCGCGGTACAGACAGCGCACCAGAACGCTGGAGAAGATTGATGACTGCAAAAAAAGAGATTTCGTCGGGTAACTTATATGAAAACTTTATTGTCAATGACCACATGGAGCGCGCCTACGACGAATTACAGTCAATTATCATCGACGGTGAACATTCCGTCTTGAGCCGCGAAGAAGGCGTCGCCCTTTGTAATAAACTAGTCGATGAGTTTAGATCCTCTGCGCTACTCCAAAGTCTAAAGAAACAATTCGAAACTTAATGGTGGTTTTAGTTCTTTACGGCAAAGGAGATCAATGGCCGAACTAGCGACAAAAAACCCTGACGAGCTTTATGGCGAACTCGCGGCGCTAGTGGCTAAGAATATTCCTAACTTTCAAGAGCCACTTCTCCGCAAAGCTTTTGAGTTTGCCGCAAAATGTCACGGCGACCAAAAAAGACACTCAGGCGACCCCTATGTGACTCACCCCGTAGAAGTGGCTATGATTGTCGCCACTTTCAAAGTCGACCAATCTAGTATTATGGCAGCTCTACTGCATGACGTTGTAGAAGACACAGATGTCAGCCTCGAGACCATCGCCCGCGAATTTGACAACACCATTGCTGAGCTCGTAGACGGTCTCACCAAGATCGCAAAAATTGAATTCAGATCAAATCAAGAAAAACTGGCAGAAAACTTCCGCAAAATGGTCATTGCAATGGCTAAAGATTTGCGAGTGATTATCATCAAGCTGGCCGATAGGCTGCACAATATGCGGACTATTAAGGCGCTGCCTGAGGCAAAGCGGCTACGCATCGCGCAAGAAACGATGGATATTTACGCCCCACTAGCGAACCGACTTGGAATGTATGGCGTAAAAAGCGAATTGGAAGATCTTTGTCTACGCCAGATTAAGCCCGAAATTTACACTGAGTTAAAAACAAAGATCGCCTCAAAAAAAACTCAGCGAATGAAGTACATAGACGAAGTAAAAGACATACTCCTCGCAGAGCTTCATCGATACGGATTTACAAAAGTCGAAGTCACAGGACGTCCCAAGCATTTTTATTCGATCTATAAAAAAATGCAGGACCGTAGCTTGCAGTTTGAGGACGTGCATGACTTATTTGCATTTCGGATCATTGTAGACAGCATCAAAGACTGTTACGAAGCCCTCGGCGTAGTGCACGCCATGTGGAAACCGATGCCTGGTCGCTTTAAAGACTACATCGCCATGCCAAAAGCCAACATGTATCAATCGCTGCACACAACTGTCATTCGACCCAGTGGTGAGCCATGTGAAATTCAAATCCGTACTCGTGAAATGCACGAAGTTTGCGAATATGGAGTTGCTGCGCACTGGAACTACAAAGAAAAAGGACCCACGCCGTCAAAACAAACTCCTGGATCACAGAAAATGGCGTGGTTAAATCAGATCGTAGAGTGGCAAAAAGAACTCAAAGATCCAGACGAGTTTCTAGAAGCAGTAAAAGTTGATCTTTTCGAAGAAGAAATCTTCGTGTTTACACCTAAAGGCGACGTTATCCAGCTACCAACAAAAGCCACGGCCCTGGACTTTGCATTCGCCGTACACTCTGCAGTTGGTCAATCTACAGTTGGCGCCAAAGTCAATGGCCGCATGGTTCCTATAAAAAAGGAGCTCAAAAGCGGCGACATCATCGAAATTATAACTGCCACGAAACAACGTCCAAACAAAGATTGGCTGTCATTCGTCACAACGTCGCGGGCTAAAAACAGAATTCGCGCCTACCTTCGAGGCGAACAACGCGAAAAAAGCAAGCAACTTGGACGTGACATTCTCCAGCAGGAACTATCTGGAAGGCAGCTAGATCTGGATAAAATGGAAAAATCGGGGGAAGTCAGTTCACTCATTAAAGCTGCAAAAGAGGCCAACGTAGACGATATGCTTATCGCCATAGGTTACGGCAAGCTTAATCCCGAGGACCTCATTGCCCGTGCGTACCCGCAGAAAACAACCAAAACGCTCGCGGATGAAGAAAAAAATAGGGAAGAAGAAGACGAAGAAGAGGATAAGCCATCCGCACCGGGAAAACGAACCAGCAAGGGCAAAGGAATCTTAGTATCAGGTTTGGATAATTTGCTGGTCGCCATGGCACGCTGCTGCAATCCACTACCTGGCGAGGACATCGTTGGATTCGTCACGCGAGGTCGCGGCGTAACCATTCACAGGAATGATTGCCCGCGAGCCCGGGATATGGATCCAGCACGACGGGTTGAAGCCTCTTGGGGAAAACAGGCCCTGGCTGACCAGGAAGCTCATTTCGCAACCCACCTTAGAATCGTGACTGTCGATAAACCCGGAATTCTAGCTGACATTACTGCGATTATTAGCAGTATTGGAGCCAACATCCATAAGGCACAGGTTCAGGTTGGGAAAGACGCGCTGGGCTATTTGGACTTTGAAATCATGGTGAGAGATGCGACGCAGTTGCAAATGATGATGCAAAAGATAGAATCAAATGCTTCGGTCATGCGAATTGAAAGAAAAATACCAGGCTATAACGTTAAAAAACGTAAGCAGAAAAAAAAGGCGAGCAGTACATGAAAGCAACTAAAATCAAAGCAATCCTCATAACGATGGCCACCGTACTAATTTCACCAGAAGCATTTGGTGCAGGGAAAGCCCAGATTGAGGTCACAGGAAAACCTCAAGCCGACAAACGCATTGAGTTCACATTCAAAACACATCCCGTTGGTGATCTCGTGATCAATAAAGAAGGCCCTTGGAAGCTAGAAATCATTTCGTCGGGAAAAATAAAATTCGAGAAAACCGAGTACAAACGAACCGAATGGAAAGAAGACGTGTCCGGATTCACCGTGCTTGGCAGCGCCACCAAAGGAAAATCCGAGACCATTAAATATAAGCTCGTAGCTTTTGTTTGCACGAAAGATAAGTCCCAATGTTTCCGCGAAGTCGTTGAAGGCTCCTCAAAGGTGTCTTGGTAGTTCCTCGTCATAGAAACCAGTTTTCACAAGAGATCCTAATGAAACCGACTTACACTCCGCCTGATATTCCTACGCTTAAGAAAAACGCTTTCCGACCAAAAAAGGCGGTCGTGACAGCGGGTATGATTTACGCAAATGGTCCAGCTCACTTAGGACACATCTCGGGCTGCCACATCCCTGCAGACATCTGCGCAAGGTATCTACGGATGCTCATCGGTGCGGACAATGTTTTATATGTGAATGGATCAGATGATCATGGCTCTGCCAGTGAACTTGCGGCCTTCAATGCAGGAAAATCCATCGAAGACTATATCGGCAATATCCATGCAAATCAAAAAAGGACGATGGATCGCTACAACATCAGCGTGGATGTCTATTCAGGCACTTCGAGAACAGAATGCTTCCCGATTCATAAAGAAATCGTCCAAGACTTTATCCGGCGTATCTATCGAAACGGGATGCTTGAAAAACGAACGAGCAAACAATGGTACGACCCTAAACTTAAAAGATTCTTGCAAGATCGTTTTGTGAAGGGCAAGTGCCCCAATCCAAAATGCGACAGCGAGAGCGCCTACAGTGACGAGTGCGATAAGTGCGGATCGCAGCATAATGCAAGCGACTTACAGTCACCTCGCAGCACAATCAGTGATGCTACACCCGAATTAAGGGACACAGTTCACTGGTGGTTAGACATGTGGAAGGTTTCTGACACCCTCCGCGAATGGGTCCAAACCAAGGAAAAAACTTGGCGGAGCGGAGCGTACCTAGAGGTCATAAACACCGTGCTACCGAGCCTACGTTTCGATAACACGCACGAACCTACGTATAAAGAAATGAAAGAACAGCTACCCAAGCACAAAAGTAAATATGCGGCCGGCAAAAAAATAATGCTGCAGTGCGACAATAAAAAAGACCTGATGCTGGCCCGTGAAATTCTTGACGCAAAAGGATTTGCCACCGAACTCGCGGACGGCTGGGCCCATCGTGCAATTTCCCGAGATGTGGCATGGGGCATACCACTGCCAACAGACCTTGATCCGGAAATGGCGGGTAAAACGCTTTACGTCTGGCCAGACTCCTTGATTGCCCCAATCTCGTTCACAAAGGTGGCATTAAAGCAAAAAAACAAAAACCCTGATCTGTCCGACGAATTTTGGAAAGATCCCGACTCTCGCATTTATCAGTTCCTTGGCCAAGACAACGTGTTTTTTTACACTTTGATGCAGGGCGCCATGTGGCTCGGCACGCAGAAAGATCCACTCAAACAACCTCAAAAAGGTGATTATCAATTAACGGATGTTTACAGCGTCTTTCACTTGATGGTGGACGGCGAAAAAATGAGTAAGTCTCTTGGGAATTTTTACACTGGGGATCAACTTCTGGACGAAAAGAATTTCACTGCAGATCAAATTCGCTATTTCGTAGCCCTACTCAGCTTGCCTGAAAAGTCTTCGAATTTTGATTTCGGAATGTTAGCCGAACGCAATAAATTCTTGGCTGGGCCAATGAATGCCGCATTTGAAAAACCTATTTCCGCCTGTCATTCGAAGTATGATGGCAAGGTCCCGGCAGGCAACCTAAACCCAAAGGTTCTCGAAGAATCTACCAAAATGATCCAAAGATACCTAAAATCCATGGAAAAAGCCGAATACTCAACATTACTTTACGCAATTGAAAACTATGCCAGGTCCATCAACAGCATGTTCACGCAGTACAAGCCCCATGACGATCGTTTCCCAGAGGATCAAAGAAAAGATGCTCTGTTCACCTGTTTCTATGTGCTTAAGAATATTATGATCATGCTTTATCCGTTCGTGCCCACAACTATGGACAAAGTTCGCGAGTCTTTAAATCTACCGAAAGATATTTTCAACATCGATGAACTTGGTACACCCATCCCGGTCGGCCATCAGATAGGTGAAAAACAAGAGTTCTTCCCGGGCGCCGAGTAACACTAACAGGATTTCATGTGAGACTTTTTACGCTCATGATTGCTATGTTCGCCGTCTCTTTGGGTGCTTGCGCCCATTATGCAGATGTCGTTCCGGGGAGCAATGGAATCCATGAAGTCACGGCGAGTCCAGAAGAAGATGACGACGATCCAGACGATGACGAGTTGTCACGTGATGCCATAGATCAAGCCACGGACTACTGCAGAGAAGTTCTTAAACAAACACCGCAGATTATTTCAGCACGTAAAACTCGAGCACCCGATGCCCAGAGCAACGTGCACCAAGTCGTCGTCAAATTCAAATGCCGCTAGCAGATCAAGCCTAAAAATAAATTCCTAAGACTTTTCAAAATATAATTCCGCAGCGATTTTTCAAAAATTCTCGCACTCCACCTCGGGCGCGGAGTTCGCGAAGAAGGGCGGTAATGCGCCCGTATTTTTCCGGAGATAATGATTGGGATTTGCGGTAGTCACATTCAATAGCGTCTATCACGTTATCGCTAAGATTCCCATTTTGTTCAAGTTCATAGGCCGCAACCAGGGCCACAACGGCCCCAGTACGGTCACGACCTGCTTCACAATGATAAAGAATTTTTTTACCCGCTTTTAGATCATTGATACCAGACTGCAAAAACTGACAAACACTCCTCACCTGCTCTGGTTTTTGATCCCAGCTGACAAGGAACTCAATGTCACTGATCTCTTCGTGCTGAAAAATAACGCCCACATTGTTCCCATATGGATTGTCAGCCGCACCACGGCAGTAGTATCTGCGATTTCCATGGTCCGAATAATTCAAAGAGTAAATAACGTCAGGATTGCCCACTCGGTCACAGGACCATCCAGAAAAAAATCCGGATGATCGAAAGATTTTGCCCTCATCCATGAGTTTCCTGCCAGCACATTGATTGATACTCGCACCTGCATCGCGAAAATTAAGCTTGCTGTCAAGGGCGCCCTCGAATTTAAAAGTTAACGGCACTCCCGTCGTGGTAAACCTTGGATAATAAATCCAAAGCAACAAACCAATGAGGACCATCAAGATCAGAACTGACAGATTTCTTAGCAAACGACCGCGATGATCTGCTTTATCTGGCATGATTACATCTCACATCGATCAACAGAGTTTTTGAGAGCGCAGCAAACAACCACAAAGCTTATAAAGAATTCTAGCTCCCACATTGGCGTCCCACTCCCCACCATTTGGGTCAGGAGCCACTTCCGTCAGATCAAAACCAACGACGCGGCGACCGCTTCTGGCAAGCTCTTCGAGAATATAAGCTGCTTCATCAAACGACAAACCGCCCGGCACGGGAGTGCCCGTAGACGGGCAGTAGGATGGATCAAGGCCGTCGATATCAAAGGACACATAAACATTGTCGGGCAATGTTGAAATAATTTCAGTCGCGATGGACTTAAAAGTCTCGCCCTCAGCCTTCATACGAAAAATATCGCGGCCGTAGAAACAAGACCCCCGCGTCCCAAGGCTCTCCATCACATTTCTTTCATCGCGACTATAATCACGAATTCCAACCTGCGTAAGCTTCGTAACAGCGGGGTACTCTTTCATGACATTATAAAAAATCGACGCGTGGCTGTATTTAAACCCTTCGTAAGCATCGCGTAAATCGTGATGTGCATCAAAATGCAAGACCCCAAACCCACCCTTCACTGTTTCGGCAAGAGCCTTGATGAGCCCCTGAGGAGACGAATGATCACCACCTAGGACTGCGACAAACTTGCCTCGCTTAAGCCAATGCTTGGCAGCTGCGTAAACTGCATCGTTTACTTTTTCGCTGCATTCATTTACGAATTGTAACTCGCGATCTGAAGTTTGACGACGTTCACAAGCCTCAATCACGGCCTGCGCAGCCTCTTTTGCTTTTTCGTTGAGGGAACGAATCACACTGTCTTCAGGCAAAACCGAAATACCGGCCCTAAACGCTTTACCGAATGCAGCGTCTTCCATGTCCAATTGATGACTTGCGGCCACGATCACATCTGGCCCATCTGAAGTTCCGGCGCCGTAGGATGTGGTCGCCTCCCATGGCACTGGAATCATGACCACCTTGGAGTCCTCTGGGTTGAGACTGACGCCCAAAAAACCAGCCTCTCCATTTGGAGGCAGTCCTTGTTCAAGTTCAGCCATAGCGTCTTCAAATTTCATGTATTGCATCGTCTCGGCCTCCCTATATTTCCGGTTATTGAACAAAGAGTCTAAGCCCACTGGCTCTCCCATAGCCGTACCTTAAGCTATGGCCCGTAACTGGATCATACGCTGCGGCCTCTGGGTTAGCCTTTATGGCAGATGCCTTCATCCGTGACAAGGCCTGATCACGGGTGAGATTGGGCTCCGCACTGAGCAGAATCGCAAACAAACCAGCAACCTGCGGCGTAGCTGCAGAAGTGCCCCAAAAAGCACTATGAAAATCCAGATCTTCGAAATTATTGGAACCATCCGTATTGTAGCCAGCAGATCCTGGCCGATCAGTCGAAGGAATTCCGTTAACATTGGTTCCTGACGAAGGCCCTAAGAAAGCCAGGCATTTCCCGTAGCCAGAATTCGGGACCTTGACGTCATGAAAGTCGATTGAACTAACTGCGATGACATCCGGATGAGCGGATATATCGGGAGCATTGGCACGACAGTCGTCAGTGCCTGCATTGCGCATCGCAAAAAGTATGGGAATACCCTTACCACCGCGACCGCGACGGGCTGCATTGGTCAATGCCTCCGAAACTACGTCCGTTTTCGGGGACTCTAAAGCATAGCCCCAGCTATTACTTAGAACCGAAGCCCCCATCGCCACAGCATAACCAATGGCGGAAGCATCCTCGCTGACGCGGCCACTGACGACCACCGGCAAGACTTTACACTCAGGACAGACGCCGGAAATTCCGTAATCATTGGAACGCGCTCCTAGAACACCCGCCGTGGCTGTCCCGTGGTTTGGCCCCGCTCCGTAAATTAAATTATTGCCGTTGATGGAAAAATTCCAGCCACGAACATCGTCGATTAATCCGTTTCCATCATCATCTTTTTTATTTCCAGGAATCTCCCGAGTGTTTATGAACCATGCGTCAACTAAGTCCTTATGATTTTGCTCAAAGCCGACATCAAGCACTCCAACGATGGTAGTAGGACTTCCCCGACTGACCGCCCAGGCACCTTCAACTCCGATATCAACGCCTGGCGTCGCGCCGCGTTGACCGGTGTTTTTCAGATTCCACTGCGCCTCAAAATAAGGATCTGTTGCTATCCACTCACCTGCTGTACTTCGCGCCTCGACCGGGAAAACAAAATCCGGATGAGCATAGCGGACAGATTTTTCTGCCAATAAAGACCTGGCCAGTTTTAATGCATGTGTTGGGGACTTTGTTTTCGCAACATAGGCTTTAGAAAATAATAAGGGCTTTATGGACAAAATCTCTGGGTGAGCCTTCAAAAAACCAAGACGACCACCGCCAATAATCACAGATGACGTCATCAATCCTCTGGCGCCGTTTTTAAATTCAACTGGAACCATCAGCTCCGCATTACGGCCTTTAACCACAGATCCCTGAATCCTCATCTGCCACTGCCTGCCTGCGAGTCGCACCAAGTCAGAAGCCGAGGCTGCCTCGCTCAGGATTGATGCAACGCAGAGCCCTAGAATCAGCCGCCCGGTGCAAAGTTTTTGAATTTTTTTAAGGATTTTTGTCATCTTCGCCCCTTCCATGGCTGTTTCCCGATTGCAAAGTCTACCTATAATTATTAATGTAGGAAACGTCTTCTGTGCACCCATAGCTCAGCTGGATAGAGTACTTGGCTTCGAACCAAGTGGTCGGAGGTTCGAATCCTTCTGGGTGCGCCACTTCCCTAGCCTTAGGCTCCCTTTACTTAAATGAAATCGATAACTTTTAGAATTATTGTCATTTTATTGTGGGGTCAAGCAGCCCTCGGAAACGTTCCTCCAGGTTTTATTTCCATAGCTAAAATAGATCCTTCTATTGCAGTTGAAATGCGGTACGCGACCAATTGGAATTTCATGGGCCAAGTTGCGGACGGTTATCACGCAAATAAGTGCTACCTGACAAAGCAAGCTGCGTCTGCACTGGCCTCTGTTCAAACATCATTGAGCAAGTTAGGCCTCGGCCTTCTGGTTTTTGATTGCTACCGCCCACAACGCGCCGTCGCAGAGTTTGTGCAATGGACCCAAGATCCAAAAGATCAAAAAATGCGGACTGTTTTTTACCCCGACGAGCCAAAAGAACTGCTTATCAAGCGAGGTTATATCGCAAGCAAATCAGGACACAGCCGCGGAAGCACCGTTGACTTGACCGTCATCAAAAAAACATCAGCCAATGGACGTTCTCTCGACAAGTCAGACAAACTTAATTTTCAGGAAGGATTTCTTGACTGCAGGTTTCAAAAAAATATTTCTGAGACCTCTCAATTAGACATGGGCACCATGTTTGACTGCTTTAGTGTCCTGGCAAACACCATGAATCCAAACATCTCAAAAGATCAAGCCGCAAATCGAAAAAAACTGCTGGACGCCATGGAAAAAAGTGGCTTCGTCAATTACGACCAAGAATGGTGGCACTACACGCTAAAGGACGAGCCGTTTAAAGATACTTATTTCGACTTCGTAATCGATTGAACTAGCTTTTCTTCAGACCACACCTTAACACCCAATGACTTCGCTTTAATCATCTTGCTTGAAGTTGAATCCGTCTCATTCGTTACAAGAACACTCGTTGTCTTTGATACAGAAGACCCCATGCGGCCACCTGCGTCTTTGATCAGATCCTCTACTTCTTTGCGCGGACGACTGAGGGCGCCGGTGATGACAAAAATCATCCCAGATAACACTCCTCCTTGCCTTGACTTAGGCACCTGCGGAGTCACGCCAACGGATAAAAGATTCTTAATGAGCCCTGCGCAACGCTGCAAGCCGTCAGCAATTTGCTGCGCTGATTTCTCGGCAAAACCGTCAATAGCAATGATTTCTTCAACTCGCGCCTTGAGCAGGGCATCAAGCGTGGTGAAAACTTCAAGCAGCTTCTCCCAAGTTGTTTGCCCTGCCCCCTCGATTCCAAGTCCATTTAAAAACATGGCCAGTGGCATTGTTTTTGTCTTTTGGATGTTATCAAACAGCTTCTGGGCCATTTTTTCTTTGGTGGCGGGTAATTTCAACAGCGCATCGACGGTTAGCTGATAAAGATCAGGAATTGTTTTTACAAGCCCCATATCGATCATCACTTGAAGCCTTTTGTCGCTGAGATCATCAATGCCAACCGACCGAATCCAATTTAAAATCATGCCTGCTTGCTGGGCGGGACAGTTTCGGTCATTTGTACATTTAATCCGCACGTCATCCGCAATGAGTGGCGCGCTGCAGCTAGGACAAGACTTTGGCATCTGCGCCTCACCAGGAGTCGAAGTCACAACGCTCAAAAATTTGGGGATAACCTCGCCTGATCTGACAAGCTCAATGAAGTCTCCTGACTTGAGATTGTAGCCCTTCACATGCGCAGCATTATGCAAAGTTATATTGGTAATCGTGGCACCACTCAACTCTACTGGTTCAATCACCGCAACAGGAGTCACGATCCCAAGTCGAGACGTTGACCAATCAATACGGACTATTTTTGACCTCGCCGTGGCTCCCTGCCATTTAAAGCTAATTTTGTACCTGGGGTGGTGGGACGTCGCACCGAGTTCCTCGTGAAGGGCAAGTTGGTTATAGCTAAATACTGCGCCGTCACAACCTACTTCGTCCTCCTCCATAAGCTCACGGACGTGCGCTAAGTAACCCTCAACTTCTTTTGAATTTTTAAGCAACTGAGGCTCGGGCATTCGATATCCGCGGCGCGATAGCCATTCTATTTTTTCAATCTCGGTTTTGAAATGATTCAAGCCAATCACGTCAAATGCAAAAAAATTAAAATAACGCGCGAGCTCCCCGTGAACTTTCCGACCCAGAATACCAGCCACAATATTACGGGGGCTGGACGGGCGCTCTAGTCCAAGTGCAATCATTTCATCAGCTAATTTTACAAAATTAGATTCCGAGCAAAAAAGCTCGCCTCTCACCTCAAAGTCAGCCTCACCCTCGATAAAAGGAATCGCGTCAGCAACCCATTTAAGTTTTGCGGTAACATCTTCCCCCTCTCGACCATTACCGCGAGTCTTTGCCAGGGTAAAATGCCCCTGCTTATAAACAAGAGACATACTGGTACCGTCGACCTTGAGAGTCCCAACAACTTCGTGCCTCTCGGCCCATTTAATGAGATCACCAACTTCATACGTCTTATCCAGCGAAAGCATCGGCCGATCATGAGTCACCTTTGGATTTGATGTCTCCAAATTTATTGCACCAACGATCGCCAAGACGGGATGATCAGGCGCAAGTCGTCGCAATTCATCTTCAAGGCGGTCATAATCCAGATCCGAAATTTCTGGATGACCAGAATAGTATAATTTCTTGTGCATCATGATTTCGCCAGCGAGCAAATGAACCCTATCGGCGTTATATTTCGCAGAAGGCGTGCGTTTTACGGACATAAAATAACAAAGCTCCAGATCAACGGACGAGAGCGGCGAGGCACTTGAAGGCCCGCTCGGAGCCGTTATTTTGGCATGCAAGCGGCCATTGTTCCACCTAATTTTGAACCAATTATTAGAGGCTTAGTCCTGCTCCCAAAATTAGCAATGCACGACACGTCATTCACGAGTAGGATCAAGACATGAGTGAGAATACTCGACAAGTTCAGAATCTTTACCAGAGGCGCCCTTACCCCCACTATCCGCTGTTAGCGAAGCCACGCTGGCAGGATGGATACCTTGGAAGCTCTTTGTTCGCCCATCAGATCGTCTATGGTTTTGGCATAGACGCTTCGCTTCAGAGGCGTTTTCTCAGCATCGGGTCAGGGGAAATTCTACCGTACGTCATTCGTCAATGGGAGCCTTCGTCCACCCAAGTGGCGTGTGTTGATTTAAGCAGTCGAAGTCTACGACGTGCACAATTTAGAACGGCACTACTCGGACGTCGCATCTCGTTTCATTGTGACGACATTAACTCGCTGCTTCTAGCGGGCGAATTGCACGATAAGCGCTTTGATCACATTGAAGCCTACGGTGTACTGCATCACATCCCATCGTTTAAAAAAACCCTCGGACTTATTAGAGAACACTTGACTGAAACTGGCACGGTCCGGATCATGGTTTACAATCGACATGCAAGGGACTGGATTTGGAGCATCAATCGAGCCTTTGCCACGTTGGGTCTCAAGTTTGAATCCAACGCCGATGTGCATACCGCGCGCCAACTGCTAAAAACTTTCGCAAAAACATCTCCGCGCCTAGGACTTCGTTTGTCACAATTAGGAGAGTCCTCACTCGAGAACGACACGAGGTTTGCTGATACTTTTCTTCATCCATGGGAATCGCGCGCAAGCATTAACGAATGGTTTGCCGCCATTGATAGCGCGGATCTTGAGCCAGTCGCACTTCATGATCGCTACGCAGAACTTGACGATCTGCCAAACCCATTATGGGCATGCCCAAGCGCGCACCAATTGACAGAGAGAGCTCAAGACCTTCGATTTGAAAACAACTTAGAACTTTGGCTCGCCCCCAAAACCAAGAACCGCAGGGATTTTTCGAGGTTTGAGGCAACCAAAAGAGCGCAGAGCGCTCGCCCCTCAACTATTCCACTTAGACTGCGCCTAACGACGCCACCGGCAAATCTTGTTAAGTTCAGAGAGATCGAGGAGTTGACATTCGGTGGCAAAATTACAATCTGGCAGGGTTTTCTAAAAGCCCTACACAACAAACACGACCCAACTTCTACGAATTTTATTCGGAATTTGGATTTCGATGCGGCCGCGCGACTGGCGCGCATCGGCCTGATTTTGCCTGGCACAGCCGAGTCCGCCGGCCGTCTGGAAGAACTACTTAAGCCCATGGTAGATCAAATGTCACCACCATTCCTTCCACCCTCCACGGGCACTGAGAACGAGGCGACAATACTTAGATCTTGCCTTGCAATCCAGTCTTCGGAATCAAAGGCGAGGCATGCTACGCGGCGATTTATCTTGGCCATCTAAGACGTATTTTTAGGATCACATTATGATCGTCCGAAAATCTAAATCCTAAAGATTTACCTGAAATCTCGGTAACAGTGCTCAATCACCTTCTCAAATATTTGCTCACTGTCCTTCACGTCGTTGTGAAATTTAGATCCCTGGTAGTCAATTTCCAAATCGATAAAATTCTTCTCGTTCATGCCCAGCCCTCGAAAGCTTGCAGCATCAAAAGGAGAGTTAACAATCTCATCACGGGAAGAATAGACCGAACATTTTTTTATTTTATTCAACACTTCCCAGTGCTCCGCAAAAAGAGTGCGGACTGCCTTTGACCCTTTCGAAGCATCTACATAAAATGGCTGGAGGTCGCCACCACCCCCGCACTGATTTGGGAAAACCTGACAAGGGTAAAGCTCGTCTTGGCCTCTGATAATTCCTGCAAGCCCGATAAATATTCGCACCCGGTCACTTAGCTTGGCAGTAAGAGAATTGGAAAATTTTTGATCCAAAATCGCCTTTGCAGCGACAAATTGGCCCATGGAGTGGCCTACGACATCCAGTGTTAAATGCGGGTTTCGAGCGTCAGAGATAATTTTATGCATCTGCGAAGCCACCGCACTCGCCATAGAATCAAGACTTCCAAGATCATCATATTCCACGATATGGACATGCTTGAACCCAAGACGTTCAAAGCGATTCTTTAGGATCGTCAAATCCGTATAAGGCTGAATCTGCTGCCGCCAAAGACGCTCAGGCTTACGCGGGCTGCGCCCCCATCCATGAACAAGCACGACAGCATGGTCATCTAAAGCCCGTATCGAGCGACCTAGCGCCACACTTTCGGCGGCCAAAATAAAGCAAGCTCCAAAGATGAATTGTAAAATCCCCATGGCACGGCCCCCTTAGTGTGGACGCAATGAGTCATTGAGATCCATTAGACCTTCTTACATGATCTCACGTCTCACGGGTGGCTATCAATTTACGAGGGATTTCTGAAAAACGATCTGGGGCTCAGTAGCGTCAAAATTTTGACACTACTGAGCCCCAGATCGTTTAAAACAGGACCTTAACCGAGTCGACTAAGCTCATGCAACACTTCTTCCGTATGACCATCCACCGAGACCTTCGGCCAAACGTAGGCGACTCGGCCGTGACGATCGATCAAGAACGTGGCGCGCTGAACGCCCATGTATTTTTTGCCATAATTGTTTTTTTCAACCCAGACGCCGTAAGCCTGGCACAGCTCTCTGTCTTCGTCTGCGACGAGAACAAAGTCTAGGCCGTACTTAGAGCGAAACTTCTTATGACTGTCAACAGTGTCAGGACTTACTCCAATCACGATTGCATCAGAAGTAATGAGCTTTGATTTGTTTTCTTGAAATGAGCAGGCTTCACGCGTACAGCCTGGCGTGTCGTCCTTCGGATAAAAATAGAGAACTACATTTTTGCCGATATAGCGAGAAAGACTGACGGTTCCATTGGTGTCACTTTGCAGCGCAAAATCTGGTGCTGGTTGACCAACCACCGGCATTTTACTGCTGGCTTTCGAGGCGATTTTCGAAGTGCTTCTTGCGATTTTTTTTGCTGGCGATTTTTTTGCTGTCGTTTTTTTTGTAGGAGCTTTTTTCGCTGTTATTTTTTTTACTGTTGTTTTTTTAGCTGTAGATTTCTTGGCCGTTGGTTTTTTTGCGGTCGCTTTTTTTGCGATTGTTTTTTTTGCGGCGGCTTTTTTCGCTGAAGACTTTTTAGAGGCCGTTTTCTTTGCCGCCTTTTTCACAGATTTTTTCATAACTTTTTTGACTGTCATAAAGATTTCCCCTAGCATTGGAACGGGTCGGTAAAATGAACTCGGCTCATAAGTTCCTCAATCCACGAACAACTGTCAACCCTAAGCCTTCATCAGGAGACACTTTTGAAAACAATGATTGTGGGTGCCTCCAATAAGCCCGAGCGATACGCATACAAAGCCATGTCTATGTTAATAAATCACGGGCATGAGGTCATACTCGTCAACCCAAATCTGTCCCAGATCGAAGGTCACCCAGTCTATCCATCCATTTCGAAAGCACAGCAGACCGTGGATACGGTGACGATGTATGTGAGTGCAAGCATCAGCGACAGCTTTGAAAAAGACCTTCTAGCGTTAAAACCTCGCCGAATCATATTCAATCCAGGAGCCGAAAACCCAAAGCTTGCGAAGATCTTAAAACACAATGGCACCGAACCTCTCGATGCCTGCACATTGGTCTTGTTGCAAACAAATCAATTTTGACGTTTTCGCGCTAGAATGTCTGGCCTGAGCTTTTCAGTGCGGCGCAACGCTTGTTCCGTTCGCCATTTCTTAATTGTCTCATGATCACCTGATAGCAAGACTTCCGGCACTTTTGCTCCCTCCCATTCAGGAGGTCGCGTATAGCTCGGATATTCTAGTAGCCCGTCAACTCCGGAACCAAAGCTATCCTCCTCGGCACTGTTTTGATGACCCAACACACCTGGGAGCAGCCTAAGAATACTTTCAGCCATCATCAAAGTTGGAAGCTCGCCACCTGCTAGGACAACATCTCCCACCGAGTACTCATAATCAACATAGCGATCAACAAAACGCTGGTCGACACCGGCAAACCGTCCGCAAATAAAAATCAACGGCTGTTCCATTTCTGAAAACATCTTGGCGTCATCCTGGGTCCACTGTTTACCGGATGGCGATGTGAATACAACCTTTGCTTTATCCCCATCCAGAAGACTTTCGCGGACATCCTTGACAGCCTTAGCTAAACAATCAACGCGCATCACCATTCCGTCGCCACCGCCGTAAGGCGAAGCATCTATAGACCCGTGCTTATCTGCTGCAAAGTCACGCAAGTCGGTCGCCCCGATCTTGGCCAGGTTTGCTTTTTCGGCGGCTTTAAATACACCGAACGCACGATATTCTTCGATGATTTTTGGATGAATCGAAATGAAAGAAAATTGTCGCGTCATTGTTCTACTTCTTTTTTCGTGAATTCCAGATTTCCTCGAAAGTGGATAGAGGCACCACAAGGTGTATGGCTGGCTCCCCGCGTTTAAAGCGCATATCCACATAGTCGGAGATTATAGGGATATCAACATCAGCAGACAAATCTCCGTTGACCACAACAATATTGGTCGACGCCGGCATCCTGACTACGTCTTCCACAACACCAAACTTCACACCATCCGAATCAAAGACGGTTCTTCCAATCAGGTCCAACAACAGAAATTCTTTTTCATTCTCAACTTTGACCTGGGCATCACTGGTCCAGATACTCATCCCAGTCAACAATTCAGCTGTAGTGCGATCGTGCGCAATATTACACTTTATAGTGGCCCGACCTTTCTGCCAGCCCACTGAGATAATTTCTGCGTCTCTCGCGATTTCAAGGCGTGGTCCAATTTTGATTGTTTTTATAGTTTCTGGAATTGGCTCATCCCGACCAGAAACGTAAAAAGAGCCTTGGAGACCCAAAGCTCTTCCCACAATTCCTAATTTAAGGAACATTATTTCGTTGGTTTCTTCGCAGCAGCTTTTGGAGCTTTTGCCGCCTTAGGTGCTTTTGCAGCTTTTGGTTTTTTAGCTGCGCCGCCTTTAGAAGCCGTCGTCTTCACACGCTCCAACTTAACGCCTTTTTTTGCCAAAAGCACTTTCAGCGTATTGCTCATAGTGGCGCCAATTCCATACCAGTAACGAACACGATCTTCATCGACAACAAAAGTTGATGGCTCCGTTGCAGCGTCGTAATAACCGACCTTCTCCAAGAATTTCTTGGTCGCCGATGCACGGCTGTTGGCCGCGACAATGTGATAGAAAGGACGGTGCGAGTTGCCGTGACGTTGCATGCGAAGAGTGGTTGCCATTAATCCTCCAAAAGTCCAATGATAACGAGGTTTTAAAGATTCCAGGATGCGTGCAATCTCAACTACACGCCCTGTTTCCTGGGGGAGTCCCGGGCTGGCGACCCTTGGTTCCACCGAAAAATGAGGCCGACTTATAGCACGTCAATTCATCAAGTTTCAAGGAAAATTATGCCAAAAAAGGCAACCGTGGGGAGCTGAGCAGGTTTACGATGCTCTGAACATTGCATCTAGCTTCGAGGTTCAAAGATTGAAAACTGGTCCTCATTAATCAGACTCATAGTCGACCCACAAGCTGGGCACTTTGGATCGGAGACGCCTGGTTTTAATTGGGGCTGTACTTGATCATAGGTAACCAGAATGTCTTCCTGATGCCTACATTTTGAGCAGTCGAATGACAAATAAGCGCTCATTATAATCGCGGCGCGCTTTTTTATTCCCCTTAGAGCAGGGGTGACGGCTAATTGGTCGGCAATGATGACGGGACACTCATGATAATTCAGGGGTTTGTCGCCCCAGCGGGTCATGAACATCATCCAAGAACGAATGCCAATGGAGTTGATGCGCTCAACCTTCGAAAAATCAATAGACAGAGGAGCTTGCTCCTGCAAAAGCTGCGAAAAATCGGCATTTTCGTCGATGACCCCGGCTAGAAAAACCTGGCCTCCCTTGCGGGAAATTTTCATAGTCATTCCTGAGGTTTCCCTTTGACTCCAAAATCATTGATAATAAAACTATCTGATCTTACCGTGAAAATCAATTAAACGGGTATTTCGACCACCTAAGGCAAGAGGTTTTGAATCTTGAAGGTAAAATTTTGGGGAACAAGAGGCTCCCTGCCACAAGCCCTCAGCAACGATGATGTCAAAGGATTGTTGAACAGTCTGATTCAAGATGCAGAGACCAAGGGCATTCGCACCCTTCCAGAGTTCAAGTCATCGCTAGATAAAGGCGACCTTGGAAATCCAATTAGTTACGGCGGAAACACCACCTGCACCGAAGTCATCCACAACGACCAAAGCTGCTTCGTTGATATGGGTTCCGGAATTCGAGAAGCCGGGACCGCCTATATGGCTCAAGGAAAGAAGGAATTTCATATTTTCTTGACCCACATGCATTGGGATCATGTCATGGGGCTTCCTTTTTTCGTACCAGTACACGTTCCTGGGCACACAATAAAAATCTACCATGTGCATCGAAATGCGCCTGAACACGTCAAAATTAATTTCAACGGCATAAACTTTCCACTGACCTGGGACCAGCTTGGGGGCAAGGTTGAGTTCGTTCAAATGAAGCTTTATGAGCCCGTGAAAGTTGGTGACCTGTCTGTCACTGCTTTCGTACTGGACCATCCAGGGGGCTCGTTTGGATTTAGATTTGAGGCTGGTTCAAAGGCCTGCGCCATCGGAGTTGATAGTGAGTTTAAGCGCATATCTCGGGCAGAGTTGGGCAAAGATTTGGCATTCTATCAGAACTTAGATCTGCTCGTATTTGACGCTCAGTACGAAATTGCCGAACTTGCAAGTCGATTTGATTGGGGACACTGCAGTCCAAATATCGGAGTCGACCTCGCCTTGCGCGAATGTGTAAAAACATTAGTTTTTACACACCATGACCCATGGGCAACCCCAGCGAAACTAAACCGCATGGCCAAAGCTGCAGTGCAGCATGCGAACTCGCAATTACCCGCATTTAAAGACCAGTGGACATCCCTTGGGCAGCCGCATGGACCAAGGCTTATCACTGCTTGGGACGGGTTGGTAATTGACCTCGACAACCCCTAACTTCCGGTACTAGACTAACCCACTGTTGCTAATAAAACACAGGGGTTACCGGATGATTCGCAACTTCATAATCGTAACGTCAGTTCTGACAACTTGGTTACTCACCTCAACCAGCTTTGCCATGGATGTCACCGCAACAGGTAGCATCCTGAGAGACACGAGCATCAACTACTTTGATTTATCGATCAAAGTCACGGATATTTCTAAGACAACGCTGACGAGCAAAGAAAAAGATCTATTCAAAGACCGCATTCGAGTCTGGCTCACTGACCTGAGCTCCGCCAACACAGAATACGTCCCATTTGAAGGGGACCCAGCTGTAAATGCGGTTCCTTTCACCATAAAACTTCGTAGCGATCTAGTTCAGACCCCAAATGATAAAAACTTAACTGATTTCACCTATAATGTTCGAATTTATGCGAACGCTCCTGGTACCTATAGCCTAAAAAAACTGCTGGACGATAAAGGCTCTGGGACGACCGTCAAACTTAAAGTGTCTTACTATGAAGATTTATCCGAACAGGCAAAAAAAGAAGGTGTGTCCATTTCTGTAAACACCGCCATCGTTCAGGATGCTCCGGCTGGGACGATTGTCAAAGGCACACACAAAGCGCTTGTGATCAACTGGACACCGCCAGGAACTGTAACCTGGAGTGACAACACGTCTGCAAGTCCTACTGGCATCGTTGCGCTCGCCATTGACAAATCAACCTCAACCACAAATATTCCTGCCTATATCTACGACAAAACGGCCACAAGTGATGCAGAGGCTGCTGATGGCACGTGTGTTTTTATTCCTGATTTTACGGATGGCACTAGCTGTATTAGTTGTTCAAACTCCAATGCCTATCTGAATCCAAACAAACTGGAGACTCTGTCAAGTAGTGGAATTTTTTCTTCATCTGGAGACACGTCTGACGGCAAGGGAACAGTCAGTGGACTCACGAACAATAAGCCATACGCCGTCTTGTTATTCTACCAACCGGGCGGTCTCAACCGCACCAATTGTGTCACAGGAACTCCAACGGCAAATACAACTTATTCTGAACTAAACGGTGAGAAAGAAGCCCCGCTTCTCGACCCCAAATGTTTTATCGCCACCGCCGCCTATGGCTCACCTTTGCACAAAAATCTAAAACCACTGCGCTGGTTTCGGGATAAAATATTGCTATCCACGACTCCTGGGCGCCATTTTGTAGAGTGGTACTATGAGCATGGGCCCAAGGCTGCGAAGGTGGTCGCCGCGCATCCTAGTTTGCAGATTGCTGTGCGCGCTCTCTTGTGGTTGCCAACCATTGTGCTTGCATTATGGATGTATCTTGCCGGACTCTTTTCTCCACTGAATCCGACATTGTTGGTCGCTATAGCAGGTTCCCTTGCGGCTGGCGGCTATATAGCTAAAAAATTACGGGGAGTCGCATAATCATGCTTCTGAAACATTCTGTATTTCATGAAGCGCTATTCCCGGCAGGAGCAACTCCTTCAGCGTCTGCCGCCAGCGAAGAGAGCCAATTTGCTCTTCGAAGGATGGTGCACTGGTCACTTCCTCCGTCTGCCATTTTACAAGAAACGCCTCTCGTCATTTTCGATACTGAGACCACAGGTCTTGACTCTGACCTAGATCGGATCATCGAATTTGGTGCGCTTAAAATTGTTGGCGGCAAAGTGATCGATGAATTCTGGTCTTTTGTTCATACTGATATTGAGCTCACTCAAAACATCGTCAATTTAACTGGCATCACGCAGGATATGCTAGTAGGCCAGCCAGATATTAGCGATGTACTTCCCAAATTCCTTAAATTCATAAGCGGTTCGATCATTGTCGCTCACAACGCGGAATTCGACATGGGGATGCTCAAATCTGCAGCCACTCGCCTCGGTTATGAGCTTAATTGGCCAGCTTTCTGCACCGTAAAGCTAGCAAGAAAGGTTCTGCCAGGATTGCCGCGCTACAACTTAGACACGCTTGCTGAACACTTTAAACTCACATTCGAGGCGCGACACAGAGCTGTAGGCGACGTCAAAGTCCTCAATGGCATTCTCCAGGAAATACTAGAAAACGAGGAAATTGGGGTTACCACTTGGGGTGACGTCAGTGATTGCGTCGTCAATTGACACTAAATAATTTAGGACAGTTAAGCACTTCATGAAAATTCAGAGCCAAATACAAACAACCAGTGCCGATTTTAAATCGAACTATGAGACGCACCTGCGCGAAGTACGAGAACTTGAAGAGAAAATGCAAGAGACCGTCGCGAGACCTCCCTCCGCATCAAATCAAAATAAACTCTCTGCTCGTGAACGCGTCAAAAAACTCATCGATATTGGAAGCGAATTCTTGGAGCTTAGCGCCCTTGCCGGTGAAGGACTCTACGATGATAAGGTTCCCTCAGGCGGCATCATCACGGGCGTCGGAATGGTTTCTGGTCGGCCGACCATGATTGTCGCAAATGATCACACCGTGAAAGGTGGAACCTACTATCCGATCACAGTAAAAAAACACCTCCGTGCGCAAGAGATCGGACTGCAAAACAAACTTCCTTGCATCTACTTGGTGGACTCGGGCGGAGCGTTCCTGCCAATGCAAGATGAAGTCTTTCCCGATAAAGACGACTTCGGTCGCATATTCTTCAATCAGGCTCGTATGAGCGCTGCTGGGATCCCACAGATTTCTTCCGTGCACGGATTCTGTACCGCAGGCGGCGCCTACATCCCTGCCATGAGCGATCAAAGCGTCATCGTGCGTAAACAAGGAACGATCTTTCTTGCTGGCCCTCCTCTTGTAAAAGCTGCTACGGGCGAAGACGTGACCGCTGAAGAACTTGGCGGAGCTGACGTCCACACATCCATTAGTGGTGTCGCAGATCACATCGCTGATAATGATGAACACGCATTAGCTATTGTGCGAGAAATTATTCGAAACATGGGACAACATGCGCAGGCCCCTTTGAAATTAGTAGATCCGCGGCCGCCTGCTTATGATCCTGACGAGATGTTGGGCGTGGTCCCGGCTGACCCAAAAAAATTCTTCGACATTCGCGAAGTCATTGCAAGAATTGTAGATGGCAGTGAACTTTTCGAGTTTAAAAAGAACTTCGGCACGACACTAGTGACTGGATTCGCACACATTAACGGCATCCCTGTAGGGATTATTGCTAATAACGGCGTGCTGTTCTCTGAAAGCGCCCAAAAAGCTGCGCACTTTATTGAAGTCTGTTCGCAAGAACACATTCCACTCGTGTTTTTACAAAACATCACCGGCTTCATTGTCGGTAAAAAATACGAGCATGGCGGTATCGCAAAAGACGGCGCCAAGATGGTCCACGCAGTGGCCAATGCAAATGTTCCAAAAATAACAATGGTTGTTGGCGGCAGTTTTGGCGCCGGAAACTACGGCATGTGTGGTCGTGCTTATGACCCTAGATATATGTGGATGTGGCCGAATGCGCGAATTTCCGTGATGGGCGGGGAGCAGGCCGCAGACGTGCTTGTAACCGTGAAAGAGCAACAGCTCTCTAGAAAGGGACTTTCCATGTCAAAATCGGAAATCGATGACATGCGCGCCCCCATTCTTGAAAAATACGCCCGCGAAGGCAGCGCCTACTATTCATCGTCGCGACTATGGGACGATGGAGTGATTGACCCGCGTCATTCCCGCAAAATTTTAGCCATGTCCCTGGCGTCAGCATTACACCACGCCTGGGATGAAACACGTTTCGGCATATTCAGAATGTAAGCAAGCAAGAAGCTAGAAAGAAATTAGAGAACATGGAACGCAAAAAAACGATTCGAATTGGAAACGCAGGTGGATATTGGGGTGACGATCCAGGAGCGCTGGCAAGGCAAGTGCGCGGCGGACATCTCGACTATATTTCGATGGACTTTTTAGCTGAAATCACAATGTCCATTATGCAAAAGCAGCGCAGCCATGACCCGAAAATAGGTTACGCCCGAGACTTTTTGGGAATGCTCGAGGAGGTTCTCCCGGATATTCTCAAAAACAAAACCAAGATCATTACTAACGCTGGCGGAGTCAATCCAGTCGCTTGTGCTGAAGCCATAGCAAACTTGGCAGCAAAATCAGGACTAAAACCAAAAATCGCTATCGTCTATGGCGACGATATACTCACCAGCCTTGACGAACTTAGATCAAAAGGTTGCGCATTCAAAAACATGGAAGACGGTCGCGATTTCGCCACAGTTGCGGACAAGATTGAAGCGGCCAATGTATATTTTGGAGCTGGACCCGTCGTAGAGGCGCTGAAGTGGAATCCAGACATCATTGTCACTGGTCGCGTGACGGACACGGGCATTACGGTAGCAGCGATGATTCATGAGTTCGGTTGGGATCATCACGATTGGGACAAGCTCGCAGCAGGCATCGTAGCAGGCCACATTATCGAATGTGGGTGTCAATCCACAGGCGGAAACTTCACCGATTGGCATCTAGTCAAAAGCTTCGACAAGATGGGCTACCCTATCATCGAGATGAACGCTGACGGAACATTCGTCGTGACAAAACACCCAAACACCGGTGGCCTAGTGTCCGTAGACACGGTCCGCGAACAGCTTTTTTACGAGATGGGAAATCCAAAAGCTTACATCACACCAGATGTCGTCGCTGATTTTGCGACAATAAAACTCGCCCCAGACGGAAAAGACCGCGTTAAAGTGTCTGCAATTAAAGGCTATGAACCCACTCCGCTCTACAAAGTGTCGATGGCCTACCAAGATGGCTTTAAGGTGTTGGGGACTATTTGCATATCGGGACCAAACGCACGCAAAAAAGCTGAAACATTTGCAGGCATTTTCTGGGATAAAGTCGGCAAGAATTTCGCCGCAACCGATACGGAATATTTTGGATGGAACGCTTGTCACCGCAGCCTCGGGCATCAAGAAGATGGCAACGAAATCATTCTTCGCCTCAGTGCAAGAGACTCCGATCAGGCAAAATTAAGAAAATTCAGCAAAATGGTTCCGGCCCTGATTCTAAGCGGACCTCCCGGGGTCTGCGTTCTTGGGGGCGCCCCAAAGCCAACCGAGGTTGTGAGCTACTGGCCGGCCCTGATGCCCAAATCAGCTGTTAGACCAAAAATTGCCTTGTTCGATTCTGGCGTTCGCGACGAGAAGACCGTCGATGCCGACGTCATTGGTCAATTCGAACCCGCCGAAATGAATACTCAGACAGCTGAAAAAGCATCTCAATCAGTGCACGCTGCGATTAAAGACGGAGCTACGACAAATTCTGTGCCGTTGTCGGCCATTGCACTTGGAAGGTCTGGTGACAAAGGCGACATGGCCAATATCGGCATCTTAGCGCGAAGCCCGAAGGCTTTTGCCTGGCTGGAGTCATGGTTAACGGCCCAACGAGTGAAGGATTTATTCCAGGAAATCTGCTTTGGACCAGTTGTGCGCTATAAACTAGAAAATATGAATGGCTACAATTTTCTATTAGACGCATCGCTAGGCGGCGGTGGAACTTTAACCCTGAGAACGGACGCCCAAGGCAAGACATTTGCTCAGGCATTACTGAGACAAAAAGCACCAGTTCCGCAGGACGTGTTAGATGACGTCGCCAAAAACCGGGATGCTTAAATCATGGAAGATCACGCGCACGCAAAACTTTCGTTCATGCAGCTTGCCGGAGGCGGACGCATCGCCAGGCTTGAGCTAAACCGTCCGGACCATGCTAATGCTTTTTCATCACAGATGATGGGGGAAATCACAAAGCATGCTCTTGATGTCGCGCAAGCCACTGACGTCAGAGCATTAGTGATAACCGGTCATGGCAAGCATTTTTCGGCAGGAGCAGATCTAAACTGGATGCAGGCCTCTGCCAAGCTCTCCTACGAAGAAAATGTGGCTGACGCGACCCAATTACGCAGCATGTTTGAAGGTATCGCCAACTTACCAATTCCAAAAATAGCTGCTGTTCGCGGCGCTACCTACGGTGGGGCGGTGGGCCTTGTTGCTTGCTGCGATTTTGCCATTGCTACAGAGTCGGCTCGGTTTTGCTTAAGCGAGGCTAAGTTAGGACTTTTACCAGCCGTGATTGCGCCGTATCTGCTTAGAAAAATGAGCCCAGGTCATCTTCGCAGACTGGCCTTAACGAGTCGCGTTTTTGATGCCAAAGAAGCCAAGGAAGCTGGTCTTATCGAAGTTATCGCGACCGGCGAGCTCGATGACGCCGTAAAAACCGAACTAAATTCACTATTAGCGTGTGGCCCTGAAGCGCAGCGAGCGATTCACAAACTCTTAAACCATCTGAGGGACCATGCAGCACGCCAGGGAGACGAGACTGTGGCAGCCATCTCAAAAGCGAGAACCAGCCCTGAGGGGCAGTCTGGCTTGTCTAGCTTTTTTACAAAAACAAACGCACCTTGGGTGCGGATCTTAGATTAACACTGACCGCCTAAGGGTTTCACACGTGACTTTGCAAAAATCAATCTCTACAGGGAACAATCAAACTTTGCACACGGCCATAAAAAAAATATTTATTGCCAATCGTGGCGAGATCGCGCGCCGCATCGCGCAGAGCGCGAAAAAACTAGGATTGGAAACAGTCGCCTTAACTGACAAATCCACCCCTCCAGCGTACTTGGCGGATTTAGTAACTCAATTTATTCACATAGAAGACGAAACCACAGGCACCTACTTAAATCAAAGTTCCCTGATTGACTACGCGAGGATGTCAGGCTGCGACGCCGTGCATCCAGGTTTCGGATTCTTATCAGAAAACGCTGAGTTCGCCTCAGCTGTCATCAAAGCAGGTCTAACATGGATTGGTCCGCGACCGGGCGCAATTGATGCGATGGCTAGCAAGGCCATTGCTCGGGCGCAGGCGACCAAAGCTCAGGTTCCTTGCTTACCGGGACTTAATGGACTTGATCTCGATCACGGCGGAACCGCAGCCTTCCATGAACTCGAGCAGTTTGCGTCAAAAACAGGTTTCCCGCTTTTGATGAAAGCCTCTTACGGTGGCGGCGGAAAAGGCATGCGCATTGTCAACAAAAAGGAAGAGCTCATTGAAAGCGCAAAGCGCGCGTCAACTGAAGCAGTTAGCTCCTTTGGTAACGGCTCTTTAATTGTCGAAAAATACTTACCGGCTCCGAGACACGTTGAAGTTCAAGTCATGGCCGACAAACACGGTAACGTTTACGTGTTGGGTGACCGTGATTGTTCCCTTCAGCGCCGTCATCAAAAAATATTAGAAGAAGCTCCTGCACCAAACATTCCTGCACCAATTCGAGAAGCTATGCATCATGCTGCAAAAAACCTAGCCTCTGCAGTTGGATACGACAATGCTGGCACAGTGGAATTTCTGTTGGACGAAACCCAATCAAACCAAGTCACTTTTTATTTCCTCGAAATGAACACCAGGCTTCAAGTTGAGCATACGGTTACCGAAGAAGTTTTTAATGTTGATTTAGTTGAATGGCAGATCCGAGTCGCACGTGGGGAACAACTACCTGCAGAATTCGCCAGTTTGAAGCCTCGTGGACACTCCATTGAAGTCAGAATCTACGCGGAAGACCCCGGAACTAATTTTTTTCCAGCACCAGGACCTGTTAGGGCTTTTGTCCCTGCCACCGGCCGAGGCATTCGGTGGGAAATAGGCATGGACACGGTAGATCAAATAACATCCAAATTTGATCCCATGATATCAAAATTAGTCTGCACAGCAGGCGACAGGAAACAAGCGCTAGAATTACTTGCTCAAACCCTCGAGCGCACCCTTTTTGCTGGACCGCGTAACAATATTCAATTCCTAATTTGGCTTGCGAGACATCCGCGCATTTTAGAACGCCCCATGGACACGCACTTTATCGCAGCTAATGTGGACGAAGCCTTAAATTGGGAGTCGAAGGCGCGAGAAACACTGGAAACTGAAGTGGACATCTTGCTTTCTGCAATCGAAGGACGGCAAATCTCATCAGCTGACACCGCAATTCAACACCTGGATGGCACGCCAACGGTTAATAATTTAACAAACGCAGCCTTTGCGATCGGCTCGAGTACAAAATCGGCAAGGCCGCTAAAACTCGCGACCCAGGTCACGATGAAACAAATTGCGTGGTCACCAGCAGATCCTCTCTCTACCAGTCGCTACGGATTTGGACGATTTGATCGTGGATCAAACCAATTAAGGCCATTTAGTTTCGTTATTTTTCAGTCCCCCAATCGTACCGAGTATTGGCTCGGCATCAATGGTCACAATTGGGTCCGCGTTGATGAGCGCGCCTCAACGGTCAGTTCCCTTGGCGGAACCGACGGCAGTGATGGCATGACAGCACCGGTTCCTGGCAAAGTGATTCAGGTGAATGTTGCTGCTGGAGCGTCAATCACCACTGGCCAAGTCTTATTCGTACTAGAAAGTATGAAAATGCAATTTGAGGTGAAAGCAGCAAGAGACGGCAAAGCAGCTAAAACACTTGTCGCAGCTGGCGATCAAGTGACGGCAGGACAAATCCTTGCGGAATGGGAAGAACCCTAAAAACTCAAATTCTGGCGTATTTTGAGCCTTCAATAAAATACAATAAAAAATCCTGAATTATTAGATAAAAGCATCCTTTAAAATCATCCTGCGCATCTGCAACATGCTAGAATAGTCGAATCTGGAATGTTTTGGCATATCGCCAACACGTCCAAGCGCTCATGGAATGTTTACGATGAATGACAATCTTCAAAGATTTTTACGTGAATCTGGACTCAAAGTTCTCGCGGTCTCGAGAATGAATTCATGCGAATACTCTATTATCATGTATCTCCTGAATACCGCTTTAACGGGGCTTGAAAATCTCATAACCACTGAGAATGACTTGGCCACCATCGTCGGACATTCAGCTCGCGAAGTTCGACAAGCGATTGAAGAGTTGGAAAATCGTCATATCATTAAGTCTCGATACGGAGACGGTAGCCAGACACCTAAATTTCAAAGTTTAAGCTTAAGCGTTCAATGGGATCTCAGCCGCTGGAAGCTTGGTCTGAAAGAAATCCCCACACATCATGAAGCTGTCATCTTACCGTTCCGACGGGGATTCCCAAAGTTATCTGTCGTGGAGGGTAAAAGGCATGAAGACCATCACGATCGCCCTATCATACACAAAGCAACTTCAAACGAAGACACTACCGATCGAATCTTGGACGCTTTCTCTAGAGGGCGCGAGATTGATGAACACGAGCGTAAAATAAACAGAAAAGTGGCGGATGCACTCGAAGCCGCACACCCGGTAGACCAGATACTGGTTATGATTCGACATTTTAATCAACGCATACCATCACTGTCACTGCTTGCTTCCAATTGGGATCAATACGCAGAACTTTACGAAGATGAACATCAAAAGTTAGATTTGTTTGGTCAGCGTCAGAAGCAGTTTGAACTAGATCAGAAGGTGCGTGATGCCGCCCAATCGGCGTTAGAGCGGCGAGAGCAATTAGATCTATCCGAAGAGGAATCTCAGGTCTTAGATTTGCTAGCTAATCATCGTCATCCTCGAAGGCAGCTTTTCTGGGCCTATCAGATGCGACTAAGATATCCGAAACTTTCCGGTTTTTTTACTGAAACACATAGCCTCATGCTGCCGATCACTCAAAATGGTACGGTCGTAAAAATGCCAACAGAGTAGCCACCACTACGTCTGCAAGCACAAATCACGACTCAAGCAATCCATGCATAAAATCAGCACTTTCAAAGGCGCGTAAGTCAGCCGCTTTCTCGCCCACACCAATGTATCGGATTGGAATTTTGAATTGATCGGCAATGCCGATGATGACACCGCCTTTTGCAGTGCCATCTAATTTTGTAACAACAATACCTGAGAGGTTTGTCACCTCACTGAACGACTTCACTTGCTGAACCGCGTTCTGACCAGTCGTTGCATCCACAACAATCCACGTTTCGTGAGGTGCGCCCTCATATCCCTTGCTGATCGATTTATGGATTTTTGAAAGTTCAGCCATGAGGTCATTTTTATTATGCAAACGTCCTGCGGTATCAATAATCAAAATGTCCGCTCCCCTAGCCTTGGCAGCTTGGACGCCGTCAAAGGCGACAGCTGCAGGATCAGCTCCCTGGTGTTGTTTTATGACGGGAATGTCATTTCTCTCACCCCAAACCGTTAGCTGCTCAATGGCCGCTGCTCTAAACGTATCTGCGGCACAAAGCATCACTTTCTTACCATCGGCCTTGAAACGGGCAGCTAACTTTCCAATGGTTGTAGTTTTTCCGACACCATTGACTCCAACAATCAATAATACGTAAAGGCCTTCTCCAGGAATGTTTATGGGTCGCACTGAGTCCGCAAAAATCAAATTTGCAGCATCAATAAGCGCATTTTTCAACACAGGCCAATCAACCGTCTGCCCCGACAATTTCGAGCGGACACTTGCCACCAACCGGTCAGATGCAGCAACACCGACATCTGCGCGGTACAAAATTTCATGCATTTTTTCCAAAGTATGTTCATCGATTTTGGCACCTGCTAAAAATAAGCCTCCAAGACCGCCAGCTATAGCGTCGCGCGTTCGAGCCAAGCCACGCCTCAGTACAAGCATCAAGCTCTCTTGATCAAAGTCTTTGCCGTTATCTGAAGCGTCAACATTAACTGACACATGGTCCTTAGATCCTAAATCATTGGACTTTAGAGATGGTGCGGCCGGAGATCGCAGCTCGGCATCCAGGCGTCGTTGTTCCTGAGAACGCCGGTATTGGACGTAAAAGAATAAAATAATCGCAATAACGGTAAAAACAGCAAGGGGACCACCGACCAAAATCCAAGTATTGATGTGATCGCCTGCATTCTGGAGATATTCGAAAGGATCGCTTTGCATCAGGGACTCCAAACATTTATCATTTAAAGCGGCACTTAATTAGCTAGGGACGCCGTTTATACCTTACAAAGGGTCTAATCATAATGACAAAAAAACGCTGGTTCAAGACTGCAGATAAAACCCCGAGTGCTATATTTTTATTATTGATTACAGTAAGTTACCCATATGCGGAAGTGCGGGCGGCTAATCTTAGCCCTTCCGACAAGCCTCCCAGCTCAGACAATTCTCCCACCGAGGCTCCCGAGCTATCCCTCCATGTTTGGGACCGGTATGTCAGAGGATTTCGACGAGATCACAATTTAAGCCTATCTGTCGGCTATGGATCACCCCATTGGCAAATTGATAAATTTGGTGACATCACAGGAAGATCCTACCATTCAGAGCACCTCACACTTATTGCTGACTACACGTTCCACATTCTTATTGCTGGAAAAACCGGTTATTTTCTTGGTTCCAGCGCCGGATACACTTTTGAAAAACCGGAAAAAATCGATAACGAGTTTCAACCATCCTCATCCTGGCTTTTGCCCGGTGTAAACGCAGGGCTTGTGTACAACTACGATCCATCGGGTCGAATTTTCGCGGGAATTGGCGCACAGCTGGAGCGATTCAATGATCTAAAGACCCGACGAAAAACTGGGTCTTGGCAAACCGCTTCCCTAACTGGCGAAACCCTCCAGTTGTTTTTTGGCGTCGACTTGTTTTTCTTCCTAGATACGGCCATTCATTTCACATGGAACGAAACCACAACTTATTTTTCTAAACCAGCAGATCCTGGGGACTTTCTCGTTAACGCCCATCTCTCACGGCGCAGTCAAGGAGCAGAACTGGGGCTGCTGTATCACTTTCTTTAGAGAAAACGTGATATAATATGAAGCACGACGGGATTTCGACCTGGTTCAAAAATAGGAAATTCACTGTATGGCTGGCAACTCGTTTGACAACAAAAAAAACAAAGAAAAAGAGGGACTGCCCCAAACCAGTCCTCGCGGGAACATGGATGAATATGAAGCTGTGCGCACAATTGTCTCCACGAACCCAGGCCTCTTGACCCGTGTACTTGAAAAAATAAGAACACAGCGCAGCGGCAAGCAGGGCGACAACAAAAATCTGAGTAATAAATCGGATTTAAGCAGTAAGAAATAATACCGACCATGAAGATTGCTCCAAGTTTAGCGCGATTCATACTACTTTGCTTTTCTCTCGGCGCTTGCGCTTATGTAAGTAGCGATCTACGCCCGGATGGAATTGTGGTCGAACGAAACAAACAGTCTAGACCTGCGTGGGCTGACGCACCAACCGAGCGGTTACTAACCTCCGGCTCTGAATATCGTTTTCACTACGCACTTCTTAAATCTCGAGACCTACCGATTGCAGTAAAGCAATCACAAACCAGAGCCATAGAGCAAAGCTACGAACTATGGAAACCTCAATTTGATCAAGAAGTCGGCACTTTTAGCCAGCTAAAAAAACTGCAAGCCTCAGCCAGAACAAGCAAAGAGCTACAAGCCGTCACGGATCGGATTGCGCGCAGGCTTCACAGCGAAGTTGCGCAGATCGAAGATATCTATTTTGAACGTATTAGAATTGACTCGCAGAAAAACCCTACTGATTTAGAAGGTGTCAGCGAATACTTTGACGTGCACACGCTGGTTCAATTCTTACCGTTCGACCAGGAAAAACTACAGAAAGATCTTTCTGCAGCGTTGCTAGCTTCCTCCGTTGGAGAACTCAAAAAAGTCGGCAGAGATCTTTCAACAACCCCAAAACGTAAGAAAAAATAAATTTATTTCAGTGATTATTGCTTCAAGATGGCCTGAGCAAACTCAAAAATCAATTGATGATGCCATGCTGCGTAGGCTAATGCCGATAAAAAGCCAAGACCAAGAAAAAGACGAAACCATCCACCTGGAGTCGCACGAGACGATTTCTTTAAATCCCTAAATACTAAGCTGAGGTTCTGGGTTCCATCATTAGACTCATCCAGCATCGGGAAGGTCAAAATTTTAGTCATCATTTCCGGAACCTTGTCCGCATCACCGCTTAATGCAGCCTCCGTAACACCTAGGGCTTGCGCAAAGAATTCCTCAACATCACTGTGGCCGTATCCGGTAATCTCAGCTATCTCGTCTGGAGAAAAACCAAGCCTTTCATGGAGTAATAAAACCTCGCGTTGCTTTGCCGGTAGCGAGCGAACAACGTGCTCCAATGCTAAATAAACCTGCTTAGTCTTGTCCTTTAAACCTAATTCCTCTGCTTCATATGCCGCATTTTCCAGCCGCGAGGTGTCCGCATTCCATATTTCAATAGCTATGCCACGCGCAGTCTTGTAGAGCAAAACTAGAAAATCCTGAAGAGTGTCTTCGCGGTCAGCCAAGGAGTAAACCTTGTTCGCTGCATCATGACAGGCCTCCATAGAACCGCTAATCTGCCCCGTCATTCTCATAAGGAAATCAAAAAGACGCTCTTTCTCAGACGCTAAAATTGACTCGAGCGCCTCAGGATCACCGTCTTTAAATTTTTTAAAAAGAGTGCTCAACTGAGCTGGTCGAAAACGCATCTAGCTCACCCATCTCCTTGTAACGTATTTTTCTCTGCATAGCGGGTTAAAAGAATCATCGTACCATAGTATAGCAAACTGAGTGGAGCCATGTAGATCAGTACACGAGTCGTGTCTTGAACAAAATAGCCAGACAGCGAGACTAGACCGTAAACTGGGATCACAGCCAGATGCAACTTTGCTAACACCTTCCAAAATCCCGGTTTTAATTTTCCGGAAAAAACCCACTTACGACCAAGAATACCCATTTGCACGCCCAAAATCAGAACTAGCGGATCTACCGGCCAGAATAACAACATATTTAAATTTCGATGCAGATCGGTGTGGGAAGAAAAAACCCACCCCGAGAAATGCGAAAGCCCAAAAAATCCTGAAGTGCACCCCCACCAGATCGACACAAGGCCAAAAACCCTAAAACACCAGGATGGGAGTTCTTTGTCGCCTCGGCGGCGCCCATAGAGCATTACAAAGCCAACTACAAAAAGCGGCAGACCTGCGATAATCCAAGTCAAAAAATAGCCATCAATGGCGTGGCCTGGCGGTTCCGGTAGATCAACAACAACGCGATGATTTATCAGCAGTGACTGCCGGGTGTCCGGATTACCTTGGTCATCAAATCGAGGAAGCGTAGCTAGATATTCTCGAAGTTTGAGGGGATAGAACATCTCCTGCCATTTGGTCAATCGATGATCGTTATCACTATTAAATAAAACATCGAGGCCCCAAGCCACAAACGGATTATTTGCAAGATTCATTCTCACATAGTCTCGGAATGTCTGCGGGACCTCGACCCCACCAAACGCTTTTTTTATGGCGCCATTGGTCACTAGGTCGAGATAGTCACGAGGAACTGTGGCGCAATTATTGCGAAAATATTGGTAGGGATACCTGTAATTTTCAGGCTGGGCATTCCAAATTATCTTCTCAAGAAGCTTCTGTTTTTGGGCCGGGGTCAGTGAGAGTTCATCTTCCATGACACTGCGATGTTCTACATTCCGGTAGTATCTTATGGTGGCCACGGTTGAACTAAATCCCATTTGGTAAATTAAAATACCGCGAAAAAATTTAGGAATAAACATGGGGTCTGAAAAGTCGAAAATACCCCAGTTGACGAGATAGTCCAATTGATTTGACGGGTCTTCGACCCTTAACATCGTGTGTCCATAGCGAGACGCTAAATCTTCTCCCAAACCAACTGTCATCAAACTAATACGGGTTTTTTCCAAATCGGAGGGCATCGGAGGCACGAATTCCTGCGCCGAAACGGATTGAATAAAAGACAAAAAGATAATTAGCCCAGCGAGAATGATCTTCAAAATCTTCATTTCAAACCTTAACTCTAGGCGTCCCGCCGCGCTTGAAGTTCATTTTTTAACTTTAACCGATTTGCCCGACGAATCTGTGCAGAGCTATGCCGTCTTCGTTCCTCGTCTGTTTCAAGCAAAACTCCAGGAATACTTGTAGGCCGATTATGGCTATCCAGAGCGACAAACGTCAAATACGCGGAAGCAGTATGAAATTTTTCACCTGAAATCGGATTCTCCGAAGTCACTTTAACGCCTATTTCACAGCTCGTTCCGCCGACGTAATTGACAGATGCCTGAATCGTCACGACCCAACCTAGGCGTACCGGAGCTAAAAAATGCATCGCATCGACACTCGCGGTTACCACCTGCTTAGCGCAATGCCTCATAGCGCATGTTGCAGCAGCAATATCAACCCAGCTCATAACGGTTCCACCAAATACGCTACCAAGTGCATTTGTGTGCTGTGGCAAGACCATTTCTGTCATGGTCACTTGGCTGACTGCGACCGGCTTTTCGGATTTTGTATGCTGCGTATTATTTGCCGACATTATTGATTCCCGCGCTGCAAAGTTGACGTAAGATCTCGGTTTTTAAGCTTTGAGTTACTTTGAACCATAACGACCCGATTCTTCCCACTTCTCTTTGCAACATACATTGTTTCATCAGCCAGGCTGATAATAGTAAATTTATCGCGTCCATGTTCCGGACATGAAGCGACACCAATCGACGTCGAAAGACGAATCACGTCTCCACTGCTCTCGGACTTGAACTCATGTCTTTCCACACAAGAACGAACCCTCTCCGCAGCGAGTAATGCCTGGGCACTATTAGTACCGATAAGTACGACCACGAACTCATCACCACCATAACGGATAGCCACGTCTACGTCCCTGACAGCAATTTTAATTTGATTGCCAACTTGCCGAAGTATACTGCTGCCCGTCAAATGACCATGCGTGTCATTGACCTGTTTGAAGTTATCCAAGTCGATGAAGAGCAAGCTAAACGGCAAGTGGAATCTCTGCAAACGCCTAAACTCGCTATCGAGCGCAATATCGAGATACCTGTAGTTATAGAGCCCGGTCACCTCGTCCTGATACAACATTGCTTGAGCACTATCGAGTCGTCTCAGCCATCTCGACGCCTGCTGGGCACCACGGACTAAATGGTCCAAAATTTCACCGTTGGTAGGAAGCTCGGGAACAATCAGTGCAGCCCTAGTTTCACGACTGATCAGGGACGGAAGCCAAATCAACAAACCCAGTCCACCCCCTGCACTATCAAAATAAGCGCAGCAATACTCTTTCCCAGATACTTGAATCCTAAAGACACCAGTACGCGCTTCATCCACGCCTTTTACGTTTGCGGAACTTAGCGATACACAAACTGATGACGCTACATCCGAATCAAGCTTGCAAATATTGGGAAAGGTCGCGAATGACGAGCTTTCAATACGGTCCGATGTTTCATCACGAAACGTCACATAAGAGGCTTCTTCAACCCCAAACCAATCTGAAATCATTCCAATCAGCCTAAGGTGAACGTCTCTTTGGCTCGAGACTCCCTCAAACTGATCATTACAAAAACGCGAAAACTCTAAAGCACTACCATGAAAACTTCCCGTCGTATTGAACAGGATAGAGCGGTCGTCATTTTTTACGCTTAATGTCTCTCTAAGCTGCAGATCCAAACTCATGGCCAACTCCCAAGACCGCTCTCTATTACGTTCTATGATTATACCTCTTAGGACACTTGATTCGAAACAAGAGCCTGGAATAAAAACGATTTTCTTGAATCACAGTCCTAAACCTTGAACTAAGCCTTCATCCTACTGTCGTATCAAATGTCGCATAGACTGTGGCAGGACTATCGCACAGACAGTTTCTCGGGTTGAATAGGTTGTGTTTCATACAGGTTGAATGAGCTGTTTTATATAGAGGAATTGAAAGAATTTAATCTTATAACAAATTTTAAGCAGTAAATCAGGATGCCCCGCCGCCGCCAGATAACCACATAAAAAGCTCAGTTCCCCAGAGCAAGTGGGCCACAGCTCCTCCAGCTAAATACGGTCCAAAAGGTATCTTAGTCTGCCAAGAAAACTGACGTGCCAGTAGCATGACCAAAATAGCAAGAACACTACCAACAATGCTACCCAAGAATAAGGTTGGAAATACAGACTGCCAACCAAGCCAACCCCCAATCGCCGCAAGAAGCTTTACGTCTCCAAATCCTAGACCGTATTCTTTTCTTAAAAGCCAATAACCCCACGCAACAGCGTAAAGGACCGCTCCCCCCAAAACTACACCCAACGCCGATGACCTAAAATCCAAGTCAGGATGCACCAAAGCTACAACAGGGGAAAGCACGATCATCCCAAGACTCAAAACATCGGGAATGATCATCAATCGCGCATCGATCATGCTCATAGTCAGCATTAAACTTATAAAAACAACCGCGTGAGTCCAACGAATAAAGTCAGCTATTTCAAAAACACCAGATTGCAAGGTCCATCCAGCAAACGGAAATTTAAAATAAAGTGCTCCAAATATGACAGCCGTAGAGATTTCAATGATTGGATACTGCCACGAAATTTTGGCGTTGCAACAATTGGCGCGTCCTCTCAAATATATAAAAGAAACCACAGGAATATTCAGATAAAACGGAATCTGCGCACCACACCTGGGACAAACTGACCTAGTGTGTGCAAAAAAACTATTCTCCGGTATGCGAAAAATGCAAACATTCAGAAAAGACCCCACACAGGCGCCAATGGCAATAATTGACCAAAAGATAAAGCTTTGACTAGCTACTAAAATTTGAAGGGTGAGGTAACTCATTGGTCAACCCCTTTTGGACTTATTGATGGTGTGTTTTTTGGCAAAGCGTCCTCATCTCCAGGCGCAGACTTTACATCAATAGACTCTACGGCACCGGCTTTGGCGTCTGACTCTGCCTGGGGTTCTTCTCCCCCCGGCGGTAAAGGCAATGTTGAAGGCAAATCAGGGGTCGTCGGTGGATCATCGCGCGTCGTATCTTCTAATTTCCCAGCAGTATTCCCAGCAGCATTCTCAGGGGGATTTTGTGAAGAATCATATTCAACTGCCGCTGGCGTTGCCTTGGCGTCGGCCGCACCATCTTCGCACTCCTTATCGCCATGACAGTCATCATCGTCGTCATTGATCACACCAAATCCAGCAATTGGATTTCCAAAGTTTCCTCGAGCGAGCGCCGTTGATTTTTGCACTTCTGTGATATAACCCGCCAGAAATAAATTATTAACAATCCGCGCAAAACGTCTCTGACCAAATGGCGTCAAAGACTTCGCGCGCAGGCCTTTACTCCATTTGTTAGGGCTTGGGATCACAACCGCCAGATTGACGGCTTGCTCAATTGTTAGAAGCTCGGGTCGAGTTTTAAAATAATATGCGCCTGCTGATTTGACACCATAAATACCGCCGCCAAATTCACACAAGTTGATGTACCACTCGAGTATTTTATCCTTCGATAAAAATAGCTCCAAAATAACCGTACCCGTAGCCTCGCGCAGCTTTCGTATAATTGTTTTTTCGCGACTCAAGAAAACAATTTTGACCACCTGCTGGCTAATAGTCGATGCGCCTCGAACATACCGACCCTTTTTTCGATTTAATTCAATAGCTTTAGCGATAGCTTCGAAATCAAATCCGTGATGCTGGTAAAATTTCCCATCTTCGGACACCACAACGGCATTGACGATGTGCCGAGAAACTTTATTTATAGAAATCCACTGTTTTGTACCTGGACCAACCTGGACGTCAATGGGTTTCCCCTTGGCATCCAAGCGAGTCACAGTAATCGTAGAAAAGAATAGCGCTGGAATAAATGGCACAAACCAAAGACCAAAAAACAACAAAAGGAGAGCCGCTATGATATTTCTTCGCCGCGAATAAAAACGGGCCTTACGATCCGGCTGCAACAGACGACTCAAGTCTGAATGTTCTGGATCATCGGCCTGTTTTATTGGCGAAACATCAAATGACGACAAGCTTATTGCCCTTGGCCACGCGCAAACTGAAACTGCTGTACTTCTGCCGTCTTACCATTTTTGATGGTGTAAACACCAATAAACTGCGCACCCTTTGATTTTGCGTAGTTCGCTGTATAGCGCACCTGAATTTGATCTCCACGAGCCATTCCGTCTGTGAAGGTCGCTTGGGATAAAGCACCAAAACCCTGGGAGTCGCCAATTTTTGTCAGTAGTGACTCTACAGGTTTCTTTGAAATATTCTTGATATCGTCTTGCGAAAGCTCTTTGGACTTCTTGACTTCACTTGGCTTAAACCAATCCCCGACGATCTCGAGTTTTTCGATTTTTACATCCTTCAGTGGCTTGTCATTTGAAGCTTTCACCTCTGAAATTTTCTTGACTACATCATAGCCTGAAACAACCTCACCAAATATCGAGTGGCGATTATCCAAGTGTGGCGTTGCATTGACTGTCACAAAAAACTGGCTGCCATTGGTACCCGGACCGCTATTCGCCATCGATAACATTCCCGCCTTTGAATGACGCAGTGTGGGATGAAACTCGTCGGCAAACGTATATCCTGGCCCACCAGTTCCATTTCCTTTTGGATCGCCACCTTGAATCATAAAGTTTGGAATCACACGGTGAAATATAAGCCCATTGTAAAAACCCTTACGAGCTAGCTCGACGAAGTTGGAGACTGTCATGGGCGCTTCTTTGTAAAAAAGCTTGGCCTCAAACGCCCCTTCAGTCGTCGTGAATTTCGCACGAAGTTCTTGATCATCCGCAGCTACAGCTGCCGATGCCATGAACAAAGCCACGAGCACAGACTTAAAAATCAAAGACAATTTCATGAGCAGCTCCCTAAGAAAAATTGGCAAAAACTTCCAAAATGTAAATCTCGATTACGAATGGCCTCATCATACCAAAATGTAGATTTCAGGCGAGGCTCATTTTAGGATTTAGGATTCAATCTCCAATTCCAAACCATTGCCCGCCCCAGACCCAGCCAAAGTATAAGCCACCTTGCCCAGGCGTCCGCTCAAGAAAGGTTTTTTCAGCATTGATACCAACCCGTGCCCACATGAGGTCCGCCACTGGAATATCAAATGCCACACCCGCTGAGAGATGCGCCCCCCAAGCCTCACGATCAGCATCTTCACCACGCCTCGAAGCCACTTGGTCATCCATCGTTCTATGAATACGGGCGGCTCCCAAACCACCCCGAAGTCGCAATGCGTGAAATCCGTCCATAAGCGGAATTGAGTGCTCAAAAATAGCGTCGCAATAGCGCGTCACTAGCTTGGCATCTTCCCTCTCAAGTTGATGCATCGCTCCACCGGCGGAGACACCCACCGACTGGGCAGGCCAACCAGTCCAAAGCACCGAAGCACCACCAGATATTCCAGGCGAAGGCACTGCGGGACCCCCATGAACATCGACTCGCAAAATATCCCGTGAATTAGCGAGAGCTGTACCTCTCGATTCGGCGGCAATTAACGGACCGCCGCAAAAGCAGATCATCAAAAACACTGGCAAAAACTTTGACTTCACCAAGGAACCTCCATTCAATGCGAACCAACGGACGTGCCAAGCTTATCAGAAACAGAAATGCCCCAACATGAATATTTCTTCTTTCTAATCGAGGGCTTAGATGCTATAGTCCGCCCCTTATTGGGAGGTCCTTCGTGCTGCGAAATCTTCGGTCACAGGCCGGATTTTTAACAATTATATCAGCCGCTTTAATTGGCGCTCTCCTATTGATGCTGGGCTACCTATGGTCAGAAGGCGTCTTCGAAAGCGAAGAAGAGCAGATTAAAAAATTGACAGCGGCCATCACCCCAGACAATTCGGTCGTCCTAGACCGCTCGGGGGCAAAAATTGGCGAGTACTACAACCACTACCACATTGAGACACCGTTTGCACAAATTCCAAAAGATATGATCAATGCGCTTTTAGCGATTGAGGACCGAAAATTTTTTGAACACGAGGGCGTCAATTGGCGTTCGATCGGTCGCGCATTTGTTAGCGTTGCAACCTCCGGCAGACTTAAACAGGGCGGATCCACCCTGACTATGCAACTTGTCAAAAACTATCTCCTGACGCGAGAAAAAAAAGTTTCTCGAAAGTTGAGAGAGATCATACTTGCCTATTATGTAGAGAAAAATCTTACCAAAGAGCGAATTCTTGAGCTCTATCTGAACACTATGTACATGGGCCATGGCGCTTATGGGGTTGGAGCCGCCTCAATGGTTTATTTTGGCAGGCCGCTCAGGGAATTATCTCTTGCCGAATTTGCACTCCTCGCTGGGCTATTCCAGGCACCAAGCGCCTACGACCCCCACAAAAATCCAGGATTAGCCATCAAGCGACAAAAGATTGTGCTAGATGCCCTCAACGCATCCAATCTTGCCTCCCCGGAAGCCGTCGCATCTGCCAAAAACAAAACCTTAGAATTTAGGCCCTGGACGCCTATTAATGAAACCATTGCGCCTTTTTTTGTATCCTGGATTCGGGGAGAAGTTAGCCGCTTACTCGGCGAAGACGATACTGTACTCAACGATAAAGGCTATAAAATCTCCACGACGCTCGACCGAAGCTATCAAGAGCTTGCCAATAAATCTGTGGCAGACAACTCTCCGCAGCTAGAGGCTCTGCAAGTGAAAATAAATTCAAAATCGAAAAAGAAAACACCCGAAAGAATTGAGACCGCATTACTAGCCACAGATCCTCGTTCGGGAGCCATTCTTTCGATGGTTGGCGGTCGCAACTTTCGCGACTCGCAATTCAACCGGGCTATCACTGCCAAACGTTCTCCAGGCTCCGTATTTAAACCCGTGGTATTTTCCATAGCGCTCGAAAAAGGCATGGTTTGGTCGGATTTGGTTTACGTCAGCCCGATTGCCGTTGGCAAGTTTCGCCCTAAAAATCATAAGGGTGACGACATGACAGAAGCCACCCTCATCAAAGCATTGGCGAAATCCCTCAACACCCCGGTTGTCAGTCTCGCCCAGAAATACGGTATGAAAAATGTCATCGCTCAAGCAGAACTTATGGGTGTGACGTCTCCAATGAAGCTGGAGACAGGAGTGGCGATCGGTGGATTTAGCGCCAGCATGCTCGACGTCGACGCCATTTACCGCACCCTAGCAAATGAGGGTAAGCGACATGAAACTTACGCGATCACAAAAATCGAAGACCGCGACGGCAAAGTACTCTTCGAGTTCGACCCTGCCAGCCAACCGCCAATAGAGGTGCTTTCAAAGGAAATTACAGACCTCACAAGATCTGGTCTACAGGCGGTGCTATCCATGGGAACCGGAAGTGCCGTGGCCTACATGGCCCCTTTTGCCGCTGGCAAAACTGGAACTTCCGATGACTCGCGAGATAATTGGTTTGCCGGTTATACAAAGGACGTGGTGACAACCGTTTGGGTAGGAGGCGACAATTACTCTCCGCTTGGTGACGCTGCCAGCGGCGCAGCCCTAGCACTTCCGATCTGGAAACAATTCATGGATGGACTCATAGCGGCAGGACTTCCCACAACTGCCTGGCAAAATGCGGATTCGCTTGTAGCCGTGACAATCGATCCTGATTACGGTAATCCATCCGACCAGGGAGTTAGTGCATTGTTCCCCGCAAAAAAGACTCCGAAAAAGTCCCAAGCAGCCGACGATATGAAGACTCTAAAACAAGACAAAGGTTCTTATCGTGAGTTAAAACTAGGGGAATAAGATAGACTTTATGAGACTCATGATTCACATCCATTTAAACATGTTCCTTGCTTTCGCAGCCGCGTTTAGTGCCTGTTCGTTAGATGGCCCAAATCGCTATGTAGAAATCATTGGCAAGACAAACAAAGTCGATCAGGCGCGACTTGCACCGAGACATTATCGGGCTATTGAATACT